>Ga0181554_1000350_pt1 | contig 45920 bp, 21 predicted proteins | sample 011ome_16_FD_145602 | JGI IMG/M metagenome (GOLD analysis project Ga0181554, IMG submission 145602) | Coastal salt marsh microbial communities from the Groves Creek Marsh, Skidaway Island, Georgia - 011503CT metaG (spades assembly) | ecosystem: Environmental > Aquatic > Marine > Intertidal zone... | reverse complement strand
CTCGGCGGCGGCGGCGACGGAGGAGACGGCGGCGGCAGTGGCGGCGGACTCGGCGGCGGACTCGGCGGCGGCGGCGACGGAGGAGATGGAGGAGGCAAAGGCGGCGGACTCGGCGGCGGCGGCGACGGTGGAGACGGCGGCGGCAGTGGCGGTGGACTCGGTGGTGGACTCGGCGGCGGAGGAGACGGCTCTTGCGCGTTTGCCAACAAGAAGAATCCTTTTCCTCCTTTAAAAGAGGATTCAGACGATCTTCTTTCGCTCCTTGTGCTGCTGCTGTAAAACTCGTTCCTTCCTCCTAAAAGCATAATCGTGAGCATCAAAACGATTTTCATCGCCAAATTTCTTCTTTGACTCGTTTTTGTCGACGTGCTTTTCCTCTGATTCTTCTTTACGCTCGTTTTTGTCGTCAAAGACTGATGATCGCGAGACGGACGACGATTCAGCGAAAGAAGAAAAGAGTCGTTTTGATCCGTCGTCGTCGTCATCTTTCTTTACCCTTTCTTACGTTGTTGTATCGCTTTTAAAGTCGTTCCAAACGGTCGCAAACACGCGGAGAGGAATGAGTAGGTGCGTATATCCTCTCTTTGACTCGCGCAAAGAGTCTTCTTTCACGTCTTCTTGGAGAAAGATTAGTACGTGTTAGAAATTTGATCTCTCTTTTGGATTTGAACCGCCGCGTTGGACTACTGTTTTTGGGTGGTCCTCAGTCGTCTTACGTTTCTCTTCCCCTTTTTTTTTTCTTACTAAGAAAGAGAGAGAGAGAGGACGAGAACACACCACTGAGCTCACAACAACAACAACAACAACAGTGCTCGGACAATTTACAGATCGAGAGAGACAAAAGTGTGTGTGTGTGTGCACGCGTGTGTGTGTAAACACGCCCTGCGTTTGGATGATTTTTTTTGAAGAGGGAGTTTCGAGAGAGTAATCTCGTCTCTGAAAAAATCGATCCGTTGAAGGTTCTTCTTCTTCTCTTTTCTTTCTTTGTCTGTCCCTCAAATTTGGGTGGCGAATTTTTTTTGCAAGTTTTGGAGACGGAGAAGAGAGGAATGAATTTGCATTTTTTTCACAAAAAATTGTAAGAAGAAAGACAGAAAAGAGAAGAGAGAAGAGCAGAAGAGAGACTTTTTGATGAAAAGAGAGAGAACGGAAGAAAAAAGAGAAGAAGAAGAGAGTTCGTTAGACTGATTTGTGTCTCTCTCTTTTCTTTTGAAGAAGAGTGTAGATATACTACTAATAATAAATAATGTCGTGGCGCTCGCACGGCACTTCCACCAACGACTCGTTAATCGACGCTTTAGAAAAGAACAAGTTAATCGCGAGTCGAGATGTCGTCGGGAAAGCCATGCGGAAAGTGGACAGGAAGTGGTACGCAGAGTCCGCAGATGCGAACGAAGCGTATCGGGACCATCCGCTTCAGATTGGGTCGAACGCGACGATTAGCGCGCCGCACATGCACGCGATGTGTTTGGAACTCTCGAAAGAGTATGTAGTAGTAAATGATGATGATGATGATGATGCGAGTGGTGGGTATGGTAATGGGAGGGTGTTGGACGTTGGGTCTGGATCCGGATACTTGGTCGCGTGTTTTGCCGAGATGATGATGCAACAAAATGTCTCATCATCATCATCATCATCAAAAGTCGTCGGTATCGAACACATCCAGTCGTTGGTGGATCAATCGATCGAGAATTTAAAACAAGACGATAAGGAAGAGATGGTACAGAGTGGATTGATAACGATTACCAAGGGAGACGGAAGACTTGGCTACGAAGCGTTCGCACCTTACGCGTTGATACACGTCGGCGCGGCCGCACCGGAAGTCCCAGAGGCGTTGCTTTCGCAGTTAGCTGCGCCGGGGAGGTTGATTATACCGGTTGGGAAAGAAGACGAGAGTCAATCGTTGATGGTGATTGATAAGAACGAGAAAGGAGAACTTAAATACAAAGACGAAATGGGGGTTGTCTACGTGCCGTTAACGGATGAGAAGCACCAGTTGGAAAGGTGATGAGGTTGGAGGTTGAAATAGAGAGAGAGAAATAGAGAGAAGATAAATAGTAGATGTAAAAATAAGAATGTACACATACACTTGTTGGTAATCTTCTTTTATGAAATATATGTATTTAATATAATAATATGTGACGATGACGTTGAAGATTTTTAGAAGCCGAACAGAGTGCTCAAGTTGACCCATCTGTACGCGCTCAAATTCAACACTTCCTCGACTTCGTCCTTCGCCAAATCCAAAGCCGTTCTCATTTCCTTCGTGATGTTCTTTTCGCAAGTGCCACGAATAGTTTGGTCTTTAATTCTACCCAACGCGTCTTTTCTGCTCAACAAACGTTTGAAATGGACGAGCTGCGTGTACAACTCTCTCTCTTCGAACGATTTTTTCATGACGCCAGAGCAAATGGTATTCAACGGTTTCGTGCCGACTTCGACGTCTCCCACCGCTTTCAACGTGATGTCTCTGGTTTCGCACGGGTACAATTCATCGTCGGAACGCAACTTTTGTGCGTAATACTTTTGGATCGTTTTGCGAACTTGTAAGGTGACTTGATTCGTAAAAGCAGCGGCGGAAAGCGGTTGAATTGTTGTTGTTGCCGAAGCGTCCGTTTTACTCTTTTGCGTCGTCGCGGCATCCGGCGTCGTCGCGGCCGTTCCAGATCCCGGCGTTTTCGGTTGCGGTGTTTTCACAGAAGTGGTGGTGGCATTTTCTTTATCCTCAGTGGCACTGACGACACCTCTAGCACTCGGCGGTTTCAACGCGTCAGCGCAGGAAATTTTACCGAGAAGAATGTCTCGGACGCCCGGAAACGTAAACTCCGTCTTGCCGTCGCTCGCAAACAACTTCAACGGTTCGCACTTTTCATACATCGCGTCGTCATCTAACGAGCACGCCGCGTATCGGTTCGCGTTCATGTCGTCATCGTCGGCTCCGACATTTCTCGCGGCAAATTTGGAAGCGTCCAAGCCTAAACAATCCGCCAATCGCGCGGCATCCGTACCTTCGATTGGAGCGCACAAACGAGAAATAACCGGGTGCAACTGTTGCGTCAAGTAGTAGTGCAAATCGACTCTCAAGTTTGATCTTGGATCTTGCAATTCTTCCGGATGAAACGCGCGCTCGGCTAATCCTTTGCCTCCAGACTTTGACGACGCGTGTCCATTAGCAATGGCGTCGTTCGTCATGTCCTTCTCGTCTTCTGGTTTCACCTCGCAACAGATGATGTACGGCACGGTCTCGCCCGCGTTGACGCCGTCTTGTTTACCTTGCTCGATGCGACGCAAGGCAACCTTAACGTGCGGCTGCGAATTCGCGTCCGGGTAATCTCTCGGTGATTTTGTCAATTGTTTCGTCACGATGTACGATTCTAAGTTGACTTGGTTGTTCACCATCTTCGTTCTCGCCTCTCTCAACGCGTCGTGGATTTTCTCTACCGTGTCTTCAACCGCGCGTTTCTTAAAAATTTCATCTAAGCACGTATCCCCGACATCTTTCGCGAGCTTACACCAATCTCTACGAACGGTATCTAAGCCTTTCTTCTCAACGCGCTCCACGTATATCGTTTTGCCCTCGTGCATGGATGGTTCAACGACAACTGCGGCGTATTTTTTCTTCTTCAACAAAAGCATCGAGCGATAACATCCATCCATTTCAATCTCGAGAAGTTTGTAGCGTTTGTTAACTTCTCGTTTGACCTCTTGCCCAACTTTGTGCACTTCTGCCAAGTTATCTTTGTTCGTGTTGATCATGATAGAATCAGTATCGCCATAGATGACATCGTAGGATAAGTTTTGCGCCAAATCTACGGTGGATTGTAAAATTTCACGACCTTGACCGGTGATCAACTCGGCGAGCGGTTTGGCGTAAAAGCGAGACGCGCTGAAACCCAAACAACCGTACATACTGTTCGCGGTAAGTTTCAAAGCCAGCTGCCGAATATCTAATTGCGCTTTTATGACATCATTCGTTTCTTTTTTCAAGAGTTCTTTTACCGCTCTTCTGTGTTGAACCAACTTGCAAATGACTTGCGGAAGAACGGCGGCGTTTTCTCCGCCCGGTTTTCCGAGAACCGGCGGAGGAAGCTCTGGGGCTAAACCGGCCATGTCTTTACCTCTCTTGACAGTCGTAAAACAAATATCGTACTCTTGGATGATAGACGGATACAACGAGTTGAAATCCAACATCAAGACGTACTTATCGTACAAACCTTTCTTCGGTTCAAGAACTAAACCACCAGAGTATTGCGGACCTTTTTTATCGTCCACATCTTTATCGCCATTGCCATTCTTCGCCTCGGCAGCTTGAACGCGTCTCTTTTCCTTGGCCGACAAACGATCCGGAACCATGTATTTACGCTTGTGGAACTCATGCAAAAACAAGAACTCGACGCGTTGGGCGCGCGTGTGTCCTAACGTCTTCGACCACGTGTTTCCGGCAATGTTCGACAACTGTCTCGTCAACGGCAGCGCTTGCAAGTGCAACATCAACCATAACGAATAAAACGCATCCGTTTGCGAGTTCTTGGTCAACTGCCACAACGTTTGCGTAGAGTTGAACTGTAATGGAACGTCTTGATGCGGAATTTCAGCTCTATTTTCGTCGAATTGCGTTTTCATCAAATTGGTCAAAGTGTATGAAACTTCCTTCAACAAATCGCGTGCCGAGAGGTACGTGTCCGCTAACAAGCGTCCGGACATGCACGAGAGCGCACCAATGCTCGCGCCACCGCCAAAAGAGCCTTGGTTCCCACCGGATAAATTTGGGAATCTCGTGCGTTTTAATCGACCGATTCTGGACCAGTGCGCGACTTTGTTTTCTCTCAACCTGTTCAACAACACGTCCACATCGAAACCGGCGACGTTGTGTCCGCAAATAACATCAGCATCGATTTGCGATAGTCGAGCCAGCAGAATGGACAACAACCCTCGCTCGTCTGCTTGCGCGGAAAGGACGATCGACTTTGTACGTTTGGCGACATTGTTCGTCTTGTTTTCGTTCGCAACGTGTTGCTCCCAGCCCGACGGCCAGTTACCGCCAGAGAGTTTGCGCACCAGCGAAAAGTGTCTCGCTTTCTTTTCCCATTCGCACGGCATATCTGTCACTTTCGCGCGGCAATCCGTACCGACATCCACTCGCACGTCTTGCAAATACACGACGGACGCGGAGCAAATCTCGTTTGCGTTCGTTTTATGATTGACGACCGTTTGCAATTTCAACGCGGCGACAATCACCGTCGGCGGATCGCGCTGCTGGCCGCCGAGGCCGAGCGCCTCGATAGCCTCCACCGTCGGGTTTCGGACAGACTTATGTCCGTTCTGCAAATTAACTTCAAGCTTACACCATGACTTCATGGCTTCTTTGTCCTTCAAAGTTGCTTGCGGAACAATCTCGGCGTTGTGTAAAGCCAACCAAGAGGGACCCATGATTTTCGATTTCACAAGCAGGTGTTCCAACGCGTTCGTTTGCGTGCCCAAGGCGCCGCAGAAAGTCTCGCCTTTGATATCCGACGGTAACGCGGAGTTCAAGTACGAATACTTCAGCTTGATCACATACTGACCGCCGCTTGGAATATCGTTTCTTTCGAAGCAATACTTACGATAGACTGGTTTCATCGTGTACTGATCGACGCCTCTTTCGCTCATGATTTTCTTCAATTCGTCCTTGACTGGTTTCGTTTTCACTTGCAACCATTTCAAGAGAGCGACTTTGTCGGCTTTGGACGCATCTTTCGCGTTCGCTTTCTCCTCCAGCGTCTTGAGCTCGTTGCTTTCGTCCAACGATTGCGGCGTAAACTCAAGTCTAGGGACGACAAAGACGCATCTTTGCATGTTATTAACGACGGCGCAAGACGAGACGGTGCCCAAAGAAGGATCCAAGACGTTCGTTTGCGGGTCTCTGCGCGTTGGCACTTTACCAAACAAGAAGACGGTACCTGGGGAACCAATATCTTCTTGCGCGTCCAAAAAGTAAAACGGCAACGTTTTATCAAAATCGTCCACGGGAAGCCCAGAATCGGGTTTCCATTCAGCGGCGAGCTTTTCGCGCAAGGCTAGCTCGGCGTCTTCTTCATCATCTTCGGAGTCGTAATCTCCGTAAGCAATCGCGGCACCAGCGCCTTTATTTTCCGTTGGAAGCGCCTGCTTCGCCGTCGTCATTTTCTTCACATCAACGTCTTCAACCTCTTTGTCGTCATTATCGTCGTCCATGTTAACATCTGGCGGCGCGACCGTCCCGTCGACGACGACGTCGTCGTCGTCGTCCGCAACCGCAGCGGGAGCACCCATATCATCGTCGTGATCATCCATCGGCTTCACGGCATCATCATCCTCGTCATTCAAAGGTGGTTCGTCCGGAAACGCGACGCCCTTCTTCTTTGCAAACGCCGCTTTTTTCTTTGCTTTCGCGTCCATCTCTTCGACCGCAATCTTGGCTTTTTTCGCTTTCTTCTTTTTGGATTTCTTCAACGCCGGCTTCACTCCGGCGTCTCCCAACATGTCATCGTCGGCTTGATCAACGCCGGCTAAAATATCCTCCAAAAGTGCATCTGCGTCTGCCGCTTCCGCTTCCTTCTGCTCCAACTCTGCTTTTCGCTTCTTCATATCCATTTTTAACCCGGCTAAACCAACGCCTTTGCTCGCTTTCAACTTTTCCTTCTCCAACTGTTTGCGCTTCTTCTCCTTCGCGAGCTCCTTCTTTGACTTTGTATTCCCATTCGCTGCTCCTCCATCCTCGTCTTCCGCGTCCATGCTAGCATTGGCATTATTCCTACCGTCCTCGTCGTCGCCCTCGTCGTCTCTGTACGCCGGATTCTCTCGCGTCCAATCTTCCTCCTCCCCCATATCGACGTACTCGTCGTTCTCTTCCGCGCCGACCACAAAGTTTGCGTTTTCCTTCCGTCGCTTCGCGACGAGTTTCGCGTACTCTTCCTCCGTGACCTGATAAATAAATATGATGATGATCGTGACCACGACGACGGCCGAGACAAAAGAGGTGAGCGTTTCGTAGAAGCAAAAAGAATACTAAATCGAGTCGTTTCGAGTATTGATCGAGTTTTGCGAGCGCAAAGAAGAAGAAGAAGAAGAAGATGATGAAAAGTTTGAAATCCATTTTTTCTTCTTGTTCTTCCCAAATCAGTGTGAGCACACAAAAAAACAAACGCGAACGTGTCAAAAGTGAACACTTTCTTCGCTTCTGAAATGCTGCTTCTTTCCTCTGAATTTTTTTGAATTCAAACGAAGAACCAGCAAGACTTTGCTCTTTGCTCTGCTTTTTATCAAGAACAAGCGACGAGAGAAGAAAAAACAAAAACGAAGAAACCTCCTACCTCATCGTACACGTTCGCGACGTCTTCGTCGCCGTCGATGTCGTCCAACCGCTTCTTCCCTTTCGTTTCTTTCAGCTGTTTCAGCTGTTCCAACTTTTGTTTCGCCTGATCGGTTTTGGACGCGTTTCGACGCGACGGACGCGACGACATCTTTTTTTCTCTCTTTCGATTCGATTCGCACTTCCACAAAGGGCAAAAAAACGATCGATCGATGAGAGCGCTCTTTGATGGCTCTTTCTCTCTTCAACAACAAAGAAAGAGAGAGAGAGAAAGATGTAAGAAGCGTTTATATTAAACGCAGGGCGGCCGTTATTAAAACTTTTGCGCAACAACAACAGAAGAAACAACAGAAACAGCGTCGCGCGCTTTGTTTGAAGTGCAAGACACACCACTCGAGGTATTTCTTTTGAAGAAGAGGAATGAAATTTCAAAAATTTGAACCAAAAAATTGTCTCAAAATGGAGTTGAATTCAATACTCGAGTTGGAAGGGAAAACTAGTACTAAACTACTGTATGAAACTATTAGTATTACATTAAGACTCTCTACGTTTTGTTACTATTCGTCGGAGGAGAAAGCGTTGTCCAACTTTTGGGCGACGAGTTCGAACCACGCTTGGTCGACTTTGGTGAAACCTCTCTGTCGATCGGCGGATAAGACGAGGAGTCTTGCATCGCCGACGGCGACGCAACAAATCGCTTGGCTATTTTGAGGTAAACCGAAACCCTTCTTTTTATTATTGTTATTTTTCGTCGTCTTTGCCGTCGTCGCGGTATTATTGTTACTCTTTATCAACGATATCATCTCTTGGTCGTCTTGGATGAACTCGAATCTCCCGGGGAACAAGTTCGCGTTGGCCATGTAGTTTTGCTTGCCCGAAGTCAGCACTTCTTTGCACACGGATCCAATTTGACGCGTTTCGTTTTCGAACAACGCGTTTGGATCTTTCGCGCAACACGTGCCGTCGTAAAATACCACTTTACCGCCGCTCATTTCTCCATCCTTTTCGTCGTCGAGTTCGACGACGGTCACGCTCGCGCACTTACTCGCCTCTCGCAACGTCTTCCCGGACCATCGCAACTCTTCTTTACATCGTTCACTTAAGCTAGAATCTACGTAATTCACATCATACCCATCCATAATCACCGTCTCTGGTATTCTCGGCGCGATAGACACCAACGTCAAACCGGTTAAAATCAACGTCGCGCTCATAACGACGTCTATAACGTCCGCTCTCGATTGCGAGCTCGCCGCGTTTAACGTCGGCGCGACGTTCGAGAACACTCTGTTTATCAGTAACAAAGTTAAAGAAGAGGAGCCGAAGTATAAGGGTAATCTCCGCGCGAGCGCGTCGTTCTTGGTGAAGAAATCATCATCGTCTGATGATGCGTCTTCTTCTTCTTCTTCTTTTCGTTTTGGTGATGATGATGTTGTTGATGACGCCTCAGTCGTCAATCTTCTTTGCAAAAGTTTTTGCCGTTTTTTTAGCAACGGCGTTACTTTTAGCGCAGACGGCGAAGTAGAGAGTCGTCGTCGACGCCTCGTGAGTGCAGGTGTTGCTTCCACACACGGAGTTCTTGTCGTCGCAAACATATGCACAAAGTAAACGAATACGAAGAGCGCGTATAAAATGTGTCGTTTTAGAACTCTTTCCTTACATTTTTGTGCACGAGCAAATTACTCGCCATAAACGCACAACTTCCCTTTACTCATTATTAAATACCGCATGGTCCAGTGTTCCAATAAAATGTGTTGCCTCGTTTTAGAAGAACTCTTATATTACATTTTCGTGAAGAGTTTACTACTACTCGCCATAAACGCACAACTTCCCTTTACTCATTAAATACCGCATGGTCCAGTGTTCGAACGGCATGTTATGCGCCGGTCGAACTTCTAATTTCCGGGCGAAATACTTCCCACCTCGGTTATTCCCACTAAATCCGTACACGTCTATTCGCTCGCACAAGCGACTGGCTAATAAGTTCAATGGTCTCGCCCAACCACCAGTCGGGTGCATTTTACTCGGCGTGCCGGAGAGTTGGTAGAGTTCTCTTCGTAAACGCGCGATGGGATGCGCGCCGCCCATGCGTAAAAATACTTTCCTTCCTTCTACTTTTAAAGATTTTGGGACTAAATCGATGTTTTTGAGAAGCATGTACGCGAGTTCTGGTTTGCTGTCGCCTTTGCCTTGCGCTTTACCGGCGCCGCCACCACCGCCCGCGTAGTTTGACTTCACAATTGTAAACGTCGTTTTCGTTCCGATGGCTTTTGCGAATCCTTTCATCGGCGTGTTGTGTCTAAAAACCGTGTCGTGCATGTCGATTTCCGCACCTCGGTTGCCTTTCAGCAAGTTATCGCTATTAGCGACGATCGCGCATGATCCCAGCGCGCCTTCCGTAATTGACGGTAAATTTTCCGCCAACTTTAAAAACTTCTTCGTGTCTTCTTCGCTGTTGACGTTGAATTTCAAACGTCGCATGATTCCTCGTCCACCCGCCGTGGTTGGATTCGCGCACTTTTCCGTCACGTACACGCAGCTAATGTTGACGTACTTGGACTCATCTCCACCCGGCCCGACCGCCGGCGGTAACTCGTCGCCGTCGCCGGCCAATCTATCCAACTTGCGTTCGATTAATCCTTTGTTTTTCCCCGGCGCGCCGTTCCGCACGCCTTTCTTCGTCGGTTGCCCCGGACACACGTTCTGTGGTACGTTCGTAAATAATTGCTTAGTCTCTTGTTGTTGTTGTTCTCCTCCTCTGAGAGCAACTCGAGAGTCTCGATTAAACTTTCCCCGCTCGTTCAAAGAAGTATCAAACTCCACAAAGTCGTCATCCGATTTTTCTTTCCTCTTTCTCTCACCATTTTCATCATTTTCATCATCATCACTAAAACCGCTCCTTCCTTCCTCGTATGTCGGTTCCGGCACTGGACCGTCCCAAACTTCGTCATTCACTCGTTGTCCTTCGTCGTCCAAATCACCACCACCCCCAAAAGTAGAAACATTAATAAACGAACGCATCGACGCGAAGAGCACGAACAAAACACACACCGAGACGCAGACAAAGATGTGTCTCGCGAGTTGTTGCCGTCTGCTTGCTGTTGAAGAGGAGGAGACCACCCCCGGAAGCGTCGCCGTCAAAGTATTACTCGTCGTCGTTCCTTTCTCCATCATCGCGTTTTATATATCCTCCGCGCAGGTCGTTTAGGTCGTTTAGTCGTTTCGTAGGAGACTGTGTGTGTCAGTCACACTTCTTTCTTCTTTGTCAAAGATTGAGTTGTTTTTTATGAAAAAAAAATGCGACATGGGTTTTCTCGCCGAAAAATTTTAGTTTTCGCCGAAAAAAATTTTGGGGCCCAAACAAGAAGAGAAGAAAAACAACTAGACACACAATGTACTCTGCTATGTCTAGTATTCCCTCCGGGGGCCCTCCCGGGGGGACACACACACAGGAGCTCTGGTATTCCCTGCGGGGCATAGATGCGGATTTGGAGTCTGTTTTAAGTACAGATAAGTGTCCTTGTGATGCATGTTGTTCGCGATTCTGAACCCCTATTTTTGTTCCTTTCTTCTCGTATTTTGTCCCTCAAAATTTTTTTCGGCGAAAACTAAAATTTTTCGGCGAGAAAACCCATTTCGCAAAAAAAATGAACAAAATTTTGCAAAATGTCTTCTTCAAAAATAAAAAGAAAGAAGAGAGAAAAAAATGCATTGATGAGTTGGATGAGATGCACAGAAGAAGACTACTACTAATGTTTCGAACAACAACAACGCGATGACGATGAGAGACACTCAAACTCCTTTGTTCGTGGAGTCGGAGTTATTGAGCAAGAAAAAAAAGGCTTCAAAGAAAAAGAAGACAAAGTTTTCAACTTTGAATGTATTCGCGTTCGCGCTCTTTTGTTGTTCGATTTTGAATCTGTTTTTCGCTCTGAAACAAAACAATCCTAACAACAACAACAACAACAACGACGAAGGTTTGGGCAAATCTTCTTCTCATCGAAGAAGAAGTCGTTGGCAGTTCCGGAGGGAAGGGGAGAATTTTGTTATTTCGTCTGCTTCGTCGTCGTCGTTTACATCGTGCGTGAAGCTTTCAGGAAAAGCGTACGAGGAATGCGTGGAGCGAAAAGAGGAGGAGAAAGAGAAACAAAAACAGATTCAACGCGAAAAGGCGAAGAAAATGAAAGAGGCGACGACGAGAAATTATTACGAACAGAGACGGAAACAGAAGCAGGAGAAGGTCAAGGAGAGAGACGAGGAGAAGGAGCGGTTGCCGGCGAAAGGTGGCAGGTCAGGAACGACAAAAACGCGAGCTTTGGACGATGCCGCGGAGGATGTAATCGACGCGGACGCGATGCAAACTATTCGCGAGGCTACGATTTTAGAGAAACCTTTGGGAAGATTAGAGGAAGGAAGCGGAGGGAGATTTGCGTTTCCCGAGGAAGAGAGTAGTACGAGTGCGCATACGGCCGACGTCCCGGCGTTACAGCCGTGCGCGGGGAGGAGCGCGAGAGGAGTTCACAATGGAGGAGCAGAAACGACTTGGTTGGAAGCGCCGGAACGATTTGAAAGGCAAAACGTGCAAACGAGAAAGAAGGAGTTTGGGAAATTGAGCAAGAAGAAAGTGGTAATGGGGACCTCGTCGATAAAATACCACGATAAAGCGTCGCTAGTTTTATTGCCGTCTGGACAGGTTGTGGCTTTTTGGCAGTCCGGGAAAACGTTGGAAGGGGAACGCGGGCAACACGTGCGAATGGCGACGTCCGAGGATGAAGGCGTAACGTTCAGTAACTCGTGGCCGTTGTTTTCAAAATACAACGACGAAGATGGAGGAGAGGAGGGAGGAGTAGACGACGAAGAATTAACCGCGCAGTGGACGCCAGTGCCGCACGTCGATAAGGACGGAAACTTGTTACTGTTTTACGCCGAATCCGACGGCGGGTGCGAATATCGCGATCGAGGTAGAATTCGGTACGTCCCGGGAGGGTCGATTAAAGTCATCAAATTGAATCTCGCGGGCGATGCCGAAGGACGCGTAGATAGAAATTCACCGTGGACGGAGCCAGCGATGGTGTATTCCATTTACGAGGAGAACTTCGTGCCAAAACTAATCGCCAATCCAGCGGTGGCGCTGGAGAATGCTGAAGATGAGAACACCTTGATTCTTCCGTTTTGGAGAGATAACTCGGTTTTACAATCGAAGCGCGAACTATTTACCTCTTCGAGAAAAGCACAATGTCGCGTGAAACAAAACGGAGAGGCGGACACGCCGGCAACGAGAACCATTCGGCCGAAAACAACGTCCGCGGGTGTTTTAGTATCCAAAGATGGAGGCGCGAGTTGGCGGGCGCGAGGTAAAGTTGAAGAAGTACCCGTCGAAGACGACGACGATGAGGAAGATGGTGGTAGCAGCGAAAACTGGTCGGTTGGTGCGAAGACGACGACGTTGACTGCGCCGAGCGTTTTCGAGAGTAGTGGTTCGGGCAAAAGAGACTCGAAGTTGATCATGTATTTGCGCTCGCAATCCGGCGGCGTTTACGTCACAGAATCTGAAAACTCGTCGTACAACCGATGGTCCGAGGCGAAGAAGATTAGCGATTTGAGGCGCGAACCTGGAGCGAAAAGTTTCGCACAAAGTTGGAGAATAGAAGGGGAAGGAGAACGCCACCGAAACGTGCATATAGTCGCGTTCAACGACCACAAGAAGGATGAAATAATATTTGATAGCACTAGCGATAGCAGCAATAATAAAGAAGGAGGCGAGGAAGAAGAAGAAGAGGAAGAAGAAGAGCGAGGTGATGGTCACCCAGAAAACTCCCATCGAGACGTATTAAAAGAGATGATGGATGGTTCAGAGACAGCGATGACGACGCGCAAACGAAGAGTGAAACTACCTGACAAAGTCCGAACGCAACTCACGCTCGCCATCTCCGAAGATGCCGGAGCGGATGCATTCGATGCGAGCTGGACGAGAATGAAAGGCTCGGTAGCCGGTGTTGTCGGGAGCGGGATAGCGCCAGGATTGATGTTTCATAACCCGTGGGTTTTGCGTGTTGGGTGTAAAGTTCTCGTCGCGTATTCGAAAATGTACGTCGCGAAGTTCGGTCAAGGCAAAAATAAAGAAGAGACGCATTATTCAGTTCGAGTGTCGCACGTTGAATTTACCGTGAACGAAGAAAACGTGTGCAGCTCGAATATGCGTCGGTACGCTTGCGGAAACGACACCGGGATAACGGATGAGGAATCCGAGGACGAAGAAGTAGCCAACGCAAGAGGAGAGGAAGGCGAAGAAGAAGGTTCGGACGAGCGAGAACACCAAAGAAGAGCGGCGAGCAAATCAAAGGAACGAGATTCCTTGAAATCATTACAGCTCACTCGAAACATCGAAAGAAGGCGTAGAGAACATCATCACTAGTACGGTAGGTGTATAGAAGTGTATAGAAGCTTTTTTAGTCGGAGTATCTTTACTCGCCGCTTAGTGCCCATGTTGCGCGCGCAAAAACTATCTTGCGAATGCACCCTCTGTATTAATTAAAACGCCGTTTTCTTCCTCATCCTCTTCGCCTTCCTCGTCGTCTTCATTACTATCGGTATTGCTATCATATCTATTATTTCTATCACTCGCGGATGCAATCATTCCGCCAACGAAGAAAACGACGCCGGCCACCGCGAAACACAACGTAAACACCTTCATGACCCAACGCCAATTTTCGTTCGATTTTACGAGCAAGTATCCGAACAACGGAGGCGATGGCACGTCACCAAAGACGTGCACGGCAACTGTGCACAATGCACACGCCAGCGGACGACTATCAGTTGGAACAGACCGCAACACTACTGCGTTTATCGGCGCTTGGAGCATGAACGCGAACGATTCTCCTACCGCGAGGAAGAAGAGAAACGCATAAAAGTTCGTCGAGGAGAAGGAAATCACAACGAATATGAACGCAAAGAAGGAGCAGAACGCGCTGAAATAGAGATTATCCGCAACCGAAGGATCCACAGACAACGGCGATGGTGAATTCCGTGCTCTTCTTTCTCTTCCATCTCTCCTCCAGGAGAGATGGAAAGGAAGAGAGGATTGATTTTGAAAGCACTCTTTCCGTTTTTGCGCGAAATAGTCGACGCCGATACCGCCGAGTAACGTACCAAACACGCCGCAAAAAACCGTCACCATCCCTAATGCCGTATCCGCGTTCGAGCGAGTGTGCAATTCGTATTCAAACAATGCAAACCCTGCTTTTGGTCCCCACGCGCTAAACACGCCCAGAACGAGTGAATACCACGAAAACCCACTCAACGTGAGTAAAAAAGTTGGAATCCTGAGCAACTTTAAAGAATCATACACGAACACTTCGACGACGTTTTTCTTTTGCCGCTGATTTTGACCATGCTGCTGCTCCGCACTCGTCTTACTCGCTTTCCTTCTCAAATCAATCGGCTCGCTCGTCGCGCAAAATGCAAACAACGGCACGAGCAAAAGCGCGTTACCAAAAAATGCAAAACGCCATCCAAAATACGTCCCGACGATGCCGCCGTACACGATACCTAACGCCACACCAAACGGCACGCACAAGTATAAATAACTCAACCATCTCGTTGTCATCCCTTTTGGAGCGTGGTCGTCGATAAAAGGTGCCGCTAGAGCTACAAAACTTGCCTCGCCAACGCCAACGATGATTCGCATGAGCAACAAGAACTGAAAATTTGGACTCAACGCGCACCCCAAATCCCCGACTGCGCACGCGCCCAACCCGATAGCGATCAACGTAAACGCGTTCACACTTCTCGACAACTCTGAAAATATTGGCGCACCAACGAGTAAACCAATCACAAACACCGATTGTAACACGCCATACTCGGCGTAATCGACGTTAAATTCGCCTTGTAATCCGTACCCTTTCTCGTCTTTGCTCGCGTCGTCCTCGTCGCTTCCTCCCGGCGGTTGCCCGCTTACCGCCGCGGACGAAACCACGCCTCGATCTAAATACAACGCAATCGCAACTAAGCAAAATAAATACAGCAATCGTTTCGGAGAGAACCATTTCGGCAGTCTCTCACCTCTGGTATTCTCGTCGTCTCTCTCGTCGGCAGAAGGAGGAGGAGGCTGGTCTTCTTCGACGTAATCTCCACCACCTTCAAAACCACCAATGAGTGGCCTCCTGTCGTCATCCTCGTCGTCACCGATGCGAACACCCTCATCCTCTTCGTTCATCCTCTCCCGAAAGTTCTCTCTTGAAAGTAGAAGTGTGCGCTCTGAAACTACAAACAACCAATCTCAATCTCTACTTTTTCTCTTCTTCTTCTTCGTTCTCGTACCCAGGTATTGTCAAGTCCGGTTTGTAAAGATTGTGCACCACGGACGCTCCAGCGAGCGCGGACACGAGCGCCACGCCGAACGCTTTCAGTGGGGGCATGTATCGACTTTTATGGTACTCTTTGCTGTAAGTCGTTTGTTGTTCTCAGATACTTCTCAAAAGTTGTTGTTGTTGTGTTGTGTGTGTTATTAGTAGTATTATACTAATGGAGAAATCTCTTCAGAAATCCAAAATCTGTGTATTCCTTCAAAAACAGATATGACGGGACCTCCTCCTCCTCCTCTTTCTCCTCCTCCTCGCAAAAGGTGCGTCGATGACGATAACGGTCCTCCTCCCGCCGAAGAAAAGTTCTTAACCATGCGTTCTCGCCTCCTCCATCCGAAATCATTCGTCGACAAAGTCGTCGTGACGACGGAAGGGGAGACGAGTTCGTTAAAGTTAGCGCGAACAACAACAACATTAAAAACAACATTAAAAACAACATCAACAGCAGAGACACACGTGACGCACAACTTGGAGTTTACCCGAGACGGGTCTCGATTGCTCTCGACGACGGCAGGGGACGATGTTTTGAGAGTATACGAAGTGCCCGCGAAAATGATTATGATGTCTTCTGATGGTGATGAAGATGGTGAGCTGTTGAAGTGCGCGTTGAAAATGAAACTGCCAAAGTCGCACTACGACGCGTGTTGGTATCCCGCGGCGCAGGGGAATGTTCGGGAAACACTGTTGACGCTGTGCGCGGCGAAAGATTCCGGGGTGAAGTTATTCAACGTTTCCCCTTCGTCCGATGATGATGACGATGGTGTTAGTATACTTTCGTCGTCGTCGAGAGAAAAATGTTCGTATTCGATCAAAAACAGAAACGACGAGCTCGTGCCCTCGATATCTTGCGCGTTTACTGGTAACGGTGGGAAAGTGTTGGGCGGGAGACGAGAGGAGAAAGGGGTGTGCGTTTGGGACACGAGCAGACCTGGTCACGAGTGCCAAGTCGTCGGGTTTGACACGCAATCGAAACTGACGAGTTGTTTTGCCACCGGGAACGAATACAACGGGTTTATCGAGAATAGCGAAGGAAACATATTTGCCGCCGGTTCGTATGAGAACGGGAACAGTATTTGTGTGTATGATTTACGAGATGGGTTTAACGGGAGCGATTGTTGCGTGTTGTCGATTACAAATCCTCACAAAAACGAAAAGACGGGGAAAATGGGAGGCGGCGTGACGAGATTGAAATTCAGCGCGGATGGGAGAGCGTTATTTTCGAGCGCTCGGAAATCAAACTCGATTTTGTGTTGGGATTTACGAGCAAACGTGAACGGGTCGATGTTTACGAACATTCAAAGACCGAACGTTCGGTCCAATGCGAAAACGAAATTCGACATCGAGCCGTGCGGGAAACACCTGGTATCTGGTGGTGACGACGGTATATTGCGTTGTTTTGATTTAGACCAGAACGGGAAAGAGGTTTTCGCGTGGAAAGCGCCGCCGAAGGATGCCGCGGTTTTAATCGCCGCGTTTACGTTTCATCCGTTAGCGAGTTCGGTGAAAGAATTCATAGCCGGAAAGGAAGGAGAAAGTAAGTTTACTGATATTTACGATGACGAAAATCGAATCATGAACGACGTCGCGCTCGGTGCCAGCGCGTGCGGCGAACGTTTGTTCCACCCATCCACAGGGAGAAGATTCATAAATAATAATACTATTAACAGTACGAGCGATAGCGATAGCAGCGGCGATAGTAGTAGTAGTGATAGTAGTAGTAGTGATAGTAGTAGTAGTAGTAGTAGTACAAGCGAGACGACGAATAGGACCCCGCCGCCGCCGACGACGACGACGACGAGAAAAGAACAAGCGACAAACGCGAGTCATCGAAACAATGTCATCTCTATTTGGGGATACGCCAGGGAAGCGTGTTGTTATTAGATTCGTTATTTATTGAAACGACGTGATGTTGAAAGTATGCGCGTTGCCTTACTTTTCTTTCGGATTTTTAGGTAACAACACAAACACCAAATCTTCTTCAGAACCACGACGCACCACTTTTACAGCAGCGCATGAAACGATGATAAACGCGGCATCTTTCCACCCTTTCTTTTTCAAAGTGAAAGCAAACGTCCAATCCTCGCCTTTATTCGCGAAAACTCTGATTTATTTCTCTTTGTTTTTCGCGTTACCCTTAAACGTTCTGCTCAAACTGGACGAGAAAACGTTGTTTTGTCCGTTCGATGTGTTCACTCGATTTCAGTGGTACAGAACGTTTAGTTCACTTTTATACGTGAACTCAGGTTTCATTGGCGCCTTGTTTAACGCGTACATCAGCTATCGATTCATATCGGATTTCGAACGCAGTTTAGGTTCGTTTCGATGCTTTTGGCAAATACTGTTCACTCTGGTGTGCATAAACTGTTGGACGTTCGTGTTTTCAGTCGTTTTCGCGCCGTTCTCAGGCGGGAAAGGACACTTACTCTCACCGTTGAACATTTCTGGACCGGGCGTTTTATCTGCCACGTACGCAATGTGCGTGGGGAATATTGCGAGGAACAGCAGTACGAATAGTCCAGACGCACAAACGACGATATTCGGGGGACTCGCTCGAGTGCCGAACAGTTGGCTGCCGTTTGTGTTTTTATTCTTTTGGTATGTGCTCGGGAACAACCTCGTCGAAGGCGCGAGCGCGACGTTCGTGGCGTTGAGATATTTGCCGAGAATGTGTGGGCCGAATGGTGTGCCGACTGCAGTGCAAGCGAAGAGGTTTGAATCAACGACGAGGTTTGGACGGTACGCGTTGGAAACGCACGGATACGTCGACATCGACGGGTTACAACGCGGGTTTAGTTTACCAGTCGTCGTCGGTAGCGGCGGGGGTGGATTTGACTCTAATAATAACAACACTAGTAGTAGAATCAGTCATCCAGAGCGAGCTTCATCGTCGTTTTCAGGAACATCGCAAAAAGTAGGAAGTAGTAGTACGAGCAACGGTAGTAATAATAGTAGTAGTAGTACGAATACGAGCGGCGTGCCGGCGCCTCGCGAAAACGTCCACGTCGTGCGAATGCGCGAAGAGCGCGAGCGCAAACAACAACAACAACAACAACAACAACAACAACAACAACGCGCTTCGGAGAACAAACGGTCAGAAGACGAGAAAAAGAAGGCAGAAGTATTGAAAACAAAGCCAGAAACGAGAGAGGAGCGCGCACGCGTCGTCGCCGAGGCTCTCGAAAAGCGTCTTCTCCTCGAGAAAGAAGAAAAAGAAAAGAATAAAGACGAAACGAACAACGCGAAAGAAGAACACAAAGAAGAAGAAGCGACGACGCCAACACCGCAACAAGAACAACAAAAGAAGAAGAAATCAAAGCTCCGGTCGCCGTTTCGAAGCAGAGAGAAGAAGAAGTAAGTTATGTCATATAATTTTTACGAGTTAGTAATACAAGTTAGATGTGAAAAGTTTGTTTTTCCGAGAGAAAAGGAAAAAAAAAAAATATCTTTCTCCACATAAAAACAAGCATCTTTCTCTCTCTGCATCACACATCATCGAGGAGCGACTTTATCTCTCTTTCACGAAAAAGAAGTTAAAGAAGTTAAAGAAGAAGATTCAAAGGAGTTTATTGATGTTAGACGCGCGAGTGAAACTGCGTCAAAAAGCGCAGCTCGCCGAGTTATGTTCGCGTTGGGTCGGTACGAAATGTATTACCTTTTTTCTCTTTTTTTCCCTTCGTCGCGTGTGAAAAGTCAACGCGTTTTAGATATACATTTTTTATGATGAGATGCGCGCGCTTTGTGCGCTTTTGTTCTGCGATGTAACAAAAGACTCACCACTCTCTTATTACACACACACTCTCACCATCTTTAAAACAGACATGCGACAGATCATGAAAGAGTTAGTCGTGACCATCGACGAAGATCTAGACGTAAGGCGCATTAATATTATTCTTTTTTTTCCTTCTTTTTTTTCCCTTCTTCTTGTCTCGTCGTTCCTGACTTTAGATATTTCTTCTCAATGCCACGTGGCATTATTTATTTAAAAACAACGACTTTTCGTCCGCGTAAAAATAAAAACAGCCGCAAGAACGGAACATGCTCTCCGTCGCCTCGAAAAACGAAACGACCAGAAGACGACAACAGTGGGTGTGCGTGCAAACGAATATTGGGCAAATCAAGAGGGAAAATATGGGGGAGGATTTTTTGAACATCGCGCGGGAGTATCAAGAGAAAATCGAGGACGAATTGAAAGAGATTTGTAAAGAGACGATCGATTTGGTGGAAGGCGTGTTATTGCCGAGGTTGTTGGGTGGGACGGAACATTACGAACAACAACATCAAGAAGAGCAAAAACAAGGAGAACAAGGAGAACAAGGAGAACAAGGAGAACAAGGAGAACAAGAAGCACAACAACAACAACAACAACATCACGAGTCGCCAAAAACAGTCACCGCGTTACTCTCGGAAGCTTCAAAGGAACACTCGCCTCGATATAAATCAGACCAGAAAATTTTCTACTTGAAAATGATTGGAGATTATTATCGGTATCTAGCAGAGATTCAAAGAGGCGAGGCGAGGATTCCTCACGCGATGCGTTCGCAAGACGCGTACGAGAAGGCTTTGGAAATCGCTCGCGACCCGAAAGCCGGAGTGGCGACGACGCACCCGGTTCGTCTCGGCCTTTCTCTAAACTACTCCGTCTTTCACCACGAGATTCGCGAAGATACGAAATCGGCGTTGGAAATCGCGCAAACTGCGTTGGACGAAGGATTGGAGGATTTAGACGCCCTGACCGATAATGCGAGAGCGTACAAAGACGCCGCGTTGATTTTGAAGTTGATCAAAGATAACATTTCGATGTGGCAATCGTACACATCGTCCTCGGAGTCCTCTGGTGGTGGTAATAAAGAAGAAGAAAACGAGAAAGAGAAAGATGCGGGATTGGACGCAGCTCAGGAGCAGCTCTCGAAGACGCGCATCGAAGAGGATGACAAAGAAGACGCAGCAGTCACGAACAAAGAAAATAACAAGGAATAGAGGAAAAGAAAATCAGTGAAACGCAGCAGCACTACTAAAAACATACGCGCATACTGTACAAATATTCATTCCCCTTTCTCCCTTTCTCTCTCCTTTTCTATTGTTATAAACTTCTTAACCCGTCTAACATCTTCTTTAAACTTTCGTTGCCAATTTCTCTCATTCTCTCCACGTTCGCTTTCGGTATACTCTTCACGTCCGGATGCGACCGAACCGCTTCGGTCACGTCCTTCTCTCGCAATATGTGCAACAAAGGATACGGTGACTTATTCGTAAACGCTCCGGGATCTCCCAATTTCTCGCCGGCGAACACAAAGTCCGGATGAAACGCGACCACTTGCACTTTCCCTCTCAAATCGAGCTGGTCGAGAACCGACTCGCCTCTATAGTCGCCGTTTTGCAACGCCGCGTCGTCGATAACGTTCGCGAAATCGAGAAATGAATCAAAGTCGTTCACGAACTCGCACGTCGGAGAGATGACGAACAACACCGTCTTCGTTATCCCTTCCTCGTCCGAATCGTATTCAATCTCTTTTAACTCTCTCATGAAATCCTCCAAAACGTCTTCTATCTGTTCCCGCTCGGAGACGACTATTTTTATGCCCGTCTGTTTCTTCTTCTTCTTCTTCTTCGCCTCTAAAACTTCTTCTTCTTCTTCTTCTCCTTCTCCTCCTCGAACGTTTTTGGCGAACGGGCAGACGTTTTTCTCGATGATAAACTGGTCCAGCCATTTCAGCGTCGCTTTTTCGATCGATTTTAAAGAAGGCTTTTGAGGACGATGATGATGATGATGTCGTTGTTCTCGTTGTCGTCGTTGTTGTTGTTCTTCTTCTCCTCCTGACGAGGACGGCGAAATCGCAAAGTACCTCCGAGACCGCCTCAAAGAAGAAGAACAGAAAGAAGAAGTGCTGCTACTGCTGCTCGTAATAATAGTAGAAGACAAAGACCACCGTCCAAAAGCTCTTTGCGCGCAGTACCGGTACAACATGGAGCGTCTTCTCTTCTTTTGAAGCACGTGGACGACTCAACTTTTTCCCCTAAAAATAAAGAAGAACAAAAAGCTCCACTGTATTCGCGCGCGTAATACTCTACTACATAAAACAGAATCGCTCAAAATACGTTGTGATGCTCTCAAAGCCGACGGTGGTGGTTGCGAGGCGCTTTTTTTCATCGTCATCTGTGGTCTTTTCGCGGCGGCAAACTTTAACGCGCAGAGCATCAAAACCTGCTGCTTCGTGTACCAACTTTAGTAGGTATTCCCCAAAGACAACGAGAACTTTGAGAACGATGACGACGTCTGCGACGAATGGCGATGTGAACGACGAAGATGTTTTGACGCAATACATCATCCTGAGAAGAGACTTGTGGCGAGAAAAAGCGTGGCCGTTGGGGTCGATCGCCGCGCAAGTCGCGCACGCCTCCGTGGCGGCTTTGGAGACGTTCAAAACGAACGAAGATTCAATTAAGTACGTTGCAAAGGAGAAGTTATCGTCCATGACGAAAGTGGTTTTAGAGGTGAAAGGAGAAGCACAATTAATGACATTAAGCGAAAAGTTAACGGAGAACAACATCGACTATTACGCGTGGCGAGAACAACCGGAAGATTACGTGACGTGCGTGGCGCTGAGGCCGTATAGGAAAGAGGAGGTGCGAGAGCTTTTGAAGAAGTGTAATCTGGCGAGCGACGTACGAGGAGGATGAAGACGAGGGGATGCGTTATCGTTAGTTTTAGTAGAATAGAATTTCATTAGTATCGTCAACAGTATTATATAATAACTACCATAAACTGGAAAAGCTCGTGTACGCCGGTTTGGAAGAGGAAGTCTCTTTTGATTTGCGCTCTTGCGCGTACGCTTCGACTTCGTTCATTTTCGCTCCAGAGCCAAAGTTAAACGTGCGTTGCGTTTGTAACGCGGCTTTGTTTACTATCCGAGTCGTGATTCTTCGAAATCTTCCAGGGTACCATTCTCCGGCGTCTCGTAAGTTTGCAATAGCCACGTCTTGCCAGTGCTCGACCATACTCATTTGTTCCCCGCACGTGGCCAACATGCCGCGGAGTAAAAACACCCCTCGGATGGCAAAGAAGCCTTCGCGAGTGTTTTGCGTGATTTTATTCTTCGTGAACGGCGAATTTTCTAAATCCAGCATGTTCATTTCGGCTAACGCGGACGGTCTGGTGTCAAAGTACGCGTAGGATAACGCGACTAACGCTTCGTTGGTTGGTTTCTCCACGAGTACGGAACCGTGGGCGCGAACTTCCGAAGCGATGCCGTTGTAATCTTCCGTGGACATTCTCAACGCCAATCTACACATGTGCAAACGCTCCCTATCATCAACTCGTTTTGTTTGTCCCCAATCGAGAATGCACAACTTCCCATCGCCTCTCAAAATAAAATTCCCCGGGTGCGGATCGGAATGAAAATGACCACACGTGAGCATCATCTCCCCCCACGCTCGGAAGATGGAAAAGAAGACACCGTTCCAACCGTCGCCGCCGTAATACGAGTGCGTTCTAGAAACTTGTTGCGGACACCGCGGACGTTTCCCGTTTTGCCGCGCTCGATTGAAAATAGTCAACAATTTTGCGCCTCGAACGCGTCGCATGACTAAAACTTTTCTCGTCGACGCGACGACGCGAGGCGCGCACACCTTGTCACAAATCTCCGGCGTCTGCTCGAACAACTTACCGAAATAATCAATCTTCTCGTGCTCTATTTTGAAATTAAATTCTTCGTCGATGACGTCCAAATACGCCTCAAAAATCGTCGGTAAATCCATGCCGTTATCCAAACGTAATTTTTTCATCGTTCGCGCCGTTCGTAAAAGCGCTTTCAAATCGGCAATTACATTCTCGTAATTCGCCGTTTGTACTTTCACCGCGACTTCTCTTCCGTCTAATAAGCGTCCAAAGTGCACCTGCGCGATCGAAGCCGTCGCGCACGCGTTTCTCGAAAGTTCGGAGAAGTGACTGCCCAGCGGCCCTCCCAACTCAGTTTCTAAAATTTTCCGGACTATATAAAACGGCGTCGGCGGATTATCGTCCATCGTTTTCGAAAATTTCTCCACGTACGGTCTCGGCATCATTTGCGACGCCGTGCCGGCAATTTGGCCAACCTTTCTATAAAATCCTCCAAAATCGGCGATGATTTCTGTCATTTGTTCCGCGCCCCACTCGTGTTGTTGGTCCCAACTCAAAGCTCTTTTGCCCGGTTTGTCCGCGTAGAGAAGTTTGTGCTTTTGCTTGAGTAAAATATACGACGTCATCACCGGCGCAACGCGCAAAGAATACTCAATCGACCGTTTCTTCCTCGGAGCGACGAGTTTAAGAACCAGTCGCACGGCTAAAACCTGCGCGTGCGTAACAGCGAGATCCACGCACATTGGCTTCAACGACTTGTGCGCGTTGGCGACGACGTGTGATATCGATTTCAAACTCGGCAAGAACGGAACCCCCGATCCTCCTCCTCTTTTGCTACTAATACTACCATTGCTACTCGTGCCTTTTCCAGCTCCGGCGGCTGCTTTTCTCTTTCGCTGCCCCGCTTTCTTCAACGAAGAAGGAGACATCTTCTTCTTAATTCTCTTCCCTGCTCCCGTGAGCGCTTGCTGAATATCCTCCGCGTCTCTCATTTTCACCATCGCTAACGCGAAAACCATCACCCGCGCGCCTTCGTACGCGTATCTACTCATCCAACACCTCGCAAACGCGCACGCAATCGCGTGCACGGAAACCTTCCCGCACTGTCGAAAAAACACGAATACCATCTTCGCCGGTGATAACCGTAAAAGTTTGCCCGTCTCTCGCGCCACGTGGTCGATCGTTTGCACCAGGAAAGAAAGCATCCGGTCGCCTTCGTTCCCGCGATACATCGCCATGGCTTCTTTCAACTTCTCTCTGCGAAACCGACTGAACGCGAGGATGCGCTTGTGCGGAGAATGTAATTTTCGTTTCTTCGCGTTCCCTCCCCCGGCTTGTAGCGAAACCACCTGCGAAGACGTCGCAGTTTGAGAGGAGGAGGAGGAGGAGGAAGCAGCGGTTGTTCTCGTTGGTGTTGTTCCAACACCATCACCATCACCATTCGCGGAAGACGAAGACGAAGATAAAGATAAAGAAGGAATCAAAACGGGCACGAAATCACCCCCATCATTACCACTTCCATCGACGGGGGAGGATAACGGCATCTGAGGAGAAGGAAACGGTGGTGGTGGAGGAGAAGACGCGCTGTTGTTGTTCTTGTTCTTGGTGTTGTTGTTTTCGCTCAAATCAAAACACAGACGAGACTTTGGGTGATGCTTCTTCGCAAAATCATCATCGCTTCTTCTTCTTCTTCTTTCCATGAAAAAAGGATGGTTCTTAAAACTTTCGTTCTTCCTGTTCTCGTTCTTTTCGTTCGTCGTCGGAGTCGTTCCAAAACTCCTCATCTTTTGCGCGAATACAAACCACTTTTATTATAAAGTATTTGTTGTGTGATGATTTTAAAAAATGAATCCACGATGTGATTCCTTCGTCGAAAAAGAACCCCCACACATTGAAAAAACAAAAAAAACTGTTGTGAAAAAGGAGAAAAAAAAGTCAAAATTTTTCAAAATTATTTCCTCCTCTGCTCTTTTTCTCTCTCTCTCTCCATTTTTACAATCTTTCTCTCTTTAGATTCAGCGTTTGAAGAAGCTGCTACTCTCTTCTCGCGGTCGTTGTCAGTCTCTTTATGGCGTATTTTGAGCACAGAAGAAGAGAGAGCGAGAGAGTGGGTTCTTTTTTTGACAGAAACGAGATTATTCACCTACCTTTTGGGATGAAGGACGACGACAAAGAAGAAGAGATTTTTCTCTCATCTGTTTGAAGAAGATGAGTGAACGAGGAAAAGGAAAAGGACTGGCGACGTTTGCGCTCTCCTCTTCTTCTTCTTCTTCTTCTTCTCCTGAATCTTCTCTTCTCGACCACCACCTTTTGGGAGATGAAAGGGAAGAAGAAAGGCTGGAACGACGGCGGTATGACTACCAGTATTATTCAGGTGATGATGATGGTGATGAGGATGCGCTCTTATCAGACTTTGACGAACTCGAATACGACGACAAAACCATTTTCGACATCGAAGGAGAAGAAGAAGAAGAAGAAGAAGAAGAAGAAGAAGAAGAGCGCGACGTTGCGAGGACGACTTTGGACAGAAACGCGTTGGTATGGCTACGTCCTGATGTTATCGATGGGAACGACAAAAGTACCGGCGCGAGGAACAAGAGCGGACGTGTTGAAGAAAAAGAAAACGAGTTGCTCGCGTGGGATGCCGTGCGTGAGGACGAGAACAGATTTACGCTTTTGATGCCCTCGTCGTTTTATTCTGCGAGCGCGCGGCGTTCCGCGGTGGATTTCGACTTCCTGTACGAGCGCGCGTTCATCGGCGCGAAAGATTTTAATTTTAACAGCGGCAAGCATGGAAACGCCACGAAATGCATTTGCGCAGACGAGTCGAATTTAGTGACGATGTGTATCCGCGCCGTCATGGGAGACGTATCTTCGAGACGCTTACTGAGAGCTATATCGTTGGATTCTCTCGACGACAGCGGAAGCCTTTCCGTGCGTTTTCGCGGGGCGAGCGTTGGAGCGACCAAAAACGTACTGTCGCAGTTTTACGAAACGTCTCGTCTGCAAAACCGCGCGCGTGCGTTTGCGACAAAACAAATGGAAAACGAGAGCGGCGATTCGACTGCAAATGCATTTCAAAAGTGCGTTTTGAGAATACTCCAGGCTATAGATGCGTCATTGAGCGCGTTCGCGGAAGCGTGCATTCAACGCAGAGCCGACGAGGGGGAAGAATACGAGAATGAAGATGAACACGAACGAAATGCAAATCGAAACGATGCATCAACGACGCTTCTCGAGTTTGCATTCCACACGCGGGATATACGGAAACAGATTGCCTCGTTGGCGGCTTTGGTCGACAAGGTACAAAAACGGTGGCGCGCGATGAAGCACCGCAAGTCTCGCGCTCTTTTGTTGCCATCGGTATCGCCTCATCGGTATCGTCAAAATGGTAATAAAAGTACTGCTTCTCACTATTCCTACGGCAGCGTAGCTCTAGATGTGCTCTCTCGGGAGATTCAAGATTTACACTACAACGACTACGTAGACATCGAGCTCGAGCAAAGGAGCGTACTGAAGCTCTTTGAAATTTTATTCATTTCCACGGCAAAACCTGTGCTAGTTGAAGGCATCGTCAACGCGTGCTTTTCGTCGAATAATTCTTCGTTATCTAATGACGGTGAATGCTTAAAGAAGGCGTGCGATGTGTTGCTTCAGAATAAATCCGATGCGATTCGAAAACTGAGAAGCATAAAAAATTCCACGCGGGATATTCACCGAGAGCAGAAGCTTGCTCAATTTAGTGCGGGCATGCGCGCGTGTAAATTGCTGCTCTTCTCATCGACGTCCAATATGGCGAATATCGATTCAGATGCAACTTCTATCGTTCACTTCTTCACCAAAGAAATGGGTGTCGCTCGAGAAGAAATCTTTCGAGAAGTTTCTCGAACGTTGGATGAAGCTATTGATACGACGGATACTCTTCGCACGCAAGAAAAAGACTCAATCGAATTTGAGCACAGAGAACGCGTGCGCGTACAACGGGAGATATTTGAGGCGCGCGTGCGCAAACACGAGCTCGAGCGAGAAGAAATTCGTCAGAAAGCCAAGGCCAAGAAGAAAGAATTAGGGGATGCCAGACGCTTGGAAATGTTTGAACGCGCAGAGAGGAAAAAAGAGGCAAAAGTGAACGAGTTGACTGAAGATTTAGAAAGATTAGGGACGTTTAGCGGAAGTGCTGTGAAAAAGCGTGTGCGACTGTTGGAAAGTCAAATGAATCGAACCGGGGAAGAGGACACGACAACGGACCCAAATGCAGATACAACTGGGGATGTTTTCCTCGACGTTGTTGTCGCGGTTGAAGAAAATCACGAAGCAGCAGCAGCAGCAGAAGAAGAAGACTCGAAAGACGCGGAGAAGTTGGCAGAGAAGACCATCTTGGCTGCCGACGACACGATGGAAACGGATCTGCCACCGCGTGCTTCATCGGTGACTTATTCATCCCTTCCCTCACGCGTCGTCATGTGTAAACGATCGCTCGTGGACGTCACCGCGAGTAACCTTTGGGCGTTTCTCGATTTTCTTCACGAAAAAGTTTCTAGAGTGCACGTTTCGTATCTTCTCAAAGATCATGAAGTTGCGAGTCACGCGAAATATATCGCCGAAATCATCTTCGGCTTGAGTGGCGATGTCATAGAAACGCTGTGCGAGAGGAGAGATGATGATTCGTATGATGATGCTTTCGTCTCTTCTTCTTTTGAAATCACCTACTTCACGAACGATGAGTTGCGAGATGCGTTAGAACGCGCAAATATTTCTTCGAATGTCGTTAAAGATCGATTTAGAATCGTCTACTCGAACGAGAGCACGTCGTCAAGGAATACGAAATCTATCAAGTGTCTGTCGTACGCGCTTCCGGAACAACTGAAGCGTTCGAATCTGTTTGGTATCGACTTTGAAGAAAAAATTGAAGCGGTTTCGGAGTTTGTTTTGAGATTGAAATCCATTCGCGCGATGCTCCAAAATTTACGAAAAATTTCGAACGATCTCGACCGCGCCACGTACGTTCACGATAACGCACAGAAATTAGACCACGCTTCGAAGGAAGCGACCGTTTTGAGAAGACGATTACGAAGTTTCCAAGAGCAGTTGTTTGAGTTGGAGCGGTTCGCGACGCATCTTGAAAGATCGTGCGGAGAAAATATCCGGCACGCGACGGACGTATTGATTTCGTCAATGAACGCGTTGTCCACTGAAATCGATGCAAACGATGCAAAGGCAATGCTTGCAAAGTGGTTAAATGCGTGTGTGGCGGCTTCGTTCTCGTCGAAGGATTTTGCCAGGGCGAGAAAGGTCATAGAACAGGGTTTTCGAAATATTCATTTGTTTGCTCAGCAAACGTTCAACGCGTATAACGATGCAGATCCGAATGCGCTTTTACTTAACGCGATGTTTATCAGCACGACAAACGGTTTGCGAGGTGAGTTCATCGGGAGTGTCGTCCGGGTATTTCCGTTTTAGTTATTACTTAGTTTAGTTAGAGCTCTTTTCGTGAAAATGTATTATTACACAAGGCGTTTAGTTTAAAATCACACGTAGCTCTCGTGCTTGACAATATCCTTATCTCGTCCACTTTGGTGTCTCATGTCGCCATATCCGTGCTCCATTAAGCTCGCTAAGTCCTCCCCACTTAACTTTGTCAACTTATCCAACAAATCCTGCGTCGAAATCTCCACCTCTAAATCGTCGTCCTCGAGAAGTTCGCTGAGAAATGGAATGGCTTCGGGAAGCAAGACTAAGTATTCTTCTTGGGTATTCTCGATAATTTTAGCGAGCGTGGCAATAACGAGAAGCTTTGCTCTGGAATGTTCGTAATTTCTGGAAACATTCAGGATGTTTCGGTGTAACGTTTTCCACAACGCTTCGTCGGGCGCAGCGGCGAAAAGAGCGGCACAACAGCCGACACACTCGGCGCCGAGATTGAATTTTACTCCGACGGAGTCGTTTTCATTCAAGTCCTTTGCTCCATCGTCACCTTCGTCCAGTAGTTCATCCAGGGTGCTCATTGCGTATTCTCGACTCTTCTTTGGCGGTTCTTTAGACAAGTGCTTCGCAACTAAAGGCGCAAACTGGTTAAATCGTTCTTGCGTGAGAAAATTGACCGAATCGTATGCGAAACACCGACGCAAAGCGGCGAGCGCGAACGCCTTCATCCGCCACTCGTCCATCACATCGTCGTTGTTTTTGTTGCTCTTCTCACCATCCGTCTTCTTTTTCTTCTTTTTCTTGTTCGATTCTAACATATCCAAGGCTTCGTCGTCTAAGCATGCCGCTGTCAAGTCCAGAACATGTCTGTAAAACGGCACAAAAACAGCTCTCAACTGGTCCGCCAAAGCACTCGTCAATCGAAACAACGCCGATAATCGCCATCTCGCGGCATCTTTCTCTCCAGCTCTCGCTTTAGCCCACTCCACGCATTTCGCGTAAAACGGCGTGAACTCTTTCTCGGTACATTTTACTGCTAAATTCGCCACCGCGTTCACGGCTAACGTTTCTACTTCTTCCATCTCCGAAACGCTCGCGTCGTCTTCCTCCGCGAACTGTCGTCGTACGTCCATGGCTTCCAAAGCAATCGAAAACAGCGAAGCTCTGTGCGCAGACGTAGCATCCTTACGATCGGCTACCTTGTTTGAAACTTCCAAAAATGCCAGTCTCGAACGCAATGCCTCGTTTGCCGTGCGTGCGGATTCGCTCTCACGAATGAACGTTACCCAACACTCTTCCAGAGGAGGCATGAGCACACGGCATTCGAACGAGGTCGCTAAGCGTTCCGAGCGTAATTCGGCAGCAGCTTCTTTGGCGGCTATGAGAGATGTAAGATTTGTTTTTACGCTATCTCTGCTCTTTTTTTTCTTCTTTTTACCAGACACACCTTCGTCGTCTCTGTCCTCTTCCTCCTCTTCATCGTCTGTCTCTGTCTTTGCGCACAACGCCGGATGCGTCGCGACGGTCAAAATGTCCAAGAGGTATGGACTCATAAACTTCGCTAGCTGGTCTTCACAAAACGCGTCGATCGCGGAAAGCGTTGCTGATAAAACAACCAAAGCGTTCTCTGGTGTTTCGCCATTTCTCGCGGCAGCGCTTTTAGAGCATATTTGAGTGGCCAGTTTGGCGATTCGAGTCATTGCCGGCGCGGCGAGCGCCAACGCGCCGATGAACTTCGGCCCTGTGGCTCGAGCAATTTGCGCGAGACACAAAGAGGCTGAACCGAGCACGTTCGACGTGGTCGAATTAATAGCTTTCAGCGCATTTTCCTCTTCCGTGTCTTTTGCAAAACAACATTTTTCTGCAACCTGTTTCGCGGCGTTCACCAACGCATTCGCGTAATGCGTGGCGTCTTCATCGCGACCAAACCGCATGGCTGCGGCTTCAAGCGCGACAAGAGCCGCTTGACGAGCGTTTGGAGTACCATCTCTGACGGCAAGAGTTGCGAGTTCGTCGATGAGTTTCAAACCTGCAATCTTAATGCTCTCGTTGGATTCTTTCTGTTGCTTCTTGACGGAAATCGTCAAATCCCTCAGCGCGTTCTCGTTGTTTTGCAAACGATCCGTGAGGAGATTCAACGCCGCTTTACGCACCGAGGTTTCTTCACAAGATAGCAATGGCGTCAACGTTTCAAGAAACTTGCCTGGGTGCAAAACGGCATCCAACGCAGAGAATAAATCTCTACCCGCTTTAGAGGCGGAAGGACCACTCGCGCATGACGCCTTCGTATCTAGCAACGTCAACGCTCTCTCAGCTAACGAGGAAAACGCGGTTTGTAACACGTTCGAGTTTGCCACAGAATGTGCGCTATATTTCTTCTGCGCGAGAAGAAAAGATCGAGTTGATATGAATCGCGACGCGGCGTTCGCGACGACGACGACACCTCTACTCGCTTCCGAGCCTCTCGAGGCAGCAATCTGTTGTGTTGTAAAAAGAAAGGCAAAGAAGTACACGTGAGCGTCTTGAAAAGAGGAAGAGGAACAAAAGAAGAAAGAGAGGTTTTCTATCGTCGTCGTAGACAGTACATTTCTCAGAAGGAAAGCAGCAGATCGTTTGAAGTTCTCATCACGAAAAATCAGAATCCTGACACATATACGAATTCTTCACCGAAACATACGCAACGAACGAACGAGTTTAAAAAGTCACGCGCGAAAAACGAGAAAAAAGGAGAAAAAAGTCGTACCTTCATTGCATCTACCAGCGTTACGACCGCGTTGACTGGTTTCTCGTGACCTAGCAAAGTCATAACCAAAGATTTGACCCACGTGTTCGACTTTGTTTTGTTGTTGTTTTCTTCGTCTTCGAGCTCGTCGTCCTCGTCGTCAACATCATCATCAACATCCGCGTTGTTATCGTCGAGGTCCATCAAATCTAAATTCCCACCCGTCTTCTTCTTCGCATCATTTTGATACAGCATCGCGTACATCTTCTTTTTGTGCGCTTCGGCGGACTTTTCCAAACTGTTTCTATTCTCAAGTACTTGTAAAATCAACTCAGACAAACCTTTCGAGCCTTCAGGACAGGCGCGAATGAGCGCGGCACACAATGGCGCGCGTCTTCGTTCCGGCGCTCTCGTCGACGCCTCTACGATTGTCCAAATGACTTCCTTCACGTCAGCTTTACCTGAGGAAAGCCACACGGGTACGACAGATTTCAAAGCATTTTCTAAAGCTCTCTGTAACGTAACGTCGTCGTTTTCGCCGGCAATTCTCGAGAGCGTCGTGGCAACGTCCACAACTTTCTTCACAACCATTTCTGGCTTGATCTTTGCCATCTCCGAGAGAAGCTCTAGAGCTGCCGCGCGAGAACTCCCTTCAGAAGCTTTAGACGCAGAAACACAAATGAGATCGATGTCCCAACTATTGACGGTCTGACCACAAAGCTCAGCTAACTTTGTTAAAGTTTGCAAACTTAACGTCAACGCGTACGAACGCTCAGCGATTTGTTCGTTGAGCTTTTTCGTTTCGGAATCATTCTTGTTGTTATCGTCGTCATCACTTTCGCTCATTCTTTCATCGCCATCGCTATTATCATCGCTCGACGACGACGATGAATTATCTTCCGCGCCGTAGAAGCGTTTCTTTTTCTTTTTGGAATTGTTTGCCGCGTTTTGTTCTTTGAGAGCTTGGCGACGAGCGTCTTCCTCGACGTCGATTTCGTTTTGCGCAAAGAGGGCTCTGCAGAGATTTTGGCAAGGGTGAATCAACGCATCGCGATTGACTGCTGTATCGGAACGCCAAGAAAACACTTCCATAGCCGCGACCGCGTTCGCTAACGAATCACCTTTCGTGAGACCAACGACGATATCCTTATCTCCAAATTTACACGCTCCGGTAATGGCGACTACGGCATCTTTACAATCCAAGGGGACCGACGCGATTGCAGCTCTCGCAGCGCCACGCGCGGTCTTATCGCCGTCGCTTTTATTCGCGTGGAACAAAACGTCCAAAACCTTTGCGCGCGAAGCTGGTGGTATTTTCATGAGCGGATAGCTCCCGCTCGCTATTTGCTCAAAACAGGCGATGCGCACGGAAACCGAAATTTGAGACTTCATGGCGTTCAAAAACGAGTCGAAAGCAAACTTACCGGACGTCACTTCCGCCGAAGAAGCGAGCTTTTCTCCAACGAAACATCGAACTGCTTCGATAGCAAACGCGGCAATTTCAAGTTGATCGGGTGCAGTCTCGTCGGCATCAAAAGAAGTGGCGCGTTCAAGCGCTCGAGCAATTTCAACCGCCTTTACTTGGTCGTCCCCAACGCCTCTTAGAATGAACAAAAGAACTCGGGCGGCGTGCGGATTCATCAGACAAAACGTAGACGACTGCGCGTTAGTAGATCTATCACCTTCTCCTCTTCTAAAAAGGTCGTCTACTTTCACCGCCGTTATTGGCTTCAACAAGCGTTTCGTATCTTCAACTAAAACTTGTACGCTTCGCATCGCCGTCCTCACAGCGCTCGCTCCATCGATGGTGATTTGCGCTCTGGCTTTCGCAGCGGCAGCAAAAGGCGCAAATTCACTCGTCGTTGGTGCGCAGTATAGCGCGTCTGCTGCAGCCCGACGAATAGACGACACCGAGCTTGCACAAGCGACTAAGAGCGCTGTTACGATTTCGTCGGAATCCTTCACGTCCTCGATTTCGGATTGAATCATCTCTAAAGCGACAATCTTACCTCGCGTGCTCGATGCGAAAGTTTGTTCGTTCGTACCGTCCTCCGCGATTATTCTGGAGGCGAGGAACCTCGCTGAATCAACGCCTCGTCGGCTTGACGCATCTAAACACTTGCGCAACAAATCTTGCACTATCATTTCGAAGGATTCGTTTGTTTGTTCACTTTCGCTCCCGGCGAGCATATCAAACGACTCAATCAAAATAGTTTCAGCGACGTTACTTTTTGCATCTCTCTTTGTGATTTTGGAGAACAAATCTTTCGCAATGTCTCTAGAGACTGGTGAAATCCAAGGCAGAGCACTAGATGCTTCGCTGAGAGAGAGCCAACACTCGATTGGAATTTTACCATCCTTGAGTCTTTCGTCGTGATGGGACCGAAACTTACCACCAAATCCGAGACATCCTTGTTCCCAGTCGTCTTTCAATACCGTCCAGATGCTCTTGCGTATGATATCTTCCATTGGAGACGAATTACACTCTGCCAAGGCGGCTTTCAGCGATAAAAGAAGCGTCAGCTTCCCGGCGCCGTCCGCGTCGCGGTACGATTCGCGAACCCACAATTCGATATCAAACTCTCCTATCGCGGGTGGTTTCTTTGCGGCTTGATTGAATCCGTAACCAATAGCGTGCACGACACTCGCTGCTATTCTCGCATCGCCTTCGTGTCGCACATCCTTCTTAGATCCGCTACTCTTGCTGTCTTCCGCGGAGGAGAAGGCTTGCTCGATAGCTCTCTTCTCGTCCGTAAAACCAAGTAAAATCGGGTGCTTACACCTGGAGGCGTCTTTTACGACAGATCGAGCGACCGCGCGGGAGTGCGACGCAGAAACTGCGCCGTAACATGCCAAAGCGGCGGCTTTATCGCGCAATGTTCTTAACTCGTCGTCGTCGTCGTCGTCGTCGTCGTCTATTCTGTCGCCTGACATTTGCCTCAAAAGTGTCGCGTATGCCTTCTTACATACTCTGCGTTCAATGTCCGCGACTTTATTGGCATCTCGCTCGTTCGATCTCGAGCTCAACTCTCTCGCAGTTTCTAATCGATGCGAGATAGCTTCGAAAAGCGACGTTCGGTTTTTCGTCAGCATGCTCAAAGACGGAGTGCCGAGTGCCAACGCGGCGACAGTTGGATCGTCATCGGAGCATCGACGGCACAGCGCGTCGGCTAGGAAACCGCCCTTCTCCAGACCTGGTGGCGGAAGAAGAGTGTTGTCTTTGTCTTTTGCCTTCTTTTCGATGAACTCGACGTGAAGGTCAATCAGACGTTGCGTCGCGTTCTCTCGAATCGACGCAGTGGGATGATCTAACGCAGCCGCCAACGATCGATTGCCGAGCTTCTTGTTCTCAATAGGCCCCGAGGCCGAACCAGCTAAAGCCTCGCGGAGGAAAGATGCGGATTCAAAATCGAGTCGTAACTGTTCTTCTTCCTCTTTCAACTTTTCCTCTTCTTTTTTCCTCGTCTCTTCGTCAATCATCATTCGATCTTCCTCGGCGTTCGTTTTGTCATCGTCTTCATCGTCGTCTTCATCGTCTTCCTCCTCTTCGTCGCTCTCCTCCGAACTACTGCTACCGTTATTTACTTTCTTCTTCTTCTTCTCCTTTCCATCGATTTCTTGTTTTTCTTGCAATCGTCGTCGTCGCTCGTCGTGCGCTCTTTTTTCTTTCCTGCGTTCCAAACCTCTCAAAAACGAATCCACCGCTTCCGCGGTGCTCTTCGGAAACCTCTGATCCGCCGCACGCAACGCTCTTTCGATGCTCTTTCTTTTCACTTCGTCCGATTTATCGCTCCTCGCTAAACTACAAACTAACTTTTTCGCTCTCGGTTCCGTCAGTTCAATCTTCTCCAAGGCTTCCATGAGAGTCTTTTCGTAATTTTCGTGCGTCCCGCAAAACTTTCCGAGCGCTTCCAACAACGGATTCACCAAACAATCGCTCGCGGTTCCATACTTATCACATATTTCCGCGACGTGAGAACTCGCGTTGTCGATTTTTACGAAATGCTTAAACGTCCGGTCCGGTATAGTCTCGATTTTTTGACTCGAACACAACACTAGTAACGTTTGCATAGCCTCTCGAACGAGCGGCGCTCGAGCACCTTTTGAAACGCCTTCTAAAAGCGCCACCGAAAATGCCTCCGTGAACGTCGTCTTCGCGCATAACGCCGCGATGAGCATCAAACACCCCGCGTAGTGTTCAGACGAGGCTTTTTGATGCAATCCAGGCTCTAAATACGTCAAAAATCTTTGCAAATGCGCGCTTTCAATGCGTTTCATCCAATCGAGACTTTCAATCATTAAAACGACGTAAAACGAATGACTCACCGAACTCGCGGAAGTCGTACCGTTCGTCGCGTTAAAATCGTTATTACTTTGGCCGTTGCAGCATTCCACCGCGCTATCGCAAATGTAGGTTAAAAACGCCTTGTCTTTCGCCACACGTTTCGCCAAGTACTCTCTCGGCACCTTGGCGCCGCTTTCCTTCACCCCTCGCATCCACTCGAACTTCTTCGCGTTTTCGAAATTGCACGTTTGCACCACCTTCACGAACTGATTGGTTCCGTGATACGGCAACAAAGACGCGATGACGTCGTCCACGTTATACACGTTAACTTTAAACCTCCGTATGAGATATTCAAAAATATGCGCGCCGTCCGCCGCTTCTTCTCTCAACGTCTCGTCCTTCGCCGTCGCTTCGTCCTCGTCGCCGCCAAAAATCTTCCCGCACGTGGACGCGAACAGCCTCAGAAACTGCCTGATGATTTTATTCAGCTTCTCGTTCTCTTTCGCGTCCAGTTTTTCTCGATGATTTTGCTTTTGATACCCTTCCAACGCTTCACCTTCTGCGTCACCTCCAAACATCCCAACGCCGTTCGTGTTCGCGGTATAAAACAGTTTACTCCCGAACGCGTCGAACCGTCCATCTCTTCTCCTCACGTTCTCGAACGCTTTTTGCGCTCTCTCTTGAATCTCTTCCAATCGAACGTCCGCCGCATCTCTCGCCGTGTGAAGTATCGACGCTTTGCCTCCTTTCAGAGCTCTGGTATTTTCTCGCGGGAACGCAGACGCGAGCTTCGAGAGTTGTTCCGACAACGCCGACCGAGTATTGTTCTGTTGTTGTTTCCGTCCGGGTGGTGCCATCTTCTTCGTCTGCGTCGTCGTGAGGTGAGATATTCAAAGCGCAGCGCGAAAAGCGCCGTCAAAACAGAATGAATGAAGAAGAGAAAACACCATCTGGTGTTGTTGTTTGTTGTTGTTTGTTGTTAAAAACGCTCTCGCCTTTTCTCTCGATCGATTTTTTTCTCTTTTCCTTTTGCTTTTTTTCTTCTTTGTTTGAAAGACTTCTTCACTCTTTTCTCTCTTTTCTCTCTTTTCTCTCTCTCTCTCTCTCTCTCTCTCTTTCTCTCTTGTAGTTTATTACACAACACAACACTATTATAATAAAATGGAGTGGTATCGAACAAAGTTTATCAAAACCGGGTCGTTTGGACCGGTGAAACACGCGATGGTACGTTCTCGTTCTCGTTCTTGTTCTTGTTTTGCGCGTTGTTTTTCTCTCGTCTCATCGTTATCTCGTGTGTCATCACATCTTCTTCCCCTAAAAACACTTGAAGAAGGTTTTTGAAAGAGTATACTACCACGCGACGCTCCTCGTCGTGACGATTCAAGTTTGGACGACGACGACGAGGAAACGACGACGACGACGATGATGATTTCGATGATCTCCTTTGTCTTCTTCTTTTCTTTTTTACGACGATGTGCGTTTGAAACTGACACATGTAATAACAACACACGAACAACAACAACAACAACAGATTGGAACGTTCGTGGTCGCCTTCGGGTTAGAACATTACATGCACCATAAGTATCACTCGCATCACGACGAGCATCATCACGACGAAACACACGGAGGAGGAAAAGGAGAAGGAGTTAACGAAAACAAAACCCACCAATCGCACTCGCCGAAGGAGTTTTCCGCGGAAACTGCCTCGTTAGATGAAATCACGAAAGAAATGACCAGACTGAGAGAAAGAGTTGGCGAGTTGCGAAAGGAAGGGAAGCACGTTTAATATCACATCATACTAATATCACAAAGTACAGTAAAAGATCTCGTTACAACAAAGGATGATGATATTAGCTTCGAGTTTCTTCAACTTTCAAATCGCCCATGCCTAAGGTGGAGAGACTGTTCAGTCTTCTCACGACGGGAGGGCCGTTTTCGCTCGCCACGTTCTCGCCTCGGGAATATTTACTGACCGGCGTTTGGGAACCAGAGTCTTCGCCGAGAGAGCTCGTTTTTGTGATTCGTCCGTCCGCGGATCGAACCATTGCGACTTGGGTGTTCTCTATGCCGGCGGCATGCGCGTTGACACCAATATCCATCGCGTCCCCAGTCGCCGGTTTCGAGCGTTTCCGATTGGCCTTGGCGCCGTTGTTGTTAGTGTTGTTAGTGTTCCCGTGCGCTTCAATGACTCGTCGCCGTAAAGACGTCGTCGTCGTCGTCGTTGGTGTCCCCGTTCCGTTCGTATTCGTTCCGTTCCTATTTTCCGCGTCTGCTACTGCTTGCACAGCTGCTTGTACAGCTGCTGGAGCTGTCGTCGTCGTTCCTTTTTCTCCCATTCTTCTTTCGTCTTCGAGCATTTTTATCAACTCGCGTTCTTTCGCTTTCTTGTTCTTGTTGATTTGCTGATTTTCCTCGTCGTCGTCGTCGTCGTCCTCGTCCTCGTCTTCATCGTCGCTATGCTTTCCTCTTTTACCGTGCGTTTGCGTGCGCCCATTTGTTGTCGTCGGCGTTTCGCCGTGTTCTAACCCGCTCGGAGAGTCTTTCCCTTCCTCTTCCTCTTTCGGCGCCACTTTCTTAAACGTCCCGACGTCCATCATCTCCGTGGTCCAATATCCGACTCGTTCGGTCGGATTCGGATTCCCCCACACTCTGTCGTTCGCCGTCCACGACTCGCCTAAAAACTCGCGACATTTCGCCAGGCACATCGCCGCCGTCGGTCGAGCTCTCGGATCTTCCTCGCAGCACGCGTTGCCCAAACCGGTGACGAAATCAACCTCGTGCGGATGCGATTTCCGTCTCCTTTTTTTCACCTGATCGATGAGCTGAAAGCACATGACCCCGTATCCGTACACGTCCGAAGAAAATGCGTACGTGTGATCTTTCTCCGAGTCGTGTTTTTCCACCTCTGGCGCTCGATATTTCGGTGGACCGATTTTCGGCGTCGTTTTCGGGTTCACGTCTCGCCGGTCGTTGGCGTATTGCGGTAGGATGCGCGCCAGACCAAAATCCGTCAGTTTCGCGGTTTCAAAGTCCTGTTGTTTTTGGTGATTGATGAGTTTTGGGTAGTGGAACGTAGTTAGTACGAGGACGATGACGAAAGAGGTGGTGAGTACACAAAATAAGCAGCCACAGAGTAAAACATTTTTGTCTCTTTTCTCTCTCTTTTGGTACTCGTTGTTCGGAGCAGCCAAAAGAGAGAAATAATAATTGTGGACTCAAAGAAGATTTTGAAGCTTTAACGGCGGCGGAAAAGGAAAAGGCTAATAATGCTCTTTCGAGAAGAAGAATAACGAGAATCGTACCGCTGAAATCAACACGTTCCTCGCTTTCACGTCCCTGTGAATGTGTCCTTGCGCGTGCATCCTCACCAGCGCTCTCGCCACGTCTTGTAAAACTCGTACCACGTTAACCTGATTGACGACGCGTTTATTCCTCAAAGAGTTCGGGACGAATTCCATGACCATGTGCAGCATCCCTTCCTCGATGAACGCGCCGTAAATAGGAACCACGTTCGGGTGCGTCATGCGCGAGAGGTAAAATATGTCTCGTTTCAAACCGGCGACTCGGTCGGGTTTTAAATTCTGAATCACTTTCACCGCCACTGCGGTCCCCAACAAGTGCGCTCGGTAGACTTTCCCGAAAGAACCGTCGCCGATTTTTTCCCAAAGCGACCGAGGGGTTAACTCGTCCGGGTCGAACCACGGGCCCGAGTCCACGTCGTTCCTGTTGGTCGTCGAGCGGTCCGTCGTCTGGTTTTCGCGGTGGTGGTCGCCAGGCTCGTTCATTCTTTTCTCTTCTTTTCTTTTCTTTTTGCGTTGTTCGTTAGTAATTCTGGTGTTCTTTCTGTTTTGGTAACGAACAAACAAACAAAGCAAGAGGTGAAAAATAATCGTACGCTTTTTGGCAACGAAAGAGAAGCAAGGAGGAAGCAAGGGCAGAGGGACAAAACCCCAGAAGAACAAAAAATTTCTAAAAAGAGCCAAATCTTCCTCCATATATATAGTCTTTAAGAGAAAACGACGTTAAAAACTCTTGCTAATAAATTATTTTTAAACCAGTAAACCACGTTACGAGCGCGCGCTTTGGATTTGTTGTTTATATTGTTGTGTTGATTTGTTGTTGTTGTTGTTGTTATTGTTTAATATCAGATCGCGTTTCCACGGTTTCCGACGTGTACGTAAACACGGATCATCCATAAGAAGTACTCCATAAAGAGGAAGAAATTAAAAAGAGCTCAAGTCGTTCCATTAATACGAGAATAGAATCATAGAGAAACAGAAACACGAGGAGAGAGAAAAGAGAGAGAGAGGTAATCTTGAGGTGATCGCCTTGCAATTGTAATACGCACATGTGGGAGCCATCGTCGAATCAGCAGCCACAGGAAGAACAACAGATTGTTAATTTGTCGAAAAAAAAATGCGTCTCGTGCGCGACAGAGAAAACCTGCCGGTGGCGACGGTCGAAATTACTCTCGCGAGCGACGCTGTGCGATAAATGTTACCGGAACGAAGCGTTAGCGCTGACCAGTCGCCAATGCTACGTGTGCGAATCGAAACAAACGACCGGGCAGTGGTTTAAATCGAAAGTTGACTTGAGTTTTGATTTATGCAGGAACTGTTGGGTGAAAGAACACGCGCTGCTGGCCAATAAAGTTTGTATTAACTGCAAAAGTAAGCGAACGAGTATGCAATGGTTGAAAAGTAAAATCTTGGAAGGCGCGGATTTGTGTAACAACTGCTATCAGAAGGAAGTGTATCAGTTGAGCAAGTTCAATGCGAACGGGTCGACGACGAGCGTGGAAGAGTTGGTCAAACCTCTGATGAAAAGAGCAATACCGACAGAGATTGAAGAGAAGGAGAAGGAGGAAGACGAAGACGAAGACGAAGACGAATAAAGTTGTACATATATATAAAAAATGAGCTCAAGCTGACAAGCGCCAGCAGACTTTGGACAAAGCGCATCGAGCGGTCAGCAGCGTGTGAAAAACATGGTAAAATACACAGACACACACACGCACACATAAGAGGAAAAGATAGTATTCATATTTAAATGGGTTGAGTTTTGCTTTTCGTTATTAAATCATAAATGCTATATTTAATATTATTACACTTGCGGTCTCGTTTGAACGATGTAAACTTTACCATCCTTGACGCAACCTTCGATATCTTGCGCGCACCCTAATGCCTTTTCGATTGCTATACCAGCCTCCGTGATTTTACTCATGATTTGATCCGCAGTACCTCGGTCGTTCCAGACCATTTCGTCTTTTGAATAGTCCACGTGCGTGACGGTTTCAACTTCGGTCGTGACTGATTCGTACAAGCCAGCGCCAGCGTAACCTTCTAAATCTTCGCCGTTTGAATCGGATCGAAAAATTAAGGTTCCTTTTGGAACGCTCAATGCGACATTTTTAGACGGGAAACCGGTAATCACTGGAGGCGAGTTTGCGCGCTTGTCCGCTTTGAAACTCAACGCTCTTCCCGGGTAGTTACCGACTAAAGTTTCGCCTAAACCTTTAACGATCTCGGCGTATAATTCATTCTCGTCGTTGTTCGCCGGCGAGGTCGTGTGCACGACAAACGCGTAGTCGGCATCAATTACCGGTTGAACCAAAACAGCCATTTGCAAATTCTTGTGCGTCAAGCCGCGATTACGCACGGAAACGTATGCTCTCTCGTTCCATTTGCTCGCCCAAACGGAGACTAGAGCCTTCCAGGCTTTGTCCCATTGTTCGTCGGTTTCCGGCGGTATCATTTCACCTGCTTTCATCACGCGAGAGAGTTCCTCGCGGGCATCTATTGGGGGGTTTAAACTTTTCACGCATGATCGCACGCGGTTCAAAGTGTCTTCCAAACTATCGCCAGAACTATCGTCAATTTGATCGATGAGTCTTACGAACTGCGCTTTTTTATCTTTATTTATCGGATCCTCCAAAACGTGATCGAACGTGCCGAATGGTATGGCAATCGATCGCGGCAAATTGATCCAAGATGGAAGGTCGGAACTTTCTAGACTTTCGCGCAACGTTCGCGTGTTTCGCGATTTCGCACCAACGACGTGCTCTCTGAAGTCATCTAAGCTCACACCAAACTCACCACAAAACGGTTTCTTTTCCAAATCGATCTTAGCTTTCGATGTTGATGATACCGACGATGTCGCACCAACACCAAACCACGCTTGCGTGCTCGGATCTTCTTCCAGCTTCATCTTCGTCGCCTTGGCAATCTCCGCTTCCGAGGCGTGTTCAATCTTAACGGAGGAGTCTGATCCGATGGATTTTGTTGACGCGAACTCGTTCACAAACTCGCACAAAGAATCTAGGACGGACAAGTCGTGGCAGGTAGCGAACAAAACACCCGAGTTTCGCGCGCGAACGGCCGAGTGGGACAAGACGTCTACGGAACTTGGCGTGAGTAAAGCAACCGCACCTAAAGGAATTTCTTCGTCGCCTCCAACTTTATCGCAGACTAAAATGGTCGGTTCGCGGAAGCTTTCATTCATGATTTCACGCAGCGTAGGGTAAAATTCAACTCGACCGCAGACCTTCTCTTCTTTTGGCGAGATTATACTCCACGCACCCAAGTTTGCTTCTTGTCGTAACATCTTGTCCAATCTAGTCAACGCTAAAGATAAACCAAACGCCGGTCCACCTCGAATAACTTCTTCGCTAAAGTGCGTTATGGTCCATTGCTCGCATTTACAAGCGTCGCCAATACTTTCCGCGGTGAGCTGCATAGATGAGTTGATGGAATCCCCGTACGCAGCGACGGCCATTCGCGCGCGATCCACCGTGGCTTTGGCGCGCAACGCCCAAAAGTACTTTGTCTTTTCATCTCCACTCGATTCGTGTCGAGAACTGATCACGCGGCGCATTTCGACCAAACTTAAAGCTAAATCTTCGCAAGACGTCGGTAATGATAAACATAAATCTTCCAACGCTAACGCGGAGAATTCTAAGGCTTCACCAATATCTTTCGGCAACTCCGCTCTTTGCACCGCTCTCGAAGATACCCCGCCCAACGCCAAGTCCAAGTATAACAACTCCCTAACTTTCTCGTGATCGTGATTGTGCGTGCCCTGCTTCAACCCAGCGTTACGAACTTCGTGACGCGCTTGAATAGTCGCCTCTAAAAGGGCTATTTCGTTACCAACTTTGTCGGTGAATTGTCTGCAATACTGCAGAGCTTGCGACAAGCCGAGATAATTTCTTTGGCTACAGCACACCTCGATGGAAAGCTTCAAATCTGCCCCAGAATGCACTGCTTTTAAGATAATCAAGTAGTTCTCGAAATCTCTGATGAGGTCCTGCGCGATGTGAGGTCTCGGCGTAGGTTCTGCTTTAATTGGTCGTTCGTATGATTCCATAATTTGACGCGTAACGCCGCCTTGGGTGAGCGTCTTCCAGTAGGCGTTCAAGTCGCTGTTACCGCGCAAAAACGCGAGATAGGCTTCGCAAATGACAATATCGTCAGGGGACGTGTTGTTGTGTAATTTTTGATGCCACTCTTCGAGAAAGACTCCGGAGACTTCTTTGATGTCGTTTCTGTGCATAATGTTCAAAATTTCATCGCGCACGGCTTGTCCGGTACCCGCGTCTCCGCCGCGTCCGACGGTTTCGAGGCACATGCGCGCAATATCTCTCAATTCTGGTCGCTCACAAAACAATTCCGCTAACTTATACGTCAGCTTTTGCTGAGAAGAGGACAATTCTCTCGGTTTCACGTTATAATTTCTTTGCCAAGTCAATTGTCGCAACTGCGAAAATCGAAGCCAGACGAAAACTTTCGCTATGCGAACGAGCGCTTTCGACGGATCGATTTCTTCCGCGCCAATCTTCTCGTGCAACAACTGATACGCGAGATTATATCGATGCATTAAACTCCACCAGTTCCCCCCGGCTTCGGCGCGGATAATTTGCGTCGTTAACTCATCCGTGGGCTTCGCGTTTCGTCCTCCCGCGCCTTGTAACAACGCGTTGAAATTTTGGTTCCCGTTTGTGGTGTCTTTGAACCAGTTTCCGAATTCATCCCGCAATACGAAGTGCACGCCCATCAACTCACTCTCGGTAGCTGAATCGCTATCCGGGAGGTAAATGGACAAGTTCTGCATTTGGCGACACTCTTGTTCAATCGGTTGCGTTTGTTGTTCGCCGGCGATAGCGCTAGAGGAGCTCGGAGAAGAAGCGCTCTTCGCTGAACTTTGGACAGCTTTCGTGGTGACCAAGTCCACCAAGCATCCTTCGCCGGCGTCTTTTAACTGCGTCTCCGCGGACATGTGACTGACAACGTTCGTTTTTTCCGGCATCGTCGATTCGGGCGGTAAAATCCACTGCCCCGGTTCGTCTCTAGCAACGCCCCAGTGCAAAGTTAACGGTTCCGGATAGTCCGTCACGAACTTGACTCTTCGATTTGTTTTTCGGCTTCTCTCACCGGACATTGCGGCCGAGTCTGTCTCCGAGCGTTCAAAAACCTGAACGAGCAATTCGTACCCTTCACCGATTGGGTACAACTTACTCGAACACACCAAATTTTTCTCATCCGAAACGGATTGTTCGTCCGATTGTCGTCGCCAGCGTCGCATGAAGGACTTCGCCGCCCCGGAGGAGGTCGTAGAAGAGTCTTCGCTCTTTTCAACCGACGCGTCTTCGTCGCTGGACGCGTTGCTGCTTTTAGGAATCAAATCGTAAATAAAAGATGAATCGAAAGCTCTTCTGACTGGATCAATGTTTTGATGATGCTGTTCAACGACAACAACTGGTTGCGGCTCGGCGACGAGTGTTGGCTGTTCATCTTTTTCTTCTTCTTGATTTACCTCCTCTTGAACTTTCTCTTCGAATTCATATTCAACAACTGGAGAAGACGCTTCGGCGGTAATATTCGTCGCAGCAACCTCTTCCTCTTCCTCTCGAACAGATTCTTCAGTAAATGCATCCGTTTCGTCGAACGAATCAAACGACCCGGATCCAAAAGCAAACTCTTGATCGCCAATCGGACGCGCCGTCGAGTTTGCAATTCTCGCGTTCACGATGTCCGCCGGCCTCACGAACTGTTGCTGTTGTTGCTGTTGTTGCTGTTGTTGCTGTTGTTGTTGTTGTTGCTGTTGTTGCTGCTGCTGTTGCTGCTGTTGCTGCTGCTGTTGCTGTTGCTGCGACACCCCCATCGCCGCCGCTCGGCGCATCATCTCCTCCCTCTCTCTTTTATACTCCTCCACCTCCCTCGGTAACTTCATCGGCGCGTCGTCTTCCCCGTTATTCACCGTCATCACGTTAAACTTCCTTCGTATTTCATTCAAAGGCGTCCCTTCTACCAATTCGACTCTCAAATCGTCCAACGCTCGAGCGAACTCCGCCGCTTGCCACTCCGCCGGCATGCCTTCTGGTTTCCCGGCTTCTTCCCATCGAACGTACGCGCGAATTTGAACCAACTCCAGCGGCACATCGATTAAATCCAACGGCGAATCTGTCGCGGAAGAATACTTCCCGTACGACGCCGATGATGACGACGAGGATCTTTGTGTTTGCTGTTGCTGTTGTTGCTGTTGTTGTTGAGAAGAAGAAGAAGAAGAAGAAGAAGAAGAAGACGCGTCCTCGTTTATAACTCTCGTTCGATGATGATGATGATGATGATGATTTCGTTGACATCTTTTCCCGCCGACGAAAACAAAGTTCTTCTTCCTCCCTGAACAACTGGAACTGCGCGACGTCATTAATAACGACTGCACCTGCATCATCATCGCGACTCCTCCTCCAAAACGAAGAATATATTCTTCTCTCAAAGCTTTCCTTCGCCTTCTCTTTTGGTGGTTCGTCGTCTGATTCGAAAGCGGTAATGTTGTTCTCTGTTGTGTGATCGCTTTCGTGTGAAAAGCTTTTTTAGTCGAAAAGAGACAAAAATATCTTTTTGAAAAAAAAGAGAATTGTTGGACGACCATGGAAAATTTCGATGATCGAGAGATTTTGTTTGTTTGTGTGTTTGTTTGTTTTATGAAAAAGATGTTTGACTTTGATGGAAAAAGTGTCTGTCCGTCGAGTCTAATAAAAACCTTTTAATAAAGAGTTCGTTATTTCATCAAAAGGTGTGCGCACTTTACACACACACGTTATATAAAAGCATATTAAAAGCAAAACAGAACGCGAGACGAATTCTATAATAACTATATATATATATAACCAAGAAGAAATGGAG
>Ga0181554_1000345_pt1 | contig 46168 bp, 29 predicted proteins | sample 011ome_16_FD_145602 | JGI IMG/M metagenome (GOLD analysis project Ga0181554, IMG submission 145602) | Coastal salt marsh microbial communities from the Groves Creek Marsh, Skidaway Island, Georgia - 011503CT metaG (spades assembly) | ecosystem: Environmental > Aquatic > Marine > Intertidal zone... | reverse complement strand
CGGTGGTGGTGGTGGTGGTCAAAGGCGGCGACGGCGTGACGTAATTCGGAGGCGGAATAATCGAAGAAGGTTTCGACGACGACGACGGTTTCGTGATGTGCGCGAGCGAAATCTTCGTGTTATTATTCGTAGTAGTAGTCGCGGTAGCGTTGCTCTTCTCGTCGTTGATGTTGCTGTTGGTGTTGTTCGCCGCGGTGGTGGTGCTCGTGCCGTCGTTTTTCGGCGACGGCGCGCCGTTCGCCGAAGACATTCTTCTTCTTAAAGAGAGATCTCTGCGTTTGAATTCTCTCTCGTCGTCGTCGTCGTCTCGGAAAAAAAAAGCGGTTTTTGTGTCTTCTCACTCCCTCTTCTTCTTCTTAATTCGAGGAAAATGAGACGCTTTCTTTAGCAGAGATGGAAGCCCTCTCTTTCGTTCTCTCTCTCTCTTTCTTTCCTCCAAAGGAGAGTTATAGTGTAGTGCAAGACGCAGAAGAGAGAAGAGAGAAAGTTGTGACGATGAATTCAATTCTGAATTCTCTGTTTTTACGAGTTTTGATTGGTTTTTTTTTCTCACGTGTTTTGAAGAAGCAACTGTTCTGGCACATAAAAAAAGCGAGAGAGAACACAGAAAGAGAGCAGAAAAGAGAAAAAGAGAATTCGAAGAAGAAGAACACAAACACACGCCAAGAGAAAGAAATTTCTCTACTTTTTGGTCGAAAAATGCCTCTCAAAATTACACCATTTCTCTCAAAACATCAGAGAGTACTTCTTCGTAGGTAAGTTTTCTCTCACAACAAATGACGCATTACTAGAAAGGAGACTTATTAAAAGAGAATACGAAGAAGGAAAAATAATGTCGGCATCGTGCGCGCGATGCGGATATACCATTTACTTGCGCGAAGCGTCCGAGCTGATTTCGTGTCAGAGCTGCAACTTGACGCACGCGACGGAGACGTTGTTTAATGATGCCGACGATGATGATGATGAAAACGAAGATGCGCTCGTTACGACGGGTGGAGGAAAAAAGATGATGAAAACAATCTCCAACGCCGCCAGTTTCTTGTACAAGTTCAACATCGAACCGAAAAACCCGGACGGGACGAAGATTGGGAGCGAACGAGACGACGAAAATGTGAGCAGAGAACGAAGAGCGACGGTGGACGAACCGTGTCCGAAGTGCGACAATCACGTGTTGAGGTTTTATACCATGCAGTTGAGGAGCGCGGACGAAGGGCAGACGGTGTTTTACGAATGCGAGAAGTGCAAACACACGTTTTCGCAGAACAATTGATTCTTTTTCTCTCGTCGGAAGTGTTGCTCTCGTCAGAAGTGCAAACACACGTTTTCGCGGACGAGTTGATTCTTTTATTCACGATGACGATGGGCAAAGAAGAAGAAAAACAACAACAACAACAACAACAACACATTCCGTGGCGTCCGAGAGATTTCTCGAGCGTGAAGAATCATCCTTTGAGCGGGATAACTTTCGCGCAGTGGTATCGGTTGGTGAGGAAGTATCGCGGGGACATCGAGTACTTTCGGTATTTCCCTCGACTGGTTTTTCTGACCGTGATGTCGATGTTCAACGCGCTCTTTGCGTGCGTTGAGATGGTGTGTTACGGTAGCGCGATTTCTAAAACGATCGTTGACGATGATCCGGTCATCATCGTCGGTCATCCGAGAACTGGGACGACGCATTTGCACAATCTTTTAACTCTAGACGAGGATTCGTTTTACACGTGCACGACGTTTGACGTCGGGTTTCCGAGTTCGTTTCTGTTGTTTCCAAAACGAGTGAGGGAAATGTTAAAAACAATCATGGACGACACGAGACCTATGGATAACATGAGATTGGCCCACGATTCGCCGCAAGAGGACGAAGTGGCGACGAACCAGTTATCCAGTTGTCTCGCGTCGCCGTACGCGCCTTTGATGTTTCCGAAATTGGAAGAAAAGTTTCGACCGTTTTATCGCTTGGACGGAGAAGACGAAGAGTATCCGTGCAAACTGGAAGACGCTCGAATTTGGCGCGATAATTTTTGGTATTTCGTGCAAAAAGTCACGTATGCCGCAGAAAACAGTCGAAAGAAAGACGATGCTCCGAAGAAGAAAAGACGAAGATTGGTGTTGAAATCGCCCGTGCATATGGCTCGGATCAAACTTTTAGCGCGCATGTTCCCGAAGGCCCAGTTTTTAGTGTGCCATCGTCACCCGTACGAAACCTTTCAAAGCGCGGCAAATATGGCCGATAAGTATTACTGGTCCTGTTTCTTGCAAGCACCCAGAAATCGAGAAGAAATCGAGGAGTTTATATTTCGACAAGGTGAGATTTTACACGACGCGTACGAGAAGGATTTGAAAGATATCGATGATCTAACACCCCGCGTGATGGAAATTCCTTTCAAAGAGTTGGACGAAAAACCGCTTCAAACTTTAGAGAAGATTTACAACAAGTTTGAGTTTAAACCCAGAAAAGAAAAGTACAAAGGGAGCGACGCAGAAACGAAAGCGAAAGCATACATCGAATCCGCGGCGTTAAAAAACTTCAAGAAGAACGCGTTCTCGGCGGATTTGAGCCGAGCGACGAAAAGAGAAATCAACCGGCGCTGGAGAACGTGGTTTCGCTTGTTCGATTATACCAAGTTTTAGGACACAAAGTAAAACACGACGATTTTAGTAGGTAGATAGATAATATGTTTAGATATAGATATAGATATATTTAGTATATAATTTAAAGTTAGATATACAACGCGCGTTATCCTCAACATAACAGAGCCACATTCGTTCGTTTTCGTCGTTTTCTTCTTCTTCTTCTTCTTTGACTTCTTCTTCTCTCTCTCTTTTCATACCGAAAGCGCGCATTCACAAAACTTTCTTCCTCTTGAAGAACGCCTTCAAGTAGAAAATCTGCCAAAATGCCAGCCCAACGCAAACGACCAAACTAATCAATCCCATCCAAACGACTCTGGAATTCGTCGCCTCGTTCTTATCTCGCATGTCTGCCTCCAATTTCCTCAACTCCAACATCGTCTCGTGCACTTCGATCAAATCCGCCTCCAACCTTCGCAACGACTTCGTAAACACGTCCACGTCTGTCTCCTTTGCAATCTTCCCCCACGTTGTCGCCGCGACTCCAGACTTCCACTCCAAACTCACTCGGTGCTTCGCGCGATCTTCCGCCGGTATTTGCGCCGCAAAAAAGCACGCCTTGTAATCGCCGCCAACCTCCGCGGTGAAGCCGTAATCACCCTCCGAAACGTCCTCAAACTGCTTCACCACTTTCTCGTTCGGATCGAACAGTTTAATCGACAACTTCACGTTATCTATAGATTTAAACGAAAATAATACTATCGCGCGCTCGTTGTGTTCTTCCGAGACGCACTTCATGTCGTCGTACTCCGAGTCTCCGCGGTGCACGAGATCGAATTCCAACGCCTCCGCGACAAAGAATCCATCGTAAACGTCGTTTTTTCTCCACGTAATCATCATCGCTAAAGAAGAGAAAAGGAAGAAGAAAAACGACGACGAAAATAACGGTTGTTTAAACCTCCTCGTTCTTCTTTTTAAACCTTTCGTCGTCGTCGTCATTTTCGTCGTCCCAGGTGAATTCAATCAGTGAGAGTGATTGATGTGATGATGATGATGATGATGATGATGAGAGCAGTGAGTCGTCTTTTTTTATGAATTGTGGTGTACTTTTGAAGCAAAAAATGTTCTTAAACTATTGTCAGAAAAGCTCTCACTCGCGTCTTCTTCTCTCTCTTCTACTTTTTCTTTTCGACACGAGAAATCGACCGATATCGACGTCGTCTCCACGCATAGCATCATTCCCGGCGTTCCGTTGTCGTTTTGATGAATCTGCAGTGATGGGGTGGTTGTTGGTCGTCGTAAAAAAATTCGATCGCTCTCGAATGTTCTCCGCCGGGTCCGCGAATTCGAGCGCTTTCAAATAGAGTTTCGTCAGCGCCGCGATGCAGCACAACAGCGGGCCGAAGACGACGCCTTGCGAGGTACATTTTTCTATCACGCGGTTCGCAAAATCATCGTCATCCCTTTCGTCTTCGACTGTTTTTTTTCGTTTCTTCTTTCTCTTTTCCTTTTCGAGAAGCACGTCTAGGTACAAGTTTTCGGTGGTTTTCGCCACGGCGGACCAGGAATACTTTTGCAAAATCTGATCGCCGAGAGCTTCGCGCTCGCGATCTCCAATTTCACCGTTTGCGACGAGCGCTATGGCTTTTTCGAGCTGCTCGAACAAACCAGAAACCGTCGGCGGGGCTAAAAAAGAGGACGTTATTTCTTTTGGTTTTCCCGCTTTCAGTTTTCTTCTTCTTCCTCCCGTTCCAGTTTCCATCGTTGATTTCTTCTCCGACGCCGCCGGAGAAGTGACCATCGTGACTCCCGGTAACACTTCTGGAACGCCACCGACGCCTGTCGCCACCACCACCAACCCGCAACTCGCGGCTTCGACAATAGCCGTACAAAATGCCTCTGTCAACGAACAATTCAAAAAAATATCCCCTCGACGTAAAATATTCGGCACGTTCTCGTGCTTCGCATCGCCTAAGAACTCTACTTTTCCTTTGCACTCTTTTTCGTGCGTTTTTTCGCACACTTCGCGTAAATGCGGTTCCATCGGCCCCGATCCTGCGATTATGAAACGCACGTTTTTATTCCGTTTCAACGTCAACGGAATGAGTTTCGCGAGAAGGTGAATACCTTTCCGGTACGTCAAACGCGAACAGACGACGATCGTAACCTCCTTCTTGCCACTTCTTTTAGCGCTGCCGCTATTACTGCTATTATTGCTACTTTCACTACCACTACTTCTGCTGCTCGATTTACCTTCGCTTCTCTTCTCCGTCGCGCGAGAAGGAGGATAAAACGCCTCCCCGTCCACGGCGTTTGGAATCACTTCAATCTTCCTCGGATCAAACCCGCGCAACTCGTACACGACCTCTTCCTCTTCCTCATCATCTCTTCCTTTCCTCTTCTTCGTTTTCTTCCTCCTCACCGGCACAACGTTCATACCACCTCTCAAACACGTGTTCTCCTTCGCCGCGTTGGTCACGCACACCGCCCGATCCGCCTCCCCGAGCGTCATCCGCAACACCTTATTGCTATGAATGCTCGCCACGTCGTCGTTCATCCCAAACAAAGAGTGGTCCGTAAAAACCACGCACGGTATCTGTAACGTCTTCGCGTGTAACACGCACTCGTGCGATAAAGTCCCGCCTTGGTGCGCGTGCACCACGTTCACGTTTTCTCGTACGCACGCGATTCGGAAAATTTTCAAAACACCAAAAATCGTCGGAAAACAGCAGTTGGTACCTCTGATGGTCACTCTCGGGACGTAATACACTTTGACGCCGGATTTTAAGTACCGGACGCCAGAGTACGTTTCGTTGGTGTTCGAATCAGTGTTGTTGTTATCATCGTCGTCGTCGTCGTTGTACGAGTGCGTGAACACGCACACGTTGTGGCCTCTTTCCGCGAGTTTACCGGCGAGATGCGCGATGTGTAATTCGACGCCCCCGACGTGCGGGAGGAAGAAATCGGAGACGAAACAGATGGAGAGTTTTCTTTGATGATGAGTATCGCGAGACATGATCACGATAATAACGATAACGAAGGAGGAGGTGGTGGTAGCACTCGTTCGACGAGCAACGGCCGCAAACCGCGATGTATGTCGCGTCTTATGGCCGCTTTATGCGGTGCTTTTGTGCGCGTAAAAAGAGTGCGGATTTAGGTGAAAATACTCTTTGTGTGATGTCTCTCTCTATTACATATGAAAGTATAACGCACTCTCTCTTAGCAGCTACCTCTACATGGTGTGCGGCGAAAGCTGATTGTGGAATTTCGGGCTACCCCCGCTAAGACTATTATTTATTCCACCAGCACCGCTGTTACTATGACTCCGTCTCGAGGGAAGAAGACTTTTGCCGCCGCGCGAAACGCTCCAGAAGCGCATGCGCTTTTTGAACTTTCTCGTAAACGCTTTCAAAATTTCCTCGCAGACGATGACCGGGAAGGAGAGCCATAAGACCGCTTTCCACTCTTTCCAGGAGAGATAGCTCACGCTGAAGGTGATGTTCATCCACGGGACGTATAAGATCATCACGTGTAAAGCCATGGAGATGAAGATGGCGCCTAAGAGCCATTTGTTGGACCACGGCGGGTGTTTCAATAAACTCGAATTCTCCGATAAAGCGTTCAAGGCGTTGAACATTTCCACGGTGACGAGGACAGTCATGGACATGGTAGAAGGACGGCGGTCTTTGAATATTTGACACGAGTAATCGTGGGCACCTTCGACGCACTGCTCGAACGAGGTCAAATCGTTCCAGGAGAGGAGAGGACCATTTTCAAAGTACATGAACCACCACGCAAAGGCGACGACGGTGACGATGCCGACGTACACGCCGACAATCAAGTATCGAATGAAGAGCCACGAGTCAACGATAGGTTCCGTGGGTGATCGCGGGCGTTGTCGCATGATGTCTCGATCAGGCTTGTTGAACCCGAGCGCGGTGGCGGGTAAACCGTCGGTGACTAAGTTTACCCACAGGAGTTGCACGGGGCACAAAGTCTCCGGCATGCCCAACGCCGCGGCGATGAAGATGCACACGACTTCGCCAATGTTCGAGGAAACCATGTATCGAATGAATGCTTTGGTGTTGTCGTAAATAGCGCGACCTTCAGCGACGGCAGAAACGATGGAGGCAAAGTTATCGTCGGCGAGAACCATATCGCTCGCGTGTTTCGCCACCGCCGTGCCGGAACCCATGGAGATGCCGATGTCGGCTCTTTTCAAAGCCGGGGCGTCGTTGACGCCATCGCCAGTCATAGCGACGACGTGCTTTTGCATCTTTAACAGCTCCACTAACTTTGCCTTGTGCGCGGGTTCGACGCGACTGAAAATAGTCAAACGCGTCGCAGCTTCCGATTTTTCGCGATCGGATTTCAACTCGTCAAAGTCCACGCCTTGTAAACTCGCGCCGTCTGGAACGATTGGTTCGCCAAACGCATTCGCTTCAATGAGACCAATTTGCGAGCCTATAGACTCCGCGGTCGTTTTGTTATCTCCGGTGACCATGACAACTCGAATGCCCGCGCCTCTGCACGTGGCAATCGCACGGGCGACTTCTGCTCTCGGCGGGTCCGCGATGCCGACGAAACCGAGAAAAGTCAAATCGTTCTCATCTTCCGCGGTGATTTGCGTTTGTTTCGCCGGCATTGGACGCATGGCTAATGCTAAAACGCGCAAACTAGTTTTCGCGTATTTCGAGAGAACGTCGTTTAAGTCTTTGCGAACTTGATCGTTCATCGGTTCCGCCGCGCCTTTGCCGTTTGTGAGAGCGTTGGAGCATTTTTCCAACACCGCCTCGGGAGCGCCTTTGGCAAACAAAATGTTCGTCCCTTTTCGAGAACACAAGGTACTCATCATTTTTCGATCTCGAGTGAAATCCATTTGCGCGACACGTTTAAATTGCCCGGCCCAGTACGCGGCGCAATACGACGCGCGCTCTTGCTCAGAAAGTTTTGTCAACGCCGTCGGCATGGCGTCGAAACCGGGGAGACCAACCTTTTCGGAAAGAACTCGCAAAGCGACTTCGGTCGATTCGCCAATTTTCGCGTACTCTCTCTTATTCAAATCAAACGTCAACGTCGAGTCGTTACATAAGGAAGCGCATATGGATAAGTGCAACACCGACGGTAAATCTGCCGGGTGCTTCACCACGTCTCTGTCGATGGAGTTGAAGCGTTGTTGTCTCGGTGAGATTACGCCGTTGGACGCTTCCAGAATCAATCCGTTCGGCGCATACGAGTTACCTTCTACGTCAAACTCTCTCAATAAAGGCGCGTGACTACTTCCACTCGCGCCATTACCACCCTTACTACCAGTGCTACTGCTCCTTTGCTTCGTGCGATCTACCACGCACATCTTTTGCACGCACATCGCGTTCGTCGTCAAAGTCCCCGTCTTGTCCGAACACACCACCGTCGTGCACCCTAAAGTCTCCACCGACGGAAGTGATCTCACAATCGCGTGTCTTTTCGCCATCTTTCTCGTCCCTAACGCCAAGCACGTCGTCACTACGGCCGGTAATCCTTCCGGAATAGCCGCCACCGCCAACGCCACCGCGATTTTCAAATAATACACCATCCCTCGAAACCAACCGCCGTATAAAGGGTCGCCGAAATGTCCGATGTTCACCACCCAGACCAAAATGCACACCACTGCGATCACTTTACTCAATAATCTACCAAACTCGTCCAACTTTTTCTTCAAAGGCGTCAACTCTTCCTCGTCGTCTGCGCCTCCGTGATTTTTCATCGCGTCTCGAATCTTCCCAATGGCCGTGTTCAACCCGGTTCCGACGACAACCGCTCTCGCTCTCCCAACGCTCACGACCGTCCCACTAAACAACAAGCACGTTTTATCTTGAACCACCGCTCTCCTCGCCCGTTCGCTATCGTCTATGTGCCCCGCCTCCTTCTCCACGCTTCCGCTCTCGCCAGTCAAAATTGCCTGATCCACTCTCAGCGTCGAACTCAAAATCCCAATAATCCTGCAATCCGCCGGCACTTTCGCTCCAACTGCGACTTCAACGATATCCCCCGGCACTAGCTCGCTCGCTTTCACCACTCTCAATCTTCCGTCTCTCAAAACCGTCGCTAAATCCGCCTGGTACGCCTTCAATTCCTCAATCGCCTTCTCCGCGTTCGTCTCCGTGACCACCCCGACGGTCGCGTTGGCGATTAAAATCAAAACAATCACCGTCGGCTCGACGAACGCCAACTCCCCGTCCCCATCCACCGCGGCTAATATAAAACTCACAATCGCGGCGACGATTAATATCTTCACCAGTAAATCGTCGAACTGTTTCAAAATTAACTTTATGAAATTTTGCCCTTTCTCCTCGGGCATTTCGTTCGCCCCGAATCGCAGGCGAAGTTTATCGATGGCGTTCGTCTTTTCGGACAAACCTCTGTTCGCATCCACTTGGTGGTGCTCCAAGACCTGTATATTTTCATCGTTTTCATCGTCGTCGCGAAAGAAAGAGAAAGGATATATTGTGTCAGTAAAACTTTGTTCCTGGGGAAGAAGAAACGAACAAAAGATGGATCCGAAACCCGACGAAGTTTGAAAACGCTCTCCTCCTCGTCTCCGCACGCAGAATAATAATAATAAGAAGAGTGGTATTAAAAAAGTCACCACGCATAAACGCTCACCTCGCCGATCGAACGCGCGAACGCGTCTTCCATTTTTTCTTGTGCTTAACGCGTGCCCCGACGTTTGCGCGCGCGCTTTTTGTCTCTCTTTTTGTCTCTCACGTCCGTCTTCTCGGAGACTTGATTTAGGGTTTTTTTCTTAAAAGAAAACCCTAAATACAAATTGCACCAAACTTTCTTTCCCGTTTGACTCGTCTCTCTCTCTCTCGTCGTCATTTCCGCAAAAGAAAGACGACGGCAGGGACGCGATGGCGGCGGAGGAGACGACGAGGAAGAGCCACGACGACGAGAAGGACGCCGCCGACGTTGTTGTTGCGAGAGAAACAACAACAACAAACGACGATGATGATGCGCAACAAATAAATTCGTCGGCATCATCGACGGGCAGTTCTTTTTCATCGAAGTTGTTCCTGCTTGCGTTTATCGGACTCTCCGTGGCGCTTGGCTTGCGCGAAGACGTCGGCGAACTCGTGAAAGGTAGTGGTGGTATTGAAAACGAGACGACCCGCGGAGAGACGATGCAACAAAAGGAAGACGCGATTTCCGTGGGAGATAGAATCCACATCTCCTTTTGTCAATCCTGACAATACCGAGGCGGGTTTGAACACGTTCGTCAGATTTGTTCGCACCATTTTGGTCGAGACGTGGATATCGTCCCGACGAATTACCCGCCGAAACCTGCGATGAGAGTATTGACGCGATTGACGAGTTACGCGCAAATAGGGATGCTTGGGGTGACTTTTCGAGGGTCGCAATTTATTCGAGAGTTGTTTCCAGCCGGGACGCAAATCCCGGACTGGGTGTCGTCCATGGAAACGAATAAGATGCACTCGATGTTAACGATTCACTTCCTCGGGAACTTGTTGAAACAGAATTTTGGGAACACCGGGGCGTTCGAGATTTATTACGACGGGGACGTCGTGTTTAGCAAGTTGAAGGAGAAGAGAATGCCGAGGTTGGAGGAGATCGTGGACGGGATACGCGAGAGACGAGAGGAGAGAGGATTCAAGTACACGAAGCCGAAGGAGATGTTGCCGGAAAGGATGAGGATGCAAGGAGGAGGACAATAACAACAACAACAATAAAGGTAAACGCGATCTTATTGGAACACACTCAAACACATGCACTCACAAAGTGATGGCGAAGAAGTAAAAAAGGAACGCACAGAACGTGCGTGCGCTTCTTTTGCCGGATAGAAGAGTTTTTGGGAAGAGTGTGCGAGAAGAAGAAAAGAGGAAGAAATACATCCACTTTATTTATCATTAGCAATGTATCAATACTTTCTATAAATTACACACGACATTCTCATAAACGCTAAACTACTACCTTTCCGTGCTTTCCTGCTAAATACACTTCTTCTATACGGTGTGGCTTGTGCGTCTTTCATCCGTCGATGGCGTTTTGGACATTTTCTAATTCTTCGTCTATTTTCTGACTCGTCAACTCGTACAAAGCCACCGCCATTTGGACGTCTCTGCATAATCTCGGCTCGTCGATATTGCGTCCGGTTTCATCTGCAAAAACATCCACGTCAACAACCGTGCCCTGTCGCTCTTTATTATCACCAGCGGACGTTTCGGATACGCTATCGTTTAACGAGATGTCGCCTTCGCCGTCGCCTTTGTCTCCGGCTGTCGCATCAGTATTCGCGGGATTTTCTTTCGATTCTTTTTGCTTCTTTCGGTGCTTTTTACTATCATCGCGCTTCATCGCCAGATGCTTATCGTACAACCCGTCGTAATATTCCAACAACTGTTCTGCGACTGCGGCCCAATCGCCGCCTTCTAACGAGTTTTGCAACGCTTTTTGCTTCTCGCCGCCGATTCTTTTTGTCATTTTCTCGCACGCCTCTCGCATGCCGTCCATCCACCCTTCCTGCGCTCGTAACTCGTCTGTCGCGTAATCGCTCACTAAAGTTTGCACCCTTAGCTCTAGTGGACAAATCAATCGTAAAATCAAAGGTGCTTTTCGCATCCTTTGAAACAGTTTAGGATCCACCGAACACTTGCCGACGTGCGGTCCTTCGTCTTCGATGTATACCCATCGTTTAGGATCTAACGCGTCCCAAGCGAACGCGACTTCGTTCCCGTAATGTTCCGAGGTTGGTTGCGCGGTTTTTCCGACCCAACCGAACGCAGATCCCGAGTGATTCGCCAAACCTTCTAAATCGATGATTTGTTCGTTTTGTAATTTTTCCAACGCTAAAAGACATCGAGTCTTCCCTACGCCGGTTCGTCCACCGATTATGCACACCCTCGGCGCGGGCACGTCCGTCAACACCTGCGGTGCGGACGGATCGTCGTTTGGATGTTTCACAGGACTGCTACCACTGTTTGCATTATTTTTTAGAATATTTTTGGGATGGTTTTTATTATTATCGGCGATATTCGAAACGTCGACTAAATCGTCCTCGTCCAATCCAAAATCGTCCCCTCCTCCTCCTCCTCCTCCTCCTAATTCTCCTCCATTTCCTAGTCCTTTCCCACCATTCAACAACCTCTCGTCCACTTTCAGAGGATCTCCGCACCGACTCAATATCCACGTCCGAAACGCTTTATACCCACCATTCACCACGCGCACAAACTCCACGTCCTCCTTCCCCAACCGCTCGCCGAACAACCATCCGAGCGAGAGCGATCGCATCCCGCCTCTCCAGCAGTGCACGTACACCCGTATCTTTTTCCTCTCCTTATTCATTTTCCTCTTTAAATCCACTTCCGTTTGCGCGTTTACAATCAACTGCTCCCACTTCTCTCTCACAAACTCCATGCCTCTCGCCATCGCCGCTTTCCTCCCTCTTTTGGCGAACAAAGTCCCAACGACTTTCCTCTCTTCGTCTTCAAACAACGCCACGTTCACCGCGTTCGGGATGTGCCCTTTCCGAAACTCGCTCGGCGACCTCGCGTCGATGAGTACCGTTTCCATCGGGAACTCTCGGCAGTCTCGAGCGGCAGAGACGACGTCGGTTCTCGAGTGTTGGTTCTCTCGCGAGATGGAGGCGATGAAGGTTTCCATCACAATCGTCTTCTCGTCATCGTTAGGATTCTCCTTTTTGCCGTTCGTGATTAAGTTCACGAATAACTCGCCCGCTTTGGACGACGATGATTTTTTGGACGACGATAACACCACCGACGGAGCAGTGGTGGTCGTAGTAGCAGCGGTGCGCTCCTCCTCCTCCTCCTCCTCCTCCTCTTTCTCGCTCGTCATGTCTTCTCAGATAAAATAAAGAACGAGAGAAAAGAATCAAAGAGAGAGAGACGAGAGAGAGAGGAAAAGAGTGAACAAAAAAAAAGCAAAATTGACATGTCCCTCGAAAAAATTTTTCAAGCGTCTTTGTTGAAAATCAATCAATTAAATTCAAGTTTAACAACAACAAACCATGAAAGAAACGCAATTTACTGAAAATTACACACACACACACACAGACAATTACACGAAGAATTATTAGAAGAAGAACTTTATAAAATAATAAACTCTTTGAAAGCGAGGGCCTCCGAAAAAGAAAGAGCGCGAATAACGAAGAAGAAGAAGAAGAGTAATGCCGCCACGCAAGAAAGCCGCCGCCAAGAAGAAAACGCCGCCACCTCGAGCGGCGGAGGAGGAGGAAGAAAAAGAAGACGATTCGAAAATGATGGACGAGGAGGAGAATGCGATCGATGATGCGATTGCGAACGATGCCGATCCGCCGCCGCGTCAAACGCAACTGGAGTTGTGGGAGAAAGAGAACGAGCAAAACTTGTTGCACTTATCATCGATGAGTAGTGGTGAAGAAGATGCATTGATGAGTGCGAGTTTAGGGCATCCGCAACACGGTTCGGAGCTGTTTTTAGGCGGCGTTCCGAAATCCGCGAGCGACCAAGACGTTGAGAATTTGTTTAAAGGATCTACTAAAGGACGAGGGAAAGGTAACACGAAGTGTCCGTCGCAACCGGTGGATATTCAAGTGGTGAAAGATCCGAACGATTCCATGAGGAACCGAGGGTACGCGTTCGCGAGATTCGGGAACAGAGGCGAGTGCGAAGACGCGTTTCAGTTTCTCAGCGAGAACGACGGCGCGAACGCGGTTATGATCGACGCGGAGAATAACAACGAGGAAAAGAAAATCAGGGCGACGATTAAACCGACGAAGCACGTTTTATTCATGAGCGGGTTTCCGCCGTTTGCGACGAGAGAAGACATCGTGACGGAGCTTTTGAGAGTTGGCGGCGCGGGCATCGAGACGGTGTCGTTACCGAGAGCGAGCGGAACGGGAACGAACGGGATTGCCTGTCGACACAAAGGGTACGGATTTATCGATTATTTTAATCAAGAATGCGCTGAAAGAGCCATGAAGAACATAAACGACAAGACGACGAGAATGTTCAACGGCAACGCGAATAAACCAGTCGTCGCGAAATGGGCGGACGTGAGTAAAGAAAAGCCGCCGAGCAAAGAAGATTTATTGGCGCAGAGTAAATCGGTGTACGTCGGGCAAATTCCAACCGAAGGCGTGGCATTGGACGAGAAAGATTTGGAAGGGAAGTTGAGAGAAGTGTTTGGTCAGTTTGGCGAAGTCGAATCGGTCAAGTTGCCGAGGGGCGACGCGACGAAAGGGTACGCGTTTGTCCACTTTACGGAAAGAAGCTCGGCTGAGAAAGCGGTTGAAGCGGCAGCAGCGAGCGCATCTGGTGCACGTGGCGATGAATCGGCGATGGATGGTGTCGTAGCGGCAGGGGCGGTGCAGTTGCAAGGATGTAATTTGACCGTGGAAATCGCGCGTCCAGAGAGAGAGAGAAACAACGAGCATCGAGACAGAGGCGGACCGAGAGGAGGCAGAGGAGGTCGACGACCTATGCACAGAGGAGGACGTGGTGAACCACCGGGATCGCGCAGAGGCGGTGATTATAATAACTACATGAGCCCGCACGGGGGCGGTATTGCGCCTCGACAGTTTGGCGGCGGGAATTCGATGACCCCGGTATATTTACCGAACGGACAAACAGCGTACGTTATGGGTCAAGGCAATATGCCGGCACCAAACGCCGGTTGGGGGAGACAATCCGTTACCGATCGATTGGATAGAGGCGATCGTGGTCGAGGAGGTGGAGGAGGAAGAAGAGGACGCGATCGAGGTCCTCGCGATTACGACGATCACTATCAAAACAGAGGCGGTGGCGGGAGAAGACGAGACGACTCTCGAGACGCGCCAATGCACCGCGCCCGACCATATTGATGAACTTTAGAGATGGAAAAGTAATAAAAGGTTCTAACGGTATATTTTAATATAAAAATCACGAATTGTTTTGTAGAAATATCACCATCATCACCATCATTCATATTATAAACGAGAACGATCGACCGGGATGTTTTTTCACGTCGTCGATTTTGATTTCGACAAAATCTCGTCGCTAAAACATCTCTGTTTCAATTTCTCTCTCACATCTGCGTACAAAATGTCGTTCGCATTCGCGTGATACGGATTATGGAAGTACAGCCTGCATAACTGCACCGCTGAGCTCGATGGTATTTCCTTCCCCGATCGATGCGCAATCGCCCACACCGCGTGATGATACGCCCCATTGTGCACTAGAAAAGTGTCCTTCTCCGATAGTGTATCTCGAAAGTTACCACCGCTCCATGCGAATGCTTCGTGGACGACGCGCAAGTTCTTCACCATATTCGAATGCGTCCCGCTTTGCACCGTCTTGTCTAAAATTTCAGGAACACGTTTGAGATCTTGACTCCCGTTTGGAATAAATACGGTGAACGTGTCGTAATCGAGGAGGAAATCATACGGGTGCGAAGTGTTCAATTGCGTCATGAGCGGAACACACCCTCTGTGAATGGCATCGAAAAATCGTTGATCCCATCCGTTTCCGCCCGCGGCGAGGCAAAAGTACGAACGCAGGCGAATATTTTCGCTGCGTGCTAATTCGCCGACGCCTCCATACTTGCTAAATTCAGGCGACATCACGTTTTTGTTCAAGAAAAATCTCGGCTCATTTTTATACCAATCCAACATGAATGTCCGAATACCTTGCGAGTACAAGTACATGCACTCCTTGACGTTCGTAAAGATATTCTCTCCTGTACACTGCTTGAAATTTTTTGCCCTTCCGCGAAAGAATAACAGCATACCATCTTTCGTATTCGGGTCGAACCTCGTGTGCTTTGGGTCTTTGTCCCCGCCGTATCCAGGCGACACGGATAGAGACGATGGAATGACAATATCTCGATTGGGATAGAAACACTCATGATTTCCCTCTTTCGTTCGCCACATGCCATACTGCGAAACGACAATTGCTCCCGGAGGAAGTTCCGAATGCACGTCTGTTTGCAATGTACACAAGGATCTATCCATAGCGTTAATCCACACGGTTGGATGCACTGCTTCTTTTAGTGAATACTTTTTATCAACGTACTCAATGACTCGTTCCATCACAGTCGTAAATGATCCAACGTTTCCGACTAAATCTCCCGGGAAAAACGGGATGACCATCGTGCTTCGCAAAGATTCCGCGCCGTTCGGGTCAACGACGCCCGCATCCGCGATCATGGTCTCAAAGAAATAGTGCACTCCTCGGTAACTTCCGCTATTTTTATACTTGTGGCCTCGATAGAACCGTTTAATACCCCCGGGCAAATCTGCCGCGGCGAGCGATAATTCGTTCTTCGCGTACCGTTCTTCGCTGTTTTTCTTCGCCTGAAGTATCTCCTCTTCCGACAATGCGCATTCGTATCCAAATCTTCCTTTATTACACGCGCATTCAAACCATTCGCACTTTCCGTTCTTTTCGCATAACGGTGAACATATTCCTTCATTTTGCACGTGCGAGTTCGCGAATTGGTCACCGTGGTCCTCCATGGTGAATATTTTTGAGCGCACACGGTCGAACACGACTTTATCAACGTTCCTATCCGCGTTTACGTTGCCGGATTTTTCACGCAACGCCTGTCTTGTTGGTTTGTCATATTCAAAGATGTACGATCTCCTGTACTCCTCATCCTGGGGTTGTTTATGAAGCAAACCGATACTGCTAATACTACTATCGCTATCGATATTTCCATCGTCTACGTCTCCTACTTTACAAAAATGTTCCGTTCGCAAATTCATTTGAAACGGTCGCTTCCCCCCACCTCCCTCTCGCGTCATCACCTCGTACGTCTCCTTCCCAAACGCTTTTAGCGTATACTCGATGCACTCATCCACACATTTACACGAAGGAAATTCTTTAATCTCCGGCGCTGATCTCGGTCGCACGGTTATTTGTCTAGTTAACACATCGCCGCACGAACCAAACGTAAACCGGTCGCACGACGGCGCCGGGTTTTCATCGCACTTCGCTCCGGTCCAATCCGTGTTGCAGATGCACTCGTGCCCGTCCTTGGAAGATGGGTATCCGTGCACGCACCGATCGTTGTCCGGGTTGAGCACTGGATATTCTTTTACTACTGCTACTTCTTCTTTCATCTCTCGAGGAGGAGGAGAAGGAAGAGGAGGAGAAGGAGAAGGAGAAGGAGAAGGAGGAGGAGGAGGAGGAAACGAAGACGGAGCAGCCGCAGCGCTCCTCTCGCGGCGAACGGCGTGCCACCTCTCCTTCCCTTTTTCCATTCCTCGATAACGAAGCAATTGCTCTTGATGACGACGACGATGACGTTCGAGACGTAGATGCGGATCCGTGCCATCTCCTTTTTTTCCCTCTTCGTCGCCGCCGCGGGGGCGCTCCGCCGTTGTTGTTTCCAGACGGTTTCCTTCTTCGCGTCGCACCGCTCTCTCTCTTCTTTCTCTCCTTATTCGGTCGTGTCGATTTTCCGCATCTCCATCTCCGCTCGCCTTCCCCGCGAGAAGGTCAAACGTGCCTCCTCGATCTTCTTCTTCTTCTTTTTGTTGTTGTTGTTGGAGCATCCTTCTCGTCGTCGTCGTCGTCGTCGTCGCCTTTACGAAGACTCCTCCCCCGTTCACGCCGATGGGTGTGTGTTTCCCATCATCGTCTCCGCCAACGTCTCGCGCGAAAACAACCACCACCACTAAAACCGGGAGGAAGAAAAAGAAGAAGAGAAAGAAAAAGAGAGAAGAGAGAGGAAAGAAAGAGCACGCTCTCTGTTTTCTTCTTCTTTTACTTCTTCTTCTTCGCGCTTTTTCCTCCTCTTTTCCTCCTCTGGACGCCATTTTTGGGCGTCTTTTTCCTTTCTCGTCTAATTTTGAGCTCTCAAAGAAACCGTTATTATAATTTAGGGTTTTTGATTTTTAAGGAAAAGTGTCGTGTGAGTGTTTCTTTCGCCATTCTCGCACACATCATCATCGAACGGTTGTTCTTTGTTTTACAATAAAAATATGTTTGCCTTATCATCGACTGTTGCGACTCGCGCGGTACGTTTATATTGTATCGCGCGATTCTTTCCTTCGTTTTTGATTTTCTAATTCGCATCGGTAGTAGTCGTCGTCGTCTTCTCTCTCTGTTGCGCGTAAATCTTTTTTTTTCTGATTAAAATATTTGCCCGAGAAAGATACGCTTTTCGCGGTGTGTGAGAGGGGCCGATGTCCGGGAATGTGATGGTTCGAAATTTGTGTGTCCTTTCAACGCGCCGATGGCCGGTACATCGATCTCTCGTCGAGCGCTTTGTTCCATCATGCGTCACTTTTGTTGTTTCGACTCTACTTACTGACGATATCTCCTTCCACTCTTTTTTTCTTATGCGCACACCAAACACAGTTCGCGCAAAAAGTCTCCTCCTCCAGATCCGTCAACAAAACTCGATCCGCGTCCGTTATCGTCAAAGCGGAGAGAGAAATGTGGTACCCGGGGGCGACGGCGCCGGATTACTTGGACGGCTCCATGGCGGGTGACTACGGCTTCGACCCGTTAAGATTGGGTGCGAACAAAGAGTCTTTGCCGTACTTGCAAGAAGCGGAATTGATGAACGGCCGATGGGCGATGTACGCGACTATCGGCGTCTTGGCGACGGATTCGAACCCGAGCTTGCCGAAATTTTGGGAAGCGGGCGCGGCGGATTACGACATTGACTTTAAGACGTTGGTCGTCACGCAAGTTATCGTTATGGGCATTTTGGAAGCGTTGAGAATTCGCGGTTTCATGAAGACTGGCGAGAGTGGATTGGGGGCGAACTTTCCGTTTGACCCGGCGGGAATGGACTCTCCGGCGGCGAGAGTGAAGGAGGTCAAGAACGGCCGCTTGGCGATGGTTGCGTTTTTGGGCATGGTTTCGCAGTGGGCGGTAACTGGTATGGGACCGATCGAAGGTTTCAAGGCGCACTTGGCGGACCCGACGGCCGTGAACATCTACACGTCCGCCGTTGGTGGTGAGACTGTTGCGTTCATCGCGTTTTTGTCGTGCGCGCCGGTGTGGTTGATCGCGCAAAGGCAGTTAACCGATGGTTCGGAAGAGGAGTTCAAGCCGATTCCGTGGTAAGAAGCTAGATTTGTCGCGTGACTAAGATAGAATTTGCGAATATATAAACACTTCATATCTACGCCATGTATTTCTTTTACATTATTATTATTACATTCTATGAATTTTATTACTCTAAAGTGTTCCTTGACTCACATCCCAAGCGATACGATTTTTATTCGTCCTTTACTGTTTGCGGAAATGAGCGTGGACTCGTCCGACCAACAAACTGCGCTCACGAAGTGGTTCCCAGAGTTGTGATCTCTCGAGGAACTTTTCATATCATTCCCTGGAGTATCGAACGATACCGTGGCTACAGGCGCGGAGAAGTTCTTATTGTACACGAATAACTCGTTCGTCTCTGAGCCGCAAGCGACGGATTTTCCGTCGGACGACGCCGCCAATCCAACAAAGTTCTTCCTGTTCACGTGACCGGTCAAGGTGCGAATCAGCCGAGTGCTGCTGACGAGATCGGATTCTCCATCCGCGCCGTTGTTGGTTTCCATTTTGGGAAGAGGAACGCCATTATCATCACCTTGGAATTGTTGTTGGTTATGATAGATGTTGTAAGGATCAAAAGTCGCGTTGTGATCGTGTGTTTTCTTCACGTCCCATATGCACACGCTAGAATCCGTCGACGCCGAACACAACTCGCTACTGCTGATATATTTCACGTAGGAAACCGCTTTTTTATGCGAGCTGAGCGTATATAACGGCTCGTGCGGACGTCGTAAATCGTACACGCGTACTTTATGATCGGCACAGCCGATGGCGATATCGTGTGCGGTCGTCGGCGACCACGCGATGCAACACACGTTTGCGCGCATCTGTATTTCCATGACGCTTCTATTTCCGCCTCCCATACTTATACCACTCTCACTCCATATCTTCACCGCGCCGTCGTCGCTTCCAGAGGCGATTAAGTGCATGTTATCTACACATCTGCAATACTCAACCGTCCAACATCTCTTGTCGTGCTCTTCAAATTTTAAAATACTTTGAGAGGTTTCCGCGTCCCAAATGGTCACCACACCTTCGTAATCCGACGCGGCGATGTGCGAGACGTGTTTCCTAGAGAAAGACAAGCACGATATTTTCGATTTAACTTTGATTTGCGCCCTCGTAATCCGCGGACGTTCTTCGTTTTGATTCGCCGCCGTTCGGTCGCATATATCCGTGAAGGTATAAAACTCGATGCGTTTAGAAACGCCCGCGGTGGCAAACATAGTTTGGTCCATGGAGACGTCAATGGAAGAGACAATATCGCTTACCGGTGCAATCGGTGAAGTGTTGATGATATCGATATTGTTGATATTTTCGTTGTTGATGTTGTTGTTGTTATTGGTGTCGATAGTGTTGTTGTTGTTGTTATTGTTGATGATGTTGACGATGTTGTTGTTATTGTTATTACTGTTGTTGTTCATCACCGCTCCAAACTGGGTCATCAAAGAATTGTTGTTAAACGACAAGGACGACATTGATAAGGACGGTTTGACTATTTCTGCGACGATGCGCACGCGTCCATACTTTTGTTTCGCGTCCGTCAGCGCTTGCGCGAAATCTTCTAACCGTTCTTCGTTCATTTTCTCGTCGATACTCGCCGGTTCGATGCGGTGATTTCCACCGCCATCTTCTTCGTCGTCGTCGTTGTCGTTGTCGTCGTCTTCCTCTCTTCCTCTCATGCTACTGTTTACGCCATCAATTTCTTTGATACCTTTGGTATACAGCGAACTTAATCCAGCGTGATATTTCCTTTCGAACTCTTCATCCTCATCGCACGCATCTCCCTCGTACCCGGGCAGTTGCGGTACAAATCGAAGCATATCCGCCACGTCTTCACCGTCATCTTCTTCTTCTTCTTCTTCTTCTTCTTCTTCTCCTCCTCCTGTTCTCCCTTCCGCCTCCGTGTAGCTCCTCTTTAACACCTTCAACTCTTCTCTCAACAACTTCTCCACCCTCTCTATGTCCGTGCGTAAAAACTTCATCTCCATCTCCCCTTCCGCCATCTTCATCCTCTTTCTCCTCGTCGCCTCGTCGAAGAAATCCCTCAAAATCTCTAACCTCTTCTCCTCGCCTTCGGCGACAGCTCTCGCGTGCTTCTCCACCAGCGCTTTCACGATCGGCGCCAACTGTTCTTCGTCCATGTGCTGCAACGCGGAGACGACTTTCTCCGCTCGCGCAATTTTCGAATGCTGCGGTTCCATCGGCGAGTGTTCCTCCGTGATTTGCATCGTCATCGCGTCCACCCGTGCCAACGCGTCGACAACTTTCGTCAGCGCCACGTTCGGCGTTAACGAAGTAATCGACGCGTTGCAAATCGGACACGGCGCTGGGTTGGAAAAGTCCACCAGTTTCCCAAAATCTTTCGTCGTCTGAATCATCGTCGTCGTTTTTGTCCCATTTTTTTCTACTTCGTCTTCCTCCTTTTCCTCCTTTTCCTCCTCGTTCGTCTGAGTCGTCGTCGTCGTCTTCTTCTTCTTCTTCTCTCCAACGGCGGGGCCAACAGCATTAGTACCAACCGCACTTTGTTGTTGTTGTTGTTGATGATGATGATGATGATGAAGCTCCCAAAATTTCCCGCAGTGTTCCACCACGCAGTCGTGGCAAAACGTGTGCCCGCACGTGGCGTTAAACGGCGCTTTGTAAATCTCTCGGCATATCGGGCACGTTCGAGAGTCGTCCAGGTTTTTGCGCGCGGCCACGATCGGCATTGTCTGTGTGTGTGTGTGTACCAAAAGCTCGGGCAAAGTTTTTGTTCGTTTTGAGGGAACCCCTCCTCGCTGTCGTCATCTGCATCATTTTTGGTCCATCGCGGACCATTTTTGGTCCATTTTGTGGTCCATTTTGTGGTCCGTGAGAGGCGACGAAATACAACAGAGTTGTTTCCTCAAAAACGAAGGGAAAAAAACGACAAAAGGTTCTTTTTACGCTCTCAAGTACTCTCTCTCTCTCATTATTATCATCATCATCATCGTCTCTCTCTGATATAGAAGAATATATCGTTCGCGACGAGGACAAAGCGTAAGCTCTCTCTCGCGGAGGAGGCTCTGGTCTACCTGCGAACAAAGAAACAAACATTAAACAGAGAGAGAGAGAGAGAGAGAGAGAGAGAGAGAGAGATGACGAGGAATACTTCTTCTGATGAAATGGAAACGAAATCGACCAAGGAATTGTTCGCGCTCGCCCGGGAGAAGATGACGACGAGGACGTCGAGTGGTATTAATGGTGGTGGTGATAATGACGGTTCTTTTTTTTTGCGAGAAGCGATCGAGATGTTCGCGGAAGTTTTCCGGAGATGCGATTCGGCCGGGTGTTTTGATGATGATGCCAACAACGGTGGTGAGAACGAGGAAAACTTTGGCGGTGACAACAGAAGAGGAGGAGAGAACGTCTCCACGAACGATTTGAAATACGCGTTGTGCTTGTATTTTCAGGGGAAGTGTTGGCAGTCGATGCGGACGGAGTTTGTGCCTCTCATCGCCGGCGAAGCAGAAGGGGAGGAAAAGAAGACGATGGTGATGAACCGAGAACTGCGCGTGGAGCACGTGTTACGAGGGAAGGAGTGTTTGGAGCGGTTCTTGAGGTTTGCGTCGGCGGCGCGGTTCCTCCCGCGCGGGTTCGAGAAGGACGCGAGAGCGGCGGCGGGTTTGATAGAAGAAGATGATGATGATGATGATGATGATGATGACGACGGTGGTACTACTCGAGAGGCTATGATGACTCCGGAAGCGAAGAGAACGATGAAAGTGAAACGGTTTAAAAAGCAAAGCGAGTTGAGGAGGAAGTTGGAGGAGATGGAGAAGAGCGGAGTAGTAGACAGATGCGCTCGGGTGAAATCGAGGACTGCGGAAGAGGAGGAAGAGGAAGAAGGGGAAGAGGAAGCTGACGAGGAGAAGGTTCGAGAGTATTGGTTTGCGATGATTGAAAAAGCCGTGTTGGATTCGATTGAAATGATAGAGGGGAGCAAAGAGGAGGTGGCACTTTTGACCGGCGTGAGCGAAGTCGAGGTGAGGAGAATCGTACAAGGAGGGGAGAAGAAGCAGCAAAGAGGAGGGGAGGAGGAGAGTTCGTCCTCGAGAATTCCAGGGGAGCTTTTAAAAGCCATCGCGTCTCTGGAGAGCAACAAGAACAACAACGGAACAAACGGTCGAAATGGAATGATGAACCGAAGCGCGCCGCCGGCTGGTACGTCTGCGCCGACGGTTGCGATCCCGTCGCTCCCGTCTTCCTTATTCGCGAATCGCAAGGAAAGCGTCGTTCGAGACGCGAGAAGCGCTTTGTTTCGGCCTTCGCACATTTTACCCACAATGTCTATCGAAGAAGCCGGAGAAATCGAGCTGAGAGAATTAATGGAGCGCACGGCACTGAGTAAGGAAAGAGAGAAGCGCAGGTCGGTGTTGGAAAGCGCCAAGACGGAGGACGAGTTGAGCGATGAAAAGTTGTACGAAAAGAGACGTTGGGATGATTGGAAAGACGATAATCCGTTTGGCGCGGGGAACTCACGTCGGACGCCAACTGGAAATAACAGATAAGAGCATGAGCGACAAAAACAGAAACACGACGACGATGACGAAAGAAGAGAAAGGCAAAGGAGTAGTAGTAGCAGCAGTAGCAGTAGTAGTAGCAGCAGTAGTAGTAGTACATGAGCTTTGGCCCGGCGAAAGTACGCGTACGTCACGCGCATCTTTTACCGCGCCGGCGTCACTTCTAAACAAAACTTTCCTAAAAACCCACCCCTAAAATCGTTCAAAACCTTCGCGCCAGCTCTCTCGAAATCCCCACCGCAAGTGCTAAGGGCAATCTTTTCGATGAACATGTCCCCGTTCATCTCCTCCACCTCTTTCGCGGACATCTTGTACCTCTTCATGAGAACGTTTCCGATGTTCCCTTTCTCTCTCCTCCAACTCGGCAACATTTTCATCTCCTCAAACAACCTCGCGGCGACCTCGCTCGCTTTGTACGACGCCTCGCCGATGTCGTTTGCCATCGCCAATCGATTCGCGGCGTCTTGATCACTCATTCTCGGCGGTAATACTCCGGGAGAATCCAACAAGTCAATCTCCTCGCTCACTCGCACCCATCTCAAATCTCTGGTCACCCCCGGTCGCGGCGCGGATGCGCACGCTTTCTTCCCAACTAATCGATTAATCAACGCCGATTTCCCTACGTTTGGGTACCCAACCACCGCAGTTCTCACCGGTCTCGCCAATAAACCTTTCTGAATCCGCTTTTCGTTCACCTCCTTCGCTACGCTGAGCGCGATTTTCTTCACCTGCTCGACTCCGCGACCAGATTTCGCGTCGGTCACAATCACGTGTCTCTCTTTCATTTTGTGTTTAAAATAGGAAACCCACTTCGCTCTTTCTTGCTCGTCCACCATATCCGACCGATTCAAAACGGTTATGTGAAGTTTACCAGAAGAAGAGTTATTAGCGTTGTTATTACTGTTATCCCGACTGCTCCCGACCCAAGCGGCCACGTCCGGGTGGCTCGTCGCCAACGGTATCCTCAAATCCCGAACTTCCACCACGCAGTCTACGTTTTTCAACTGATCTCGGAGTAACCGTTCCGCTCGAGCGATGTGTCCCGGGTACCACTGCACCAGTCGAACGGATTTCGCGTTGAATCCTCCTCCTCTCTTGTCCTCGTCGTTCCCGAGGAACCTCTCGTCGTTCTCCCCCCACGGGTTGTGTGCACTTCTACTAAACGGCAATTCTTCGTTGTCTGGAACCGGAACTGGCATGCCTTTCCCGACCGCGGCGGTGGTGGTCTTCTGTCCTCTCGACGACGACGACGACATCATCGTCATCATCGCAAAGCGATGATTGTTGTTCGTCGCCGCCAAACGAACGAAATTGGTGCTTCTTTTCGACGATGTGAAACTGTTCGTAATGCTGCGAGATGCTCCTCCTTTCGCCGCAAAAGCCATGCCACGAATAATACTTTTACCGTAGCTACTGTTGATGATAGTTTTTGTGTTTTTCAGCCTCATCGTCGTCGTCGTTTGAATCGTCATCATCGTGAGGAAAAAAGTGGCGCATTTCGAGCAAAATTGGAATTCTTCATTACAATAAGGAGGTGTTGCGCGGCTTCTTTTTCTTCTTCTTTAACTTCTCCTCCTCCCTCTTTCGATGACGACGACGATCGTCGCCACGTTGTTCTCATCAAAATCGTCAAAATCGGCATCGTCGTGTTCCTCTTCTTTTCTGTTTAAGTCGACGAGGAGGATGATCGGAACGAAGGCGTTGGTACTGTTGTTGGTGATTTTGATGATGAAGATTACGTCGGCGACATCATCATCATCATCGGGGGAGGCGATGAGAAGAGTTGGTTTCGAAGAAGAAGGCGATGGTAAGACCTCGTCGTCGTCGTCTTTGTCTCGAAGGTCACTGAAAGACGTCCACCTCGGATTCTCGCATTCGGGCGAAACCAAACCGGTGGCGCAAACGAAACTGTCTACCGGGTTGACCATCGAACACATACAGAAAATCGCGAAGGATAACACAATCATCGTCACGTGGGCGAACCATCACTACTTGGATTTCGCGAGGAACTGGATCAACCACGTGCAAAATCGGTTGGGTTTGAGTAACTTTATCGTAGGCGCGATGGATGAAAAGATGTACGAAAGTTTGAAGGAAGAGTTTAGCGGTGGCGTGCACACGTGGTTGATGGGATCGCAAGGGATCTCGAAGGAAGCGGTGAAGAACGATTTTGGGTGGGGGACGAAGAATTTCCACCAGATGGGACGAGATAAGATTCGATTGATTAGAGATTTTACCAGGAGCGGGGTGAACGTTTTGGTTTCAGATATCGACGTGGTGTGGTTGAGGAATCCGTTGCCGTTTTTTAAGCGGTACCCAGTGGCGGATGTTTTAGTGTCTTCGGATCAGTTGAGGTCGGAGACGATGATTGAAAGTTTGAAACAGAAGAAGTTTATGGTAGATGGAGAAGGGTTGGAGTTTCACATTTGCCACGCGGCGAGTAATATTGGGATCATGTGGTTTTTAGCGAGTCGCGGGAATCAGGAGTTAACGACAGAGTGGGTGGATAGGATCGAAAAGGACGATAATCTGTGGGACCAAAGCGCGTTTAACGATTTGAAGAGTTTGAATGGAGGGTGCCAGACGCAAGTGGACGGGAGTGGAGTGCAAGAAGCGTACGGGGACGAGAACAAGAAGATGCGAGTGAAGATGGGGGCGCTGCCGGTAAGTTTATTTGCGAACGGACACACGTATTACGTGCAGAGGTTACACGAGAGAGAAAGGAAGAACGCGTACGCTGTACACGCGACGTTCCAATACGGCGGGACGCCGGGGAAGAGAAATCGAATGCGAGAGGCAAACGCTTGGATGGGAGAGGAGGAGGAATACTTTCGAGGGAAGTTTATGAGTTTTACGCCGAGAGTAGAGAGAGATTTCTTTCGTAGTAGTACCGAGAGCGGGGGTAACAATAATAGTAGTAGTGATAGTTTCGAGGCTAGTAGTGAAGGTAGAAATGACGACATCGACGACGACAAGGAAACCGTTCGCGGAGGATTCGATATATTCGTCGAGCGCGGCTGGCCTGAGAGAGATAGCACGTTTCCGAGCATTCCAACGAAAGAAGAGAAAGTGCTCACGGAAAATGAACGTTTGGTGAATTTTCAGCTGGCACAAGTTAATGAAGCGCTTGCGATCGCAAAACATCTCGATCGCATTTTGATCATACCGCCGATCCTTTGCGGCATCGATCGAGTGTGGTTCCCGCACTACGGTCGATTCCCTGGTTCGCATTTACAGCTTCCGTTTATTTGTCCGCAAGATCACGTCATCAACGTCGAGCAGTGGCGAAATAAAGGTAAATTTCGGGAACGTTCTTTTTTGGCGCACCCGCAAATGCCGAAAGGTGCCGTGTCGCCGGATTCTTCTGCTCGAGTCGTCGTAAATGGGAAAAGAACGAACGAGGCGTTCAAGAAATCGCGAACGATTCCTATGGAAATCATACCAACAACGCGACACAACGCGGACGACAAAACAAAAATCTCCTTACGGAGGTGCTTCGAACATCACGACGCGTACGACAGCGGCAACGATGGTAAAGTAGAAGCGTGCGACCCGAGTCAAAACGTAGCCATTCAAAACGCAAATACGGTTGTCTCGTTGGAGAATCCAGCGGAGAATTTAGAGGCTTTGGAGCAAATGCTCGGAGGCGAGGCGAACTCTAAGAAATTTTTGCACTTTGATACGATGCTCGGAACGACGATCGAATCGGTTGCCAAACCTGAAAGCAGCGTGATACCGGATTACTGGTGTTGCCACATGAAGGGAAGCGTTCGGTATAATCCAGACGGGGTGAAAGGAGAACTGTTCACGACGAAATCTTAAAAACAAAGATAGACGTTCATTTTATGTATTTGTAGTACAATTATGTATATGATCATTATGGTCATTATGTATACGATTCTAAAAGTTACATTGTTCTTGCTCTTGTCCTTGTTCTTGTTGTTGTATCTTCTTCGCTTCTTCCGCCTCTATTTTTCTCCTTTCCTTTATCTTCTTCCACTGCCTCGCGTAGCACTTTGCGCACAAGTATTTTCCAGCGCGCTCTTTATCATTGTACCATATCGAGCTCGTCGTTTTACTTTCGCACGTTCCGCAGTGCTTCCCACTCAACGCCACCAGCTCTTTGTAATAACAATTCACGCACAAATATCCGCCTTGGGTGGTTTTACTCTTCAACCAACTCCCGCTCGTTCGATCGGTGGAACACGCCACGCACACTTTTATGGTCAACATCGTCCGTTCGCGATAGTAACATCGATGGCACAAATACACTCCTTTTTTGACGTGCGAGCGATACCACCCCGCGGTGGTTTCCTTCGAAGCGCACGCGGCGCACGATTTCATTCCTAATTTGGCTATTTCTTTTCGCTTTTCTCTTTTCGCTTTGGCTCTTTCTTTGTTTAGGTCGTGCACGGCCTCCGATTTATCCGTTTTGTTGTTGTTGTTGTTGTTGTTGTTGTTGTTGTTGTTGTCATTGTTCTCGTTGCCCTTCGTTTCTTCCTTTCTCTCCTCCTCATCCTCGTCTAAATCGTCTGAATCGTCGTCGGGTCTCAACGCCCTCACCTCTTCGTCGAAACACTTCTTACAAATGTCCGCGTCGAGGACGACTTTTGATTTCCGCCAACTGGCATCTCTCGGCGCGATTTTGCCGCACTCTTCGTTGATACATTTGAGGAGGAAGCATCTCGGAAGCATCTCGGAATCCTCCGAAAGCGGCAAAAAGAGCTCGACGATGCGAAGATAAGAATACTCACAATACTACCACTAAAACCGAGAGAGAGTGAGAGAGAGAAGGTAAAGTGTGTAGTCCGCGCTGTGCATGCGCGTTCCTGCCAAGTTTTCACTTCTTGACTGATCTGACTCGCGTCTTCTGCGCGTCTTCAACGCTTCGAAATTGTTCGAACTTGTCACCAATAAAGTACGGAAACAGTCTTATTCTTTTCTAAAGGATTTTTTTTGTGTTGAGGAAAACGAAACGACGATGTGGCTTAATTGTTACGACACGTCCTCGCATTAATTGACTTTTATATAGGAAATGCATGACCTTTTTTCCGTATTCTTAAATTATAAATAAAACTTTTAAAGAAGAAACATGTTGGCCCCCGTTGTTCGGAAGAAGGCAACAAAATACAACCGGGAGGAGCGCATCATCACGTGTACACACTCTCTCTCTCTTTTCTTTTTCTTTCTTACGGAAGAAGAAGAAGAAGAGGAAGAAGAACAAACGCGGTGGTCGCGGCGAGGCGAAGACCGTCCCGGCGAAGGGCGCCGGCGGCGCTGTCGAGCGAGACGCCGCTACCGCACGTCACTTCGATGCTGTTTGGATTCGCGTTGCAATCGGAATCGTCGAAGCTCCACACGCATTTGCTGTCGGTTGCGCACGATGAGGAGGAGTCGTGCATGCTGCATGTGTAGTCATTTTTTTCCATGTCGGCTAAAAACGCGTTGTTAGGCAACGCGGCGTCGTACGCCGCGTCGGTTGGAACGCAGATCGGTTCACCATTCGAGGATAAAACTTCGCAGTTCGAAAGCTCCGCACAATTGGTATAGATAGCTTTAGCGCACGTCATCACGTCGATGTGCGTTGCGAGTTTGCCGCCGAACGTGACTGCCAACGATTTAAACAATATATCTATACTCGCCGAGCAAGAAGTTCCGTCGTACATACACACGGAGCTCGCAGAACACGCGCTATCGCTCGTTAACGTCGAGCACGTTTTTTCCGCGCCAAGAACTTCGCAATAATCGGTAGTATCAACTTGCGTTTTCGTGTCCGTGTCGCAATACGAACTGTACAACGAAGTCTTCAAATCCGTTCGGGAGCCGCACGAGCTGAACGTCGCGTCCCAAGCGCAGGCATCAACACATGCTACTTCGCTCGTAATTTCACCGCATTGAGAACCTTGCACGATGAGCTTTGCGAGGAACGAATCGCCAAACACGTTTGTCAGCGCGCTTTCCGTCATATCAACTCCGCACGAGCTGTCCGCCGCGGTCCACACGCACCCCCAGCCGTCGGCGGCCAGGGTGGTGCATGCCGCCTCGCCTTCCAGACCACCGAATCCGCACGTGAGCACGGGCACGAGCAGCATTAATGATGCACCCAACTCAATACCCATCTCAGTGGGTTCAGCAACCGGATTCGTGCACTTTGGCGTCGTTTGCGCAACGTCCCACCAGCACGCCGGTTCTGCATTGCACTCGCCTTCATTCGTCTTTCCCTCGCACAGATCAATGTACCGTCTGGCGACGCACATGTTCGAGTGCGTCGCGATCGCAGCTTTCGTTTCGCGCTGTTTAGAAATCGTCGTCATCTTCTCCTTTCCTCCTCCTTCTTTTAACGACGATTGAACGCGTTCCACGAGCGCTTTCGCTTGCTTTTCCGCTTTCGCGTACTCCTTGGTCCCTTTCCATTTCTCCAAAAGACGCGACTCGTACGACGACGACGCCGCGACGGTGGTGGCCGAACTCGAGACGAAAATGAAGACGAAAGAAACGAAAAAGAGTAAAGGGAGACGGTGCGACGGTGTTCTCGTCGTTTTGTAGTTCGCGCGCGCGCGATCGCGCGTGTTTTCCGAAAGCGCAGACATGCTATAAAAGGTAATATAACGGTATAAGTTTGAGGTCGACGAGGGAAAAAGAGAGAAGATATTTTTAACTGGTAATTAATTAATGTACTATATATAAGGAGGAGAAGGAGACGACAGGTACATCAGGTTGTCGCGCGACATGGGAAGTGGTTCTGATGATTTTTGTATTCAGAACTGTTGTTGGGAGTCTGAGATGAGTCGCGTGCTGAAATAATACTCGTTTAAGGCCCCCGGGTTGTTAAATTAAACAGAGTGACTGGTACGAGTACTATTATTAGTACAACATACAAAACGAAATCTACTGGTAATACTAACTACAACGACTTCTATTATTATTATATTACATTATACAAAACTAAATCTATGCTGGTACTACTAAATGCGTGGTGCTCTTTCTATGCGCACAAAACTACTCGTTTGCGTTTGTCGTCATCCATTTTCATCGTCTCGCTCGCGCGTCGAGGGCGCAGCACCTTTGGCGGCGAAAGAAAAAGTTTGAAAAGTCGGGACGCGATAAAAGTGCTCTCTTCCGTCCGGTTTCTTCTCTGAAGCGACTGGATCCGTGGAGAGTTTCTTCAAATCCCAGGTAGAGTGCGACCTATCGCCGCGCTCCAACTCTTTCCTGTACCAATCGCCGCCGAACAAGGCGGGAAGGACGATCAAACCCATGCCGAACCATTGTAAAGGCACCAACTTTTCGTGATACACGAACGAGTTCAACACAATCGAGACGACTTGACGAACGGTCACTATAGATGCTAACGTCACCGCACCAAAAGCACGAATGGTGTACGTGATTGCAATTTGGGAGAACGCGGAACATAAGGATAAAATCGCAATGTCCTGGCAAATTTTTCGGTGCCGGCGAAGAAAAGTGAGGCTGTACATCAATTGCCCGGAACAAACCAACCAAACGCCGCTAAATATGGTACCAAAAACGCACATCCAAAACATCTGATCGAACAAGGACGTTTTCTGCACTCGAAACAGCCTTTGCTGAAACGAGCTCGTGAATCCGTCCGCGGCGAGGTAGACGAGCAATATGCCCACGCCGATGGTTATCGAGTCATAATTATCATCATACACCGCCTTGAACGCTTGCCGTAGCAACTGCGATGACGACGATGCCGTCGAGGAAGACGACTGAATAACAACCGATGAATTAAATACAAACACAAAGCAACCCGTGGTCACAATAATCGCTGACAAATACTGGCTCGACTGAAATCGTTTCCCGTGTAAAATGTACCCCCACAGCATGGTCGGTAAAATCTTCGCCGCTTTCGCCAAAGTACTAAGCGCAAAACTCAAATACTTCAGAACCTCGTACTGACACAAAGTGCTCACTAAATTCGAACTCGCCACGTACATGTAATTCTCCATACTCGAGTGCGGCCACCACCACTCCCGACTGAACAAACTCACCCTCTCCGGTTTCGTATACGCCAACGCGACCAAGCCGAGGAGGAGCGAACACGCTCGATTACTAAACACCAAAAAGATGGAGCTCGTAAAAATGTCTCCTCCTTCGCTCGCGTCGTCGCCGCCGTACGGAATGGTCATTATTCGTTGCTGCAGAATACCGTACACCCCCAAGGTACATATGGTCGCCAACGCGCACGCCAACAAGTGCAACGCCCCGAATCTCCGCCAATCCGTCTCCTTAAATCGCAGATCTTTGGCGCCCACGTACACCCGAGGCGATATCGGCGGTAACAACCCCAACCCCCTCTCTTTCTCGTCGTCGTCGGAAAAAGAACCACTTCCACTCTCTTTAGTAGTAGTAGTATTCGCTTTCTCTTCGTCCGCGTGATAATATCGCAGCGGTTTCAGCGATGCGTTTTGCAGAATCGTCTCCCGCGCTTCTTTTTCTTCCCTCGACGACACGTCAGAGTTGCGCATTTTCAGAGAGACGAGAGAGACGATTGAGACTCTCTCTCTCTTATTCGATGAGGAGGAGCGAGAGGACGTGCTTTTTCTTCTCCGCTCCGTGAGTGTTGATGTTCGTCGCGTTTGCGCGGAGGACCTTCATCGTAATAAATAAATAAATAAAAGAGCGCGTTTCGAATTTTTCTTTGCCGCGTCTCGCTTTGTTTGTTTGTCTTTTGGTCTGCTGCTTTGGATTTTTTCTCTATTACTGCTTTGATGTACAATTTTATACGCGTTGCGTTAAACGCGATGTCTCTCTCTCTCTGTTGCTGTATCTGTCCTCACCTCCTCTCTCTCTCTCTCTCTCTTTCCTTTCCCTCTTTGCTTGTTTTACGACGCGTTCTACTTTTCGCCTCAAAAACTAAACCGACGCGCAGAGGCGAGGGTAACTTTGCGGAGTTGACGTGGATTGTTTTCTCGACGACGGTCTTCTTATTACGAGTACTCTCGTCGTCGTCCTTTTCCTCTTCGTCGTCGTTGGCTACAATCGTCACCGAAAACACGTCCGAGGCAAGTTTTGAGAGATTTTCTTCGTATTGCGACGCTAAAACGCCGCCCATCCAAACCGTCGCGCCGTCGCTAGAGACGCCGGTGATGCCTTTGGCGGTGTCCATCATGTCGTCTTTTTCTTTTTTATCTCCTTCTTTATTGTCCTTCTTCTTCACGTTGTCCTCCTCTTTTTCCTTCTCTCTTTTCCCGAACGTATTTTCGTGTTCGCTTTCAATCGCGTCCAAGACGTCCGCTAAAGTTGCCTCTTCTAAATCAAACACGCGCTGAACGAACAAACCTCGACCGCACTGCGAACATCCCTCGTCTTTGTACAATTTCATCAAGTTTTGGTACACTTTGTCCGATCCAGCGTACATGACGTAATTGTCCATGGATTTCAAACACCCGGTGGCGATTTTAAACGCCTCGAACGCGCAGTACGCGGAAACGATGGCGTTCGTGCTCGGAATCGCGGGAACGATATTTTTCACCACGCCCAACGTGTGATTGTACGTCACGCCGGGAATCCCAAACGATTCCGCGCGTTTCAACGCGCGCTTGTACACCCACGTCACGTGATCTGGATTATCGCCATCGAACGTTACTCCTCCTCCGCTGCCGCCTTTTACTCCTCCTTCTTTTTCGTCCGTATACTCCTCCGGAAACTGCACAATCTTCGCGTGTTCTATGCAGTGTGCCGCGCTCCTCGGCGTCTCCGCAATCGTACACAAAGGAAACGTCGTCTGCGGAGGAAACAACCAAGTCGTGCACTCAAAACACGGCGTCTTCCCGGGAATAATCACCCTCGCGTGCCCTTTAAACCCTTCCGTCCCTCCATCAATCAAAGGCGTCCACGTCCCTTCCCTCGCCTCGCCGGACTCTCTCTCAAACTCTAAAAACGAGCAGTACACTTTGTTTATGTACCTCCTCGCTTCGATCGAATCTAAACCCATCACGACCACGTGAAACTGCCTGTACCAATTATCCTCCATATCTTCTATTCTTTTATAATGCCCCGTAACTTTCGCGCCTCGTACTCTCCGATTCACCGCTCGCGCCGCTCTCGTCGCCTTTGGCTCACCCACGTCCTCCTCGGTGAACAAAAACTGTCGATTTAAGTTGCTCACGTCGATGGTGTCCATATCGATCACGTCGATGTGTTTAAACCCGGACAAGGTTAAATCTTTCAGCAGTTCGCACCCCAAACCTCCGGCGCCGACGACGAGGACTTTTATGTTCTCCCGGACCAAGGAGAGTAACGACGGGTCCGGGGAAAAACCATCTCCCTCTCCGTCAAAGTCATCAACATCGGTGAAGATTCCCGAGCCGGCTCGAGCGCAGAGCGGGTCGACGTCCGCCCATCGTTCGGTTGGATTTTTGCAGAAGAATCGATCGCCGTCGTTTTTGTCCTCGTTCACGTCGTCGAAGTTTCCTTCTGAATCGTCGTCGTCTTTTGCGCGATCCTCGTCCATCATCATCTCAAAAGCGTTCGTTTGTGGCGAATATTTGACTCGAAAAATTGCTCTAAACTACGCTCTAATTTTCTCTAATTACATCTGGCATCTATCTAATTATACACGCTGCTGTTACTATTCAAAAGCGACCAAAAAGCGCGCATCATCGTCTGTCACCGCGTTTCGGTCTGAGTTCGTCGTCGTGGGATCCTCCGACTTTCTCTCTTTCGCGCGAGAGAGCGAGAGCGCTTTGCCGCTTCGCGCATCTTTGTAAAAACGTGGAGTAGAAGTACATCTCTTCTACTCGGGGTTGTTTCTTTGTTCGCTCTTTTTGAGTCGAGCGGTGACGAAGCGACTTCCTTTATCGCCGACGCCGAGTCTGATCAAATCGTCCACGTAGGTGACGTCAATCCAACCGCGAGCGTTGAAACGTTCCAGAGGAACGCGAACTCTTTCTTTGCCAAAGACTTCAATCTTCGCGTGCGTGAAACAGACCGAGAATCTCGGACGCGTCGCCGACGGAGCGAGAGAAGCCGCCGCCGAGGAGCTCGCGCTATTATTACTACCATCGTCTCCCGTAGTTCTCACGCAACTTCCGAATATTCGTACCGAAATCGGAACGCGATTGAATACGAGCAAATCTGCCCGGTTTTCAACGCGCTCGTTCTCGAGGTCGATGATTTGAAAGTTTTTCGAATTAGAAGAAGAAGAAGAAGAAGAGGACTTCGTCTTCTTTTTCCTCGCAGACGACGACGACCCGGTCACTTTCGTCACGAAACTTCCAATCTTTCCTTCTTTCTGCTTCCGTTCCTTCTCGCTCGCGTCCGTCGCGCCTCCCGTGAACAACAACGAAAACGTGCCACCCACTAAACCCAAATCTTTCTCAACATCTTCTTGCTCTCGCTCGAGCGCGTCCATCAGCGCGAATATTTTATCTTCAAGTTGTTCACTGCTTTCGTCGTCCGAATTCTGTTTCGAAGCGTTGTTGATTGTGCGGATCAACTGAATCGATGATACGTTGTTGTTGTTGTTGACATCGTCATTATCAGCGTTATCGACTTTTTCCATTTCCGCTGCGACGCGACGAAGATATAGAGAACGACGACGACGACGGCCGGCGGCGACGGGGAACGTAGACGCGCCCCTCTGCGACGACGACGACGACGATGCGGCGAGAAGACATCGGACGCATTGAGTTTGCATTTGATTCTTTGATGCGGGACCAGATAAAGATTTTTTGTAAGTTCTGAAGATATTTTGCTTCTTGTCTCTCTCTAAAAAATGTTCTTCTGACTCTCTCTCTCTCTCTCTCTCTCTCCCTCTCTCTCTCTCTCTATCTATCTATCTATCTATCACAACTCCTGACTCGTCGTCGTCTTGGTCGTTTACGATGCCTTCCGTTTCGATGCGAAACGCGCAGGATCGCGCCTCGGCGAAGGGCGAGCGGAACGCGTCCGCTCGGCGGCGGCGGCGAAGACGAAGAGAACTGTTTCCTCCTCCGTCCGTGCCGTTGTCGTCGCGGGTGAGAAAGACGCTCGAGTTTGGACAGTTTGCCCAGGCTAAGCCTAAACCAGGCTTGACGAAACGGTTGGAGGTAAAGAAGCGTTTTGGGAAGGCGCGTTTGCCGTAGCAATCGGCGTCTTCTTCTTCTTCGGTATTTTTTTCTTCTCCTTGCGTACGTTCTCCCTGGTGTTTGGATTGAAAGCCGCGGTGATCGTTCGCGTTTCGCGCGTCGTCGTTGGAAGCGCGCAAGACGTCCGCGGCGCTTTCCTTCTTTTTCGTCGCGACGTTGATATTGTTTCTAAAAGCGATGCTGTTATCGTCGTCGTCGTCGAAAGAATCCACCACGTGATTGGTCACCACGACGGCCAAATCGTGTTTCCACGCAAACTCTTTCAACAAGTGCGTAATCCTGTATAAAAACTGCGCTCGAAGAATTACCCGTTGCGCGTTTCGCTGCTTTTCGCTTTTGGCTCTGTCGTCTTCCTCTAAATCCTCCCTAAACGGTGCGGTGAGCGAGTCAATGACGATCAATTTAACCGGTTTCCGACGAATCTCTCTTTCTTCTTCATCTTCTTCATCTTCTTCATCTTCACCGCCATTCTTCTCCTTCCTCTTCTTCTTTTTGCTCCTCCTGTTACTATTACTACCATCACCACCACTACTGCGACTCTCTGTGCTACATAAAACTGTAGAAACGGACCGCAAAACCTCCCAACAATTCTCCGCATTTCCCATCGCTTGGAACACGTAAATTGAATCCAACACTCTCCTCTCGTCTTCCTCGTCTTCTCGTTCTTCTTCTTTTCTTCTCCTCCTTTGCGCGTCCTCCTCCTCCCGAACACCGGGGTTGTTATTCTTGACGTTCCTTTTCTCCTTCTCCCACTGCCTTCTCCGCTGCATCTTACGCCGCTCCCTCCATATCTCTCGCAACCGTTCCACCGGGAACTGTCCTTCCGTCGTCACGTACACCGCGCTGAAACCGCCATCGTCATCATCATCATCATCCTCATCATCTCCAAAACGACGACGACCCGACACCGTCTCTAGCAACAGCTGCAAGCACAGCTGCGATTTCCCGCTCCCGTTCTCTCCGACGAACTCCGTCATCGATTTCGTCTTCACGCCGCCTCTCAGTATTTGGTCGAGATTTGAACACCCAGTCGAGAGCGTTTCGTTTTGCATCAGAGACGCTGGAAGTGGCTTCGGTGGAACCAGAAGAAGCGAGGACGACGTCATCGTTTCTTCAGCACCAGCACAAGTCGTCCTCTTCTTCTCGTCCTTTGTCTTCGCGTGGTCTTCTCGATGTTGCCATTCTTAGTAAACTCAGATGTGTTCTGCAAAAGGAATCTCCTCCCCGCAACATCGTCTCGTCGTCATCATCATCTCTGTTGTTGTTGCTGTTGTTGTTGTTCTCAGGCGTCGAGTAAAATACCCTCCTCGTTGAGCAGAAAAAGAGAGCGCGCGTGCACGCAGAGCGCTCTTTGGACGTCGTCGTTTGCGCGTTTCAATCCGCCAAACAACGACGCAGGAACAGAGAGGGATGCGATGAAGAGTAAAGAACGATGTGAAACGCATATGACGCAGAACTTCACAAAGATGACTCTTCTTTTATATCAAACAACGCGCGAGAGGAAGAGGAAGAGGAACGAGCACACGTGGGAGAGCTTTCCTAAAGCTGAAACAACGCCTGCTTTCGAGGAGGCACATCTGTAGTCGCCGCCGCGTGTACAATCTCGCACGTCCGGTGAAATGGAAGAAGACGAACGAAGAAGACGAACGAAAGTGACCGTCGTGACCGGAATGCTCGACGCCGGGAAAACAACCTTCATACGAAACGCGTTGGTGTTCGAGAGCGGTCGAAAAAAGAGCGAAGGTTTGAACGAAAAAAGAAGCAAAAAAGAAAAGATTGCGATACTGGTGAACGAGTTCGGGAGTTTAGGCATCGACGGCGCGGTTTTAGAAGCAGCAGCGGCGAAGAAAGGAGGAGGAGATGATGATGAAGATTCCAGCATCTACGTGAAGGAAATCCCGGGCGGGTGCGTGTGCTGCGCGGCGAGCGGGTCGATGCCGTTCCTCGTCGCCATCAAACACGTGTTAGAAAAAGTGAAACCGGATAGATTAGTGATAGAGCCGAGCGGGTTGGCACACCCGAGCGGGTTGTACGATTTGTTTACGAAGAATGAACATTTGAAAGAACACGTCGATTTGAGAGGGATGGTGTGCGTCGTCGACGCGAGGGCGGTCGGGTGTTCTTCTTTGTCGGTTGGAAAAGAGGAGGAGGAGGAAGCGAAACGCGTGCGAGAGAGCGATATGTTTCGGGACCAAGTGTCAATGAGCGAAGTTTTGGTCGGATCGAAATTGGATTTGTGCTCGGGAGAAAAAGGAGGAAGAGGAGGAGACGAAGAAGAAGAAGAAGCGGAAAGCTTTGCGAGACGCAGGTTTCGAGAGTGGGCGGCGAGTTTGTATCCCGAGAAGCGCGTGGTTAAATTTGCGATGGATTTGTTCGACGAGAACGCCGAGACCTCGCCATTTGTGGCGATTGATCGAGAAGCGACGTCGTCGCACGATTCGCAAAATTCGTCGTTAAAATCGTCATCGTTAGAAAAAGAAGTTAAAGGCATCTCGCGGCCTTTTCAACTTCTCGCGTTGACGCCGCCGGTTGAACCCGGCGCGAAACCGCACCTCTCGACGCACGATACCGAGGATTACTCGAGTCGAGGATTTTTGTTCCACCCAGACGATATCTTTCGTCGCGATAAAGTGCTCGAGTTTTTTCAAAGCCGGTGCGCGCCTCAGACGAAAAACGAAGACGAACAGAATGAAGCTTTCCGCCTCGTTCGCGCGAAAGCTGTCGTTCGCGTCTCCGACAAAACCTGGGTCATCCCGTCCTTTGAAGAATGCGAATCCAAACCGAATGTCATTTTAGAAGAAGTAGCCTACCGAAAGGATAGCAGATTCGAAATCATAGCTTCGAAAACAAAAGCCGAATGGTCGAAAGAGGCTGAAAAAGAATTTTGGGCCGACGTGGAGACGCGGATCCTTCTCTGTCGTCGTTGTTGAAAGAGCTCTCGTCGCGCGTATTGTCACGCGTGAACTGCATGTATGCATACAATATTTTACAAACTGTCGTCTTCTATGTTTTCAGTATCATCTGCCCACTCTTCGTGCTCGATTTCTTCGTACGCTAAATCAGAAACCGCGGGGATTGCAAATTCTACAGAAGAGTTGCGTCGTCTTCTCCTCCGACCAACGGTGTGTTCTGGTCCGTGGTTTTGTAACTCGGGAAATGCAGTGGTACGTGTTGCCTCTTCGACATCGTAACCGAATTCTCTATCTTCTCCTACTTCCACTTCTACTTCTTCCTCTTCTCCTCGTCCTATTTCGTCGCCGGACAGATGTTGTTGGAGTACAGTCGGTCTCGCGCGAACGACGGGAGGTACCGGTGGCGGAAGCACACTAAATGCACTGCTATTATTATTTTTGCTATCAGCGACCGTAACCACGACGTTTCCGTTTGCATCGAGCGGTATCACTAAATCGTCTTCGTAGTCGTCGTAGTCGAAATTCTTCTTTCTCCGGGGCTCAATTTCCACGCATATAACTTTCGTCCCGTCCGGTTGCACGCACGATTTCCAATGCTCGTACATCTCATCTTGCGTCCTAAACTTAATCTCACTCTCCGACCTCACCGACGCTTCCAAGTCTTCGCGTTCCTCTATTTCCCGTCTCCTACTTTGCCATTTCCTCTTCCACAAACGAAAAGTCAACGCGAAACACAACACAATCATAGTTATGATTAACATCACCGACGTCTCAAAAGGCGTCGAAGTCTTCTCGCTATCGTCTACCGCACACTCCCATTCTCTCGTTCCATCTTCGCTAAAACCTCGCCACGTGTTTAGTTCGCACGGACAATATCTCTTCACGACGCCTTCGCTTTCGTCTTCGGCTGTCGTTTCGTCATCCGTCCACTCGACGACGAAACCGGTAGCGGTAGAAGCGGAAGAATCATCATCATCATCATCATCGGCGTTGCTGCTGTTGCTAGTATCTTCGCCGTTCTCGTCCTCGCCCTCGTCGGGGTTTATCTTTTCCTCTTCCTCCTCTTGCACTTCCTGCTGCTCCTGAAGGTGAGACGCCCACCACGCGTCGCACGCCTCCGCGAACGTCGTGTCGCTCTCTAAAAGCGCACGGCGAGGCAAAGATGATGGAAAACCCATTAACAGAGATTTCAGAGAGACGATGATGATGATGATGATGATGCTCCTCCTAATCTCCTTTATCTCCTCGCGAGCGTGAACTGCGTATAAACTCCCTCTTCTTTCCGTGCTCAAATCTTTCCCCAAAGGTCGTTATCTTCTTCAAAGATCTTTGCGCCGTGTCAAAGTCCTCTCGAGGAGGAACCGAGCGCGCGGTGTGATCGCAAACAGAAGAAAACGAGAGAAGAAGTCGTCCGTTTTCCTCCTCTTTTTCTTCCTCTTCTTTAACTTCTTCTTCGTATTCGTATCGTGCGCTTTCTTTTTCTCGCGTCTTTTGGTCGAATTTTGTCTCGAAGCGTCAAGGCAAACCCCTAAATGGAAAAGCGTGCTGCGCGAGTTTTTGTATGTGCGATTATTGTATAGTATTACGAGCTTTTGGACGTGTGATGATGACTATGATGACTATGATGTGTGTAAAGTTCCATCCTCGTATTGCCAACTAGGTGGGAGAGGACAGTTATTGTCGAGGAGGTATTGTACACATTCGGGGCGGTTGTTCTCGTGCGAGCAGCGTACGGCGATCTCGTTCCAAGGCGCTTTGGCGGTTTCGCGCAAGTACTTCAAACAGTCTAAGTAGCCGAACCTTGCTGCATTCGCACAAGCCACTTCGCTATATTTATTATACTTACGCTCGACAAGATATTCGAGTATGTGGAGATGGCCATTTGCAGCCGCAAAAGAGGCAGTCCGAGAATCCCAGGTCGCTTTGACTTCTTCGCGTAAGTATTTGAGGCACTCGAGGTGACCTTGTGAGGCAGCAAATGCACACGCCCACTCATCTTTAGGGCACTGATTTGCAACGCAATACTTTACCATTTCCAGATTACCTTGATATGCGGCCGCATCAATCGTCCTATCATCCCACTCACACTTTTTCTCCTCTCGCGCCCACTTGAGCAACTCGAGTTTATTCGTTTCAGCAACTTGCTCGCAGAAATCTGTTTCGTCCCACCATCTCGGCCACAACGATTTATTCTCCCACACAAACTCCAAAGTCGATATCGACGACATCTGTTTCACTCTAAACGCCTCTTTCAACTCCCCCTTGCGAGACGATCTCTTAATCATCTTTCTCGTTTCACTATTCACTCCGTACAAGAATTTCACATCACTCGAATTCAACCTCGGAAGCACGTGTTGGAAACTCACATCGTCGTTATTCACGATTAAATCCCACAAAGAATCTCTCTCCCCTCGTCGTCTTTTCTGCCCTCGCGTTTTCACCCCTCCTCCTTCTGGAAGAGGAGGAGGATTTGACGAGCACCGGCGCATTTTCTCTCGTTTCGCGCGAAAAAAGAGTATGAAAGTCTTTCGCGCGTCGATTTCTGACAAAAGTTTTCCTTCGGCTGCCCTCGTTTCCCTCAAAACTCGCTCATTACGTTTTTGAAACGCAACACAACATGCGACGACGACGAGGCGCGAGAGAAGGAAACGACGACGACGACGACGACGACGAAAACGAGCAGCTCTTCTTTTCCGTGTTTGACCGAGAGAAAGTCATAGAGTTTCTTCTCCGAGGCCCGCACGGGAAGAAAGGAAAGGATTTATCGTTTTCGTCCTCCGAGGAGGAGGAGGAGGAGGAGGAGGAAGATGACGGCGGTTTTAGAAGAGGAGGAGAAGAAGACGAGGAGGAGTATTCCGAGAAGGAAAACGAGAAGACGTCTTTAAAGACGAAGAAGACAACGAGCAAAACAAACGAACGAAACGCTTCGATGACGACGATGAAAGCGAAAGAGCGGAAAAAAGCCGAGCGGTTTTACCAGGTGATGCTGAAAGAAGCGCAGAGACTCGTGTGCGAGGAGTTGAAAGAGGAAGACGAACGAAAGCGAGGAAGAAAATGCGTCGTGGAGCTGGATTTACGACGGTGCGAAGAGATTCCGCTTTGGGCAAGGAATCGAGCGCCAGAGACGTTTAGTTTACTCACGACGCGAATTGCGGTCGCGGAAACGTCCGGAGACGCGTCGACGACGAAGTTAATCGTGGAGTTACAAGACGGGCACAGAGTGGAAGCGGTGATTATTCGGCATTTGAAAGGGCGGCGAGCGGAAGGGAAGAAAGGTTTGGGGGCGACGTTGTGCATATCGAGCCAGGTTGGGTGTAAGATGGGGTGTACGTTTTGCGCGACGGGGACGATGGGAGAACTCGGGAATTTAACGACCGGGGAGATTGTGGAGCAAGTCGCGCACGCGAGAAGGATCGAGCCGAGGGTGAGGAATATCGTGTTTATGGGGATGGGTGAACCGCTGAACAATTACGACGCCGTCGTGGACGCCATTCGGTGCATGTCACAAAGCGAAAATCAGATGGGATTTAACATTCCGTGTCCGAAGATTTGCGTGAGTACTGTCGGGGTGATTCCAAACATTTATAGGTTTAGCGAAGATTGTCCGACGGTGTCGATGGCGCTGAGTTTACACGCGCCAACGCAGGAGATTCGGAAGAAAATTGTCCCCACGGCGACGGCGTATCCTTTGGACGAGCTGATGCGATGTTTGGACGATTATTTAGCGAAAAGTGAGAAGAATTCTATGCTGGTGGAATATTGCGTTTTGAAAGGTATAAATGATACTAAAGAGTGCGCGAGGTTGCTCGGGGAGTTGTTGGGTGGGAAGAAGGTTGTGTTGAATTTCATCCCGTATAATCCCACAGACGTCATCGCTGGACACGAAAGGCCGGAGATGGAGGACATACAGGCGATGAACACGATATTAAGGGAAGAGTACGGGATGACGACGACGGTGAGACAAGAGATGGGTTCGGATATTGCCGGTGCGTGTGGACAGTTGGCAATTTCCGTAAACGGGAAGAAACTTTCGTCGAAGAAGAAGACGAACGAGGACGAGGACGAATGCGATGGGGGCGAAGGAAGCATCCCGGGCATTCGAGACATTGAAGAGATGCTGGGACAAGATTTAGTGAGCGCTACTACAAAGAGTAATAAGACTAAAACAACGACGACGACGACAAAGACGATAACAAGAAAAATTGAGACGATAAAATCATCAGAGACGAGCAGCTTCACGCACTATTTCTTCAACGATTGGACCAGAGCAGAAATCGCCATGCTCGGAGTGGCATCGGTGTGCTCGCTCGCTTTACTATCCGCACGATTGGTTAGCAGTAATAAAAAGTAAAATTAATGCTCATGCACTTTATCGGTAAAGCGACGGAATAACTCATCTCTTTAAATCTCTATCCTCTTCTAATTCCCAGTCTAAACCGTGTTTCTTACCTTCTTCTCCGTCGTCGTTGTCGTCGAAATCGTCCTCATCAAAGTCGCCATCCAGATCCTCGCTCTCGGAAGTGAACTCGCCGCCTTCATCTCGAAGAATTCGTTCTGCGCTCAGGCTATCGCTATCGGAAAATAAAACCAAGTCTCCTTCGTCTTCGGAACTCTCTTCACTGATTTCATCCAAACGGGGTTGTTTTTTTACGGCATCTGAACCTTCCTTTCCTCTAGATAAAGCCTGTGAAACGATATACACCTTTCCGAACGTTCGAGAGTGATGTAAGATCTGGTCGCACACCCACCGATGAAAACTTTCATCATCACCATCTCGCGCGCTTTGTTTACCCAAGGGAACTATTCTGGTCAATTCATCTTCACGGAACAGAAATTTTTCTGGTCGCTTTTGCTTTATTTTCTTCTCGCGCGCCGCTTTTTTTGCCTTGTTTTTTATCGTTCGTTCTAAAAGACTTGGACGCTTCAGTTTGATACAAATCGCATCTCCCACGCTTCTATTTTCTAGAGCACTTCTAACATACGCCATTTCAATGTTGCACCATGATATATCCCAACAAATCCGATAGGAGCTCGGAGTATTAACCGGCGACCGCGTTGAATTTGAACTCGTCATCGCGAGCAATAATCGGTAATTCGTAGCGAAAAGGGTGAAATTCGCATTCGCCGGTAAAACTTTGCTCTTCTCGTCACGCATTAAAATTTGAGTAATGTCCATATTCTTTCCAACATTAATTTGCCACGCAAAGTGCTCGTTCGCAAACGCTCTTCTCGAGATGTTCTTCGAACTCGATATGGCTCTCCATAATTTTTCACAACTCAATAGTTCTTTACTGAAAGGTCGCAATATTCCATCAGCTGAAGGAGCTCTCGCCGGTCTGACTCTTTTCGCGAATTGAGCGCCGTGAGATAAGCCAACGAGTTCTTTCGCCTCACGAACACTGCCCGATGCTCCAGCAGCCATGTGACTCATCATTCCAACAGCACCCGAAACTGGCTGCGCCACCGCTCCAACCAGACCTTTGCCAAAGCCTTTGACGAATCCTTTGGCGCCAGATTTCATCGCACCTTTGACTGGTTGCATAAAGACACCGGTGACGCCACTTAAAACGCCTCTGGCTAAAGTTTCAGTTCCATCCATCAGTCCAACGACCGCAGCGCCAGTTTTCACGGCTGATTTATTGGAGTCGTCGTCATCGCGACTGTCTTTCGAACCGATAGCAAACTTCTCGCGAAGTGCGGATGAGAGCATTGTAGGCTTCTTCCCTCCTGCTTGCGAAACACCAAAAAGATCTTCCAACGCGCGCCCGCCGGACAATTTTGACAGCCCCATCGATGCACGATTCAGTGCCAAAGCCACTGAATCTAACGCATCAAAGCCAGTCAACAATCGAATAATCTGTAATTTGACTTGTTTGACGTACGCCTTTGTCAAAGTATCCTGAAATGTTGATTTTTTCGCGCATTGGTTTTCGAGTCTCATAGGACGTAAGTCAAGCGTGGCTTCATCCAAGTTGACAACGGTGACGATACCGGGGAAAACTTTTCTAATACGTTTCGGGCGTTTTTGTTCCGACGCGCGAAATGATATGGCGATTCTTACTTTCGAGATTTTCATCATTTCTATGAATATCTGAGGATCCGCTTGATGGCTTTCTTTTCCTTTCGCAACTGGAGATACCGCGCTCTGTTTCGATCCATCAACGAAATGATCGGAAAATTCAAGCGCGCGCCATAACGAAGGTTCATACGCGGCAATATGCAATGGAGCATTCGAGAAATTTATCAATATTTCTTCGTATGCATTCGTTTTACCGTCCGCCTCGAGATACGATCGCATACCAAAATTCAACATTGGCGGTACTACAAGTTCTTTTGCATCGTGCATGACGCGAAGCAAAACTGGATACTGCGTCGTAGGACTCATATCATCAATTTGCAGCGAGTGTAATACAAATCTGATGGACGAGGCGGACGCACCAACAATTGATTGTTGGTGTTCTAAATCCATTCCTTTCAATGTCACGACAAAAATTTCTTCAACATTCGAATCAATCGTCGATAAAACAAATTCTGGTATAGAAAGAGTAACTCTTCTCGAGACAACGACATCGTTCTGAGCAGAAGGAACCGATTTCTCTCTTTTACTCGCCGCGCGATCGAGGGCGGCATCTTGTTGCATCTTCTTCTTCAACGCCATTTCTTTACTCGGCGGCGAACCGAGTATCTGCTCTTCTAAAACACAATTTCCTACTCTCAAAGAAAAATGCACTCGCGAAGAACCGTGCGTCAACTCAGTTTTCGCGACGTGGACGTGTAAAAAATCATCTAAATCCTCTAACGCTTCAGCTCTTTTATGTATGGGAAGTAACGTATCTCCAGTGTGCGTCGATTTAAGCACAAAAGGCATCACCCATTCTTCGTCACGTTCTCGCTTGGCGTACAGTACTCTCGGCAAATTTGTATCAGTCCATCTCAAAGGAACACCGCGCTTATTCTCGCGTTTAGAGTGCAAAATAATGACATCCTTTTTCTCATTAAACACATGTTCTTTATTTGGATCGACTTGGGTAAGATGAATGTTTTCACCGGTATCGTTGATGAGGCTAAATGCAGGTTCGAGAATGATAGCGAGACATTCTGTGAACATGCCTCGCGTGTGCTCCAACCCATCTCCAATGTTTGCAAGATAATGCTGTTCCTCTGAGCGGATACTGATTGGATAGCTCGTTTGACCATCTTTCGTTAAACACTCTACAACGACGATTCGTTCTGATATGAAATCTCGCTCCGCGATTGGTAACGGTTCAGATAAAGATTTCTTAGAGCATCCTATCTCTAAACGCTCATTCTTGGATATTAGTCTAGCTGCTGCCTGTTCTTGACGCTCGCTCGCACTTTCGGCACCGATGAATGTTATTCTGTCCTCAGGACGTCCCGTAGTCCCTCCTTTTAGCACGTACACTTCGCTCAAATCTGACCCGTTCGTTGGTAGCGTCTTCGAAAGATAAGCCGTCTGCGCCGATAGTCGGGCAGACGAGTCGTCGACATGGCTCTCATCGCTGATTCGCATTTCAGATGTATCATCTATTAGAGACATCGCTACATCAGACATCGAAGGATTACTCGAAGTTTCTCTATTCTTATTTTGCTTCCCACCATCAGATATCGCGGATGAGCGAAATACGATATCATCACCGGTTCGATTGATTAAAACTATGGGAGAACATAAAATAAGCACCCTCGTTGAAGCGACGTCAGTTTCGTCCCATTTTGAACATACAATTTTAACTGAAGATTTCATGGCAATCTTATTTCCAGAAGCTAACTTGCTGGAGTGGCTCACTTTCACCACCTCGAAGGCGTCCCGAGATTTAATACCGTTTTTAGCCGAAGATCCACCGCTTAAGGAGTCTGTAAACTCAGTTCCAAATGTGAAGGAACCACCGGAATTTAAAATCGGCGCATTATTATCATTCTTTGCCGCATCTTTACAACTTGCCGGCGAAACGGGAACTCCGTAATTAAAATAATCAAATTTCTTATCGAGCGGTGTC
>Ga0181554_1000343_pt1 | contig 46311 bp, 28 predicted proteins | sample 011ome_16_FD_145602 | JGI IMG/M metagenome (GOLD analysis project Ga0181554, IMG submission 145602) | Coastal salt marsh microbial communities from the Groves Creek Marsh, Skidaway Island, Georgia - 011503CT metaG (spades assembly) | ecosystem: Environmental > Aquatic > Marine > Intertidal zone... | reverse complement strand
TGAGTTTCTGTCCTGGAGTGCCCCGTCGTCAGGGCGTGTCGTGCGTGTAATCACCATGGTGACGACGACGACGACGACGACGACGACGACGATGGGGATGTGTGTCTTGGGTTCGCCGACGAGGAGGACGAGTGGTGGTCGATGTGCGGCGCGAACGACGACGGGCCCATTAGCGTCATCATCAGCAGCATCATCATCAGCATCATCAGCAGCACTCGGTGGTGGCGCAAACCATGGGACACATCATCGAGAAGGAGGACCGTTGACGAGTCGTCGCGTGAGCCTTCTTCTCGGTGCGGTGCTCGCGGGGACGACGACGTTGGGGGATGATGTCGCATACGCGCGTTCGTCGGCGACGGTGCGCGCGCTGGCGCCGATGCGCGGCGCGGTGGACGGCGGAGGGCTCGAGTGCGCGGTGACGCTGCCGCGCGGGTATCACCTCACGCGCGGGGCGAATTCGAGGTACGAGGTCACGCCAGGTGGCGCGCGCGGTGCGTTGACGGCGGATGATGACGGTGCGGCGGTGACGACGATGACGTTTCGTGTGGATGCGCCGAGCGAGGCGGTGGATGGTGATGTCGTGGGTGTGGATTGCGTGGTGTATTTTTGTCGAGACGAGGATGTGTGTTTGGCGCAGCGCGTTCGGTTCGAGGCGTTGGTGCGTGATGATGCCGTGGATGCCGTCACGCGTGCGGCGTTTTTGGTGCCTGGTGAGGCGTCTGATGCGGCCGTGGCGACGGGGACGTTTTCGGTGCCGAGCTTTGATTAGTTGATGATGTTCGTAGCGGCGAATGGCGACGGCGGTCGTACTGTACAGCGCGCGCGTGTGTAAATGTTATTGTACATGTGTAAAGTGTGTGTTCTTCTACTGTGTTCATTTGGCGCTTTTGGCGAGCGTGACGCCCTCCATTTCGTCTTCAATGTCTGAGTAAAGTTCGCGTAATTTGCTCAACGTTTCTTCGTCGGCGTCCCACATCCCGCGCCCCGCGGCTTCTAACATTCTCTTGATGACGTTTCTGAATGCCTGCGGGTTTGATTTGCGCAACTTCTCACGCATAATTTCGTCCTCGACGTACGTTTCGTTGGCGCCGTCGTATACCCAATTCTCGGCGAATCCACTCGTGGCGCCCCAACCGACGAGCGCCGTCATGCGTTGAGAAATTTCGTACGCGCCACCCGAGCCTTGGTCTGCCATCGCCGTCGCCCATCGTGGATTGAGCAATTTCGTGCGATACTCCATGCGGAGCGTTTCGTCCAAATCTTTCGGCGTGACATCCTTACCGAACGTCTCGACGATGGAACACGCGACTTTTGGATTGAGCACGCCGGCGTCCTCCTTTGCCGTTTTGGCCGCCGCCACGAGCGCGCCGGTGTTCGCGTAGTATTCTTGAATATCCGTCAATCCGTACTCGACGGAGTCAATTTCTTGCACGACGCGCTCGGTTGTGCGCAAGAGCGATTGGAGCACCTCTGGCCGCGCGGTGCCGCGTTCGGCACCCTTGCCGTATGAGTACGCGTTTCTCGCCGCCCACGTGTCGCCGAGCTCGCGCGAATCTTCCCATCCACTCGTCCCGACGCGCTCGTTGACCATCGACCCGTAATCTCCTGGTGGGTTGCTGAATAGTCTGGCTGTGGAATTCTCGAGTCCATTCGATGACATTTCGCGCGAGTGCTTGCGAATGAAATTCAATTCTTCTGGTTCATCCGCCTCGGCGGCGCGAACAAACAAATCGTCGAGCAAGCCGACAACGTTGGCGAAACTATCGCGGAAAATTCCAGACATATTGCACAGCACGTCGACGCGCGGTCGACCGTTCAGTTCACTTAGCGGAATGAGCTCGTAGCGCGCGACGCGGCCGGTGCCTTCCTTCACCGCTCGCGCGCCGACGAGACGAAGCACGATGCCGACGCTCTCGCCTTTGGTCTTAATCGCATCCAGTCCCCACAAGTTCACGCTGACGGTTTCTGGGTACGCACCGTCGTTTGCGTCTTGATGCTGCTTGAGAATACCATCGGCCACGGCGGCGCCTCTCGCCTCCGCAGCCGCAGATGGCATGCGGTACGGATCCAGCGCGTGAATGTTCCGCCCCGTCGGAAGCACTCCCTTACCGTCGCGTAGCAAGTCGCCACCTACCGCGGGCGGGACCCATTCACCATCGAGCGCGCGGTGCATGCCAGTGATTTCTTGCGAATTCATCGCGAGTAAGTCGCGAATTTCAACCGCTTCGACGACTTTATCGCCCACCGTTGCTGTGGCACCGTCGCTCGACATCGCGTCCCGAGCGTCTGCGGGCACTTGCAAATTGAACGTCTTTTCAAGTCGAGCCTTGATGGCATCCATGCCTTCGTCTGGTGATGCTTTGACGATGACATCGATGATGTCTTCGCTCACATCGCCGTCAAAGTACGCATTGAGATATTGTGCCATCGAACGCTCCGTCGGCGGTTTGCCGAGCGCGTGCAAGCCTTCGCTGAAGAGACGATTTTCGAGCACGCCGAGGTAGGTGTACAACTCGCTCACGTACGCATCAAACGCGTCTTGCGAGAGTGAATCGGCGAGCTCGGGAGTCATACGCGGGAGAGGTTCGCTTGCGTCGGCATCGGCGGCGACGTAAGGGCAATCGCTGTCCAAACCGGCGGCGACGACGACGTCAAAAATGGTCCCACGCAACGCGGCGTTTTCGCTCGGGTTCTCGCGATATTCATTCAACAGTTCTCGCAATTGCGCAGTTTGTTTGTACAATCCAGCACGACCATACGGTGGAACGTTGTGCGAAATAATCACGCCGTATCCTCGTCGCTTGGCGATGATGCTCTCGCTCGGGTTGTTCGCGGCGTATACGTACACGTTGGGCATGGCGCCCAACAATTGCTCACTCCACGACAAGCCAGTGTTCCCAAGCGGCGACCCTGGGAGCCACTCCACGGTACCGTGCATGCCAAAGTGTACCACGGCGCTAGCGTTGAAATCATTTTGCAGCCACTTGTAATACGCGGCGTACTGCGGATGCGGCGTAAGGTCGCGTTCAAACAATAGACGCATCGGGTCGCCTTCGACGCCGAGCGCCGGTTGGATGCCGATGAAGACGTTGCCCAGTCGCAAGCCAGTGACGACGCTTCCTTTGCCAGGCGCGGTGGCGAGACCGAGGTAATTTTCCAGTGGGCCCCACGCAGCTTCCATCTTGCGAACGAGAACGTCAGGTTCGGGAAGAAACGGAATCGGTCCCCATTCCGTCGGTCCCCATGACTTTGGAAAGGCGAGCCACTTTTTGAGTTGCGTGGGCGAGACGTTGGCCCCGGCGACTTCCACACCAGGCAAGTCTCCAGTTTCTTTGAGCGCGTTCACAGCATCAACAGCGCCGTCGTAGCCCGCCATAATGGTTGCGTTTTCCTCCAACGCACGCAATGCGCGCACGATGGCTTCACCCGAAGGCAGCTCGGCTTGGTCGCCGAGGTAGTAGCCTTGCTCGCGCAACGAATTTAACATGTTTTCGAGCGAGTCCGGCACGTTCAAAAGCGCCGCGGTACCCGTGGCACCGACGCCTGGTGGGAATCCATACAACATTACTGCGATTTTACGCTCGTCACGCGCAGATGTGCGCAAGTTACGCCACTGCTTGAGACGATTCGCCAACGCAAAGACGCGTTCGCGCGTCAGGTAAATGTTGTCCCCGCACAAGCCTCCGAGAGCGACAGTGTCGATGGCACCATCGAGCTCGGGCAAAGCATAAAGAATGGTGCTCTGTAAACCACCCACACCACTTTGCACCCACGACGCGATGTCTTGAATGAGTAACGGCGCGGCAACAAAGTAAGGAATGTTCTTGGCGCCGAGAATGCCTTGCGCGACTTCGGCTTGGCGACCCGCCTCCATGCTCCCGGCCGGACCACCAACGAGTGGGAATCCAACCGTAGACACGACCGCGTCGACAATCGTCGCGTCGGACTTGAGTGAGTCTACTTCAATCACGCCAGATGCGCGTTTTTTCTGTTCGTAATCTGATGTGAGCATGTCCCGAACGATGGTGTGCGCCTCGACGCCGTTGATGAAGATCGGAATCGGCAGCACACCAGAGTCCTCAAATGATTCTACTAAATCCGCCAAATAAGGCTGTTTGGTGATGACGTGCTTGCGGTAGAGTAACACGGCGACGCGAGGAGCGTCGACGGGGACTTTGTGCGCTCGCGTACGTGCGTGCCAGTCGAGATAGGCAGACACAGATTCAAAGTACGGCCGCTTTTCGCGTTCGAGCTGCGGATGGTACAAACCCAACGCCGGCGTCTCTTTTGGAGGCTTCGGACCTTTGGCGCCACCTAAACCAAAAATCTTGGCTAGAAAATTCGTTTCTTTCTTTTCCTCGCCAGGGGGCGCCAAGTATTCGGCCGCCAAATACGCAAACGCCTCCTCAACGTTTTCCTTACCGCCTTGATTCCAATATGCGTACACGGTGAGCCAGTTCTTCAGGTCCTTGGCCTTGTCGCCGGGCACAAACTTCAAGAGCTGAGGGCCGATTTTCAAAAACGACAGATATCCCACAAGCTTGTCTTCTTCTTTGCCACTACCAAACTTGGCGAGCACGGCTTTCACCGCGGGCGGAGGGCCGGCTTTCTGACCACTCGGCGCCGCCATTTGGAACGAACCCACCGACGTGCAGCTCATCAGCTCAAGCGCGGATTCAAAAACAAATCGCAATGGGATGTCGGCGATGCGCGAGCGCAACCACTCCACTTGATCATAGTCAAACAAGAGCGAGCCAAAGAAAACGTCGGCGCCATCAAGCGCGGCCTCGAGCTCTTCGCGCCGTCCCTCGATGTCGCGGTCGCTAAAAACCAACAAGTCTACGTGTGGATAGCGCTTTTTCAAATCTCTCGCCGACGCCTTGTACAACGCGACGTTGAAACTTTCAAATCCACTCAACAAAACAATCTTTCGCGTGCCTTCTCGCTGCTCCACCGTGCCGGTTTTCATCGGCGCCGGAGCAGTCAAAAATCCAACGCCGCCACGTTTCGCCACAGCGAGCGCATTCTCCGCCTCTGCCAATGAGTCTCTCGCACGGTCGCGCCTCGCTTTAATTGAATGCACATTCTTCTGAAACGAAAGCCACGTCGCGATATCTTTCTCTGCTTCTTTCAACAACGCCGCCGCCGTCGCGGGCTCGCTCGTGTTCAACGTCCTAAACGCCGTCTCCGTCATATCCTCAAATCGACGTCCACCCTCGGCTGACGCGCTCGCACTACCTTCGTCGCCAACCAGCGTGATGCTTGCAAACGTCGCGCGATAGCACGCATCCAACTCCGCGGTTAACGCCTCCACGGACGCGCGAAGCGCGCGCGCCGTCTCTTCCGCCTGCGTCACACCTTCCTCGTTCACCCGCACGCTCTCCACGTCCGCGCCCGCAGCGCCCGCGGACGCCACGAGAACGTTCGTCGAAAAGTCCTCGGCGTCGCTCACGAGCTTACCTTCGCGTACATCGCGCTCGATGGCGCGCGCGGGGGCGCAGCGATGACGATGACGTCGGCGGTCGAGTATTGCGCTCGCGCGCGGTGCCGCCGCGCGCGAGGCGCCGAACGCGGCGTGCGCGTGCGCCATGCGGTATGCGCGTCTCTACGTCTTCTGCGTCCTCGCCTGCGCGTGCGTGCGCGTGTGCGTCGTGAAGCGAGGGGCGAAATGTCGTTGCATTTGCATCTTGTCTCGGGACGCGTCTCTTTCGGCGTATGTGAAGTTTATTGACCGGTAATAAGTGTAACTTTTTTCATTTCAAAAATTCCGCGTCGCGCGCGATAGCAGCGTCAATCTCTTGGTTCGAGATCGTCAGTCCGTTCACCGTATCAGTCGTAACGGACTCGAAACCTGCGCTTCGCCAGTCTCTGTCGACTGGCTTGTAGTCAATTATCTTGTCTCTTTTCACCACAAATTTGATCTGGGCGCCAAGAGAATCTGGCTTTGCATCCTTATTTTTGAACAAAGCCCAAGCGCAGAAGAAATCATACGCCCGCTCTTCGCCAAACGTAGCCGTTTTGATGCCGGATCCTTGGTTACCTTCAGTGAGAATTATGTGACAGCACTTTGAACCAGGCGCCATTTGCGCCGCTTTTGCGCCGCATACGCCGGTGTTTGCCATCTTCAGGCCTAACTCGACGCATTGTTTGATTTCACCAGCAGGCCAGTTTGTCGCAAAAGCTTGCGCCGTTCGAACCGGTCCTTTGCTGTTCGCCTGACTCTCGCTGACGTTTATTTTAAACGCCGCGCTCATCCCAGGCGCACTACTGTCGGTGAGATGTTCGCCAACCAAAGATTTAGCGCTCGCTTCTAAAGACTTAGCATCCCGCACGGAGCCGCCGACGTAGTCAAACTGACAATCGCCATCGTCGTCGAGAAATATATAACCTCTCGGACGCAATCGAATGGACACCGAATGCTCGCCCGCTCCGACTTCGCCAAGGAGCTGGGAAAATTTGGCGAGAAGGCAATGGACGTAAGGGTACGCATCTTCGTCACCCAACGTTGCGTTATCAACGTCGACACACATGAGCGGAAGATACACGAGTGAGTCATTCGTCTGCCAGCGCGTGTGGTTAACGATAGTTGCCCACGGTTGCGTGCCATCCGACGGTCCTTCCAGTAAGGACTTTGACCAGTGTTCGCCGTCAATAGTTTTGCGCTCTACTTCAGAGACGACTGCCTCACGAGAAGCGCCTGTGTCAGAACCATAACAAATATGCTGATCGGTAAATTCGCGTCCGTCGACGCTGACGTACAAGTCTACAGCATGGACGTAGGGCATGATGCCAACGTGGTTACCGCCTCCAACATCACAGCAGGACACAGGCATCGACAAGGGTGCCGCTTGAACGTACCAGAGGCTGAGATTGCCGTCTGATAAATCGATCGTTGCGCCATCGGCCGGAAGAGCGTCCACGCTCACCTTGATTTCCTCCTTATTTGTATATTTGAACACGGAAAATGAATTCATCGCTTCATCGTCCATGGACAGCTCCCAAGCCTTTGCGAGGGTATGTGACGCACCGAGGAGATCAACGCACTTTCGGAATGGCTTAGAACCGTTCGAGTTCCAGGTGGCATTTGATGATACCATGGCGCGCGAACCTTGGGAGTTCATCTCATGTGGACCGACGCTGATTCCTTCATTGCTCGAAGTACTACCACTCTTCTGCGCGCTACCCAAAGCTGACATTTTCTGCGCCGCAGCTGAAGCAGCCATTTTTGATTTTTCTTCGAGCGCCCGCATTTCAGCCTCGCGTTGCTGCTCTGCCTGCGCTTTACGTTCTTGTTCTTTTTCTTGCCACGCTTCCTGCTTTGCATCGTCATCCGCCATCTGTTGCTCGCGGCGCTCCTGCTCCATACGCTTCGTTGCCTCGCGTTTGGCGACAATCGCTGCTTGCTCTTCCGCTTTCTTTCGCTTCCGCTCATCCTCTTCCGCTTGTCGCTTTGCGTTTGCTTCTGCGCGTTTAGCGGCAGCGCTGTCTTGAGCTGCCTTATTCTCCGCTGCGCGTCGAGCCTCGTCCTCGAGACGTTGCGCTTCGCGCTGCTTGCGTTTTTCTTCTTCCGTATTGGCCACTGGCTCGCTCTGTCGCTGGTTCATCTGATTCATCTCTTGCTTTCGTTGTTGTGCATCCTCCATCTCCTGCTCGCGGCGTTCGTTATCCGTGCGTTTCGTTTCCTCACGCTTCGCAACCATCGCGGCCTGCTCATCTTGTTTCTTCTGCGCACGAGATTCTTCACCAGCCTTTTTAGCCTCCGCGGCTTCTTGTAGCTTGCGCTGTGATTCGCATATTTCCTGCTCGCGGCGCTCCTGCTCCATACGCTTCGTTGCCTCGCGTTTGGCGACAATCGCTGCTTGCTCTTCCGCTTTCTTTCGCTTCCGCTCATCCTCTTCCGCTTGTCGCTTTGCGTTTGCTTCTGCGCGTTTAGCGGCAGCGCTGTCTTGAGCTGCCTTATTCTCCGCTGCGCGTCGAGCCTCGTCCTCGAGACGTTGCGCTTCGCGCTGCTTGCGTTTTTCTTCTTCATTGTTCGCCACTTGCTCCTTCTTTTGCTGGTTCGCCTGCTCGGTCTCTCGTCTTTGGCGTTCAGCTTCCCGTCGGGTGGCGTCGCCTTGGGCATCACCGCGCTGTTGCTCCACGCGCTGTTGCTCACTGCGCTGTTGCTCACTGCGTCGTTGTGCGCCGTCATCGGCGTCAACCGCGTCGCCACCCATGCCTGCGAGAGACAGACACGGCGCGCACAGACTAAAGAAGCCACTTTTCGCCATACGCTTTGCGTCATCCGCCTTCTTCTTCGCGGCGTCGATAGCGGAGTCCATGATGATATTTACTGCTCAATTTAATTGCCTGAATTGGCACGGTGTGCGCTATCGCGTGTCGTGTGCGCGTTGCGACGTCCGATAGGAAATAAGTCGCGGTGAAAACGATAGCGCGCGTTTTGTTTTCTTGCGCACATGTGTTGCACGCGTGTCGCCGCGCTGCGCCGCGCCTGCGTGTGACGCGCCTGTGCGTAGAATTTCGCGTGTTCTCGTTGTCTGGCCAGCGTTGAGCATTCAGGAATGAGCCGCGCGTCTTGTCTCGGCAGTCGCGCGCGTGTCGTGAGATCGCACAAAGTGGCCTGCGTGGAAACAAATATCAAAAGAATATGTTACAAATATCTGCGTGTTCTACGGTTCGTCGTCGTCGTCGTCGTCGTCTTCGTCTTCGTCCGTGGAGCTCAGCATAAAATCCTCTGTGTAAATTCCGAGCGCCCACAAGTCGCAATCATCCAACGCTGGATCACAATCGTCATCATATGCGTCTTCATAAATTTCTTCGCCTCCTACGTGACCGGCGGCGGTGCCAAAGAGGCACGGCTCGCCCCAATCTTCGCGAATGAGCGTCATGCACTGCGGCCCGTCAACGCGCTTTGGGAAGAAACACAACTTCAGGACGAATGAATACCTCGGAAGATTCGCAATTTGACTCGGTGTGGATACGCGGTGAAGGATGTCTTGATCCATAAGCACCACGCGTCCGGGTTGTGGACGAACAAATACGCCTGTACCCGTGCCTGGATCGAGGAAGAGCGTCTCGGCGTCAAACGCCGCCGGCCACGGTCCCGGGTTCAAGTACACCATCGCACTCACGAACAGCGGACGACCGCGCTCGCGGTTGACGTATGAGCCGAATCTCTCAACCCATGGGGCTGATGGGTCAAGCTGACTCGGATCCATGTCGATGTGCCAGTGAAACATGTCGCCGTACACCGCGGCGTTGCCGACGGCGCTGCAAATGCTCGACCCGCCCCACGCGCCCGGAATGCCATCCGGTTCCAGCGCGTCGCTCGGCATCGTGCGAATGTCATACTCTGGATACATCGCCGCGAGTCGAGCTCGAAATGACCGCACCGCGTCGGTCTCCATCATTGCCGCTAAAGTCTCGGGTGTAAGTCCCCAACTCGGTGGCGGCGACTCGCCGCCGGCGTCGTCCAACCCGTCACGCATTTCTCGATTCCACTTTGTCTCTGGTGGCCCTGTTTCGCTGAAATGATCGTAACCAACCTCCGTGAGCGCGTCTAACAATGCTGTACGTAATGGCTCGCCAACAACGCCATCGACAGCGACGACATGCGACGCGTCGCTCCGCAGTCGCTCTCCACCCGTGTCCCGCGTCGCCGTATCCAAAACGTCCGCTCTATCCATCGCAACCGCCATCGCTGTCGTCACGCGCGATAAATCCCAAACATCTAGTTCACCATTGTACTCAAAATGGACATCATCGTCGGTGTAGGAATCCGCGGCGGTCGTCGGACGAAGGTCCCAATATCGTTCGTGCGCCGACGCGACGCTCGCCGCCGCGGCTCCCACGGGCAACGCGATCAAACCATCGGTGAAGACGCCGAAAATCGCCCCCGGGAACCCCTCTTCGTTCATTTCGAGCTTCAAGTCAGGCATGAGCGCCTTGGCGTCGTCGCCGTAGAGCATGACGACGCGCGTACCCGCCGTCGGGTCGTTCCGTTGGAACACCCCGCTGTCGGGGTTAGCCCCGCCTCGACGAATATCATCGATCGTGCGCCCGAGATGGGCGTCATCGACGCCGAGCACATCAACCACACCAATATCCATGCCAGAGTCTTTCATGGCGGCGCGCAGCGCGTCGACGAGATCGCGCACGCGAGGAACTTCGCTGGACTCGTAGCCCACCAGGACGACGCACGAAGAGGAGCTCTCGCCCGCGTTCGCCGCGACACGGTTCGCGCGCGCGCGCCACGATGTGCGTGAATGCGCATGCGTGCGTGCGTGTACGCGCGCACACGCACGGTGAGAGATCGTCGCGCGCATGGCGCGTGAATATGTGACATACCGGCGCGAGCGCGCTTTATGCTTTATGCTTTATGGAAAGGATGGACATTCATTCATTAAATAACGCTTGACAACTCCATTTGCGTATGATACACTCCCCGCAGTCATGGAGGATGGCAATTGTTATGGTACTTATTTGGACAACTTGTTCACGCATCTGACGCGCATTGGCGTAGATGGGTGGAATCTTGGATTGGAGAGTTACGTCGGCGTCGGCGTCTTCGACGTCGGCGTGTCGCGTGCCACTTTTTACAAGTAAAGCACGTACGCGCCGAGGAGCGTGAGCGTAGCCATCAAGACTTCCGGCACGTAGTGCATGGGATACTTGATAGAGAGGTTATCCTTGAACAAGTTGAACTTGGCGTTGAACGGGTACAACACGGCGACCGCCGCGGCGAGGTAAAAGGCGACTTGCGCGGCTTGGTTCGCTGCCAATAACGACATGGCGTAAATGGCAGCACCAATAGCAGCGGAAGAGCCGCGAATCCAAAACTTTTCCATGGACGTAGGCGTGGCATTGAAGTGATCGGAGACCATCTGCGTAGGTATCATAACGTTCGTCGTCAGTACGCGTAACCGAATTGGAATAATGAAATGGAATAGTTTTATGAATTCACACGCACCTTGGCCGGCACAAGCAACATTTGCGCCGCGTACACGCCTGTATGCGAACAATACGAACGTTTTCAGGTTAATTTCATGTCGCGACATCGACGTCTGGCCCGTCGTCAGCGCGATGAGCGCAAAAGCGAGAGTGAATTGAATTGTCATCGCGGGACAATTAAATTAATTCAAATCACAACAAGCGAGGCACCCGACCAGTGCGCGAGACGCACCGAACACGACCGACGTGACTTGCACGTATTGCGCGGCGGATAAGAACTTGGCAGGCGGCGGCGGCGGCGGCGGTGCCTTGGCGGCGATTTGCGCGACTTGGCGCGTGACGTGCGTCGTGGCCGGAGAAAAGCGCGCGGCATTCGCTTGCACGTGCACTCGGCGCGATTTGTGCGCGACGCGAGCGCGCGTCGCGATCGGAGCGATCGTTACAGTGAACATTGAGTGTGTCTTTGAGCGCGGGTGCGTCGGTGGTGTCGGCGTCAAGCGTCGAGGTTTGACGTGGACGCATTCGCGCATGTGGATTAATTGATGCTGACTAGGATCTTCGATGATAGTGGTCGACTTCGGCGTTTACCGCGCGCACGTGTGTGAGTTAAGACGCGTGTGCATTTAAGAACATCGTTTGCATGATTTTCGACAGTAGTTGCCTCGGATGAGAAAGTCGCGGTCGCATTTACCCCAACGTGCTTGGTCCGTGCAGTCGGCTGTGGAATCCGGCGGGACATCGTCGCACGCGCCCGACGATGGTATCCTCGGCGATTGGAGAACAGAAGACGATGGATTTGATCCTAATTGACGTACGAGGGTAAACTCGTCGACTTTAACGCGGGCGCGGCGTTGTTTTTCGGCGGCGGTGGCGCCACGGCGCGCCGTGGTGGCCAAATAGCACGGCGCCGTAGACTCAGTCGGTGCAAATTCGCAAATCAATGCACCGTACTTGTGCGCGTCGTTAGCGTATTCGCACGACGACGACGAACACGATGAGCTGTATACCTTGGCCCAAATACCGGAATCAGTTTGCTGCGCTTCGTTTTTGTATCCTCCGATGCCGACGACGGCGATTCCAGTCGTGCCGCTTTGTTCGCCGGGCTTCAGAGTGATCACCGACTTATCGTATGAAGCAACTTGTAGATCTTGTCGAGTGAATCCATAAACTCGCGTTCCAAATGACTTCATGGTGTACGATCTCGAATACGTGTGCGCGTGACCCGTCACGATGAACGCTCCGTACTTTCGGCATATCTCGTAGATGCCGAAACCTGTGGCGTCGCCCTTGTAGCTCGATTGCAAGGAGTTCATGGTCATGTGCCACACGCATATTTTCCACTTCGCGTCACTCGTTCGAAGTGCGTTCTCCACAAAGTCATAATGTGCTCGATTTGCGGACTCTCCCGGTGAAACAGATCCCACACTCGAAAGCACAAACAGCACGCCTTTATACTCGCACGCGTAATCTTCGCCATAACTACCTCGACAGCTCGCCCCGCGCGGTATTTGGCGCGACAATAACGTTTTATAGCCTCGAGGTCCAGACCAGAGGTCGCTTACGCCGTCCCAGCCATCCACGTCGTGATTCCCTTGACTAGCGAGGTACCCCAATCCCGGCCTAAACGCTTCTTCGGTGAGAAAGCGTAGCCAAGATGTCGGGGAGGATTCGTAGTCTAAATCGCCAGCGTGAATAACCAGTTCAGCGCCTGAGCCGCGAGCAAGTTCGAACACATCCCGCGCGCGACTGAAAGCTCCGCAGTATTCTCCCTTGTAATTTTTACACTCCACTCCATCAACTGTGTACGATGGTTGTCTTAAATTTCCAAGATAATCAGTCCACGCGTCTGACGGGCGGTCATTACCAATACCCGTGTCAGCGATAAACGCCACGCGAAATCCGTGCCCGCACGTCACGTAAAACGCGCTCGCGAGAGTATACGCGGATATGATATTGCGACGCATGTGAAGTTGTGACGCGAAACACGAGGCTCCCATGTGACTTTTACTTTTTTCTTCGATGCCTGCAACTAACAACGCAAAAGCTAAGCTTTGTTGGACTTCATCGCGTCCTTCCAAGATCGCCTCGCTGGCGAAGGTGTGACGCTCTTGGCTTCTGCTTCCCAAGGTTGAAACGTCGTATCGTTCATATCTGGCAAGCGCCACGGCGGACACTCATCTAAGCGTCGCATGCAGCGTCCGCCGAGGAAATGTGGCACCTTGTCGACTCCCCCCATGATTTCTGCTAACTTATCCATGTTCTTCCCCTTGATCTCACCCATGATTCGCACTTTCGCACGCACTCGAGATGGTAACAGAGGCGCGATGGTGCGCCAGACGATTCTCGCCCCGAGTGGCGCGTTGACGAGATAGGTGCGATAGAGGAACTCTGGATAGTTGCGATCAATCTCCTGCAAACGCTTGAACATCGCCAGGTTCGCCTTTGACACCAGCTTGGATGACGCGTCTTTTAAATCTATAACGTGAATAATTTTATCACGAGCAATAACACCCTCGCGATTCGCCATGAAAGGCAACAACGTTTTGGTTAAATATCCTTGCAAGCGCATGCGCTGTTCAACGATGTCATCTTCGCTTACGACGTCCAGCACCTTATTCATATCCAGCCCGCCGAGACGTTCGATGTACACTGCGACCCCGAGCGGGGAACTCACCGAGTACCACGCGCCTTCGTAGACGGCCAGAAATCGTTTGCGTGTTTCGGCGTCTACGTTTACCCAAGATTTCATAGCATCCACGACAGAGTTCTTCTTATGCCACGCCGCACGCGCGCGCAACTCCTCAGCCGCACGAGTCGCATTCGTCCCCGCCGCCACTAATGCACGCTCGTACACATCATTCACATCTACTTCTCTATTCCCACTCGACACGATTTGATCCTCGTGGAGCTCTTCTACAGCGACGAGTCCGCGCAACTTTTTCAACGCGAGCGAGTAACCGTTCGCCCGCCGACGTTCCATCAAACTTTCAGCCAACTTCAACCGCGCCTTGGCCGCACTTCGCTCGCCATCTCTCCCACTCTCATGCTCGCGCCGTCTAAATGACGCTATTTCGCGAAGAAACGCCGCGCGCTCCTCGTTCGCTTCCGCTGACGCGAACGCGAGTTTCACCCACTCCGCGCCGCGAACGCCGACGTACCACACGCACATCACCGCCACCGCGATAAAACTGAGCACGCGAACGCGAAGCGCGGGGTTTTTCTTCAATATAACCACGAATGACGTAACGCCAGCCATGGCGCCGGACGCGACGGACGCGAAGCGGTTCCCAGTGACACCATCGCCAGTGTTCCCGCGACTACTCTCCTTCCGCGCGTCGGCGACGGCGATAGAGGCGATGACGAGCGCGACGAGCAACGCGTATCGACGCACCCACGTGCTGTGCGGCGACATGACCGTGTCGACGCGAGATTAGGGACGCGGCGATGAATTCGTGGCGGATACTGAGGATCTCGGCGCGACAGTTGCACGCGTGAAGATTTTTTTGCGATAAAAAGCTTAAAACGTACGGTTTCTCTCAAGCGCGCGTAAATGCCGTCGTTCATGAAGTGTCGTGCATAAATGATTAAAATCTACGATTACTTTTGCTTGGCGATCATGTCCTCGGACACGCGGTGGATGCAATCGACGAGGTAGGCCACCTTTTCGACGTCCTCCTTGCCGCTCAATCCGGCGCCTAAATTTGCGATGAGCTTTTGCGGCCCAAAATCCTTGAGCATTTGCGTTACTTCGGCTTCGATGCCCTCGAAAGACGCACCGTCTTCCTTATTCAATAACGTCGGGTCGAAGTTACCTTGAACACCGGCCGGGGCGACGCCTCGGGCGTCGGCGTCGGCTTGCAACGCGGCGCGCGCGACGTTGCGGTCCATGGCGGTGTCAATGGTGATAATTTGATAGCCCGCACGTTGGAGGGCGGCGATACCGTACGGGGCGTCGCGCGCGAAACCGAGCAAGGGCACATCCGGATGTCTGCGCTTCATTTCTGCCGCGATCTTCTCCATGCACGGCATGGCGAATTCGTAAAAGCTTTCTTCCGTGATGTGCTCGCACATCGCCTCAAACACTTGCACCATGTGCACGCCAGCCTTGACTTGCTCGTCCAGGTAATCAATCACGACGTCGGTCAAGATGTCCAACAACTTCTGCGCCTCCTTGGGATGTTGCTTCAACCACTTCATCCCAACGTCCGTGTTCTTCTTACTTGAACCGCCAACCATGTAGTACATCAACGTCCACGGCGCGGCGCTAAAACCGATGAGCGGTACGCCCAATCCCTCCGCCTCGATGGTTTCATTAATCTTCTTCACCGAAGCCAATACGTGCGCGAGCTTAACTTTAACGTCGATCTTCTCCGGTACCCGGTGCATGTCTTCCGGTCCCGTGATCGGTCGAGGCACCAAAATTCCTTTCCCGCCCGGCATCTCCACGTCCACCCCCAACGCCTCGGCGATGACCAAAATATCGCTGAACAAAATCGCCGCATCAATATTATATCGTCTAATCGGCTGCATCGTGCACTCCGCCACGTCATTCGGATCCGCCAACAGCTCCAAAAAATTCTTCCCTCGCGTCTTCTTGTACTCCATGTACTCGGGCAAGTGTCGACCGGCTTGTCGAAACAACCACACCGGCGTGCGCTCCACCGTCTCGCCTCGCGCCATGCGAATCATCAAATCATTCGCCGGCTTTGCGTTCGCGCCCGCGCGAACGACCACAGACACCGCCCGCCCGCGACGACCCGCACGCGTCGTCGTCGTCGTCTTCGACGACGCATTCAATCGAACCGAACCCGAAACCGAAACCGAAGACATCATCATCATCGTGCGCGAGATATTTCGTGACACTCTATCCAAGCTCACGCCGAGCTCGTCGCCTCACGTCGAGCACACCGCGCTGAAAACGCGTGGGTGACGAAACCGTGTGATTTCTGTCGCGCTATGAACGCGCGGTTCGAGCGCGAGCGTCGATGGTTGCCGCCTGGCGCGCGCGCGACCGCGCTCGTTATCCACACGCGACTGGGCGAATGTTCGGACAACCGGCGTTCGGACAACCGGCGTGCCCGCCGCCGCCGCCGGGTGCACTGTCCCGTCGCGTTCGACGCCGCACAGCGCGACGCCGACCGCGAGCGACGCCGCGCCGACGCCGCGCGCGGACGGGGATTTTCGTGTTTCGTCTTTTGCGCGCGAGCGTCGGTGTCGATCGGTGACGGGCGCGCGCCATGCCGGGCCCGAGCGCGCACGGGCAGCGCAACAAAAAGCACACCACGGGGAGGCACGCGAGTAAGCACACGTGGAAGCGACATAAGACGGCTGGGGATGATACGCGCGCGATGTTTGGCGCACGTGTGCGGGCGTCGATGAAGGTTGGGCAAGGGGTTGGGAATAAGCAGGAACGCGCGGTGCGGGCGAAGCAGATTAGGGATGCGAATAGGAGCGCGATTATGGAGGAGAAGCGCTTTTCGCGAGCGACGCCAAAGGTTGTTGGGGTTCTGGCATTTAATGCGGATGATGACGGTGGGAGCGATGTGTTGAAGTATTTGGTGGAGTTGATTTCGTGCATGGTGGGTGACGAAGGCGAGTGTGATGTGCAGGAGGTGGTGAAGGCTTTGGTGAACGATTGTACGACGCCGCGGACGGTGACGTGCGGGCGGTTTCGTCATCGCGTGTCATTTTTATTGATGAATCCCGCGAACACGCTCGCGGCATTGGAGGTATTGAAAGTGTGTGACTTGCTTATGATGGTCGCTCCGGTATCGGCGCATGAACCGAGTGGAGAGTTGTGTCGATGTTTACCGACGTTGAAAGCGCTCGGGATTCCGCAAACGTTGCTCGCGCTGCGAGGTCTTGCAGACGTCAAACAAGCGAAAAAGCAAGAGGTGAAAAAGGCAATGATGAATATCGTTTCCAATGAGCTTCAAATTCCGACTGAGCGCGTGAAGACGCTTCCGGCAGATTCACAAGCTGAACTCGCAGAGGTAGTGCGTCAAACCGTAGAGCTTCGCGCCGACATGCCGCGTTGGCGCAATCAACGCCCGTATGTTTTAGCGCATCGCAAGGAGGTCACCGCGGACGCAGCAGATGATCGCTTCGCCACTGTTGTGATCGAAGGTTATGTGCGCGGCGTTCCAGCAACGGCAAATCAACTTTGGCATTTACCCGGCGTCGGCGATTTCCCCGTGGAGAAGATTGAATCCATCGCCGAGCCGCGCTCGGCGCGCTTAAAAGCTAACAGCAAAGATGCTGATATGGGTGATGAAATTTTCATGACATGGACGCGTGATCCAGAGACTGCAGATGCTGTCGTTCGGGAAAATGAGCCCGATCCTTTAGAAAACGAGCAGACTTGGCCGACGGCGTCTGAGCTTCAAATGGCGGAAATTGAGGCGATGAAGTCGCAAAAGCGTCCGGCTGGGATGAGCGACTATCAATCCTCCTGGCTTGCACTCGACGGCGATGCCAATACTGTCAACGATACCGATGTGGTTGACGATGAAGACGACGATATGGCTGATGCACCTGGTGAAGATACGTTTGGCGCTGAAGCGGAGATGCGTGAAGGTGGCGCGGATGTGGAGGACGACGAGTCCGACGAAGAATGGGTCAACGCCGGCGATGACGACGATGACGAAATGGACGCAGAGACCCGTCGAAATCTTGATCTGGCTCAACGCGACAGCCATAAGCGTGCGCTGTTACAAGACGCCGCGGATGAGGATTTACAGCATCCAGACGAAATGGACACGCCCGACCACATCCCCGCTCGAGACAGATTCGCCAAGTATCGAGGATTAAAATCGTTCCGTTCGTCCCCGTGGGACTCCAAAGAGTCGCTTCCGTACGATTATTCGCGCGTGTTTGCATTTGAAAACTATCGCCGTGCGTATAAGCGCGCGCTGGATATTCAAGAGGAGGACGCCGTGGGCGGAGCCCAAATCGGTGCCTACGTGCGAATCACCTTGCGCGGCGTTCCTCGCATCCCAGTCATCGCACTTTTCCAAGGGCAAGGTGGTTACGAACCCCCTCATCCGAATGTATGTCCGAGATCGGATGACGGTAAGATTGGCTCTGGTGTCGGACCGCTATGGACTGGCTGGGTCGGCGGCGCCGGTCCGGTTATCGTCACCGGCTTGATGCAATACGAGACGTGCTTGTCGCTGATGCACTATTGCGTCACCAAGTCCTCGGTGTATGAACAACCATTGAAGTCCAAAGACCCGTTGTGGTTCCACGTCGGATTCAGGCGCGAACGCGCGGGGCCGTTGTACAGCACGGACAACTTGGGCGACAAGCACAAGTTGGAGCGCTTTTTGCGCGCGCGCGTGCCGACCATTGCGAGCGTGTACGGGCCGATTACGTACGGCCCAGCGCCCGTGATTGGGTTCAAAGAGTCGTACACTCCCAACGGCATCCGTGCAGATCTTGCAATGACGGGTTCAGTGCGAAACGCCAACCCCGATCGCATCGTACTCAAGCGCGTCATTTTGAGCGCGTTTCCGTTTCGCACGCACAAGCACAAAGCCGTCGCGCGTCAAATGTTCTTCGATCCTAACGACATTCGATGGTTCAAACCGCTCGAGCTATGGACAAAATACGGATTACGAGGCAAAATTGTCGAGCCCGTGGGCACGCACGGTCGCATGAAGTGCATTTTCAACAGCGTCATTCACCAGCACGACACGATTTGCGTCACGTTGTACAAGCGCATCTACCCGAAATTCCAACCGGGCGAACACGCCGAGCAAGAACAGCAAGGCGGGCGATGACGTCGCGCAAGAAGTAGTCACACAAAGTCATAGGAAACAATCAATTAGCACAATCACCACACACACACACACACACACACACACACACACACACACACACACACGACTGAACGACGCGCAAAGCAAAGCAAACCGCGTGGATAATATATATTGACAAAGCGCGCGCGAGATTAATCATCATCCTTAAACTCTCTACGATCCAAGTACCTCGACGGACGCAATTCCGCAATCTCCTCCGGACTCATCTGCTCCCCAGTCGCCTTCAACGTCGCCCGGTTCAGCTCGCGAATCTCCTCCAAGCGCTCTTTATCGCGCTTCTCCTGCCACACGAAAAAGATTGGAATCCCCAGCCCCGCACCGACGCCCAACACGCCCGCACCGATGGCGGTGAGCGTATCGGCATCGAGTTCGAGCGCGACTTGCGCGATGTCGCTCGCGATCGCGCGCGCGCGCGGCGGCGCGCGCGCGCGCGGCGACGGCGCCGGCGCCGGCGACGACGACGGTCGGCGCACGGAACCCTGCGCGCGCACCGACGCGCGCGCGGACGACGACGCGGACGACGACGAGAGGGCAAACATGACGAGCGACGGCGGACGACGCGCGAGACGGGGCGCGGCGGACGGCGGCGGACGGCGGCGGACGGCGACGGACGGCGACCGGCGCGCGCTCGAGTGCCGCCGCGCGACCGCGCGACCGCGCGCGTGACGTCACGGTCGCGTGACGCCACTAATGTATACACTCGGACACCACACGTCATGCGCGCGACGCGCGACCTGACGCGCGCGCGGCACGCACCGACGCCGACGATGTCCGCGGCGGCGACGGTCGACGCATTCAAGTCGCGCGTCGCGCGCGACGTCGTGCTGGTGCGAAACGCGCGTGATGGCACCGCGCGCGAGGCGTGGGTGAAGGCGGATGTGGTGCGCATCGATGCGCTTTTTAAATGCGCGCTCGTGACGTTGGCGGGGGCGGTGTTCGGGTGCGTGGGGGTGACGGGTCTCGGACACGCGGTTTGGGGGTTGTTCTTTGCGTATTTTGTGTCCCAGGTGTGTGAGATGTATGTGATGAAGGTGGATGTCGATCGGTTCGGGGATCCGTTGGAGTTTCTGTTGAACGCGGCGTGGACGCAGACGTTTTTGTTGTGCGCTTCTTGGGCGACGTTTGGAGCGATGACGGGGAAGCTTCCGCAACAACACTAGTGTGCAAATGTGTTGTTATAATTACTTATTACAGTAGAATTAACCAGGAGGACTGGGACAAAATTTCTATGGTACGCGTGTTCGTGAGTGTGTGTGTGTGTGAGTACAGCGGCGACGTCGCGCGTCAACGTCGACCTCGACGCAAGCCGAGGAGTAACTCGCTCGCATCAGAAAGCTCCGACATGCTGCTCTTTGTCGTCGTTGTCGTCGTCGTTGCAGTAGTGTTGTAATCGCCCGCAACCGAGGGCGTAGCTGACACAGAGGCAAAGCCAGCCGCGGCGGCGGTGTACCCGCCGACGCCGGCGCCTACGGTGACGTCGTACGATTGCTGTCCATCGCTGCTTTGCGTGTGCATGGCTTTACTAGATACGTACCGCATTCGAGAATCAGCCGTAAGTGAGTCATCAAACTGTCCTGGTGTGCCCAAAATCGTACGCTTCGTAGCCTCGTCAACGACAGATACGAGCGCGTACGCGCCTCGAGAAACATTTATAAATCTCCCATCTTGGCTCAGACGGCTATACAGCGTGTTTGACGGCGTCCGCCCTGCGAGTTTTACCAGCGAGCGGTCTTGAATAATCTTGACCATTTCGCTCACCTGTAAACCAGCTGGACCAGCGTTGAGCAATAGATGATAACACGCCTCTGAAATAGACTTGAATGGACAATCGATTTCATCAGACGTCGCGCCGCCGCCGCCGCACGGTGTCGCCGAATCGCCCACCGCGGTCTTCGCCGTCCCAGTCGTCGCTGTTGTTGTCGTCGGACCAGTTTTGACATGGTAACGTACTGGTGACATGGGCGTCGGCATTGAGCTCTTATACCTCTTCGTGCTATCGCCAGCTTCGCTCGCGCTCACCAGCGCCGCGATGTGCTTGTACGCGGAATCGGGACCGCCGGTTTCGTGCGGCGCGCCACGCGGCGACCACTTCCCGGTGATGGAAGACAAACTCCAGCCTCTTCTAATCGACGCTCGTTTCGGACGCGTCTTGTTCCAAGTCTCACGAATCCACGACTGCCCGGTGGAATCTTGAAATACTATCAACGACGTGTCGTTGTTCACGCCCACGCCCGGAAAGCACACGACGAGCTTGCCTCGCGCGTCGGTGACTTGCGACACGTACCCTTCGCACCATCGGTTGTTATAGTGCACGTCCACTTCTTCGTTTAATCGCAGGGTGTTATCCACCGCCAACGATTGCACTGGTGGAAGCGGACGAATCGTATTCGACAAAGCGCTCAACGGCAGGCGCTCTTCATCCTTGGGCGTCTCTTCGCCTCCCGCGGGCGCCACGCGCAGCGACACATAGTCGTCGCCAATGTCTAGAATCGTCGCACTCGCCCACGTCGCACCGTGTACGTCATGCGGCCGTGCAACTTCAACCTCAGTACCACGCTCATACTTCAAAACTGCAAAATCTACCAACCGTTGCGAACTCTTTTCGCTCTGGTCGCTCGCCGCGCTCTCGCTCGGCGCCGCGCGCTTACGCCCGCGTTCGCCCCCATTCGTCTCGCCCTTCGCCACCACCGTCTGCTCGGGAAGAAACTCATCCACTAACCTATACGTCGCACGTTTCACCAGCGTAAACGTAGGATCTAATCACACCAAAAATAAAATAAAACAAAAACCACCACCAAAGTCAGTCCTCCGCCTCCGCGACGTTGAATATTCCACCGCATCGCGCGCCGCTCGCGCCCGCGAAGCGCGCCGTCCCCGATCGTATTCGCGACGCAATCACGTACCTTTCGATAACTGCCCCACAATCGTATTCTGTGGCGTCGCACCACCGAGTTTCACCCCTCCAGATCGCTCGCGAACCGCCTCCGCGATCTCCTTCACCTATATATATGTAGGCGAGACATCCACTCAGCGTCAGTCGCCCCATCAAAAAAAGGGCTGCGCGCGGGTCGTCGTCAGGTCGTCGTCGTACGTACCGTGAGCCCCGCCGCGCCGGCGGCGTAGAGCGCGGCGAAACACGCGTGTTTAATCGTGCCATCCTTAAACCTCGCGTGCGCGGCGATCGACATGTCGCGCGCGTCGGCGTCGGCGTCGCTTTTCGTGCGGTGGATGCGCGAGGGACGTCGCGAATTGTCCGACGATGATGATGATGATGATGATGAAATGGAAGCGCGCCGTCGACGACGCGACGACGACGCGTGCGTGCGCGAGCGAGGGATCGGCGCGCGTGCGTGCGTGGTCGTGCGTGGTCGCGCGCGGTGCGTCGGTCGAGCGCGCGGTAAGGCGGCGTCGGCGTGTGCCGCGACAAGGTCGCGTCGGCGACGCGATGTCGCGGCACTGAACCCAGTATTCGAGTGGGTGCGTGCGTGCCTGATTGTGATTGGTCGAGGGTGGGGATTGGGGAATCCACGCGCGCGCGCGCCCGCGCGCGCGTCACGCGCGCGCGTTCGTGCGCGTTCGCGCGCGTTGGCGCGAGATCGCATCACGTGCGATTGGTTTCGCGCGCGCGCGCGCGCTGGGTGCGCGCGCGTCGGGCGCGCACGCGCGTGATTCGCGATCGCGCGATGGTGGTGCACGCGATGTGGCGCGCGCGAATGCGCGCGCGCATTCGACGCGCGCGCGCGAGCGCGAATCGCACCGCGGCGCGCGCGCGCGCGTGCGAGCGTTTTTTTCTCGAGACGTTTTCGCGCGCATCGTTGTCGCGCACCGTCTTCGCGACCGCGATCGCGCATCGCGAGACGCGCGAAGAATGCGCCCGTAGAATCGCGCGCATCGCGAGACGCGCTTTAGTCGTCGCGCGATCGCGAATGCATTCGCGCGCCGTTCGCGCATCGTCGCGCGCGCGCGCGTCGACGCGCGACACCAACGCCACCGCGCGCGCGTCGACGCTCGAAAACCTATCGCGCGATCACTCGCACGCGCACGTGCGCGCCACCGCGCGCGCGCGCGACGACGACGACGACGAGGCGCAACACCAACGCCATCTCTCGCGCGCGTCGTCGTCGCAGACACTGTTTCGCCAGGGGCTGGGCGCGAGGATTCAAACCGTCACATTTGACATCCACGACGTCGCGCGTCGCGCGCACGCATAAACCCCCGAACCCGCCATTGGAGGCATGCGTACGCCCAGACGCACATCACATCGATGACACCCATCGTGGATTCAAATCGACACCTGAACCGCACCCCATACATCATCGCCATATGCGCCAATTGACCCACACGCGTGCGCGCACATAAAACGACTATGTGTCGTCACGTGATCGACGAATATTCTAGTCCAATACACGTGTGTACAATGATAAAAACATCGACGACGACGCCCGCGAGGTCGACGCCGTTTGGCTCGATCGAGCGATCGCGACGTCACCCGTGGTCGTCATCTGGTGTCGTTCATGTCGCACGCCGCCGACGCGCAACGCGCGATGAGCGCCGCCACGGCGGTGAAAACGATCACGGTGCGTGCGATTATGTACGATGCGCGAGACAGGACGCGCGACGAAGGGCGGTGGATTGGATGGTTTTGTATTTATCCACTCTGGCGCGATCGCGCATCGATGGGATGAAAGATGCGATCGCGCGCGGAGTGACGCGTGCGTGGGGGGATGTGGGCGTGACGTGGGCGCGTATGGTGTGTACTGACATCGTGATGTGTGTTTTGATGCGTGTGATAGAGTGGGAAGAGCCGTGTGAGACGGAGCGAGGCGACGACGACGCGCGCTTTGAATCGCGCGTCTCGCGTCGAGGCGCCAGCGGGCGATGAAGGCGTTGAAGGGTCGGCGATTCGTCGCGTTGGTGCGGCGAGCGTGGTTGCGCTTTCTATCTTTGCTGGTGTTGAGGGGGTGATTGAGCCGGAAATGGCGAATGCGGCGCCGATGGAGGCTACGCGTAGCGCGTCGGCGTTGCCGGAGGGCCTCTCCGTGCCCGAGCCGAAGAAGCGCTCGGCGACTCCGGCGACTAAGACGGCGTCTGCGGCGACCAAGACGAACAACGTTGTGAAGTCTACGGTGGTGAAGACCGCGCCCAAGGTCACGAAGGGTGCGTTGGCGAAGAATGTGCAAGATTTCGACGGCGAGTTTCAAATCAAGCTCAACGGCCCGGTGACCAAGCCGGCGGCGACCGCGGCGACGAAGAACGGCCCGGCCCCGCTCCCGTCTGTGTCCAAGGACGTGAAGCGTCAAACCTTCGATGAATCGACGTTCGAAACCGTTCGCTCCGAGGCGAAGAAGGGTCAAAAGGCTGGTGTGCGTGGCCTCGCCAAGGCGCCGACGCCGGTGTACGCCGCCGCCGCTGGAGGCGTCGGCGCCGCCATCGCGGGTGCCTTTGGCGTCGGTGCCAAGGGTGCGGCGTCAAAGGGTGCGGCGTCTGCCGCCGCTAAGGGCTTCACTGCGGTTGATGCCGTCGAAGCTGCGGCCGTCGTCGTCACTGGTGCTGCCGTGGGTGAAACCGGCAAGGGCGTCGTGAAGAAGAACTCGCGCATTTTGAACATCAGACGCACGCCTGAAGGCGAGCTTCCTCTCCCAGTGCAACTCGTCACCGCGGCCACGATTCCGGCTGGTTTGATCGGTACCATCGTCGGTGGTCTCGCCTCCGTTGGTGCCGATGGTATGTCCGCTCCGGCGGCTAGAGCCGAAGCTGAAGCCTCCGTCGCCGCCGCGATTAAGGAAGTCGCCGCGGACAAGCCGCAATCCCAGTCGGCGCCGCCGGTGGAATCCGCAGAAATCGCCGCGGCCAAGGCTGAAAAGGCTGAAAAGGCTGAAGCTGCCAACAAGGCCAAGGCTGAAAAGGCTGCCGCGGCTGCCGCTGAAAAGGCTGCTAAGGCTGAAGCCGCGGCCAAGGCGAAGGCGGAAGCTGACGCCGCCAAGGTTGAAGCCGCCGCCGCCAAGGCAAAGGAAGCCTCTGAAGTCGCCGCTGCCAAGGAAGCCACTGCGGTTGCTGAAGCTAAGGCTAAGGCCGAAGCCATCGCCAAGGCTGAAGCCGAAGCTGCGGCTGCCAAGGCGAAGGAGGAAGCCGCGCTCGATGAAGCGTTGAACGCCGCGCTCGCGAAATCCGCCAAGGTTGAATCCAAGCCCGTGGCAAAGGCTGAATCCAAGCCCGCCCCGGCCGTTAAGGCTGCCGCACCGGCTAAGGAAGAAGCCAAGAGCCCGATCTCTTCCAACGCCAAGACGTACACCAGCGAACTCGGCGAAGGCCTCTCTACCGTCGATTACGCCGCTGCCACGTCAAAGACGTACAACGTTCGCGAACGCCGCGCCGTCAAGCCGCAAGCCGCGCCCAAGCCCAAGTTTGAAAAGAAGATTGTCGAGAAGAAGGCTGTCACCAAGGCTCCGTCCGCGTCCTCTTTCGATTTCAAGATTCCAGAATTCAAGGCCCCCGAGTTCAAGGCGCCGAGCATCCCGAGCTTTGACTTGAACTCCGTCGTCAAGGCGCCGGAAGCCAAGGAAGCGGCGCCGGCGGATACCTCCGCCGCGGATGCTAAGAAGGCCAAGGAAGAAGCCGCCGCCGCTGCTGCCAAGGCCAAGGAGGAAGCTGCTGCCGCCAAGGCTAAGGAAGCCGCCGCTGCTGCTAAGGCTAAGGAAGAAGCCGCTGCTGCTAAGGCCAAGGAAGAAGCCGCCGCCGCCAAGGCCAAGGAAGAAGCCGCCGCTGCGGCTGCCGCCGCCAAGGCCAAGGCTGTCGTCGTCGAAGCCCCGAAGCCGAAGATGGCTGTGTCTTCCGCCGGTAGCAACGATTTGGGCTTCGACTTTGGCTCTTTGTCTCAATACATGGAAACTCCAGCGTCTTCGGCGCCCAAGGTTGACAAGAAGGCTGAAGCCGAAGCCGCGAAGAAGGAAGCCGCCGAGAAGGCTGCCGCTGAAGCCAAGAAGGCTGCTGCCGAGACTGAAGCTAAGGCTAAGAAGGCTGCCGCCCCGATGGCTGCGTCTTCCACCGGTAGCAGCGACTTGGGTTTTGACTTTGGTTCTCTCTCGCAATACATGGAGACGCCGTCTTCGTCCGCCGTGAAGGTTGACAAGAAGGCTGAAGCCGAAGCCAAGAAGGCGGCCGAAGCCGAAGCCAAGAAAGCGGCAGAAGAAGCCAAGAAGGCTGCGGAAGAAGCCAAGAAGGCGGCCGCGGCGAAGAAGGCAGCCACACCGATGGCTGCGTCCTCGGGCAACGGCGACTTGGGCTTTGATTTCGGCTCACTTTCGCAGTACACGACGGCGACGCCGACGACGCCCGTCATCAAGTCTGACCGCGCTAATGAAGCCGCCGCGGAGAAGAAGGCGAAGGCTGATGCCGCCAAGGCGAAGCAGCAAGCTATCGAGGATGCGAAGAAGGCTGAACGTGCCGCCGCCGAAGCTAAGAAGGGCAAGTTGGCTGCGCGCGCCGCCGCCGCGAAGAAGGCTCCCTCGCCCAAGCAAATCGCCGCTCCGGTGCCCAAGGCTTCTTTGCCGGGTGCCAAGGTTGATTTCAAGGCTGTCGAGGCGAAGCAATCCGAGAAGGCGTCTGGAATCAAGGCTAAGGCGGAAACGAGCCGTAAGGGCTCCTTCATGGGCGCGACTGCGGATGCCGCGTTTGCCGTCGCCGCCACGCTCGGTTTAGTGTTCGCCACAAAGGATGACAAGTTTGACGCCGTGAAGAAGATGGAAGTGAAGAAGGCTGCGCAAATCACGACGTTATCTAACAAACCCACGCCTGCGGCGAACGCCAAGGAAGCACAGTCCTGGATGGACAAATGGATGAAGAAGAGCGCGAAGCCCGCCGCCGCGGCGCCCGCGCCCGCGGCGCCGAAGGCGGCCCCGAAGGCCAAGTCTGACCCGGTTAAGAACGCCAAGGAGGCGCAATCATGGATGGATAGCTGGAAGAAGAATGTCAAGCCCGCTGCGGCGGCCGCTCCGGCCGCTGCGCCGAAGCCGGCGGCGCCCAAGTCTGACCCGGTGAAGAACGCCAAGGAGGCGCAGTCTTGGATGGACAACTGGACGAAGAACGTCAAGCCCGCCGCCGCCGCGTCAAAGCCATCTGCCGCGCCTGCTGCCGCGAAGGCTGACGCGCCCGCGCCCGCTGCGCCGAAGCCGGCTGCCGCGAAGCCTGGCGACGATTTGACCGCTGAACAACGCGAAGCCGCGTTGCAATGGATTAAGAAGTGGCGCGACGAAGGTCGCCCGACGGATGAATCCAAATTTGACGAAGCCAAGAAATGGTTGAAGGATCGCAACTTTTGAGATAAAAATATACATTCGCGCGCGTGCGTAAACACAAATTTGTTAAATGATGATATATCCAATCGATACATAACGTTTGATACTAAAATGAACATCTACATCTCACTCGAATTCCCCGTCGTCGACTCGGGTCGACGTTCCCTCTCCAACCCGTCGCAACAGTGTACGTGAGGCATGTTCGCCTTACCGCACACCCGACACCGCACAACTTCCTCAATAAACGGTACGCGTTTAAACTGATTTCGACGTTTTCGACGCGATGGCGTCACTTTACGCTTCGGAACCGCCATCAACCACGTCTCGAGCACCTTCGACCCCAACCCGCCGTCGCTCGGACACACCATCACATCCTCGTCCTCCTCGTCCTCCTCGTCCTCCTCCTCGTCGCGCACGCCCGAAACCGCGAAACGAACGCACGCGACGCTCGCGTCCTCGCCCCCTCGCACCGCGCCCACCTCGTTCGGCGTCACCAACGCGCGATGCAACGCCGTCACGCGGCCCATCGTCGTCGGCATCGACTCCCCGCGCGCGCCCGCGTGCCATTCGCGCACCGAGCACCCACACCGAGACGCCTGACGCACCGAACGCGCGATCGAAGTCGTCGCGCGGCGCATCGTCACCGCACAATTCGCCCGTGCGGGCGACGACGTGTGACGCGTCGACGACACGACGACGAACGACGACGACGACGACGACGCGCAAGGATTCATCGAGACGTCACCCTAAACCCTCCCATAAACCCTAGTCGACCAATCACGAACCGTAAGAAAACCCGGGTCCGACGCCCCTTCCCCACATTTCTCGTACTGTATCGATGTAAAGATCCATCAAGAGGTCCATACGCCCGTGAGGGTACACACACGCGGAGGTACATACACCACGAAGGTTATCCACACGCCCCGCCCACGCTGCGGCGTATCGCGCGTCACAGCGCGTCGACGACGGTGCCTCTCGCGCGTTTCGCCACGCACGCGCGCGCGTTGTGTGGTGTTCGTCTCGCGCGTCGCGTACGTGGTGGCGGTGCGGACCGGCGCGAGGCGGTGCGGGGCGATGAGCGCGCGCGCGACGATGCGCGCAGCGGTTGAGGTGCGCTTTTCGAGCGGGGCGCGCGCGGGTGCGGGGCGTGGGGCGACGAAGGCGGCGTCGCGCGGGAGATGTGCGCATGGGGGAGGGTGGCGCGCGGCGCGCGTGGGTGCGCGCGGACGGGTGCGTGGGAAGACGGTTGGTGCGTTGTCTGGGGCGGACGCGGTGGCGTTGGCGGACGCGGCGCGAGACGCGTGGGGTATTTTTGAAATCAGCGACGCTGGTGCGCTCATGGATGCCGCGAGTGCGTTAGCGAATGCTAGTGGTGGGGTTGATGTAGGAGATGTCGTGGCGAGTTCGAGCGGTGGGGTTGATGTAGGCGCGATGGTGGACGGCGCGGCGTTAAAGGATGCCATGGACGCGGTGATGGCGGATGAACGCGCGGCGAAGATTGCGAGCGGGGAGATTGTTGTGCCGCAACGCATGGAAGGTTGGCTCGCGCCGGTGTCCGATGCGCTCGAGGACTTGCTTTTTGCGATTCAAGGACAGTTGAAGAGTATGGGTGTGCCTTATTCAACGGGGAACGCGATTATCATTCTTACAATTTTAGTCAAGGCGGTTACTTTTCCGTTAACGAAGGACCAAGTCGTGAGCTCGCTGAACATGAAGAACTTGCAGCCACAAATTAAGTTGATTCGTGAAAAGTACGAAGATGATTCCGAGCGCATGAATGTCGAAATCAATCGATTGTATGAAGAAAACAACGTCAACCCGCTCGCCGGATGCGGGCCGTTGCTCTTGACGTTTCCAGTTTTGGCTGGCTTGTATCGCGCGTTCAACAACGCCGGCATCGATGGTGCATTCGATGAGGCGTGGTTTTTCCTTCCCTCGCTCGCTGGCCCGACGGATGCGAGAGATTTGAGTTGGTTGCTTCCGTTGGATTCAGACTTTGCGCCGCCGATTGGCTGGCACGATGCGTCGCTGTATTTGATTTTCCCAATCTTGACGACGATTTCGCAATTTGTCAGCATGGAGGTACTCAAGCCCGCAGAAGAAGAATCCACTGAAGAGATGAAGAATCAGTCTGTGCTTCTGAAGTTGTTACCATTCTTTATTGGCTACATTTCCCTCACCGTGCCCGCGGGTTTGGCGTTGTATTGGTTTTGGAACAACGTCTTCACGTCTAGCATTCAAGTGTTCTTGCGCAACGGTGGCGCCGTGGCGACTGTCGAAGCCCCTGACAACATCGCGCTGAAAATTCCTCTCGGGTGCGTGGTTATTCCGGAAGGTGCCGAATTCTTGGCTGCGGACGAGGAGTACACCGGTCCCAGTATTATTTGGGATGAGGAGTGGTTGGCGAAGTGGCAGGCAGAGCAAGCGGCGAACGCTCCGGCCGAAGCAGCGCAGGACGCGCTGGCTGCTGGCATGAGTGAAGAAGATGCCAAAGCAATGGAAGAAGCGTTGCGCACGCGTCTCCCACGTAAGAAAAACATAGCCGAGCGCAACTTAGCTACAGAGACTGAGTTGAAGTCAATCATCAAGGATTTCAAGGCGCGAGGCGAGGACCCTGAGACTATTCAAGTGCTTGAACAAGGTCTTGTAGCCTTGCGCGAATACAAGGCTGAGTTGAAAGCAAAGGCTAGCGAAAGTGAAGCCGCCGCAGCGAAGTAAGTGATTATGCTTGAAAGTAGTCTACACATGTCATAACAACGCGAAATTCTAAACTAATCTTTTCACGTTTCTTTGACGAGGATGTACGCCTTGAAGTTTTGTCCACCTGTGGTGCGCATCGTAAAAGAGTGCACGTGTGCAACGTTGCGCAAACCTAAACGTTTCCACAATTCCACGCGCTGATACGTCACCATGACTTTGAACTTTGACTTGTTGAGTTGTTTCGCTAACAGCTCAATCGTCTTTTCGTTGAACACTCGATCGTACATGTAAATGTGCGAAAACCTAAAAGCACCGTATGTTGTAGCATCTCCTTGTTCTAGCACGCATCGCGGCGGCGACATGAGCTCGACAGACTCTTCCGTCATAAAGGCTCGTGAACCGTCGAGGAGATCCGCTTGAACTTCCAAAGCCTTCGTCGCGCGCGACGGCACATATTCAATCCCGAGCGACTTGGAAACTTTAGCCGAGAGCGCGGCATGAAAGACAACCTTACCGTATCCACTTCCAATATCCACGAACGAGCTCTCTTCGCACAAGTCCAACCCGTTTGACGCCCACGCGGGCTGCCCTTTCACTGGCGTACGCAACGGCAAAGGCGAATCCAAATCCGCCGTGGATAACTCTTGTAACAACTGTAACAATCGCTCAATCGATCCTTCAGTCATTTCACCATACCCTTCACTCGCAGCGTTCTCTTCTTCTCCAGGTGTCTCCGTCTTAGCCTTTTTGATCGGCGACGCCTCCGCGCTCTTCGCCTCTGGCGTCTCCGACCCTTCGCCTCCGATCGATCGACGCTTCCGCGGGCCTTCCACGAGCCAATCGCTCGTCAAACCCCAATCCAAGTACGTCTTTTTATCAATGTATCGATACACGCTCTGTGTACGGTCACGAACACCATCGTCAGTCCACGCGCTCGCGCTCGCACAGCCTAAAAACGCCTCCCACAGGACGACGATCGCGCACGCAATGCGCGCACTCGCCTCTACCAAAAGCGCGCAAATCGCGCACGAGCGTACGACACGTACCTTAATCACTGGATCAACGCGCACGGGCGTGCCCTTGATCGGCGTGACCGGCGGTGACACCGCCGCGAGGCCATCGTGAAATTCTGCATTGTCAACGATCGGCGCCATCGATCGTTGCGCTTTGACGGGCGTCGACGGCGCGTCTAACGCGCTCGCGCGGCGTTTGCGCGCGCGAGTGAATGCTAACATACTATGCACGCGTTGTCGTTCGTGCGCGCGTGGTCGGTACGTCACCGCGCGTCGCGTTATGTCGCGCGCAACGTGTTTTTTCCAGTGTCGTTTTGGCGCCAAAAATCATCCCGAAACTTGCGCCGCGTCCGCGCGCGGGTACGATGCGATGTGCGGTGCACATGCAATACGGTAAATGTAGCGGTGGATTACAATGGCGAAGGGTGATGGAAATAATGCCGTGGACGTCGACGACGTACGGCTCACGGCTGGTCGACGTATTGCGCGAACGGCACCATGCGGTCGACGGTGGGCTCAGCCAAGAGCACCTCCGCGGGCACGAACGCCGGTGCCCCGTAGCCCTCGCCCGAGTGAATGAAATCCGACCCAAATAAAAGATACGTCAAGCAAAACACGACGGAAATGGCGGCGATGAATGGCCCAAATCCGAGAAATGTGGCGAAACCGAGTTTGATTAATTGCTCGGCGCGCGCCGGGAAACCGGCGAGACCTTCGGATTGCAACGCACGCGATCGCGCGAGCTGATCGCCGTCATCCACTGGTCGTCTATCCGCCTTGCTCGGAGCGAACCTCGGAGGCGCGTTGGCCGCGGCACCGAGCTTTTCGAATGGATTACTCGGCGTTCCGCTCGCCTTGGCGCCTCCTCCGCGTCGCGCGAGCTCATCCGCGAACGACGAGCTCAACGCGCTGTCCGACCCTTCGTCTTCGTCATCACCCCCGTTGTCGTCATCGCGCGATTCCTCTGCGGCACGCGCGCGTACAGACGCTCGCGCATCGCGCCACGCCACCGACGTCGTCGTCAGCATCATCCTCTGGCCATCGCGACGACACCTATATCCACCCCTCGCCGCCGACGCGCGCGCCGCCGACGCGCCCGCCCGCGCCGCATCGATCGCCATCGTCGTCGTCATCGCACCCTCGATCGTCGCGCGCTGTCGGCGTCGTCGATCGTCGCGAAGAGGCGTGGAGTGCGGCACACGTCAGACCTCACAATCATGCGCGCCGCGCTCGCGTGCGCCAAGACGCGGTCGCTCACTGTCGCGCCCTCGGTGCCGGTGCCTACGATAGGACGACATGACGTGCTCGTCGCCGTGCGCGCGGCTGGGGTGAACCGCATCGACGTCGGCGCCGTACGCGACGGCTACGCCACGGATGTGTTTACCGCTGGGACGTCATCATCGACGTGGATTCCAGGGCGCGAATTCGCCGGCGTCGTCGCCGACGTCGGGCGGGACGTGCGCGGGGTGTCTATAGGCGATCGCGTGTACGGCGCGATGTCGCCGACGACGTCGAGAGGGGCGTTCGCGGAGTACGCGGCGAGTCCGGCGCACGCGTTGGCGCGGACGCCAAACGACGTGACGGATGTCGACGCCGCGGCGATCCCGTTCGCCGCGCTCACGGCGTGGCGAGCGTTGCGAGATAAAGGTGGCGCGCGAGCGGGCGAGCGGGTGCTCGTGCTTGGCGGTGGGTCGGCGGTGGGCACGTGCGCGGCGGCGCTGGCGAGAGACTTGGGGTGCGAAGTGGCGGCGACGGCGCGCGCGAGGCATTTTGATCGTTTACGCGACATGGGCGTGCGAGATGTGGTGGATTATACCGTGAAGCATGCGTTGCGAGAGACGGCGGAGCGCGAGTCTTGGGCGCCTTTTGATGTGGCGGTGGATTGCGTGGGCACGCGGTCGACGGAGGCGCAAGCCATCGAGCGGTTAAAGTTGGGACTGGGACGCTACGTGACGCTGCATGGGGATTTAGGCAAACTCATCGGAGATGAACGAGGGATGATTGTGGGTGCGATGAAAGCTTTTACGGAGTACGCGAAGAAAAAGACGCTCAGTCGCTGGCAAAAGGATGTCGGTTACGAACAGGCGGTGATGCGAATGGATCCAGACGCGATGGTTGAAATAGCGCGACTAGTTGCCGACGGCGCTTTGCGCGTGCCCGTGGGCAAAGTTTTAGATTTAGATGACATTGAGCACGCGTTTGATGCCGCGCGTGATGGCTCTGCTGGAGGGAAAGTGGTGTTGCGTATCGCCAAAGATTAGATGGCGACGACGACGCATCGAGTAAAATTAATTATGTGTATTGCAATATGGAAAACTACTATCTGTTACTACTGCCTAGCACCTCACGCGGTCGTTACGAGTGTATGCGATAAACAAACTTACCACTTCCCGCCGCGCTCCCACGTGTACGCGTCTTGCGTGGGTTGTTCGCCGCCCGCCAAGACTCTTGCTATCGAGTCGCGGTCGGCGTCATCGAGCGAAAAGTCAAACAACGCCAAATGGTCTGGAATATGCGTGGCGTTACGCGCGCCCAGAATCACAGCTGGTACAACCGGCGACTCCAACACCCACTTTGACGCGACATTGGCGATGCTGGTGTTGTGCTTATCGGCAACCGCGCGCAAACATTTGAGTAAACTTTGGTACCAAGAATAGCCGCCGACGTTCCCCACGACGCTGGCGTATTTTCGCAAACTCGACGTGTTCATAACCACCTTGTCCGGTGGAGCGTCCAAATACCGGTCACTTAACAAACCACCAGCGACGACGCCATAAGGCAATAGTCCAACGCCCGTGGACTCGCAAAACTGCTTCATCACCTTCTCTGGTCGACGGTCCAAAAGCGAGTATTGAATTTGGTTTGTCGAAATCTCAGCGCCGGCATCAAGCATCTCCTTCATGCGTTGCGTGTCAAAATTCGTCAAAGACACCGCATCAATCACCCCTTTGTGCTTCAAGTCGGTCAAAAACAGCGCGGCGTCAACGTATCCGCGTTGGTTGTACTCGTTCCAATACATCTGCACCATGTCAATTTTATCCACACCCAACCGTTTTCGAGGCCTGTCAACGTTCGCCATCACCCAATCCTTCGTCATGTTCGATTGTTCGCGTCCAACGCAGCACAATTTCGTAAAGACTTGAATTTCGTCGCGATGTTTACGCGCGTGCTCCGTCTTCAAATATTCTCCAATGATGAGCTCGCTATCGCCGTAGCCGCACGCCTCTGGCCCAGTGTCGAACGTGCTTATGCCTGCATCGACGAACGAGGCAAAATCTTCAACCGCGGCGTCTCCTCGCGTGCGATCGGTCGCGCGATCTCCCCCGTGACCGCCAGAGAGTTGCCAACAACCTTTGATGACGCGCGACGGCGACGTCTTCGTCGAGCGCAGCGGCGCCTCCGCGCGAGGACACCGCGTCGTCACCGCCGCCGCCGCCGCCACTGCGTCATCCGAGAATACAAACGGCGACGACGTCACGATCAGTCCCGGCAAGACGATTGACATGGCGTGCATGTCCCGCCGAGACACCGCGCGCACGACAGTTGTGCTGCTGACTCGACCTCGAGCACGCGGCGCACGAATCACCGCGCCCACGCCGTCGCGTGCGCCCGCCGCGCCCGCCGCGCGCATGATGAATGTGATTGTCGGTTGCCTCGCGCGTCCCAGACGTCGTCTCGCCCGTCGTCGCGCGATCCCGGCGTCGTTCTTTGACGTCGAGCCGCGCGCGAGAGCCAATGAAAAAGCAATCTTCATTCCCGCGGCGCGTTCGAAACGTGCCAGTGTGCGCCGCGCGAGGACGCCATCGCCCGCGCGATGTCCACCGCGTGGTGGGACGCGCCCGCGACGTCGACGACGACGGGCGCGGGCGCCACGGGATGCGTCGTCGATCGCGCGCGCACGGCGAGGTTGACGTCACACGGGGAAGGCGCAGTGACGCGGTTGCTGTCGGCGTCGGACCTGAAACGCGCGATGGCGTCGACGTCGGCGGCGTGCGTGGTTGCGTTTACTGCGGAGTGGTGCGCGCCGTGCGTGCGGTTTAGGCCCAAGTTTGCAAGTTTGGCTCGAGAATTCGGGGAAGTGGCGTTCGCGGAGGTGGACATCGACGCGCTCGACGACGAGGCGGCTGACGCGGCGGCGGTTGAAACCGTGCCGACGTTTGTGTTGGTGAAGGGAGGCGTAGAAGTAGCAAGAATAGTAGGAGTAGCGCACAAGAGACCGGCGCGGCCGATTGCGGCGGCGATTAAAACGTATTTGTTGTAGTAGTCATTTCGGTTTGGTTGGTTTTACAAGACAAATCTGAGGAATAGCCAGGCGTGAATGAGCGCCCAATAGGATAACGCCGCGAACCGCAGCGCGGGTTGCGTGCGCATGACGCGAAAGAATCGCACAAATGCTCGATCGCATACGTCCATCGCGGGTTGTACGGACTTCGGTACGCGACCAGTGACGCGACTATCTCGCCACATGCGCATGGTTTTGCTCGGGGACTCTGCTCGGTCTTTCTCGCCAGATTCAATGTCAATTATGCTCACCGAAGGCGTGCTGTGCTCACTGGGAGTTCTTGGGATTCGACGAGATGCTGACGAAGGTGGTGGCGTCGAAGGCGGAGCGTTTTGTTGACGCGCCAACGCCGCGTTGGCTTCCGAAAGCTTTGCACTCAAATCCTTTTGTACTTCGTTCGCAGTGGCCAAGTTTGCCTCAGCTGTCGCCACGCGGGCTTGTAGCTCTGACATGGACACAATAGATGCGCGTGCTTCGTCTAATGCGTTTCGCAAAGACGCGGCTTCGTACTGAGCTTCACCGAGCGTGGCGTTGAGCTCGCCGACGCGGCGCTGCGCATCCGCGTCACCGCTCTCGCGAACAGCCTCTAATTCCTCAGTGAGTTTGTCAATCAACGCGTTCTTTGCATCTGCAAGGTCACTCATCTCCGTGAGCGTTTTCTCTTCGTTCGCCCGCGCAGTCGCGATTTCGGTCTCCAATTCCGATAAACGCGCCGCCATGGTATTTGCTTCGGACGCGCTCAACATCAATCCTTCGCGCTCAGACTCTAGCATGGTGAGTCGCTGTTCGAGATCAACCTTCGAAGCATTCGCCGCATCGCGCTCTGCGACGGTCGTCTTTTGTAATTCTTGCAATTCTGCGAGCTGTGAGAGCACACGCTTGACTTCGTCGCTCGATTCGCTCCCGAGCGCCTTGACGCGCTCTCTGAGTTGCGTCAGTTCTTTGTTCTTCGCCGTTGCCGAATCCTTAAGCTTTTTCTTCTCCGCTTTAATGGAAGTCAACTTCTCTTCTGTTGTTCGCAATCGCTCGACATAATCTTTCAATTGTGTTTCTTGCGCGTGCTTTTCTTCTTCAACGGCATCGAGCTTCTTTTGAAGATGGCCGAGTTCATCGCCAGTCGCATTCTTCATGAAATCCACTTCGGCTCGCACCGCTGCGAGCGCGTCATTAGTTGTTGCAAGCGTCGCTTCCGTCGCACTCTTTGCGTCCTTCAGCGCCATAAGTTCGTTGTCCAGTGCATTCGCTCGATCGTTCGCATCAGTGAGTTGCTCGTTGAGCTGATTCACCTTGGCTCCACTTTCCTGCTCAAAGCTCGCGAGAGATTCGCGCAGTTGCGCTAGTTCCTTTGCAGCGGCACCTTGAGCGTCAGCGATGGAGTCGTTCAACTTTTGGATTTCCTCGTCTTTCTCGGAGGATTGTTTATTAATCGTTTCCATGGATTCAGTCAAAGACGCAGCGTTTGCTTCAGCTTTCTCGGCGCGGTGTAATAACTCGGCTCGCTCGCTCGCAAGTGTCTCTTTCTGCGCTTCGAGTTCAGCAATCTGGGATTGGTACTGCGCAATCTCATCACCAGAGGACTTTAAGTTTTCAAGCTGGGCGTTTAAGTCGGCAATTTCCTGATCGCGCTGACTTATGATCGCTTCGACGGCTGCATTTGCTGACGTCAATGAAGCGAACTCTTCATCACGTTGTTGCAAACGTGCCGTTAGTTCGACGAGCTGTTCGTGTTGCGCGTTCTTCTCAAAATCAACTGCATCGAGTCTGGCTTGGATTTGTTCAACGTCTGCCGTCGCAGTTTGCCGCGCGGATTCCATTTCAGACTTGATACTCGCGAGTTCTGCATCCTTGTTCGCTAGGGATTTCTCAATGTCACCCTTGAGAGCGTTGAGCGAATCAATTTCTTCATTTGCCTCCTTCAGCGCGGCGACGTACTCTGCCGCACTTTCGGCACTTGCGGACTTTTCGGCGTTCGCGGACTCCAACTGCGATCGAAGCTCTTTGACTTCGTCACTTGAAGACGCCATCGCAGATTCAACGCGCGCGTTCAGTGCGGCGATTTCTTCGTCCTTTGTCTTAAATTCGCCTTCGAGCGCTTGTTTCGCATTCGCCAGCGTCTCGAGCTCAAGTTTCGTGTGTTCTAACGCTCCACTCAGCTCTGAGAGCTCGGCTGCCTTGCGATCATCATCCGATTGCTTCTCACTCCTTAATGACTCAATATCAGCGCGAAGCTGCACGACTTCGTCGCTCGCGGAATTCTTTGCTTCTTCGATGCGCGATACGAGCGACTCAATTTCAGCATCCTTTTCAAACACAGCTCTTTCAGACACATCTAATCGATCAGTGATTTCTTCAATCTGTGTGGCGTGCTTCACTCGCTCTTCTTCGTGCTTTGCACGCTCTTCCTTGATTTCAGCCTCGAGTTTCTGTAAGGACTCCATCGTACCCGTCAAATCTTCCTTGATTTGTTGCTTGCGAGCGTCAGCCTCGGCTCGTGCGTTTTCGGCATCCACTCTCGCCGTGCTCAAATCGGACATTGCCGACTCGAGATCTCGCTGGAGTTGTAGAATTGTCCCGTGCGCCGCGCTGAGTTCTTCCGACATGGACTCTTGGGAGGCTTGCAATGAATCAAGTGCGCCAAGTTGCGATTGCAACGTCGAGTGGGTTGTCTTCAGTTCGGCAAGCTCTTCCTCAATTTTCGCCATGGCCTCAGCCTTAGAGTGTGCATCGGCGAGATCTCTTTCGAGGGCTGCTAATTTTGCGTCGGCGTCGGCCAACTTTTGAGTCAAAGCGGCGTTTGATTCTGCCGCGTTGCGCAGAGTTTCAATTTCAACTTCGAGCGCCTTCTTGTCTGCCTCAATACTTTTGCCCTTGGCGATAGCCTTTTTCACCTTCTCCTTGCCAGTCTTTTTCGCATCTTCGGCGATAGACTTAAGGTTTTCCATTTCTGCTCGCGCGCTTTCGACTTCAGCCGAGGCGGTTTGCAAGGCTTCAATCTTCTCCGCGAGCTGCGTGCGCAACGTATCAGCCTCAGCCGACGCGCTACCCGCATTCACCTCCTTCGCTTCGATTTGCGCCTTCAGACTGTCTAATTCGGGTTCAAGTGTGCGCAATCGTTCTACTTCTTCCTCCAGCGCCCGCTCTCGCGCTTGAAGCGCCGCAATCTCGCTCTCCAATCGAACACGCTCTTCGCCAAACTCTTCACGCAACGCCTCGAGTTCGCGCGTCAATTCGCCAGCCACGTCGCCAGCGATACTATCCGCCTGGAGCGCTCCGATAGCATTATTAACACTAGCAAAATCCCTCGTCGCTTCCTTCAACGCCTCCGCTGTCGCCGTCTTGACGCGCTCCACTTCAGCCGCACGGTCGAGCGTCACCGAGTAATCCTCGTCGATAACCTGCGGCCTCATCCTCGCACTCTCCGGCGAGTGCTCCACCTTTGCCGGTGGCGGCGGTGTAGATGCGCTCTCTTCCACGTCATCATCGCCCACGACGGACTCCGCGCGCAACGCCGCGAGTTTCGCCTCGAGTTTCTCAGTATAAGATGCCGCGTTTTCACCGAGCACTGACGTCGCCTTTGGGCTCTTCATCGACGACGCGCGCGCTGCTTTGCGCGCGCGGAACTCCTCGAGCTTCTTGCGACCATTATCTAGGTCTCTGTCGCGCGCCGACATCGCGCGGGCGTCGTCGAAGGCGGCGGCGTGTGCGGCCGAAGCGCGTGACTCGAGCGAACCAACGACTTTTTTCTGCGCTATTAGTACAATTACAACGCGTCGACGGGTGGTTTTAGGAGTGGTTTTAGACTAGTAATCGTGCTCGATGTAACTTGAAATAAGTGCGGTGGAGCATCCATGGACGCGGCCAAAGGTATCGGCGACGATCGAACGCGTGGCTTCTCGATTAAAAGCGCACGTCGACAAGATGGATTCGGCGCGCCGGGAAAAACCATATGGTGAAGAAAAGGATAACACTGTGTTGGATTTGCGCACATCGTAAACGTGCAATCCGGCGTCGCCCAGGACAGCGACCCAGTTAGGCTGCTCAGCGATTGTCTCACAAGTGAGTGGCGTGCCTGCGAGGAAGTACGTGCGGCTGGTTTCTACGCCGGCGCGCGCGTCCCATAGCTTGATGAAATTATCCGCGCCGACGGTGACCAATCCACGCTCACTGATCGCGCAGCCGGTGACGGCGAGATCGTGCGCAGTGAAGTCAGTAAATGTACCGCGATCGACATTCCAATGCTTGACGACCCTGTCTGCACCTACGGAATAGAATGACGTATGGGATTCAACGCATACCCCGTGAACGCGCGCGCTATGTCCCGCAAGTGTCTTCGCAAGCGCGGGGCTGCGACGTCCAACGTTCCAAATGCATATTGCGCCGGTGACATCAGCTGTAACGAGCATAATTTCGCTTAGCGGCGCCATGCTCGTAATAGCTGATTTGTGCTCGGAGACTTCGTGGTCATTAGGCCAGGTCCAGGCGTTTGTCATGAAATCCCAACTTGTGAGCGCGCCGTCTGCTTTACCAAAGTAAACTGACGATTCCGATTGAACAGCACACATCGCCGTGATCGCACTGTGCTGGATCGGTGACTTATCGTTTTTGGCAGACTGCAAAGGCTGAATATCTTTAACGAGCTTCCAATCTTTTGCATTAAGCACGCGAACGGCGCCATCCTCGCCACCCGTGACAAAACATGAGCCGACGCCTTCAACATCGAGATGGCAACTTGCCAACACTTTCCCTTGATGTATGACGGATGTTGAAGGCTCTTCTGTTTCAGCATCAACCTTATCGTATGTTTTCCGGAAAAGATTCGTGCGTCGAGGGACGTTTCCATTCGAAGTTGATCCTTCGCGGCCCAACCAATTCCACAAACGAATACTCCCATCAATCGTGCCAGTTATCAACGCACTCGCATCACTCGAAATATCAACGTACGTCACTCGACTGCAATGGGACAAAGATAATATCAGTGCGCCGTTACTCACATTGAACACTTTGCACGTGCGATCGAGCGATGCTGAGATCAACAAGCGCCCGTCGCTACTGAATTTTAGCGCAGAAATTGCGCCTTCGTGTGACCTAATCATACCGATGTGTTTGCCTTTCTTTGGCTCCCACATCATAATACTTTGATCAATTCCACCACTCGCGAACATGTTGCCGTTTTGCGTGCACGCGGTGCACGTGATATCGCCGAGATGCCCTCTTAGTTCAAGCGTCACTTCGGGTGGGGCCGAAGTCAGCGATTTGCTTTTGAAGCCACGATTTGATCCGCTGTTAGACGAAGCACCTCCGAACGACGTAGCATCCATCGATGCGAAGCCAGAGGTGGCGTCATCTATGCCGTAATCTCTTTGATATTTCGTTCCTCCTCCCGACGATCGCGTTGCGGCATCTTTCATCGTAAAGAGCCACAATCGCATGATGCCGTCAAGCGACGCTGAAATCATAAAACTCAAGTCGCTCGCGAGCGCGATGGACGACACCGGCGCTGTGTGATCGGTGTTCAGCGTGTACTGCAAAGGATATCCTGGAGCACACGACCAGCATCGAATTTCTTTGCCAGCCGCGCTGAATAGTTCATTTGTCGTTGGGGCAAACGCGAGCGATGAAATGCCATCCGCATGTCCAGTCAACGTCGCGCATTCCCGCCCGAGTGAATCGTCCAATCGCCATACCCGGATCGTTTTATCCTTGGAACCAGACACGACGTACACCGACGTCCGCGCGTTTTTAATCTCATCGTGATTGAGCAAAGTCAACGCCGTCACGGCGCGTTCGTGGCCGATGAAGCGCGCAACAATCTCACCCATCGGAGCGCTCCAGATTTCGACGCCACCGCTGAAGTATCCGACGACAAAAGTCGCGTCGTCCAACCACATGATACATTTTACCTCAGCGCCTCTTTCAAACGCGCTTCGAAATGCAATGTTTCCGAGACCTTCACGAGGCCTATTTTCCCAACGCATGGCGAGGCGCTCGGCGCCGGTTGCGTCGCGAATCGCGCTCTCGCTCGCTTCAATCAGCCCGTTTGAGGAAAATCTTCTCGGTGCGCCTTCTCCAACATCGTTGTTGAGTATCTGACGAACCATTTGAGGACATTGGTGTAATGTTTCAATGTTGCGCCAAAGTACGTCTCTAATTGAAGCCAATTCTTCTGTCATTTTGTTTGACACGCTTTGCGTGGCGTAGTATTGATATGCTTCGACGTGAAAACCAAGACAATGCGAGTTGTAAATCGCGAGTTGTCGAAGCTTACCGTCGATGCCCGAAGGTGCGCCAGGAACGTCGACGACTTCTTCGTTGGAGGATAGCTGTGCTGAAATCCACAACGGACGTTCTGGTCCATAAGATGTCGGTAAAATACGATCAAGATCATCGATTAACGCTTGACCTTCGCCAATCATGAGCTTAACTTGCATGAAATCAACATCCGTGAGAAGCTCGACGAGTACGTCAAACATGCGCGCCTGCGTCAGAAAGTACGGTAGGTATTCAATCGATCGCATTGTCATGTGATGCTCATGTTTCAAGTTAATATTGACGTACTCGCCATTGATATCTCGTGCAAACACGTCGAAACCAGCGTCTTCTTTTATCTTGAGCGCCAGCACCCGTCCCAAAAGTTCGCGTCCCGTGACGCGCTTTCCAAAGTGTTGCGCCAACATTTGATAGATTAAGCGCTTACTCGATTCCTTTGAGGCGTAGCGCTCCATGATGACATCGTGCACGACTTGATCGTCAACCACGAGCGGATCAGTCGGCGTGACGGCGTAACCACCGAAAGAGCTACCCTTTATGATGAATCGAGCGGCCCATAGGAGGTTCATCACGCACGTGTCCATGATGACGGAGAACGGCATCGCGGGGAGCACGTATTCGTGAAGAATGCGCGCGACATCCTCGCAGGTAATTATACCGGCGCCACACGTGATCACAGGAAGTGCGCAAATCAAAACATCCATGGGCAGTAGCTTTTCAATGCCAGCCAGCAACTGGTGATAATGATCGCGAGTTGTTTGCGGAAGATTTGAAACCGCCGCAGTGAAATCGGCGTCGTACGGATCCGCCATCGCCAGCCTCGAGCACATCAAGTACATACCGCGGAAATCACCGGTGCACATTTTGTCCATCGTTTGCATGATCATGTTATTCGTCAAACGAACGCCAAGCGGTCGCAGAAAACGAGTGGCGTAAGCTCTGCGATCTTCAAATTTGAGAACGTCAAGCTTGATTGCGTTTTTGACCGCCTGCGGACACGACGAAGCGAGGGCGACGTGCTGCAATTTGTACATTCGGTGTCGATACGAGTTAATCAATGTGTACTCAACCGCTGGCATTTTTCGATTGTCGTGCAATATGTTCTTCTCAATCGTTGGTTTGCGATCGATACGAACGATGCCAAGGAAAAATTGCACACCGAAAGGGACCTCGTATTCGTTCGGAAGCCATGCGATGCCATGCGGGTTGCTCACAAGATGAAGCGCATCCAGAAATATAAGCACCCTGCCTCGACCTTCGGTTGCGCGGCGAAGCATCTTCATGAACGTTGCTCTTGTCGCATCTAGAGTCGCTGGGATGTGATCTTCGAAGCCGAGATGCTGCTTAAGCTGCGCCGCGAGGTTTCTAAAGATTTGCGTCGGCGTCGGATTCATTCTGCCTTCTACCGATCCATAATCGCTCAGTATCGTGACTGTGTCCACTTTGGCACCGTAGCTGTGAGGCGAAAACAGCGTGCGGGCGCGCCGTGCACAAAATTGTAAGAGCGTCGTTGTTCCACCACCGCTGAATCCCATTACGACGCTCACCGTGGGTTGACCAGTTTTCATCGCCTTTGTAAGCACTCGCTCTTCCATAGCGCGATGGGCGTAAAACGGCAGACGCTCGCTCAATGAAATCTCCGGTTCTACGTCCGCTGTCTTGACTATACTATCTTGAATTTCATCAGGCTTGAACTCTGCTTCAATTCTTGAAAGAATGTCACCAAAGATGGTATCTTCAAACTCTGCTAGACAAGTGGTGCGCGGTGGTAGCGCAATTTTTGTCACGTTTTCCGTCGCACCAACTGCCGCAGGCGGTAAGAGTTGCGCGTTGTAAAACGTCAAGTTTACTTCAGGATGAGCATAAAGCGTTGAGACGAGAGACCCGACGCGTTCTTGTAATAGTGGATCTTGACTTACCATAAACTCGAGCGACTCCGTATCTTTCCATTTTTGTAGCTTTTCGTATACGGATTGCTTTGGAGCGTACGCAAGAATATGTTGTGTTCGCAACAACTCTGCGTGTTCTCTTGCCTCGACTATTCTCTTTCTTTCGGCGTTGCTCATATCAATCAACGCGTGTGTTTGCTCGACTACAGACTTTCTCTCCAAATCATCATACACTCTGAGAACGTGCCCAAGTTGCATTTCTATGCGGCTATAGTCATTAGGTGCGTGCTTTAACCATGCGATATCGCTAATTGCATTTGCGTCCGCTTCTGCTCTCATGAAATCTGCGTAATCGCGCAGTTGAACGCTGGCGTACCAATCGATTTCATGACTCCCCGAAAGCAAGGCGACAAAAATACCACCCATTTTCATCGCGTGCGCAAGTGAATTGATCGCCTGTCCTGGACCAGCCTGCGGGCAGTCATCCTTTAAGTCGACATAGTGCAGTCGTACTCGTCTATTACGGCAGTGCCAACGTAATCGCGGTAGGATTCGATTCCGAAGTAAGTTACGTTCTGCGCTTGTCCCTGGCATGGAGAGCACATGCAACGTAATCTCTCTATACCCATCATCTCTGGTTTCACATCGGTCTACCAGTCCCAGGGTTTGCGCTGGCATGCGTTTCGACGGTAGACTGAGCGTTTTCGCAATATCTGCGTGCGTGGCATGCTCTAAATAGTGTCCTACAATTGCCGACAACATGACCAGCACGCCAGAGCTTCTCGCTCGGCGCAGTAGCTCCAACAACTTCTGTGCTTGCAATGCCGGTGGAATCGCCACCACGACCATTCCGACGTGCTCAATCAGTTTCAAGAATCCCAAATCGTCTCCTGGCATGTACGCTACCTCACGAATCTCCCAACCTGTTTCTAAAAGCTCAGTGACGATGGACTCGGCGCGTTCGCGCGTTCGCTCCATCTCAATCAACGCGCGCCGCGCACCCAGCGTGTCCACTCCACGATCCACTTTTAAAGACTGCATAATACGTCTATCGTCCTCACTCGGACGCAGCAAGATCGCTCGACGCCGTACGCGCTCCAGGGGCTCACTGGCTGGAGCTCCGACGCGTCGCTTGTACTCCACCGGGTGCGGCCCGCACGTCGAATACGGCGTCGCCGTCGAGGCGTGCGAGTGCATGAGTTCCCGCGCAATCTCGCGTTCGTTCGTCTCACTCATGTGCTTTAGCACAGCCGTGCGCGAGGTCATCGCGCGCTCGAGCGTTCGCGGACCCCGCGGCTCTTCGTTTTGCGCATTCGGCGCAAACGCGTCGCCGTCGGTCGCCACCGCCGCGGACTCGGCGGCGGTGCGCTTTATTTTGGGCATGACTCCCTTTTTCATGCCTTGCGGCGATGCGCGCGCGCGCGAAACTTCGCACGCGGGCGTGTGTGGACGCGCGCACGACTTTGTGCTGATAACGGCTTTCATTTTTCATTCTCGGGTAGCGTCGACCAGCTTTCGTCGCTTTCGTCGGACGATGGGCGACGTATGACGAGTGCGGAAATATGATTATTCATTAGCACGTTGCGAATATAAAATGACAAAGATTCGAAACTAACACGAGTGTTTTGGTGAAATCTAAAGCGTTGGCGCGACAGAGAACGCGTACGGACCTCCGCGCGCGCGCAGACGAATAGCGAGTGGTTAAATAATTACCAGCCACCACCGTTCTCCAACAAGTTGGCGAAGAAGTCAGCCGGGGCCTTACCCTTGAGATCCGCACCGGCATCGCGACCCGCATCTAACAAGCTCTTGGCATCCCACGCACCTTCACGCGTGGTCTCCAACACTTGCTTGCCATCCAAGGAGGCAATCAAACCGCGGAACTGCATCTTGCCGTCAACTTGGTGGCAGTGAGCGGCAATCGGGGTACGGCAAGAACCATCGAGGGCAGCCAAGAAAGTACGTTCGCATTCAACAGCCATGCGCGTTTCTTCGTGGTTGAGCTTGGCCAAGAATTCGAGCATGGAGTCGTCGCCGCCGCGGCACGTGATGCCGATGGCGCCTTGCGCGACGGCGGGCAACATTTGGTCGGTGGGAATGATGAGCTTGGCGTGTTCGGCCAAGTCCATGCGCTTCAAACCGGCAATGGCGAGTAAGGTGCAGTCAACAACTTCTTCCTTGAGCTTGCGGATGCGCGATTGCACGTTGCCTCTAAAGTTCACGCACTTCAACGTCGGGAACTTGTACAAGAGCTGGGATTGACGTCTCAAAGACGCGGTACCGACGACCGCACCTTCCGGCAACTGCTCCAACGTATCGTACTTCAAGCACAAGAATGCATCACGGACATCTTCTCTGGGCAACATGCACGGAAGCACCATCCCTTCCGGCAAGTACGTCGGCACATCCTTCATCGAGTGCACCGCGATGTCGATTCTCCCGTCGAGCAAGGCGTCGTCCAACTCGCGAGTGAACAAACCCTTACCACCAATATCCGCCAAAGGTTGGTCAAGCACCTTATCCCCAGTGGTCTTAATAATGCAAATCTCAAGCGCACCATCCTCCGCGAGCGCAGGGAAGTTCGCCTTTAACAAATCGCGCGTCATATACGCTTGCGCCAACGCGAGCGGCGACCCGCGCGTGCCAATCTTCACGATCGGCTCATCCACCGCCGCGCGCACGACCACGTGCGAACGACGCGCCACAACCGCCGTCGCCGCCTTACCGCGCGCAGTCCGTCTCGGCATAGTTTTACCCATGAACGCTTTCGCGTGTTGCGTCGTCGACGCACCCATCGTCATCATCATCCCTTTCGTGTGTGGTTATCCGATTGATTGATTCCTCGCGAACGCTATCGAACGCGATATCGAACGCGACGTGCGAACGGTGAACGGTGTGTGTGTGTGTGAACTGTGCGCGCACAGGCGAAGACGACGTCGTCGAGCGCGGCGTGTTGTGACCACCCACGACCCACGACACGACCGACGCACCACCATCATCATCATCATCACCACCATCATCATCATCGCCATCACCATCATCATCACCACGACGACGACCACGTCGCTATCCACAGGGCGTCCGTCGTCGTCGTCG
>Ga0181554_1000337_pt1 | contig 46768 bp, 31 predicted proteins | sample 011ome_16_FD_145602 | JGI IMG/M metagenome (GOLD analysis project Ga0181554, IMG submission 145602) | Coastal salt marsh microbial communities from the Groves Creek Marsh, Skidaway Island, Georgia - 011503CT metaG (spades assembly) | ecosystem: Environmental > Aquatic > Marine > Intertidal zone... | reverse complement strand
GCGACGACGTGCGAGCTCGCGAGCGAGTGCTCGCACCACGGGCACATCGTCGCGTTGTACGTCGACGTCCGCGGGGATTTCATCGTCGTCGGCGACCTCATGAAGTCCATCTCGCTCCTGGTCTACAAACCCGACGAGGGCGTCATCGAGGAGCGCGCGAGGGACTTCAACCCGAACTGGATGACCGCGGTCTGCGCGCTCGACGACGAGACGTACCTCGGCGCGGAGAACTCGTTCAACCTGTTCACCGTCCGCAAAAACAGCGACGCCGCCGCGGACGAGGAGCGCTCGCGCCTCGACGTCATCGGGGAGTACCACCTCGGGGAGTTCGTGAACCGATTCCGCGCGGGTTCGCTCGTGATGCGGCTGCCGGGCGACGGCGACGGCGCCGGGCTCGGGCTCGGGCTCGACGCGTCGAACGAAGCCCCGACGCGGCTCTTCGGCACGGTGAACGGAGCCATCGGCGTCGTCGCGTCGTTGCCGGAGTCCACGCACACGTTCCTCGCGGCGTTGCAGAAGGCGATGAATAAAGTGGTTAGCGGCGTCGGCGGGTTCTCGCACGACGCGTGGCGGAGTTTCCACAACGAGCACCGCTCGCGGTTGGTGGAAGCGCGCGGATTCGTGGACGGGGATCTGATCGAATCGTTTTTGGATCTGAGACCGGAGAAGGCGAGCGAGGTGGCGAGCGTCGTCGGCGTCGGCGTCGAGGAGCTCACGAAGAGGATCGAGGAGCTCGTGCGGATTACGCACTGAGCGGCGGCGGTGTTCGAGAGAGCGAGAGAGAGATAGGACGGTCGTCGTCGCTCCGAGACGCTCGCGACTCACTTTTTTGGCGGTGCCGATCGACGAGAAGCCATCCTATGAAAAACAAATTCATCGGTCATTTGAAACGGGACGCGATCAAATGTTGAAACCGAGCGACGACGCACCTGAGCCTCTCACAGCTCAGTTTCGCGCCGCTGACGTGTCCCTATCCGATCGCGTCGTCGCCACCATAACGCATCGCACGCGATGGCGTCCTGTGTCGCCATGAACGCGCTCTCGCTCGCGCCCGCGCGCACCGTCGTCACCGTCCGCCGCGCCGCGCGCGCGTCGCCGAGGTCGCGCGTCGTCCTCGTCCGCGCCGCGGACGCGCCGGACTTATCCGTCGGCGGAGCGAAAGCGCTCAAGAGCAAGGAGAAGAAGAAGCTCAAGAAGCTGGAGGAGAAGGCCGCTCGCAAGGCCGCGGCGTCGCAGCAGCTTCAGAAGCCGAGGGTCCGGAAGGCTGCGAGCGGCGAGAAGAAGCCGGACCTCCCGCCCACGGCCGCGGAGATCGCGGCGTCGGAGAAGTACGACGCGATGGTCGCGGAGGGCGGCGTGGTGTTCGAGTGCTTCATCCGCGCGAAAGGCCCGAACCAGTGGTTCCCGGTCGGCCCGATGGCGGTCAAGCAGGCGTGGATGATCGTCCCGGAGATGTGGAAAGCGGAGGAGCCGCTGCGTAAGGCTGGGATGAAGATGTACCCGGGCCTCGCCGCCGCGCCGTGCTTCGGGAAGGTCGAGTACGGGTACAGAGAGCGAGACGACGAGAAGAAAATCACGGAGGAGCAGATTCGTGAGAACGCGGGAAAGATGAACCCGTTCGACGACGTGATCTTGCTCGAGCGCGGCGAGGGTGAGTCGCCGCCGCCGGAGAAGAGCTGGAAGGAGAAGCTCGACGAGTTCATGAACCCGTACGGGACCGGGAAGAAAGACTGAGGAGGAAGGGAAGAAAGCACACGCGCGCGCGACCGAATGAAATAATTATATTTTGTTTTTCGCATTTCGCCGGCGTCGCCTCTACTATGATACGGGTCGCTCGTCACCGAACCTCGCACACCGCGGTCGGGTCCGCGCACATCTCCGGGACGTACGACGCGAGCTCGTAGTGTCCCATCCGCGCGAGCAGCGCGCTGCCGTACGCCGCCTCCGCGTACGGCGACGCGGTGACCGGCACCCCCCCGAGCGCGTCGGATCGAATCGTCGACCACTTTTCATTCTTCGCGCCGCCCCCGGCGGTGAACACCCGCCTCACCTCGTGCGACGCCCCGAGCTTGTACAGCTCCGCGTACGACCGCGCCTCGACGTTCGCAATCGAGGTCAAGATCGCGCGCAGGAAGTCGATATCGTCGTCCGGCCGCGGCGTCAGCGCCGCGGTCGCCTCTTCCACGGTGAGCCCAAACCCGAGAAGGACGCCCGGGAAGTACTCCGGGATTTCGTTCGCCGTCGTCGTCGTCGCCTCCATCGCCTCCGTGAGCGCCGCGACCTCGTCGTTCGTGAAGTTCGACCGCAGCAGCCACCCGCCTAGGTTACTGCTCCCGCCGACGAGCCAGCACCCGCAGAGTCGGTGCGAGTAAATCCCTTTCGTGTCGTCGTCCACGCGCGTCTCGCTGACCATCTTCAGGGTCGTTCCATACGAAGCGACGTCGGGGTGGAGTTCATAGGCGTCAGTTGGAGTTGAAAAGCGTCGAGGTCGGGAATTGAAAGCAACGCGAGGGGTGGGCGGAGAGATGCGCCGGGAAAAGTCCTTAAGGAACGGCGTTCACCACGCCGACGCGGTCGTATGGGGACCAGTGTAAGGAGAACGCGCCTTCATCGCGAGGGAGCTCCCCAAACTCGTCACCGCGTCGCCGACGTCGACGCACCGCGCGGCGACGAACGCGGCGATGGAGTCCGTCGTCCCGGCGACCACCTTCACGCCGCCGGGGTGCCCTAATCGCTTCTTGCCCTCCGTCGAGCTCACCGCGCCGCACGTCGTCCCGGGAGGAAGGACCGTCCTCGGCAACGCGTACGCGTACGGCGTCGCGAGCAACCAGTCCGGGTACGCGCCGTCGCACGGCGCTCCGTACGCGCAAACACCCTCGGTGGGCCCCGGGTCTAACCCCGGGTCGAACCCGAGCTTCAGCGCGTTATTGTGGTCCGTCACGCCCATCTCGCCGTGGAGTAAAAACGCGATCCAATCCGCGTGGTGCAACAGCCGCGCGTTGGCGACGTCGACGTTTTCGGCGACGGATCGCGCGTGCCAGCTGTGCAGCTTCGCGAGCGCGCTGGACGCGCTTCGCGTCGTGTGCCCCTCCGGCGCGATCTTCTTTATCGCCTCCACGGCGTCGTCGCGCTTCTCGTTGTACAGCATCGGCGGGTACAGCGATTCGCCGGTGTCCGCGTCCACGATGAGGACCGTCCCGGAGGTGCCGTCGACGGCGACGGCGACGACGGCGTCCGCGACGGCTTGAGGGCCATTCCATACAAAGCGATGTCAGGGTGGAGTTGAAAGGCGTCAGTTGGAGTTGAAAGGCGCCGAGGGCGGGGATTGAACGCGAGGGACCCTGGGCGGAGAGATACGCCGGGCAAAGTCCTTAAGGATCGGCGTTCACCACGCCGACGCGGTCGTATGGGGACCAGTGTATAGAACGCACCTTTCGGGAGTCCGTCGAGGATCGACCACAGCGCGGTCTCCCACGCGTTCGCCCAGCCGCCCTCCGGGACGCCGTCGCCGCCTTTGCCGCCGTCGACGATGGGGGGGTACTTCGCGGTGGTCTCGACGACGACGTCGCCGGACGCGTCGACGACGGTGGCGCGCGCGCCGGACGTGCCGAAGTCGAGGCCGAGGAAGAGGTCGCCGTCGGCGTCGGCCGATGTCCGATGCTCGGAGGACGACGCGGTGGCGGTGGTGGTGGCGGCGGCGGCGGCGGCGGCGGCGGCGCGCGTCGGCATCGCGCTTCTCCCGTCGCCGCGACGTGGTGTCGCGGACGTCGTCGTCGCGACGCCGAGAGAGGACGGCGACGTCGACGCGGTCCGCGGCGGCGACGACGACGACGGCGACGACGACGACGAGAGCGGACGACGGCTGATCCGACGGCGACCGCCGGCGCGAGCGGCGGCGACCGGCGCGGACGCGGACGCGGGCTTCGACGCGGGAAACGAAGAGACGCTCGCGGACGCGACGACGCGAGACGTGCAGAACGTGAGCGCGGGCATCAGCCGCGACCGGACGTGGAGCGCCGCGACGAGTGGCAGTGGATAAACCGTCGATCGTAAAAACGCGTGCTCGCGCTCGCGCCTCGCTGACGCTGCGCTGCCGACGAATCCGCCCGTTCCCTCCTCGTCCGCCATCACTTCGTCCCGCGCGCGTTGATGCACACCATGAGCACGCGCACGGTGCCCGCCGGGGCGTGGGAAGACCTCCGCCGCGAGGTCCGTCCTCCGTCTCCGCGTCCTCGCCCGTCGTCCCTCGCGTCGCGCGCGTAGTCGCGCGAGATTCGCCGTCCTCCCAACGGCGCCTCTTTCCGCCCCCCCCCCCCCCCCCCCTCCCGCGAGATCTCCCGCCCCCCCCCCCGCCCCCTCCGCGTCGCACCACCCGCAGGCGCGCAAGCTCGAGAGCGAGATCGACCGGAAGCTGTCGGACTACGCCAAGCTCGCGCAGAGCTCGGGCGCGGGCGTCTCCGACGCGCTTCTCCACGGGGACGGCGTGGACGCCACCTCGGCGGCGATTCAATCGCTGTTGCAGCGCCTCTCGGACGTCAACCGCGCGATGAGCGGCGCGACCGCGGGAGGGGAAGCGCGCACGCACGTCCTCGCGCGTCACCGCGACATCCTCGCGGAGTTCACGCACGAGCACAGGAGAGTGGGGAAGATCGTCGAAGCGAACCGCGACAGGGAGGCGCTCATCGGAGGCGGGCGCGGCGGCGGTGGAAACGGCGGCGGCGGATTCGTCGAAGACGGCGGCGCGGACGCGTTGTTACGCGAGCGCGGCAGCATCCACTCGAGCACGTCCAAGGTGGACGAGGTCATCGGGCAAGCGACCGCGACCGCGGCGGCGCTGATAAACCAGCGGGAGATTTTCAGCAGGGTCGGGGACAACTTGGGGCAGATGGGCGATCGGTTCCCCGTAGTTCAAAACTTGATGTCCGCGATCAAGCGGAAGAAGAGCAAAGACACGATCGTGCTGTCCGTCGTGACCGCGATGTGCGTCGGGTTCATTCTGATCTACTGGATGTCCAAGTGACGAGTGAGACGACGCGGCGAGTCGAGTCTTCCCCCGGGTCGGTCCGGCGCGGTCGTAGCAGATAGCACTAGCACGTCGTCGTTGTAACGCGGGACGAACAACTTACTGTATCCTGACGAGGCGAGCGCGAGGTCAACAACAGCAACAACAGACTGACAGAAGCATCAGAAGGAAGTTTCCTCGGCGTTCTCGAGGCTTCGCGCGGCCGCACTCGGGAGGCGCGCGGGCGCCGCGCCCTCGAGACGACCGCCGCGCGCGATGCCGCGTCGTCGTACACTCGCTCCTCCCGCGCGACGCGGTTCGTCGTCATGCGCGGCCGCTTCCGCGCGCTCGCGGCGCTCGCGACGCTCGCGACGCTCGCGACGACGACGCCTCGCCTCGCGTCCGCGCAGCGCGCGGGCGTCGCGAGACCGAGCGGAGGCGCGGACGCGAGCCCTCCGTACCCGCCGCTGTCGCCCGCGGCGGCGGGCGCGTGCCAGACGCTCGTCTTCGGCGGCCTCGCCGTGGACTGCAACTTAAACGCGGGCGGGTCCTACGACGCGTGCTGCGCGACGCTCGCGCGCGCGGACGACGCGCGCTGCTTCTGCGACGACGGCATCGTGGACACCGTGCGCGCGGTCATCGGCGACGCCGGGCTCGATTTTTTTCGCGCGTTCGCGAGCGGGCAGTGCGCGGCGCCGCTGACCGAGGACGGCGCGTGTTTCGAGAGCGGCGTCGTCGGGGGCGTGCGGGAGGTGAAGCAGCAGCAGTTCGTGCCGACGCCGACGCCGACGCCGACGCCGACGCCGACGCCGACGGGGGACGCGCCGTACGAGGACGACTACAACGACTACGAACGACCGACGCCGACGACGCAGCCGCAGCCGCAGCCGCAGCCGCAGGTGGCGCCGGTAACGCCCGGAGCTGGAGCGTTTATCCCGCCCGGGGCGACGCAGCAGATACCACCGCAGATCCCCCCGGGGCAGGCGACGCCGGCGCCGGCGACGACGACGACGCCGGCGCCGTTCCCGCCGGCGCCGTTCCCGCCGGCGCCGGCGTTCCCTCCGAACCCGACGTCGCCGTCGCCGTCGCCGTCGCCGCCGTCGCCCCCGTCGCCGGTGCGCCTCGGCACCCCCGGCCCCGCGCCGCAACTCTCCATCCCGCCCCCGGCGCCGCAGATCATCGAGCCGACGCGCGACCCGGACGCCCCGCCCGCGACGCGAAGAAAAATACCCGGGCTCCCCTCCATCGCTGAGCTCGTCGTCGGCAAGAAGGTCAACTCCGAAGTCGGCTTCTTCGCGGACGCGCTCGTCGCCACCGGATTACTCCAGCTGTTCGACTCCCCCGGCCCGTTCACGGTGTTCGTGCCGACGAATCGCGCGTGGTACGACGCGCTCGTTTCCCTCGGCGTCACGAAGGAGGACATATACGAAGACCCGGCGCTGACGGAGGTGATGATGTATCACGTCGCGCGGCGAGAGCTGTACACGCACGGGATGTTTTTCGGGCAAAAGATACCCACGATGCATACGGCCGCGCCGAACATCGCGCGCGCCGCGCGCGCGGCGATCGAACAGGGCGTGGACCCCGCGCAGGTCTACCTCGCGCTCACGGAAGGTCTGGAGATTGAAGTGTTTCAGACCATCTTACAGAAGGCGTACTTCGTGAACGGGTGCGACGTGCGGCGGAGCAACGTGCAGGCGTCCAACGGGGTCGTGCACGTGATCGACTGCGTGTTATTTCCGCCGTCGCCGCAGCCGCTGCCGACGAAACGCACGGTCGCGTCCGTCATAGTCGACCGGTTCGAGCTCTCGATCTTCGAACAAGCGCTCACCGGCGGGGGGTTACTCAACGCGATCAACCGAGCGAGCGCGGAGAACCCGCTGACCGTGTTCGCGCCGACGAACACGGCGTTTATCAAATACATCGCGACGAACCCGGGATTCTTCATCGACACCGCCGCGGAACGCGTCGTGAACCCGGGCGTCCCCGGGCTCCAAGAGACGTTACTGTACCACTTCATCCCCGCGAGGCTGCAGTCCGGGTTACTCGAAACGCATAACACACAGACGTTACGGACATTCGAAGGGAAGGACGTGTACGTGGAGTCGTTCAGAGGCGGCGGCGGCTTCGGCGCGGGCGCTTCGCACGCGAGCGGCTTCGGCGCCAACGCCGCGCGCGCGAAGCTCGGCTCGAAGCTGTTCGTCAACGGGTGCCGGTTGCGAGCCGTGGACTTCGTGTGCGTCGACGGCGTCGTGCACACGATCGACTGCGTCTTGCAGCCGAACTTTAGGGACGATAAGGATAAGTTTTTCGGGGACACGTCGTGAGCGAGCGAGACGCGCGGAGAGAGGGGGAGACGCGGCCGGCGGGCGAGCCGGCGTCGGCGAATCAAATCAAAAAGGCAAAAAACGAGTGCTAACGTAAAAGCCGCGGCTCTCGCGCGTCGTCTCTTCTTCTGTCTGTGCATCTTCTGTCTGTGTCTTGTATCCACCGCCGTTTTCAAGACATCTGCGACCTTGTCTACTCGTCTACTGTGACGCCGTATTCGTCTGCCCGGTCTCTTTCCTACCCTACCGCCGCCAACCACCGCGGAGTACTCCGCGGAGTACTCCGGTAGGCGTGCGATGCTGGAAATGCCAAAACACCTCAAAACCGACCGCTTGACAGCGACAACAGCTGAAGGTCGTGTACTTCTGGACGACGCGCGCGCGCGGACGCCTCACTCTCCGACGCACGCGCCTCCGCTGCCGCGCGCGCGTCGTCGTCGTCCCCGCTGAGTGCTCAGCGTCGACGTCGCGAACGTCGACGCGCGAAGCGCGCGCCACCGCCGCGCCCGGAGCGGGGAAGGACGCCGAGATCCAGGGTGCCGTGATCCGTTCAAAGAGGGGAAGACGATGGAGCGACTCGTTCCCGCGTGACGAGCGATGGCGCGCGAAGGCTTCTCTGGGCACGACGCGCCGCCGTCCGCGACGCCGATGCACCCGGTATTCATCCGCCGCGAGAGCAACGACGGAATTCCGCGCCCGCAACACGCGCGACCGCGGTCGCCGCCGCGTCGGTCGTCCGGCGGAGCCCCGCGCGCGACGGTGCCACGTTCGCTCCATCACGCCGGGGGCGGCCAACAGAGACGACAACCGCCGACGCATCAGTGCGTCGGCGCGGAGCTCATCGCCGCGGACGCGTTCTTGCTCTGGTGCGCGATGGACCGCTCGCTGCGCGTCGTCGAAGCGCTCAAAGCGATCGGCATGGACCCGCGCGAGGGCGTGTACACGTTCGACGACGCGACGTTGCGGGCGGAGCGCGAGAGACGACTCCGCGGCGGCGGCGGGGACGCGGCGGCGGCGGCGGCGGCGGCGGCGACGACGTCGAAATTGCGCCACGTGGCAAACTCCAAGCAAGCGATGGCGTGCTCGCGCGCGAAGAACTGCTACCTCATGTGTTGGGAGTACCCGCTCGCGGCGTACAAGCCGATCGTCGCGGAGCTCAAACGACGCTCGGTGATCAATCAGGCGTACGTCGTCGAGGGGAAAAAAGCGCCGGCGAACAGCGCGATGATTCCTCCGTCCACCTACCGCGCGATGACGAAATCGTTCGCGTCCGTGTGCGAAGACGAGGTCGAAGAGCGCTACGAGTCGCTCCCGCGGCGGCTCCGCGACGCGATGTATCCGTTCCAAGTCGAGGGCGTCAAGTTTGCGCTGTCGAGGAACGGCCGGTGTCTCCTCGCGGATCAGATGGGCGTCGGGAAGACGATCCAAGCGCTCGCGGTCGGCGCCGCGTACCTCCACGAGGGGCCTCTGCTGATCATCGCTCCCGCGTCGTTGCGCCTGACGTGGGCGCGCGAGTGCGAGCGCTGGATCCCGGAGCTCAGGCCGAAGAATTTACACGTCATCAACGGAACGTCGGACACGAAATTGCGCGGCGAACGCGGGGATCTGTTCGCGTCGTTGAAGGCGACGGCGGCGGCGCGCGCGGCGTACTCCGCGGGATCGAACGGCGACGAACCGAAACCGACACGTTTCCAGCGTTACGATGATGAAATTGACGACGACGAGCGAGACGACGACGACGGCGACGACGCGTACTTTGCCGCGCTCGCGACGCAGGTAGCGACCAAGGCGATGAAAACCGCCGCCGCCGCCGCGTTCGCGCCTCGCGTCGTCGTCGCCTCCTACCACATGGTCGCGAGGCTTCGAGACAAGTTCAGGAGCGTGCGATGGGGCGCCGTCGTCGTGGACGAGTCGCACACGCTGCGCACGACGACGGGAAGGGGAGAAGTCGATCACACGGAGGTGACCTTGGACATCATTCGGAGCACGAAACGCGCGGTGCTCGCGACGGGGACGCCGTCGCTGTCTCGACCGTACGACGTGTTCAACCAGGTGGACGCGCTCCAACCCGGGTGCCTGGGGTCGGATAAGCACGAGTTCGCGAGCACGTACTGCGAGCGGCAGTGGGTCGCGGATAATCCGTACTCCGGGACGAGTCACCTGAGCGTGTCCGGGGGCGAGCGGCTGTTCGAGCTGAACGTTTTGTTGCGTCACGCGGTGATGATTCGACGAATGAAAAAAGACGTCGTCGGCGACTTGCCTCCGAAGCGACGGCAGGTTGTCTTGATCGACTGCGAGGGCTTAGACGGCAAGAGAGCGGGAGGAGCGGGAAAGAAAACGCACGGTGCGAGTCAGGAAGAGGAAGAGGAGGAGGAGGAGGAGGACGAATTGGACGAGCTCGACGTGATCGAGCCGTTGGCGCCGGACGAGGAGCGACGGAGCGGCTCCGGCGCCGCCGGCGGACGCGGCGGCGGACGCGGCGCCGCCGCCGGTGGCGAAGCGAAAAAATCCAAAGCGCAGGCGGTCGCGCTGCAAAAACTCGCCGGGTGCTGCGACTGGCTCCGCGAGCACCTCGGGCTGCGACGCGACGCGAACGCGAACGCGAGCGCGGACGCGGACGACGTCGCGGAGGCGGAGCGCGCCCGCGTCGTCATCTTCGCGCATCACAAGGAAGTCCTCGACGCGATTCAGCGAGAGGTGCTCGATCCCCTCGGCGTGGTCCCAGCGACCGGCGCGGACGCCGCCGCCGCGGGCGCGCACGCGCGCTTTCTCCCTTCGTTCGTCCGCATCGACGGCTCGACCCCGAACGCGGAGCGCGGCGAGGCGGTGGATCGGTTCAGGGACGACGAGCGGTGCGTCGCGGCGCTCATCTCCATCAAAGCCGGAGGGACCGGGTTGGAGTTTCAAAAAGCCTCCGTCGTCGTCTTCGCGGAGCTGCCCGAGAGCGCCGCGGACGTCGAGCAAGCGGAGGATAGGGTCCACCGTCGCGGTCAAAAGGGCAGCGTGAACGTGTACTTCTTAGTCGCGCACGGGTCCGCGCTCGCGAGGATCGACGACGCGCGGTGGAACTCGATCGAGAGGAGTTTGAACCGCGTGCGGCAAGCCGTCGACGCGGAGGAGGCGGCGGACGCGAAAGGGCTGAAACCGGACGCGATCGGCGCGGACTCGCTGCTCCCGGAGCCCGGCGTGGGCGAGGGGATGGAGGCGCGCGAGGGGATGGAGTACGCCTGGGGGACCCTAGAAGACCCCGTGGAGACGCGGCCGGAGAGGGACGGAGAAGGAGAGATCCAGAGTCAAGGCGACGACGGCGGCGATTCCGCGCTCGCGCTCCCTCCGCCGCCGAGCGATTTGTGGTTCGAACTCTCCCCGCACACCGGACGCGTGCACTTGCACTCCCGCGAAGACGGCTCCGCGCCGCGCGGCGAGAGCTTCGCGCAGAACGACGTGCGCCGCATCGCTGCCGTGATCGCCGACGCGATCAAGGGATCCACGCGTCTCGGGGTCACTCCCGCGGTCGCGGTGTCGGACGCCGCCGACGACGACGCGTTACCGCCGTCGCTTCGAAACGACCCGCCCGCGATACTCGCCGCGTGGACGTTCGTCAGGGAGATCGACGCGCTGTACGCGGCGGATAAGAACAGGTTATCGCAGGCGCACGTCGCGACGCGGTCGCCGGTGAACGACACGCTCGGCGCGATGAGCATCGAGAGTAAGAACGGCGGCGGCGGCGGCGGCGGCGCGGCGGGCGAGGGGAAGTCGACGACGCGGCACGGCGACGGGAAACGAAAGCCGATGCCGGAGAACGCGGAGTGGCGGCCGGTCGCGGTTCGGTGCGGGCGCACGGGGAGGGACGTCGAGGAGCGGCTCGAGCCCGTGAGCGGGAGCGGCGAGCCGCTGTGTTTGCAGTGCATGCGAGTGCGGGCGGCGCCGGCGGCGGTGGCGGTGGTAGCGGTGGCCGCGGCGGCGCCGACAAAGGCGACGCCGGCGCTCGCGCACGCGACGGCGAAAGCCGCGGTGCTGTCGTGCAAAGCCGACTTGTACTGCTCGCGCGAGTGCTTCGATATCGACTCGCAGACGAAGAGCGCGTCGAAGCTCAGACGCGCGCTGTACGAGCGCGAGCGCGGGGTGTGTCGTCTGTGCGGGTGGGACGCGAGCGCGTGCGTGAAGAGGATCGCGGTGATGCGTTCGCGGGCGAAGCGCCGCGAGGCGATTTTGGAGGATTGCCCGGCGTTTGGGGAAAAAGGCGGCAAGGCGCTCCTGGACAGACTCGTCATGACCGCGTGGGAGGGCTCGGCGTGGCACTTCGATCATGTCGTCGCCGTGTACGAAGGCGGTGGGGAGTGTACGGTCGATAACGGCCGGACGCTGTGCGTTTTATGTCACAAGAAGCACTCCGCCTCGCAAAAGAAGCGGTGGGCGGCGGAGCGTCAAAAGAGACGCAAGGAGGAGGAGGCCAGACGCGAGGAAGAGGAGCGGAAAGCGAAAGTCGCGAGAGGGATGAAGTTCATCGCGGAAGCGACCGCGAAGATCACGAAGAAGAACCTCCGAGACTGCGGCATCGTGTCGTCGGACGAGGACGAGAACGACGTCGACGAGGGCGCGAAAGCGGCGGCGAAAGCGGCGCCGCCGCCGAGGGAGCCGCAGCCCGAGCCCGACCCGGAAATTTGCGACTACGCCGGCGGCACCGAGCTGTTCGATCCCGCGGACGAGGACGAGGAGGACGAGGACGAGGACGAGGACTTCGAGAACATGGACGAGGACTTCGAGAACATCATGCCGACGCAGGCTGCGCCCGCGGCGGCGACTATAGGAAGAAAGAAAGTGAAGCGATGAATGAATGCGCTCAAATAGCTGATGGATTGGATATCCATAGTATTATTGACAACGGGGCGGGGATCGAATCCCTCCCCCGCGACTAAGGCAGTCTATATTCTTCTCAAACTTCACTTCTTTCGATCGCCCTGGAACACCTGCCCGGACGCGGTCAACCCGACCTTCTTCACCGCGGGCGCCGCCGTCGCGTCCGCCGCCGCCGCCGCCGCCGCCGCGTCATCGTCTCCCCCGACTTCGAACACCGCCGTCGGCGGCGGAACCCACGCTTCCACCCTCTCCATCGTCCCCGCCTCCTCCGCCGCCGCCGCGACGGGCGGCCGCAACTCCCACTCTTCCATGACGACGTGGTTCACCCTCGGCGTCGGGCTCACCGGCCTGAGCTTCTTCTGCTCCGGTTTCGACACGAGCTTCGCGAAGCGCTCGTAATCGATGTCCTCGCCCTCGCCGTCGCCCAAGTCGCACCGGCGCATCATGCGATGCAGCGTCTCATCGTCCACCTCCACGTTTGCTTTCTTTAAAACCGACCGGATCGCCCCGACGCTGAGCGTGCCCTTGGCGTTCGCGTCTTTCGCTCTAAACGACGCCGTGAGCGTCTCCGCCTCTGGCCTTTCGACGAAAACTTTCGGGACGAGTTTCCTCACAAACCCTTGCACCGGCTGCGCGTCCTTCACGTTCACGTTCACCCTGACCGCGGGGTTGGAAGACGTCGCGGACGCGGCGTCGCCGTGCTTCGCGAAGAGATCGACGCCGACCGCCGCGCCGTCGCCGGCGAATTTGTCGTACAACCCTCGCGCATCCTCGTCCGACACTGTCGCGAGTCCGACGCCGTCGAGCGCTTTCCGAAACGCGTCAAACGTCACGACGCCAGTCTTCGTCGGGTCCAACAGACGCGAGTAGTACCTCGCCTCGCTCCACCCCGCGGGGGTCTTCCCGGAGATCTTCTCCTGCACGAGCTTCTCGAGCTGGTTCGCGGACAGCCGCTTCGGGAACGCCCGCGCTTTCGTGATCGCCGGGGGTTTGTAGTTGTTTCCGCCGAGAACTTCAAACCCAGTCGCCGGCGGCGGCGCGTCCGCGAGCGCCCCCTCCTCCGCCGCTCTCGCGGCGACTTGCAACGCCGCGATGAACGGCCCGGGCTTCACGCGCGCGGTGTGCGTATCTCCCGCGTGCGGGCCGTTCACGGACGCGACGTCCCCGGCGTGATGCGCCGCGGACGCGGGAAGCGCCAACGACGAGTCCTTTGCCGCGCGCTTCGCGGCTTCGATCGCGGCGCTTCTCGAGACGCTCCCTCCTTCCTCGAGCTCCGCGAGCGCGCTCGTCAGGGCTTGGAAGAACGCGGCGATCTTGCCGTTGATTTTCTGCCCCGCGCGGTTCGCAGCCGTGGGGTAGTCCGCGGGTAAGAGCCTCGCGACGAAATCCGCCTTGGAGATTTGCCCCGTCCCCGTGGAGTCGTACCGCGTGATGAGCGCGTCGAGTTCCGCGGGGGAGAGGGCCATCTGGAAGTCGTGTAACGCCTCAGCGAGCTGCGCTTTCGTAATAAACCCGCTCCGGTCCTTGTCAAAGTGCGTGAACGCCTTGCGAAGCTCCGCGGGGCCGCCTTTGCTGCGAGACATGAGCTTATCCCGCAGACGGTTTTCAATCTCATCCGGGGTCATCGTCCGCGGCGCCGCGACGGGCGCTCGTCCACCCTTCCTCGCCGCGCCCTTCCCAAAGCCGTCGATCCAATCGCGCTTCGCCGCGGTCACCGCGCTCGCGGCGACCCCGGACTCGAACTCCGTCACCGCAGCCTTGAGCGCGGCGGCGGCGATCCGACCGTCGTGCGACTCGTCCGCGAGATCTTTCAACCCCCGCAGCAAGTTCGCGTCCACGTCCTCGCCCAGCGCGTCTCGACATTGCTGAAAGTTGAGGTGCCCGCCGTTCGCGGCCGCGGCGGCCGCGAGCGCGGCGCCGGGGGCGACGAGCCCCGCGTGGACGTCCGAGCGAATCTTCGCTTCGTCCTCCGGCTCGATGCCGACGGCGACGTCGATCGGGATGAACTCCTTGATAAACGCGTCAAAGGTGACGTGCCCGGTGCCGAGCGGGTCGCACCGTTTGAACAGCGACGCGACGACGTCCTCGGTCGGGACGATGAGGAAGTTGGCGAGCATCTGCTTAAACTCGCGCGCGTCCAGCGATCCGTTGCCGTTGAGGTCGAGCCCGAGAAACGCGCGTCGCAACGCGGCGCCGCCGCCTTGAAACTTTTCGCGAATCTTCTCCTTGAGTAGCGCCGCCACTCTCTCGACCGTGCCCGCCTCGCCGGTGAGCTGCTGGACGTCCTTCGGCGGGCGCGGTTTCCCGTGGAGCGCCGCGGCCGCGGAGGGCGTCGCCGGGCGGTCGTCCGCGCCGCCGGGGGCGGGGGCGGTCGCCGCCGGGAAATCTTCCGGGAGGACGAAATTGCAAAATTTCGGCAAGTCGACGTACCCGGCGCCGTCGACGTCGAACCGCGACATGATCCCGTCCAAAATCTCCTCCGTGCTGTCGATGTTAAACCGCGCGAGCGTCCTCGCGATGCCATCGCGGTCGACCTTGCCGGAGACTTTGCCGCTGCCCGCGAGCGACTTGAACGCCTTCGCGCGTTGGTGCGAGCCCGCTTTGGAGCTTTCCAAAATTTTTTCGCGCAGCAACACGTCCACGGGCACGCGCTTGCCCGCGACGGAGTACACGGGGACTTTCACCTTGCGGTACGGCGTCGGGACCGTCGTCCGCGGCGCGAGTTCAGCAGAGAGCTCCTCCGCCGGTGCGTTCGTCGGCGCTTCCGTCGGCGTCGGCGCGGCGACATCCCCGGCGAAGTGCGCGCGGGGTTGCGAGGACGGCGCGGCGTCGGCGGCGTCGGCGTCGGCGTCGCCCGCGCCCGCGCCCGCGCCCGCGCCGCCCGCGCCCGCGGACGCTTCCTTATCCAAAGTCGCGACCGCGCCGGAGACGACGTCTCTCGCCGCCGCGCGCGTCGCCGCGGCAGCCTTACGCCTGCGCTCCGCCTCCGCGTACTTCGTCCACGGCATCTCCTCCGCCGCGCGCGGCGCGCGCTTCGATCGCGACTCGGTCGGGATCGCGATGGGCTGCCCTCGGCCCTTCACCGTGCTGACCATCGCGAACTTTCGGATGAAGTTCCCGTCCTTGTCTCGGTTCGGCTTGGGCGTGCGCTCGACGAGCGGCCCCGGCTCCGGGAGCTTCTTCGCCTTGCGCGCCATTCGCACGGCTTTGCGCTCGCGTCGCATCGCGTCGTCGCCGAGGATGCGCGCTTTTTCGCGCTCGAGCCTCGCGCCCGCGGACGCGTTCTCGTCGCCGTCGTCGCGCCCCACGAGCGTGCTCTCGAGGCGCTTCTTCGGTGGGAGGTTCTTCGGCGTCGCGAACGACATGATGAGGGCGTCGAACGTGCGGAGGGCGCGCGTTCGAGTGATGAAGACGCGGGCGGCGAGGGCGCGAGCGACGGTTCTGTTGTTGACCTCAAACCAAACGGTCAAAATCTGGGAAACGGCAAAAAGCGTCGAACCGTAACGCTCGGACGGACCGGCAGCGCGCCGCGGCGCAGATCTCGCGCGCCGCCGCCGCGATGAGCCTATTCGGCGACGACAAGGAGTCCGAATGCGGCGCGGTGAAGAAAGTCTCCGGCCCCGTCGTCGTCGCGGACAACATGTACGGCGCGGCGATGTACGAGCTCGTGCGCGTCGGCGGCGACGCGCTCGCGGGAGAGATCATTCGTCTCGAGGGCGATTCCGCGACGATACAGTGCTACGAGGAGACGTCCGGGCTGACCGTCGGCGATCCCGTGCTTCGATCGCGGCGGCCGCTCAGCGTCGATCTCGGCCCGGGGGTCATGGGCGACATCTTCGACGGGATACAGCGCCCGCTGCGGACGATCGCGAAAGTCGCGGGGGACTGCTTCATCCCGCGCGGGATCGACGTCCCGAGCGTGGATCTCGACAAATCGTGGGAGTTTCATCGCCCGACCGCGACCGGAGGGGACGGCGGCGGCGGATTCAAGGTCGGCGACTACGTCACCGGCGGGGACGTCATCGGCGTCGTCCCGGAGAACAACCTCATCGCGCACCGCGTCATGCTGCCGCCGAGCCTCCGCGGCCGCGGGAAAATCTCGTGGCTCGCCGAGCACGGCGACTCGTACACCCTGCGCGACGCGGTCGTCGAGCTCGAGGTTGACGGCGTGACGAAGTCGTACACGATGCTGCAGAAGTGGCCGGTGCGAACGCCGCGACCGGTCGCGGAGAAACTCATGGCGAACCACCCTCTGTTGACCGGGCAGAGGGTTTTAGACGTCATGTTTCCGAGCATGCTGGGCGGGACGTGCGCCATCCCGGGCGCGTTCGGGTGCGGTAAAACGGTCATCTCCCAGGCGTTATCGAAATATTCAAACAGCGATGCCATCGTCTACGTCGGCTGCGGCGAACGCGGCAACGAGATGGCGGAAGTGTTAGCCGAGTTTCCGTCGCTCACGCTGACGCTCCCGGACGGCTCCGAGGAGAGCATCATGCGGTGCGTTCTCTGCGAACGTTTTCCACCCATCGCGCCGGTGTCAACATTTGATCGTGCCCCGTTTCAACTGACCGATGAACATTTTGGAATCACCCTGCCCCGAGACGGACGACGCTCGTGGCGAACACGTCGAACATGCCCGTCGCCGCGAGAGAGGCGTCGATATACACCGGCATCACGATCGCAGAGTACTTCCGCGATCAAGGGTTCAACGTCGGCATGATGGCGGACAGCACGTCGAGATGGGCGGAAGCGCTCAGGGAGATCTCCGGGCGTCTCGCGGAGATGCCGGCAGACGCCGGATACCCGGCGTACCTGGGCGCGAGGCTCGCGTCGTTTTACGAGCGCGCCGGCCGGGTTCGGTGCTTGGGGTCGCCGAAGCGCGAAGGCTCGGTCACGATCGTCGGCGCGGTGTCTCCGCCCGGGGGCGACTTCAGCGACCCGGTCACGAGCGCGACGTTAGGGATCGTCCAGGTGTTTTGGGGGCTGGACAAGAAGCTCGCGCAGAGGAAGCACTTTCCGAGCGTGAACTGGTTGATCTCGTACAGTAAGTACGACAACGCGTTGCGTCCGTTCTATGAGAAGACGGACCCGGAGTTCCTGTCGTTGCGCGCGAGAGCGCGGGAGGTTTTACAGAAAGAGGACAAGCTCAACGAGATCGTGCAGCTCGTCGGGAAGGACTCGCTCGCGGAGACGGACAAGGTCGTCCTAGAGACGGCGAGGTTCCTCAAGGAAGATTTCCTTCAGCAGAACAGTTTCACCGCCTACGATAAGTACTGCCCGTTCTACAAGTCCGCGGGGATGCTACGCAACATCGTGAAGTTCCACGACCTGTCCACGGCCGCGATCAAGCGCGCCGCCGCGGCCGCGGCGGAGGGCGGCGGCGGCGGCGGCGGCGGCGGCGGCGGCGGCGGCGCGAAGATAACCTTCGCGGTCGTCAAGTCGCGGACGTCGGATCTGCGGCGCCGACTCGCGTCGCAAAAGTTTGAGGACCCGGCAGACGGGGAAGCGCGCGTGGTCGCGAAGCTCGCGGAGCTCGGGGACGACCTCGTGTCGTCGTTCAGGCAGCTCGAGGACGAGTTCAGGTAGGTCACGTCACGCGACGGCCGGCGATTAATTTTACCGCGCGATCGATGATATCGCGAAACCCCGCCGTCTAGCTAGCGCGGACTCGTCGATCGACTATAGGATATCGCTACTCGGCGTCGGACCCCAGACCCGGCGGCGGCGCGTCCGCCTCCGCCGCCGCCTTCGCCTCCTCCTCCTCCCCCACCTCCGACTTCCCCCGCTGCGAGAAGTGATCCCTCAGGAGCTCCCGCCCCGGCCTGAGGAACGCGTCCGCCCATCTCTTATCCACCCCCTTCAGCGCGTCCCTGACGTCCTCGCGCGCCTTCACGAAATCGCCGTCGTTCATCACCGGCTCCCCCGCGTCGACGCTGAGGGTCGTCGCCCATACGAAGCGACGTCGGGGTGGAGTTGAAAGGCGTCAGAAGCGGAGTTGAAAGGTGTCGAGGTGTGTGCGTCGGGATTGTGAGCGAGGGACCCTGGGCGGAGAGATGCGACCGCCGGGAGATAAAGTCCTTAAGGAACGGCGTTCACCGCGCCGACGCGGTCGTATGGGGACCAGTGTGAGATAGAAAGAGGACGCGCCTGATGGCGTACGGAAGATCTATCCACGACCTGCACCCGCCGTATCGCTCCACATCCGGCGGCAGCGTCGTCAGCGCCGCGTCCTCGTCCGCGAGTTTCTTCACCCTGAGCTCGAGGATCGTGATCGGTGCCTCCGGCTTCCACTTCATCCGCGCGGAGAGGAGCTCCGGGGTCCACGCGTGATGCGCGGCGAGTTTTTCAAACACGCTCGCGTCCTTCGTGACCCACGCGCCCGTGCACTCCGCGATGAGCGTCACCGGCACGGCGTCGCCGTTCTTCATGTCCGGCGTCGGCGTCTCCATGAACGCTCGCGCTCTCTCTCGCAGCGGCGTCGCCTCGGTGATGCGTTCGCTCGGATGATACGCCGTGGGGAAGAGCGCGAAGTGTCTGGCGACGAGCTCGAACCCGCCGTCGCCGTCCCTCAGCCCGCCCTTGCGGAAGACGATCGTCTGCTCGCCAGCCTCGAGCGCGGCGACGATCGCGCCCCACTCCTTCATCGCGACGGTGATGGGCGGCGGCACCCCGCGCGGGGTGCGTCGCGCGGGAGGCGGGAGATGTTGTTTTCGCGCATCCTCCGCCGCGTCGTTCTCTTTCGCCCCGTTCGCGTCCGACGCCGCGGCGTCCTCCACGGCGGCGCGAAGAGGTCGCCGTCCGCGACGGCGTCGACGCGATGACACGCCGGCGCGTCGGGCGATGACGCGCGACGCGAGCGTCGCGGCGACGGGCGTCGCCATGTCGCCCCCGCGCGCCGGCGAATGCCGCGCCGCGTGCGGCCGACCGACGAAGCGCTTCTCTTCGGGGGGTGCCGTGAGCGATGCCTCGTCACCCACTGCAGCGGCGTTATCCTTCCGTTCGCGTTCATCACTCCCCCGCGCGCGCGATGCTTCGCCTCGCCGCCTCCCGACTCGCACGACGCGCCGCGCCCTTCGCGGGCGCGGCCGCGAGGCCCGTCCTCGCGCCGCTCGCGCGCGGCATGGCCGACGACGCGTCGCTTCTGAAGACGGCGCTGTACGACTTCCACCTCGAGATGGGCGCCAAGATGGTGCGACGCGCTCTTCGACGACCTCCTCGATCGATCGACGGACGGATGGATGGCGCTCGACGGTCGATCGCGACGCCCTCGGCGCGGCGCGACCCGCGCGCGATCGCGATGACGACGCGACGCCACCGTCGTCGCGATATCGCGATCGCGCGGAGATCGCGTCGTTCGCGCCGCGCGTCGCTTCCTCCCTCTCGTCGACTCTCCCGTCCCCCGGCGAGGTCCCTTCGAACGGACGCGCTTCGTCGTCGCCTCCGCTGTCGTTCCGAAAAAAACAACGCGATGCCGTGTTCGTTCGTTCGTTCGTTCATCCTCCCTCCCTCCCTACCCCCTCTCCCTCCCCTCTCCCTCCTCCAGGTCCCGTTCGCCGGGCACAGCATGCCGATCCAGTACGCCGACTCCATCATGGAAGCGACGAAGCACTGCCGCTCGGCCGCGTCCCTGTTCGACGTCTCCCACATGCTCGGCTCGTCCATCCGCGGGAAGGACGCCGTCGCGTTTACCGAGTCTCTCGTCGTCGGCGACATCAAAGCGCTGAAGAACGGCACGGGCACTCTGTCCCTCGTCACGAACGAGCACGGCGGGATCATCGACGACACCGTCGTCACGAAAGTCACCGACGAGGACATCTACATCGTGTTGAACGGCGCGTGCTCGGCCAAGGACCAGGCGCATATCAACGCGCACCTCGCCAAGGCCAAGGCGAAGGGCATGGACGTGGAGTTCATCGTCCACTCCGATCGATCGCTGCTCGCGTTCCAGGGCCCCAAGGCTGTGGACGTGCTCCAGCCCCTGTGCCCGGGCTTGGACCTCGATAAGCTGTACTTTGGGATGTTCACGGAGGCCACCGTGGACGGCAAGCCGGTGTGGCTGACGAGGACGGGGTACACGGGGGAGGATGGATTCGAGATCTCGCTCTTGAAGACGGACACCGTCGCGCTCGCGAAGAAGCTGCTCGAGAACCCTGCGGCGCGGCTCTGCGGCCTCGGCGCGCGCGACTCGCTTCGCCTGGAAGCGGGCTTGTGTCTGTACGGCAACGACCTGAACGACAGCATCGGCCCGATCGAGGCTGGGTTGACGTGGACGATTGGAAAATCCCGCAGAGACGCGTGCGATTTCGTCGGCGGCGACGTCATCAAAAAGCAGCTCGCGGACGGCGTCGACAGGCGCCGCGTCGGCTTGAAAGTCGGTAAGGGCGCGCCCGCGCGAGGCGGCAGCAAGATCCTCGACGTGGACGGCGCGGAAGTCGGCGAAGTCACCTCCGGCGGGTTCTCCCCCGTGCTCGGCGAGAACATCGCGATGGGATACGTGAAGAAATCGCTCGCCAAAGCCGGGACGGAGCTTCAGGTCGAGACGCGCGGGAGGAAGAGCACCGCGGTCACGGCGAAGATGCCGTTCGTGACGTGCCACTACCACAGGCCGTCCGCGTGAGCGTGAGCGTGAGCGAGCGAGGAGGTGTTCGCGTCGAGCGGGGGGCGTCGACGACGAGTTTACACTACTAGCGTCGTTGTTTTTACACAAACGCTGGATGGAAGGAAGGAAGGAAGGAAGGAAGGGACGCGCCGCGTCGCGGCCGCGGAGCCACGAGCGCGCTGTCGTCTTCGTTCGTTCGTTCGTTCGTTCGTTCGCCCAGCACGGTCGGTGCATCAAAGAATCCAATCCGCCTCCCCCCCCCCTCCCAGCTCCGTCCTTCAGGGCCGTCCTATACAAGCGAATATCGGGGTGGAGTTCATAGGCGTCAGTTTGAGTTGAAAGGCGCCAAGGGCGGGGATTGAAAGCAAGCGGTGGGCGGAGAGACGCGCCGGGCAAAGTCCTTAAGGATCGGCGTTCACCACGCCAACGCGGTCGTATGGGAACCAGTGTATTAGAACGCACCTCACGTGAGCCCGTATCCGCAACACCGCGTGCACTGCTCTTGCGTGCACCCTAGACACCGATGACACCGCGCGACGTTCGGTATCGTGATCTCCCCCCTCCCGCCGCACAGGACGCATTTCATGACGCCCCTTCCTCGGCACCGCTCGCACCGGTTGTGCAGCTTATCGAACGCGACGATCGCGCTCCGCAGCTGCGCCGCGACGTGATGCAGGTCCACGCCGAGGTCTGTCTCGGACTTTTGCAGGCATCGGAGCGTCTCCTCCATCATGCTCTTCGGGGACCAGTCCATGTCGCCGGGCCGCGCCGCGCCGCGCGACGTGGGGAGGAGCGCGTGGCGTGGGAGGCACGGAGGCGCGCGTTGCCGCGAGGCAGCGCGTGACGCGTCGGGTCGGCGCGAGACGTGAAGAATGCCGCGCGAAAACCTCGAGAAGAACGTCTCGTCTGATGACTCGGCGTCTCGGCGTCGGCGTCGTCGTCCAGTGGCCTTTTGACCCGTGCGCGCGATGAAACTCTTCGATCGAAGAACACGTCATCACCTTTCACTTCTGTCGTTTTCATCGTTCAATTCATCGGTGAAGCAATCGTTGTTACGCCGATACCACGCAAATGCTTTTTTTGCCGCGCAAAATAATATCGCCGAGACGTGTCGCGAGCGTCACTTCTTCGCGCTTCATGCGACGAGCGGCCTCGCTCATAAACCGCGGGATGATGAGTTCCCTTTCCCTCACCGGCGCGTTCGTCCAGGGTGCCCCCTCGAAGGTGCGCGCTCGGCCTCGCGCGCCTCTCCGTCTTCGCGCGCCGTCGCGCGCGCGAACCGATCTTGAATCACATTATTTTTTCCTCGTTGTTTGCCGACTCCCGCGCGCGATCGCTCGCCGGCGCGATCTCACGCCGCCCGCGTCCCTCCTCCCCCTACCCAGGCTCCCCTCCGCGCGTCCCGCGCGCTCTCGACCACCACCACTCGCCGCGCGATGATATATCGCGCCCCGGCCCGCGCGGCCGCGAACCTCGGCAACGGCGGCGTCGACGACTCCCTCGCGAAGCGCCTCCTCGCGTCGGATCCCGCGGCCGCCTCGCTCGCGTCGCAGTCCGCGTCGTTCTCCTCCGCGGCCGCGAAGAAGAAAGCCGCGGCGGCGAAGTCCGCGGCGAAGCCGAAGTCAAAGGCGGCGGCGTCGAAGACGCCCGCGCCGGCGCCGGAGAAGCCCGCCGCGGCCGCGGAGGAGGAGACGCTCGACCCGGAGACGCAAAAGGTCAAAGACGCGAAGCTGCGAGCGCTCGACCGCGTCCTCGGCGAGATCGACGCCAACTTCGGCAAGGGCTCCATCATGAAGCTCGGTACCGCGTCGCAGGCCAAGGTGGCGACGTTCCCCTCCGGCGCGATGACCTTGGACATCGCCCTCGGCGGCGGCTTGCCCCGCGGGCGAATCGTCGAGGTGTACGGCCCCGAGTCCAGCGGCAAAACAACGCTCGCGCTGCACGCCATGGCGGAGATGCAAAAGATCGGCGGCAACGTCGCGCTCATCGACGCGGAGCACGCGTTCGACCCGGAGTACTCCGCGAGGTTGGGCGTCAAGGTGAACGAGGTCATAGTGTGCCAACCGGAGACGGGGGAGATGGGGCTCGAAGTGGTCGACGCGCTCGTGCGATCGGGCGGGATCGACCTGATCGTCGTCGACTCCGTCGCCGCGCTCGTCCCAAGGAGCGAGATCGAGGGCGAGATTGGGATGGTCCAGGTGGGCGCGCACGCGCGGCTGATGTCGCAGGCGCTCCGGAAGATCAACGTCAACGCAGCGAAGGCGGGGGTGACGATCATCTTCCTCAACCAACTCCGATCGAAGGTCGGGGTCATCTACGGCAACCCCGAGATCACCACGGGCGGGAACGCGCTCAAGTTCTACGCCTCCGTGCGCCTCGACATCCGACGCAAAGAAGTCATCAAAGGCAAATCCGGGGAGGACGACCTCGGGACCAGGGTCAAGGTGAAGGTGGCGAAGAACAAGGTCGCGCCGCCGTACAAAGTCGCCGAGTTTGACATGCTCTTCGGCCGCGGCATCGACCCCATGGGGTGCACCCTGGACGCCGCGGACAACATGGGCGTCGTCGACAAGCGCGGCGCGTGGTACTCCTACAACGACGAGCAGCTCGGGCAGGGCAGGGAGAAGACGATGGAGAAGCTGCGGGAGAACCCCGCGATGCTCGCGAGCGTGGAGAAGGACGTTCGGCGGATCATCGCGGAGCGGCTCGCGGGGCAGGCGCGTCCCGTACACTGGTTCCCATACGGCCGCGTCGGCGTGGTGAACGCCGATCCTTAAGGACTTTTCCCGGCGTGTCTGTCCGCCCAGCCCTCGCTTTCAATCCCGACACACCTCGACGCCTTTCAACTCCAACTGACGCCTTTCAACTCCACTCCGACGTTCGCTCGTATGGAACGACCCTCAGTACGGCGCGCCGATCGCCAAGGTGGCCGTGGAGCCGCTCAAGGTGAACGCCGCGACCGAGTTCGATTTCGACCTCGACGACGAGCTCGAGGGGAACGCGCGCTGATCGGAGGGAGAAGAAGAGAAGAGGGGGATGAGAGAGAGAGGGCCATCGCGCTATCGGCGATGATGACAAGCGTGAAAAATAACATCTGAGGTTCTGACGAGCGAATTTTTGTGACCGTTTGTAACCGTCGCGAGTTCCGAGGCCGGAGGGGACCGAAGCGTGGGCGCCGCGCGCGGTCGCACACCGTCCCCGCGCGCGCCGCCGCACCCGCGTCGAGCCACACGGGACCGTTCGTCCCCGAACCCCGCGCGCGTCGCGTCGTTCGTCGCATCGCACGCCGCGGCCCTCGCGTCGCCCGCGCGTCGTCCTCGCGTCGCGGAGAGCGTCCATCGCATCTCGTCCGTCGTCGTCGTCGTCGTCCGGCGAGATGGCGACGCGCGGCGCGCCGCGCCGCAGCGCGAGGAACAGCCCCCCCATCGCGGGCGCGCCGTCCAACGCGGGCGTCGAGACCGACATCGCCCCCGTCGCGGCCGCGCCGTCGTTCCGAACTCCCGGGAAGACGCCCGGTTCCGCGCGCCCGGCGTGGCGCGGTCCCGGCGCGAAAGAAAACGTCGGCGCCCCCGCGCATCATCTCTCCCCGCGAACGGGACCGACGTCGCGCAAGCTCGACGCGCGCTCGCCCGCGTCCGCGGCGATGACCCCGGGACGAAGCGCGCGCCCGAAGTTCGCGTCGAGGACGCCGGGGGGAAGCAAGCTCGGGACGCCGTCGCGCGTCGTCCGCGGCGCGTACCCGCGCCCGAGTTCCTACACCCCGGGGAAGAATCTGCCCCCGCTGTCCCCGGCGCAGAATCTTCCGCGCTCGCCGATGGCGGAGCTCGCGCACAACGAAAACACCCTGGTCGACGTGACGTCTCCGCTCGGAGCGTTCGTCCCCGCGACGGAGGCGAGGCTCACGCCGCCGAGCGCGCGCCGCCGCGACGGCGACGCCGCCGCCGCCGCCGCCGCGGAGCGAAGAGAGACGATGGCGCCGGGGAGCATCACGCCGTTCTCCGCGGCGAAAGTCCTTAAGGAACGGCGTTCACCACGCGAACGCGGTCGTATGGGAACCAGTCACGACGACGACGACGACGACGACGACGAGCCGGACGAAGTCGACGAAGAAGAAGTCGCGGAGGAAGCGGACGACGCGACGCTGATGCCGCCGCCGCCGCCGCGGACGATGGCGATGACGATGCCCGAGGCTGAGCCTCTCGTCGACGTGCCCGTCGAGGAAGACGCGAAGGATGAAGGCGAGGCGCCGGCGGCGCCGGCGCCGGCGACGGCGACGTTTTCCCCGGCGCCGGCGGCGGCGCCGGCGGCTGTCGCGGAGTGGAACTCGCCCGCGATGGCGGAGCTCACGGGAGGGCACGATCTCGGCCTCGCGCCGAGGGATCTGCCGACGCCGACGATGGCCCTGGACGCCGCGACGGTCGCGCTCAGGGCGATGGAGGAGTCGTGGGCGGAGGAGGAGGAGGAGGAGGCGGAGGATGCCGCCGCCCCCGCCGCCGCCGCCGCCGCGCCCGCGGAGGAGGAGGAGACATCGGAAGCGCCCCCGGTCGAAGTCGAGCCCGCGCCCGCGCCCGCGCCGGAGGTCGATGAGGTCATCGTCCAGGAAGCGGCGGTCGTCGAGGACGGCGCGCGCGCGGCCGCGGTCGCCGCGGCGTACGTCGACACGATCGAACCGGCGCCGGCGCCCGCCGCCGCGGATGCGGCGGCGTCTCCCCTCGCGGCCCCGACGCCCTCGACGCGATCGCCGCTCCCGCACCCCCCTACCGCCGCCGGCGCCGGCGTCGGTGCTGCGACCCCGTTCAACGCGAAACGATCGCAAACGCCGAACGGTCAGACCCCGCAGTGGGCGCGGAACTCCAAGGCGTGGCACGAGCAGCAAGCGACGCAGCTCACGAACATGATGGAACGCGTCGCGCACATGACGCACGAGCACTCGCACAGAGCCGCGGAGGAGTCCTACGTCGTGCATCAGCAGACGAGCATGTTGCAGAAGAAGCTCGAGATGCAAGAGCGCGAGCTCGCGGCGCAGAGAGAGGCGTTGGAGCAGCAGTCGTGGCAGATGAAGCTCGCAGCGGATCAGGCGCGGAAGCAAGCCGAGGCGGCGGCGTCGGAGCAATTTCGAATGCGCGAGGAGCTTCAACGACAGATGGCGGCGCAGCAGGCGGCGCAGCGCGCGATGATGAAGGAGGAGGAGGAGACGAGAAGGAAACTCACGGAGATGGCCGCCGCCGCGGTGAAGGCGGTGACGCACGGGGTGAGCGCGAGTGGTGGCGCGAGCGGTCACGGGCCCGCGGGTCAACCCTCCGGCGTCCCCGCCGCCGCGCCGGCGCCCGCGCCGGCGCCGGCGCCGTCTGGCTGGGCCGCTCGCGTCGCGGCGTCGTACCAGAACGCCCCGAGACCCCCCGCGCCGGTCGCGACGACGACGACGTCGAAAGCGCTCGAGGACGAGCTCCTGGCGTGCCGACGCGCGATCCAGCAGAAGAACGCGGAGTCCGACGCCGTCGCGCGGAGACTCCGGGAGTTGCAGCGGGAAGAGTCGGAGCTCGCTCTGCGCGCCGCGGAGCTCTCGCGGCATCTCATGCGCACGACGCTCGAGGGCGAGGGCAACGTGCCGCCGCTCGCGCCGTTCGATTACGCGTCGATTATGCTGCGCGCGCCCGAGGGGGCGTCGCCGAAGAGCGCCGTGGACGCCATCTCGCGCGCGGCGGCGTATGCGGCGGGGGGCGGCGGCGGCGGCGGCGAGAGCGGCGGCGGCGAGTTTTTGCCGCTCACGCCCGTCGCCGCGGGCGGCGGGAGCGTCTACACGTCTTCGGCGGCGGCGGCGGCGGCGGGAGGCCCCGCGATGGACGCGGACGGGTTCATCGTCATGGACATGGGCTACGGCGTCCCCGAGAACGCGGCGCCGCCGCCCGCGGCGGGCGCGGAGGTCAAGGTCCAGGCCCCGGCGGCGACGGCGGCGGCGACGGCGACGGTGACGGCGACGGCGACGGCCCAGGACGTCGCCGCCGCGCCCGCGCTCGTCCCGGAGCCCGCGGAGGCGCCGCCCGCCACCGGCGCCGCCCTCGTCGCGACGTACAAGCGCCCGATTCAAACGATCGAGCTGAAGAAGGAGGTGGTCGCGCTCCACTTCCTCGGCGGCGCCGTCGACGCGTCCGACGCCGCGCCGAGGATGCTCATGACCGCCACCTCGGATGGTTGCGTCCGGCTGTTCGAAGCCGGCGCGCGCCGCGCCGCGGGGATGGTCCGCGGGCCCAAGTGCGGGATCGTCGACGCGGCGTCCGCGGGGACGGAGGCGTACCTCGTCCCCGCGGACGCCGCGGAGGGCATCGCGCGCGTCGACCTGAGCAACGGCCGCGAGCTCGGCGGGCTGTCGTGCCGCGGCGACGGCGACGACGACGAGACGGCCGCGCGGGAGCTCTCGTGCGTCGCCGCGGGGGAGAGAGGGAGCTCGATCGTCGTCGCCGCGGGCGAGGGCGGGGACGTGTTCGTGTGGGACACGCGCGTCGGCCCGAGAGGGAGCTCGCGGAGGTCCGTCGGCGGCGCGGCGCGTTCCAACGCCGGGTGCGCGCCCGTGATGACCTTGCACGTCGCCGGCGCCGCGCGCGTGTCCTCGCTCGCGCTCGGCGGGTACGGCGACGTCGCCGGCGCCGCGCCCGCGTCGGTCGCGGTCGTCGCGTCGAACGGCGCGAAGGTGTTCGACTTACGGAACGGCGGGTCGGGGTCGTCGCGGCCGACGCGGCTGCAGTCGCGCGAGCCCGGCACGCGTTGGTGCGGCGTCGCGAAGACCTCCGGCGGCGAGTTCGCGACGTTGTCCACGACTGGGGACGTCACCGCGTGGAGGCAGTCCGGGGCGGGGTACGCGCCCGTGCGGACGATGCGAAACGTCGCGGGGGTGACGGAGAATACGAACAGTCACAGCAGCAACGCGTCCTTCGCGCCCGCGTTCGCGACGTCCGCGGGGTCGCTCGCCGTCGCCGCCAACGGCGACGTCGTGTCCGCGTTTGACGTCACCGACGGCTCCACAGCGTCGGAGTGGAACATCTCGGACGGGATGGCGTCCGCGGGGGGTGGGAACGGGTTCGTGCGTAACGGCTGGGGGCATGGCGTTAACGATGACGGCGAGATCGTGTCGCTGCGCGCCGCCGCGTTTGGGTTCGGCGCGGAGAGTCAATCGTTCGGCGCGTCGTCCTTCGCGCTCGGGTTCACCGACGGCGTGGTGCGCGTGTACGGGCCGGGGGATTCGCGATGATGGCGACGGTTCATATTACGGGACGCGAACCGTCGGCGTGTGCGCTGCGCGCGCGACGACGGCGACGCGACGGGAGGGGCGGGTGATTAGAGACGAGCACGTAGCGCTCGACGTGTGTATACAGACGACAGACGAATGGAATGGACGGACGACGAACGCGGTCGCGCGCGCGACTGGACTCGTTCTTTTTGCACAGCTGTCAGACAGTTTTCGTTCGTGACCTCTACGCGCCGCGTCGTCCAGTTCGGACGGCTCGCGCGCCTCATCACCCGCGCGTCGCGTCGACGGCGCGCGCGTGCCGGTCATAACGCCTCGCGCGCGCGGCTCTCGATCTCTCGGAGCCGCGGGTATCCTCGTCGACGCGCGCGCGCGCGTCGTCGACGCGCGGCAGAGGACGCACGCGCGGTCTCCGAGCGTCCTTTCGTCCCGTTCGCCGGACGAGCGGAGGCGATTTTTCCTTCGCGGGAGCCATGGCTGCGCGCGCGGTCTGCCGCGCCGCTCGGGGACGCGTCGCCGCCGTCGCGTCCACGTCCGCGTCGGCCGCGACGGAAGCGATCGTCGCATCGCGCGCGTCGCCCGCGTCCCGGCGCGGGCTCGTCGTCGGCGCGACGACGCGAGGGGCGCGCGCGGGGGGAGGAGCGAGGGGTCGGGACTCGACGACGTCGACGTCACGCGGGATGTCCTCCTCCCCCGGCGCCGCGGCGTCCATCCCGAGCGAGCTCCCCGCGGCGAGCGAGCTCATCAAGCAGCTCTCGGACGCGCAGAGAACCGCGATGTTAGAAGCGCTCGTCGCGCACGAGTCCAACGCCGCGGGAGAAGGAGGAGGAGGAGGAGGAGGAGGAGGAGGCGTCTCCCCCGGAGACGCGGCGTGCCCAACGGATCGATTAGAAGGCCTCGTCTTCGCCGCGCGCGGGGGTAAGACCAAGCGCATGACCACGGAGGAAGTCAACGCGCTGTGGAAGCAAGCGGACATAGACAAGAGCGGCGTCCTCTCGAGGAGCGAGTTCAACATCCTCCTCGGGCGCGTGTTCGACCGAGCGCAACGACGCGGGCCGGGGCTGGAAGCCGCGATGATGCGCGCGGCGGGGAAAGGCGACGTCGTGATCGATAACAAGGTGCTCTTCGCGATATTCACCGCGCAGTGCATCCCGTTCATCGGGTTCGGGTTCATGGATAACGCGCTGATGATCACCGCGGGGGAGTACATCGAGCTGAAAGTCGGCGCGACGTTCGCGTTGTCCACGATGGCAGCCGCGGGGCTCGGGAACTTGCTCAGCGACATCGCCGGCGTCGGCTTCTCGTCCAAGATCGAGCTCATGGCCGAGCGGTGGGGGTTCAAGAACCCGGAGTTGACCGCGGCGCAGGCGGCGAAGAGCGGGCCGCGGTTGATGCGGATGCTCGGCGCGGTGATCGGCATCTCGATCGGATGCCTGTTGGGGATGTTTCCGCTGTTGTTTTTCGAGGACGACGACGAAGAAAAGGAAAAGGACTACATAAAGAAGATAAAGGCGCTGGAGGCGCGGCTCGAGGAGAGGGAGAAGATCGCCGCCGTGGACGGAGGCTCCGTCGACTGAGGAGAGATCGACGCGTCGAGCGACGAACGGCGAGGTGGGCGTTACTACATAGCGTACATATACGTAGTCTATACTCCGCGTTGACATAATTAGACTTAATTTTTCACCTCGCCGCGGTCCTCGCCAGGGTGATCGCCGTCGTCAAAGGCGTCAGAGCGCTCGTGTTCAGCGCCTTAAACTCCCTCGTGCCGCTGTCGTACTTCATCGTGCTGTCCACGTTATACAGCGGCACCACGTTAGGGCCGCTCTTGCCGTGAATCTTCACCAGTCGCTCCACGGTTTCGTTCTCCGGATCTCGCGTCAACGCGTACAACGCGCGAAATTTCAACGGAAACGTGTTTTCCCGGAAGAGCACGACGAAGACGACGGCGACTTCCGCAGGGACCGCGTCCAACGCCGCGAGCGCGTCGTCGCGTTCTTTTTGCATCGCCGCGCCAGCCATGCACACGTGCGACAGCGCGTTGCGGACGATCTTCTTGTTCGACAGTCGTTGCGACGGACGATACGCCGGGACGACGGCGGCGTCGGACGTTTTCCGACGACCGTCCGACATTCTTCCTCTGGGGTGGAGTTGAAAGGCGTCGATGGCGGGGATTGACAGGAAGGGGTGGGCGGAGAGATGCGCCGGGAAAAGTCCTTAAGGATCGGCGAGCACAACGCGTGCGGGGTCGTATGGGGACCGGTGTACAGAACGCACCCGCCAGCCCGCGCGCTCCTCGCGCGTCGCGCGTCGATCGCCGCGGCGCCCTCGCTCGCCCTCGCCATCCGCTCCGCGGCGGCGGCGGCCAACGAGCGCGACGTCACCGCGTCGTGTCCCAGCGTCGGCTCCACGCCGCCGCTCTTGGACAACGCGTCCCGGCCCCACGCCCCGCTCGGCACCCCCGCGTCGGCGTCTCTCTTCCACCCGCCGACGTCGATCCACATCGCCTCGCCCTTCAGGCCCTTGAACGCTTCCGCGCGCGCCTTCTCCCGCGCCTCGCGCTCGCGCTGCTCGGCGTCCTGCCGCTCCCACTCTGTCCGTCGGCGTTCCTCCCACGCGTCGCGTTCCTCGAGCTCGCGCGCGGCGTCGGACGGCACGAGGAGGTTCGACGCCCCGGATTCGAACCCGTCCACGACGGCGGCGGTTCCCGCACCCGCGGCGTCGTCGTCGTCCACGAGCAGCTCGTCGTCGTCGACCGCGCCGAACCACTCCGGGAACGCGGGCGGCGGCGAGCCGGAGCCGGCGGCTTCCGCGTCGGCGGCTTCCGCTTCTCGCGCCGCGGCGTTCATCGCGGCCTCCGCGTCCGCGGCGGCGGCGGCGAACGCGGCGTCCGCCGCCGCTCTCAGCGCGGCTTCTTCTCTTCTCGCCTTGGCGTCCTCCTCCGCCGCGATCTCCTCGGGCGAGCGCGCGACGCGCGGCAGCGACCTCGGCGCGACGCGCAACGGAATCGGGTCCGGCCCCGGGGCGTTCAGAAACGCCGCCGCCTCCGCCGCCGCGGCGGCAGCCTCCGCGATCGCCGCCTCCGCGGCGCGCTGGAGCCGCTCCGCGCGCGCCGCCGCAGCCTTCGCCTTCTCCTCGCGCGCGAGGTTCGGATCGCCGAGCCTCGCGACGCGCGGCGGCGGCAACGGCGACGACGCGCCCGCCGCCGGGGTCGGGTCCAGCCCCGGGGCTTCCAACAGCGCGCGCGACTCTTCTCGGACGAGCGCTTCCTCCGCGAGCGCCGCGCGTTCACGCGCGGCGCGCTCCGCCGCGGCCGCAGCCTTCGCGTCTCGCGCGCGTTCGGGCGTGAGCGTCGCCGCGCGCGGCAGCGGCGGCGGCGGGATCGCCGGGATGGGTCTCGGGCCGGGCGCGGCGGCGAAGGCGGCGGCGCGCGCAGCCGCCTCCGCGGCGCGGACGACCGCGTCTTGCGCGTCCGCGGCGTCTTTGGTCGCGCGCTCCGCAGCCGCGAGGGCTCTCGCCTCGCGTTCTTTTTCGACGTCGTACGTCGCCACGCGCGGCAGCGGGGGTTCGACGCGCGTCGACGTAGATTTTTTCGTTGGCGTCGGCGTCGTCGGCGTCTCCTTTTCCTTTTCTTCCGCCTCCGCGGCGGCCGCCGCGAGGTCTTCCGCGAGCTGCGCCGCCGCCGCGGCTTCCTCCGCGGCGCGCTTCGCGTTCGCCGCCGCTTCCGCGGCTTGTTTCGCGATCCACTTCGTCTCCTCGTCTCGCTTCTTCTCCGCGGACTGTCTCGCCGGGGAGGGACACGAGTCCCCGCCGCGGCGTCTGTTCAGCAGCAATTCCTTCCCGACCACCGTGGGCTTCGTCGGCGTCCGCTTCTTACGTCCGGGCGACACGTCCAGACCGCCCTTACTCGCGAAGAACTGCATCAGCGCCTCTCTGCCCGCAGCCTGCCTCTGTTCCCCGCGCGCCTTCTCCTTCGCCGTCTTTTCGCTCTCGATTTGCCGCCGCTTCGCGTCGAGCGCCATCCTCGCCGCGGCGTCGCCTCCTCTGACGCGTCGAAACGACGGCGCCGGGCTCGGCTCCGGGGACTCCGACGGCGGCGACGGGAGCATCGCTTCCTCCGCGTCCTTCGCTTCCGCAACCGCCGCGGCGAGGAGCGCGGCTTCCTGCGCCGCCGCGGCGACGCTCTTCTTCCAGCCGCCGCCGCCGGGGCTCGCCGCCGCGGTCGCGGTCGCGGTCGCGGTCGCGGTCGACTCGCCCTCGTCCGATCGCATGCTCAATCGACCCGCGCGCTCCCACTCCTCCGCGACGGCGTCGTCCGCCGCCTCCGCCTCGTCGTCCGTCTCCATTCGCCGCGTCGACGTTCCAGACTCGGAGATGGTCAGCGACGCGCGAAGGGACGCGATGCTCTGGCGCAACGACGCTGCCTCGCGGTTCAGACGCGCTTCGGCGTCGGCGTCGACGTCTTCGTCTTCGTCGTCGTCGTCCGCCTCGATCGGGAGCGTCGAGAGTCGATCGAGTACGCTCCGCCGCGCGTGCTCGGGGATGACGGAGTCGCCCGCGAGGGGTTTCCCGCCGCGCCAGGACGACGACCCGCCAAAGTTCATGCTCGAGATCGTCGTGTCCCCGCTCGGGGGACCGCCCGCGGCGCGCGAAGACGACGACTCGCCGCTCGACCGCGCCGCCGAAAAGTCCATCGAACGCGACGCGGCGCCGGCGCCGGCGGCGGCTCCCCGGGACGCGCGGGGGAGACGCGCGGGGGACTGCGCGGGCGAGGGCTCCATCGACGCCGCGGTGGACGCGATCGCGGACGACGCCTCCGCAGCCTCTTTCGCGCGTCGGCTCGCGTCCTCGACGACGTCCAGTCGACGCTCGCCCTCAGCCTCGAGCCGCGCCGCCGCCGCCTTGAAGATGATGTCGGGTTGGAGTTGAAAGGCGTCAGTCGGAGTTGAAAGGCGTCGAGGGTGGGGATTGAAACCGAGGCGTGAGCGGAGAGAATCGCCGGGAAAAGTCCTTAAGGATCGGCGTTCACCGCGCCGACGCGGTCGTATGGGGACCAGTGTAAGGAATACGCGCCTCGAAGATGGCCATCTGGGCGCGCTCCTCCTTCAGCGTCCGCGACGCCCTCGCGTCCTCGTCCTCGGAGTCGTCGTCCTCCCGCGGCGGCAGCGGCGGGAACGCGCTCGACGCCTCGGAGCGATTCAGCGACGCGCGGACGCTCGCCGCTCGCGACGTCTCGCGCGACGACGCGAGCGAATTCGCGTCGCTCGTCGCGTGCTTCGCGGATATCTTCGCGCTTCGCGCCGCCGCCGTCGCTCGGTCCAGGCGTTTATTCCCCTCGAGCTCGAGCGCGAACGCGTGCGTGCCGTGCGGGTTGATCGAAGGGTACAACGACGGCGTGGCCTCGTCGTTCTCTTTGTCGTCGTCGTCGGGGACGGCGGATTTGGCGGCGGCGGCGGCAGCGCGTCGCTCCGCCGGGCTCGCCACGAACCCCCCCCCAGCCCCCGTCCCCGCGCTCGGACTCTCCTCCTCCGCGCGTACCGGTCCCTCGCCCTCCTCGGTGACGTCGACGTCGATCTCCACCTTCCCGATGAGCTTCGTCGCGGCGCCGGCGCCGCCATCGCGGTCGCCGCCGCCGAACGCCGCGACGGACGCGGCGGCGCCGCCGTATCTCGCGCTGTCGACGCGCGCCGGCGGCGGCGCCCAGTGCGGCTCGGACACGTACGCGTCCGGGTCCAACGGCGGGCCTTCCATGAGCGCCAGCCTCGCGGCCGCGGCTCTGCGGGAGGCCCTGTCCGCGGTGGGGCGCGGCGTCGCGCTCGGTTCGGGGCCGTCGCCCGTCGCGGGCGCGTCGACGGGGGCGTCGTCGTCGTCGCCGTCGGAATCGAAGTCCACGCTGAGCCTCGCGGCGGCGCCCGCGGCGTGCCATCGCGTCTCCGGGTCCTTCAGCCTCACGCTCGCGATGTCGTGCGCCTCTTCTCTCTCGTCCGCGGCCTTCTTCTTCTCCTTCTCCTCCGCCTTCTTCGCGCTCGCGACGTGGATGCGATGCGCGTGGTTCGCGAGATAGTGCTTGTACACCGCGCGCAGCAGATCGTGCGCGCCCGCGGCTTCCCCGCGCGACATCGCGACGACGTGCTGCGCGCACCTGCGCGCGAGCCCGGCGTGGGATAACGACGCGTGGAGCCCCGGCATCGCGGCGGCGGCGGCGGCGTGCGTGTCGTCGCCCGCGCCGATCGTCCCGCCCGCGGTGACGGGCTCGCCGTCCAGCTTCGCGAGCGCGCGCGTGAGGAGCACGCCGTCGAGGCAGTCGTCGACGGACGAGACGCGGACGTCGTCGTCGTCCGTCGAGAGGAGGCGCTCGAGCCACGAAAGGAGCGGGTCCGCGGGTCGCATCACCTCGGCGAGCGCGCCCGCGGGGGTATCGCCCTTCGCGTCGGGCGACGGCATCGCGGCCGGCCGTCCCTCGCGCGCGTCGTGGTCGCGATGGTCGCGATGTGATTGATGTGTTCCGCGGGACGGGACGATTCGTCGTGTTGACTTTTTGAATTTTCCGTCGTCGTCTGACGCGAGTTTCGTCGAACTCTCCCTCCCTCTCTCCCTCTCGCTCCCCTCCCCGGGCCTCACGCGCGCGCTCACGCGCTGCCCCCGCCCCCGTCGCCGCTCAGCAACCCCTCGCGCATCAGTCGCTTCGCGCTCGGCCGCTCCCCCGGCGCCTCGCGCATCATGCTCGAGATCAGCGCGTGGAACCCGTCCGACCATCCCTCCCCGAGCGGCCGCACGCCGACGCCGCGTCGGAGCGCCTGGTACTCGTCGCCGCTCGACGGCAACGGCGCGCGGCGCGCGAGCTCGTACGCGGTCGCGCCCAGGGAGAAGACGTCCGCGCGGTCTAACCCCACGAAGGAGGAGTCGCCGGGGACGCCGAGCGAGCACTGCGAGTCGGATAACGGCCCGGATAAGGACGTCATCGACGCGTCCTCCGACGACCCCCCGTCGCCAGAGGAGGAAGAGACGGAGACGCCAAAGTCGCCCCGCAGAAGCTCCGGGGCGAGGTATCTCGCGTCGCCTTCCTCGACGGAAACCAGCCGCCCGCCGCTCCCGCCGCCGCTCCCACCGCTCCCGCTCCCGCCGCCGTCGCCCTTGCCGCCGCCCTTGGTCCACCCGATCCCGTCCACGGGCGCGGCGCGGCCCCAGTCGGCGAGCTTATACGCGCCCCTTCGGTGCAACACGTTGTCCGGCTTCACGTCCAGGTGCGCGACGTTTCTGGCGTGCGCGTACCGTAACGCGCGACACACGTGCGTTAACACCTCAATCACCGCGGCCTCGTCGAAGATCTTCACCCCGGCCGGGACCGGGACGCCGCTCACGAGCGACGCTTCCGTCGCGGCGTTCGAGAGCGCGCTCAGTTCGGACAACGTCCCGTCGCACAGTTCCAACTGAGAGCCGTTCGAGGCGGAGTCGAAAGGCGTCAGTTGAAGGAGTTGAAAGGCGTCGAGGCGCGTCGGGATTGAAAGCAGCGAGGGACCCTGGGCGGAGAGAAACGCGCGCCGGGAGAGAAAGTCCTTAAGGAATGAAGTTCACAACGCGAACGCGGTCGTATGGGGACAGTCACGCGTGACGTACCTGAATGTACAGGTGGTCGTACTCCATCCACGCGCCGAAATACCGAACGACGTGCTCGCCGCCGCCGCCCAAGCTCGCCATCGCCTGCACCTCCCGCAGCGCCTCGAGCTTCTCTCGCTCCGTCTGCAACTTCTTCTCCGTGCGCTTCACCGCGTACTGCGCGCCGTCCAGACGGCCGATGACTTTAAACACCTTGCAAAACCCGCCGCGGCCGACGACGCCGACGTCGACGAAATCCGTCCGCAGCCGCGACATCGTCGCGAGCGCCGCCGCCGGCGTGGGCGCGCCGCCGACGCGCGCGTGCGCGGGCGTCTCCGCGGGCTGATCGCGCGACGGCAGGAACGCGTTCCGGTGGCACGGCGGCGACGGCGCCGCGCGCGGGATGCCCCCGGACGATCCGCGGCCTTTCATCGGGCCCCGCGGCGCAGGGACGCGAAACAGTCCGTCGGCGGCGCCGTTGGAGTCGCCGCCGCGCCCGAGAAACTCCTGACTGCACGCCATACCGCCGCCGCCGCCGAGCGATCCGCCGCCGGCGCCGAGCGATCCGCCGAGCCCGGGCTGCGACTGCGATAACCCCCCGCCCATGCCTTGCGACAGCGACCCCAACCCCATGTCCTGGGAGAGCTCGAGGCCGAACCTGGGGCGTTTCGAACGCATCGGCGACAGGTGCGCGGGGGACCGCGGGCCCTTAGGGTCGTTCCATACGAGCGATTGTCGGGGTGGAGTTCAAAGGCGTCAGATGGAGTTGAAAGGCGTCGATGGCGGGGATTGAACGCAAGGGATGGGCGGAGAGAATCGCCCGGCAAAGTCCTTAAGGATCGGCGTTCACCACGCCGACGCGGTCGTATGGGGACCAGTGTGAGAACGCGCCTTGTTTTCCTTCTCGTTCGGGTCGTACACGCACGCGAACTGCGCGTCGACGGGGGTGATGAAGTCCGGGGTGAACATCGGCATGCCCTGCGACATGTACGCGGTGTCCATGCCGCCGCCGCCCTGCGACGGCGCGGCCGCGACCGGCGGCGGCGCGTTCGCGTTCGCGTTCGCGTTAGCGGCGTCCAAATCTTGCGTGCCGCCGCGCTCGACGCACATCGCGCTCATCGCCCGGCTCAGCCCCGGCGTCGGCGCTTGCGCGAGGTCACCGCTCGCGGCGTTCTGCGCGTTCGACGCCTGCTGCGACGACGGCGTGTTGAAGCTCAGCACCGAGCGCTGCTTCAGTCGAAGCCCGAGGTGGCTCATGATGTATGATGACGTCGCGCGGAAACGATCACTCCCGTCGTCTTCTTCGCGCGGCGTCGGTGCCAGATTCCGTCCCGCGGGGGTACCGCGGTTCGCCGCGCGTTCGCGTCCTCGCGCGGCGTCTTCGCGCCGTTCCGGTCGTCCGCGTCGATTCGAGCGCGTTCGATGCGCGCGTCGCGCGGCTCGCGCGTGCGATTCCGACCGTTGACGCGCGCGGCGCGCTCCGTTGTGCGTCCGTTGTGCCGCCCCCCTCGGGGGGATTCCGACGGACAGCTCCGAGAAACGAGTTCAAAAATTCCGCCAGTGCAGTGCAGACTGGTATCGTCGCCGCGCCGCGTCGCGTCGTCGTCCTCGGACGACCCCGCGCCGCGGCACTTCGACGACGCGCGGGGTCATGTCCGAGGGCGTCCGGAAGCGCGCGAGCGCTTCGTCTTCCGCCGCGGACGCGTCGTCGCCGCCGCCGCCTGCCTTCGCGGACGCGTCGCCGCCGCGCCCTCCCCGCCGCCCGCGCCCGCGGCCATCGTCGTCGTCGTCCTCCTCCTCCGCGCGCGGCGCCGAAGTCGTCTGCGTCTTCCTCGCCATCGTCGCCGTCTCCTTCGCGCTGTCGCTGATCCTCGCGCGGTGGATGGCGAAGCCGTGGAGCGGGATCCCCCCGGGCGCGACGTCGGGCGCGACGGACGTCCCCGTGTACGACGACGAGCTGAAGGTGAAGGACGGCGAGAAGAGCGCCGAGCTGTGGCTGGCGATCGCGGGGGAAGTCTTCGACGTCGGCGCCGGCGCGAAGCACTACGGCCCGGGCGGGAGCTACCACGGCTTCGTCGCGCGCGACGCCACGCGCGCGTTCGTGACGGGGAAATTCGACGACGACGAGAACCTGCGACCGGGCTTGGACGGGCTCGAGCCGCGCGCGCGCGTCGTCGTGGACGACTGGCTCAAGTTTTACCGCGACGGAAAGACGCACGCGCATCGATACCGCCGCGTCGGCGTGCACGCGGGAGGGCTCTACTACGACGTGAACGGCGCGCCGACGAAGCACAAGCTCGAGCTCGTGAAGACCGCGTCGGCGGTTCGGAAGCGCGTGGAGAGAGAAGCGGAGGAGGCGCGGGCGAGGGCGGCGGTGTTTCCAAACTGCGACGCGAGGTGGAGCGCGGAGGCGGGCGGCGAGGTGTGGTGTCCGGATGGGACGTCGCATCCGCGGCGAGAGGTGTCGTTCGGGGTGCGCGAGGACGACGGGACGGGGACGGGGCGGAAGACGCGATGCGCGTGTTTTCCGGACGAGTCGTTCAGCGACGTGAGGCAGCTGTACCCGGGGTGCGAGGCGACCGCGACGCGGTGTAAGACGTCTTAGGGAAGAGCGCACGCGGCGTGGTCTAGTAGTAGACTCTAGCTACTAGTACGAGTAGGCGATCGATCTTTTAACGACGATGGATGCGATGGTAACTGTCGAACGGTGTGCGTTTCGATTATTAAAAATTGTTCACTGGAATGCGTCGCGCGCGCGCTCGCCTCTTTCCTCCCTCCTCTCGCTTCGCGTCTCTGCCGTACGTCTCGTGTATGTACACTCGTACTCGCGGTCGACGAGAGCGTCCGCCTCGGCGTTCACTCATCACTCCATCGCGACGTCGCCATCCGCGTCCCCGGCGGGCGCGGCCGCCTTGTACTCCTCGAGATCGTTATCGAGCGCCGCGGCGTCGCCAGCGCCTTCATCGCCGCCATCGCCGCCGCCGCCGCCGCCGCCGCGCTTGGGGAACTTGTCCTTGTTAGGGCAGTCCCTGGCCCAGTGACCGAGCTCGCCGCAGATGTTGCACTTGTCGTCGGCGCCCGGGCCGCGCGCGCCCGTCTTGCCGTCGTTTCTCGGCTCCGGGCAATCCCTCGCCCAGTGCCCGGTCTTCCCGCACCGGTTGCACGTGTCGTCGGCGCCGGGCTCGCGGCGCGGCGGGCGCTCGCGGCGCTCGCCGCGGTGGTCCCGGCCGCGGTCGTCGTGATCGGACCTGAACCGCCCGCCGCCGCCGCCGCGACCGACGTCGATCCGCGACGGGCAGTCCCGCGCCCAGTGACCGATCCCGCCGCACTTGTTGCACCTGTCCCCGTCGCCCGGGCCGCCGCCGCGGCCGGCGAAGCCGCGGTCGCTGCGGAATCCGCCGCCGCCGCCGCCGCCGCCTCTTCCGCCGTTATCCTCGCGGTCCTCGCGGATGAGAATGTTCCGGCCGTTGAGGTCCGTGTCGTTGAGCATCTCGATGGCGTTTGCCGCCTCGTCGACTGTGCCCATCTCCACGATGCCGCAGCCCTTGCTCCTTCCTCCGGGGCCTTCGGTCATGATCTTCGCGTGGATCACCTCGCCGGCTTGGCGGAAGTGGTCCTTGAGGTCTTGCCAGGACACGCGCCAGGAGAGGTTGTGGACGTAGAGGCGATTGGTGGAGATCTCGATGACTTCTTCTTCGTAGTCGTCGCGGCCGCGATCGTCGCGGCCGTACGGGTTGTGGCGGCCGCCGCCGCCGCCGCCGCCGCGGGAGGGGCCGCGTCGATCGTCGTAGCCCATTTTTATCGGGTGGAGGTCTGTTGATCGGAAGGTTTTTTGAGTCAGCAGAGGAACGGCGGGCGGGCGGGCGGCGGCGGCTGGGAGATATTAATCGGATGGATCCGTCGTCGCGGTGATCGGTCGTCGACGATCGAAGCTCGGGTCGCCGCGCGATCGATTCCGACGCCGTCGATCGAGCACGACGATCGATTCCGACGCCGTCGACGCGCGCGCGCGCGCCGCGCGCGATGCGCGACGCCGTCCGCGACGTTTCGTTTCGCGCGAAGAGACGATCGTCGCTGGTCGCGGGATTCGAGCGTCGATCGCCGCGCGGGCCACGGGGGGCCACGAATCGGCGACGATCTGGGAGGAATCGACGCGCGAGCCACGATCGCGCGGTGACGCGCGCGAAAACGCGATCGCGCGGCGCGCCCGCCGCGGCGCGCGCACGCGCGATGCGCAGAGAGCGGGTGATGGGAAGGGAGGCGCACCTGGAGGTCGCGCGCGGTGATCGCGCCGTGTGGTGTGGCCGCCCGCGAGCAGAGCGCGCGAAAACGATCATCGCGCCGCGGCAAAAATAAAAAAAAACGCCATTTTGCGCGAACAGACCCGTCGATGAACGTCGATGAAAGTTGAAACGGAACGCGATCAATGTTGAAACCGAGGGGTGGGTGAATACTGTAACCTTGAACCGTGGAGCGTGCACTCTTGCGCCCTGGTACCTTGGTACGTAATAAGTTTACGGACTCTCTCGCGACGGCCGCCACTGATGTCCGCGCTCGCGGGCGCGTTCCACGTGGCCGCCGCGCTTCAAGCGGCGTGCGGGGAATCCTCCTCACCGCGAGGAGAACGCGCGTCGAGATCGTGCGCGGGCGGCGCGCGTCGTCGTTCACCGTCGCCGTCGTTCGTCGGCGGATTCGCGCTCGGCACCGCCGAGAGACGGAATCGATCTCTATCCCTCCCCGCCGCCGCCTCCTCTCGCGTCGAGGCCGCGGTCGACGACGCGCGCCGCTCACTTCGCGCCGCGCGCGTCGCCGCCGCCGCGACCGCCATCATGGGAAAGAAAGCGCGACTCGCGTGCGTCGCGTGCGGGGCGTCGTACAAGCGAAAGACCGCGGTCGTCGGCGGCGACGCGAATCATCAGAATCGATTCTGCGGAACGACGTGCGCGGCGGCGGCGGCGTCGGGGCCGTCGTCCGCGTACGGGGACATCCCCCCCGCGTCGTTCGCGGACGCGGACGCGCCTGGAGTCTACGCGACAGGCGGCGGCGGCTCGGCCGCGGGCGGGTCGTACGCGTGGGAGCGCGAGACCGGCGGCGGCGTGAAGGGATCCCCGGGGAAGCGGAAGAAGAAGAAAAAGGGAAAGAAAAAGGCAGCGTCCGACTCCGGCGACCTCGCCGCGCGCCCGGTCGAGGAGTGCCCGCGGTGCCTCGCGGTGCTGAACATCCTGGACGACACGTGCGACGTGATATCCTCCCCCGGGGAGGCCCTCGATCGCGCGGTGCGCGCCATCGCGAACGCGCCGGGAAAAGTCATCGCCGTCGACTGCGAAGGCGTCGCCATGTCGCGAATCGGCCGCGTGACGCTCGTGCAGATCGCGGTCCCGAACGAGAGGGTGTACTTGTTCGACGTCCAAGCGCTCGGGTCCGAGGCGTGCTTCGAGCGCGGCGGCGGCGGCGGCGGCGGAGAGGAGAAGGATGAGAATAACGCCACGAATCGGAGCGTTACGCTCAAGTCGGTGCTCGAGGACGCGTCGATCACGAAGCTGATGTTCGACTGCCGCGTGGACTCCGACGCGCTGTATCACCAGCACGGCATCGCCCTAAACGGCGTGTTCGACATCCAGCTCGCGGACGTCGCCGCACGCCGCGCGGCGTCGCAGTCCGTCGCGCTGTTATCCGGCGTCCCTAAATGCGCGGCGCGGCATTTAGGCAAAGGCGCCGCCGCGGAGGCCAACGCGCTCGCGGCGTTCGACGGCGTCGTAGACGCCGCCGCCGGGCCCGACGCCGCCGCCATCTCGCGCGTGAGCGAACACCTCAAGTCGAAAGTCAAAGCGTCGTTCGCGCCGGACCTAGGCGGGGACGGGACGCTGTGGGCGAGGCGGCCGCTGTCGGCGGACGTCCGGCGGTACGCGGCGTTAGACGCGTGGTTGCTCGTTCGCATTCACGACGCGATGGTGAGACTGCTTCCCATACGACCCCGTTCGCGGGGTGCACGCCGTTCCTTAAGGACTTTTCCCGTCGTCACTCTTCACCCGCGCTTCCCTTTCAACGTTTGACCGGTAAGACGTTCGACTGACCGATCGCTTCACCCACGCAGTCGGACGCGCGCGCTTTGGACGCGGAGTGGACGCGGCGGGTGACGAGCGCGAGCGAAGGGCGGGTGAGGGAGTACCGCGACCTCGAGGAGCCGGTGTTGCAGTTTCGGAACGTGGAGCGCGCGGTGGCGCCGGATTTGTAGGTTGGACGCGCGGGCGCGGGCGCGGCGTCGTTCGCAGAGCGTCGCGTCGCGTCGCGTTGCGCGAAAGCGTCGGTCGCGCAAAAGTGTCATACAAAAGTAGTGTCGCACGAGGAAAGAAGAGGTCTCTCGTCGTCGCACCGCAGTCAGTCGTCGTCGTTCTCGTCGTTCTCGTCGTCGCACTCGAATCGCGCGTCTTCTCATCACTTTCCGGCGCGCTCGTACGCCTCCGCGAGCTTGGACTTCATCCTGAGCCAGTCCGCGTGGGATATCCGACCGTCTCCGTCCGTGTCCGCGTCCTTCGCGAGCGCGTCCACGTCCACCTGTCCGAAGGCTCTAAGCAGGTCTTCCTTCTGGATCGTCTTCCCGTCCCGCGAGAGCGCGTGAAAGTTGTACTTGTTCATCTCCTCACTCCTCAGCGTCTCTTGCCACAGCGTCGACGGCGCGTTTTCGCCGCCGCGCACGGTGTCGTAGTAGGACCGCTCCGGCGCGACGCTCTGGCGCGTCACCCTCGGGTTCGACCCGGGGTCGAACGTCCCGCGCCACACCGCCTCCGCGCCTTTCGTCGCGCGCGGCGCGGGCGCGGCGGCGGCGGCGGGCGCGGAGGCGGCGGCGGCGGGCGCGGAGGCGGAGGCGGCGGGCGCGTCGTCGCGCGTCGACGACGACGAGGGAGGGAGCGCCGCGCGTCCGAGGGCTATCGCGGACGCGACGCCGCCGAGCCACGCCGCGGCGACGATCGCGATGCCTCTGCCCCAGGACGTCTTGGGGATCGGCTGCCACAGTTTGCCGATCGCGGCGGTGTCGTAGTGCGGCGCCTGGTGGGACATCGGGGAGAGGGGGGGGGGGGGGAGCGGGGGGGGGGGCGCGTGTCGTTGAGGTGTGTCGTTGTTCGCAAAAAATCCACTGTTCGCGCGGGTCGAGGAAACTGCCAGCTGTGCGCGTCCTCGCGTGAAGTCACTGCACGTCGCACGCCGCGGAACGAAGGCGCGCCGTCCCACATCAGAAACGATGCCGAGCGCGAGCGCGTCGTCGCGGTAGTCAGAAGAAGAAGAAGTAGACGAAGGAGAGCGCTCGCGACGCGCGCGACGAGACTCGGTCGCGCCGCGGACGCGACCTCGCGGCCGCGTCGGGTGCCCACAGCATTTCGAATCGTCGTGGCTCCGCTCCGCGACGCGGCGGCGATCGATCGCGATGGCGAGCGACGAGCCGACGATGCGCGACTTCGCGGACCACGTGATATGGGGCAGCGCGGTCCGGGAGACGCACGAGTTCTGGGGCGACCCGGACACGAACGGCGGCATCCGCGCGTCGATCGATAGGCCGCTCGGACGCCCCGAGGTGCGCGGCGGCCCTCCTACTCCTCCCCCTCCCTCGTCGCGTCGCGTTCGAATTCGTCCCGCTCACGTTTCATCGTTTTGTTCCCCTCGACAGATGGAACGCCTGTCCGCGTACGGCGGGGCGCACGCCGCGAACGACGACGACCGCGGCGGCGGCGTGAACCTCTCCACGGACGAGCGCGCGTTCCTCTCCGCGCTCGGGCGCGACCGCGCGCTCGTGACCGACCGCGCGCGCATGGCGTCCGTCGCGCGCGCGCTCGCGCTCGGCGGCGACGCGCCGACCCGACCGCGACTTCATCATCATCATCATCGCGGCGGCGCGCGCCCGTCCACCGCCGCGGCGGCGCGCTCCGCGCCCGTCACGCCGGCGCGCCCGTCCACCTCCGCGGGGTGGTACGGTGACGGAAACGGAAACGACGACGGAAACGAGCTCAGCGCGCTGAGCCCGCTGCCGCGCGCGAGGAAAGACTTTCTGAGGAAAGGCGAGGGGCGGCGCGGCGACGGCGGCGGGACGGCGTCGGCGTCGGCGTCGGCGCGGTCCTCCCCGGCGGCGGCGGGCGGCGGGTCGAGGTCGAGGCGGCCGGCGACGGCGTCGGCGAACGCCGCGCGGAGGAGCGTGGAAGGGTCGCCGCTCCGGCCGAGGTCCGCGCGCGCGGTCACGTTCGCCCCGGGCGGCGGCGGCGGAGGAGGCGGCGGCGTTCGGAGGAGCGTCGAGCGTTTGAGCTCGACGACGACGACGACGCGACGTATCGAACCGCCGCGCGCCGCGCTGAGAGCGTCATCCCGCCGCGGGTTAAAATTCGGCGGCCCCGGCGGCGGCGGCGGCGCCGGGAACGGCCGAAGAGGGCACTTCGACCCGCGCGCGTCGTGGGACTCGTGGGACGGAGGAGGATCGCTTCGGTCCTCCGTCGACCGCGACCGCGAGAGAGAGAGAGACAGAGAAGAAACGGAGAAGGAAAAGGAGAACGACGACCGCGCGAGCCCGAGCCCGATGAAGAAGAGCCCTCTGAAGAGCGCGATGCGAAGAAGCCCCGCGTCGTCGCCGGCGGCGCCGCCGCCGCGGTCGACGTCGCCGACGCGGCCGACGCGTCGCGTCGACGCGGCGGCGGCGGCCGCGGCGAAGGATCTCGCCGACGGCGGCGGCGGCGTCGGCGCGACGACGACGCGACTCAGCGCGGACGAGCGCGGGTTCTTACTGCAGCTCGCGAAGGAGCGCGCGCTCGTGAGCGACCGCGTGCGCGTCGCGGAGGCGCTGCAGACGATGTCGTTGTCGCGCGCGCCGCCGTCCGACGCGAATCCGATCACGCGACAGCCAATCAAGGAGCGGGGGGATTCAGGAGCGACCAATCGGATGACGCCGGAGGAGATCGCGATGAAGTGGAAGGACACGGAGCGGCCGCACACGGCGTCCGCGTCGACGCCGTTGGTGCGGGCGCGGTGGCACCCGACGGGCGCGAAGAAGACGGCGGCGGTGACGAACTCTCCGCCCGGCGGCGGCTCCGTCGCCGCTCCGTCGACGCCGTCGGAGCGCGGCGCGCGGCCGACGACGGCGCCGGCGCGAGGCGAAGGCCGTCGCGCGCACGGCGCGCGATGGGACGACCCGGAGACGGACGCGGCGGTGATCAAGCAGCGCTCGGAGGCGTCGTTTCGGAGGATGATCGAGCGGAGAGAGGATACGCTCGAAGCCGTCGCGGAGGCGGAGCGGCGCGCGATCGAGGTCGAGGAAGCCGCCGCGGCCGCGGTGGGGGAGGCTGAGGAGGAGCTGTCGCTGCGGCCGAGGTCGAATTCCGCGACGCCGCCGGGCGGGAACTCGCCCGCGCCCGCCCCGGGGCCGAAGCACGGGCGGCGCGCGGTCGGGCGGCGACCGGCGCCGGCGGCGGCGGCGGAGCCGGCGTCGTCGTCGTCGCCGCCGCCGAGCGTCCGCGACTCGACGCGGGCGAAAGCGGGGAAAGCGCTCGCGGAGTGGGCGTTCGAGGAGAAGTGGCAGTGGGACTGGCAGCAGACCCTGGACGCGGAGCTGTCCCCCGGAGCGGCGCCGTTGCGAGCGTCGACGGTGGCGGAGACGAGGACGTATCGAGACAGGCGAATCGCGCGGCGGTTGGCGCGCGAGAGCATCGACGCGGAGGCGGAGGATGGGAGCGAGAAGAAGTCCGAGATTGAGACCGAGACCGAGAGCGCGAGCGCGAGCGCGCCGCCGCCGGCGGCGGAGGCGCCGCCGTCGTCCACGGGCGCGATCGTGTTCGACGACGACGACGTCAGCGAAGAGGAGCTCCCGCCGGAGACTTCAACGGCCGCCGCCGCCGCCGCCGCCGCCGCCGCAGAAAAAGACGCGGAGGACGACGACGACGACGCCGCGGATATCCCCACGGAGCTCAGCGACAGCGACGGCGACGGGAACGACGACGACTTGTTCACGAAGATCATACGTAGTGGGGGCACGCCGGATAAGCGGCCGCGGCGGCCGTGGCCCGAGCATCGAACGTCGCCGCTGCCCTTGCGCGTCGTCGACGTCGACGCGATTCGCGAGGTGGAGAGTTTGCCGGCGGTGTAGCAGCAGAGACGGATTGATTTAACATTCGGAGGCACAGATCGACGCGCGCCCCCCCACGCGCGCGCGCGCTTCTCGTTCGTCTCTTCGCGATGAAGCGCGTTTCCCTGCGCGCGAGATCGCTTCATCTTCTTCTTCTGCTCACGTTCCTCGCGGGGTTCGCGTCGACGCGCGCGCACGCCGCGGGCGAAGAAGACGCGAGCGCGACCCCCGCCGCGGACGAATCGTCGTCGCCCACCGCGGACGAATCGTCGAGTCCGCGGCGTCATCGCGTCATGCTCGCGACGCCGTGCTACGGCGGGCACATCACGGACGCGTTCCACCTCTCCGTGATCCGCGCGTACGAGCACTACGCCGCGTCGGACGCGGTGTCGCTCGTGTCCGCGACCGTCCCCGGGATCGCCGACCTCCCGAAAGCGCGAGGCGCGCTCGTCGCGCAGTTCCTCCGCGATCCGTCGCTCACGCACCTGCTCTTCGTCGACGCGGACGTCGCGTTCGCGCCGGAGCTCATCCAGCGGTTCGCGGAGTCGAATCACGACGTCGTCGCGGGGATGTACCCGAAGAAAGGGATCGACTGGGGTCGCCTCGCGTCGCGCCTCTCCGAGCCGCGCGGCGACGCCGACGCCGCCGCAAACGCCGCCGTCGACGAGACGACGCTTCTGCGCGCGGCGTCGCACGATTACCCCCTCGAGTTCGAGCACGAGACCGACCCGATCGCCGGCGGCGAGGTCGGGACGTTGCACATCGACGACGACGGCTTCGCGAGGGTCGGTCGCGCGCCCACGGGGTTCACGATGGTGTCCAGGAGAGCGTTGCGCATGATGGTCGAGGCGTATGGGGAACGGCTGGCGTATCTGGATCCGGGCACCGGCGCGACGCACTACGCGTTCTTTCACCCGCTGTTCAAGGAGAACGACGGGGAAGACGGGGGGGATGAAGCGAAGACGACGCGGCACTTCGTCAGCGAGGACTTTTCGTTCTGCGACCGGTGGAGGAACGTGACCGGGAACGACGGCGTGTGGGTGGA
>Ga0181554_1000327_pt1 | contig 47168 bp, 45 predicted proteins | sample 011ome_16_FD_145602 | JGI IMG/M metagenome (GOLD analysis project Ga0181554, IMG submission 145602) | Coastal salt marsh microbial communities from the Groves Creek Marsh, Skidaway Island, Georgia - 011503CT metaG (spades assembly) | ecosystem: Environmental > Aquatic > Marine > Intertidal zone... | reverse complement strand
CAGGGAGTAGCCAATGATCTCCGCCCAGCGCTGGTTGAAGACGGTCTTTCCCGACTCCATGTTCCAGTCCCACAGACCCAGGCGAGTGCCGGCCATGGCAAGCTCCAGCCGATTCTGGTCCTCGCTCAGCCTGTCCATGTCTCAGCCCCTCACGCGGGAGCATCGGTGACCTGGTCCCTCTCCGGATGCTAGCGCAGCGGGCCTACCGGGCAGTTGGACTTCGTGGAAGCCGTGCTATTCGAAGGACGTCGAGGCGAGCGCACGGTCGAAGCCGGGGCGCAGTGGCATGCCGGACTCCCCTCCCGGGCTGAGCTTCACGCCGAGCATCTGGTGCAGTTCGATCATGTTGATGTCGAAGCCCAGTCGAGAGGCGGCCATATAGAGGCGCCAGACACGGGCGGTGCCCAGCCCGGCCTCCGCCACGGCTGCGTCCCAGTTGTCCTCGAGGTTCTCGCACCAGTGCTTGAGGGTGAGGGCGTAGTGCTCCCGCAGGTTCTCCGTGTGGCGAATCTCGAAGCCTGCGGCGTTCATCGCCGTCATGACCTGAGAGGGGCCGGAGAGCTCGCCGTCGGGGAAGACGTAGCGGTTGATGAATGACGTGCGAAAGTGTGACTGCCACCCATCGTGGGGCCTGGTGATGGTGTGGTTGAGCATCCGGCCCTCCTCCCGCAGCTTTCCGTAGAGGAACGAGAAGTACGACGGGTAGTTATCGCGTCCGATGTGCTCGGTGAGGCCGATGGAGGAGATGGCGTCGAAGCCTGACTCGGGAACGTCTCGATAGTCGCTGAACCGGATCTGGGCGACGTCGCCCAGCCCGGCGTCGGCGATGACTCGCTGCCCCCACTGAGCCTGCTGCTCGGACAGCGTCACACCGATGGCGGTGACGCCGTAGTTCCTGACGGCGTGCATGACCATGCCGCCCCAGCCGCAGCCGACGTCCAGCAGGCGCATGCCCGGCTGCAGGCCGAGCTTGCGGCACACCAGATCGAACTTCTCGTCCTGGGCGACTTCGAGCGACGCGTCCGCTGACGGGAAGACGGCGCACGTGTAGGCCATGGAGGGTCCGAGCACGTAGGAGTAGAAGGTGTTGCTGACGTCGTAGTGGTGGTGGATGGCCTCGGCATCGCGGTTCTTTGAATGACGACGCCCGCCCAGGCGGCGTTCCTGCTGCGGAGGCGTCGGGCGCTTCAGCGCATAGGGTGCGAACGCGCGGGCGAGAGCAGCCTTGTCGCGCCAGCTCAGATGGTCCAGTGGCATCGGATAGAGCCTGCTCAGCGCCGTGTAGGCGTCGCCGATGATCTCCAGGTCCCCGGTCACGTAGGCACGTGCGAGTCCGAGCTGGGATGGCGCTCCGGCGAGGTACTCGACGGCCCGGGGACTGCGCACGTCGAGGGTGACCTCGGCGTCGGCGGGCCCTGCGGTGGACCCGTCGAACGCCCGGAATCCCACCTCCCGCTCCGCGGGCACGATCATGGAGAAGGCGTCTGCCAACTTCACTTCTGTTCCACCACCTTCGTGTACAGGTCCCTCAGACGACCCTGAGGATCGTAGTGATCCTTCAGGCCCGTGTAGTCGTCTCCGCCATAAATAGACCAGAAAGTCTCACGGTCGTAGAAGGCCGTCGAGTACAGGGACTTGCGCCCATCGAGTGCCGTGACGATCTCCTCGATCCGTCGGTTGACGAGCCCGGCTGCGGGGTCGGCACCCTGGGGGAGGGCCACCGTGGACCAGAAGCCGACGTTGACGTAGAGGACTGTCGGGTCGAACTCGTACAGAGGCCAACGGGCGGCGGGGTCGCGCTGCTGCAGCGGACACACCCACACCGGCTCGATGCCCACTTCGCGGTGGAAGAACTCCAGGAACTCCGGCAGCCGATCCACGGGGACCTCGATGTCCTGCACGACTGCCTCACGCGTGGGTCGGCCGCGACGCCGGGCAACGCGGTTGGAGAGGTCGTGCTTGCGCTCGATGGCGATCAGCTTCCAGTAGACGTCGCTTCGGAGCTTCGACTTCGGCCACAATCGACGAACAGTCGGGTTCTGGGCCCCGAAGGCCCGGGAGCACCAGAACCAGTCGGTATCCCAGCGCCACAGGTAGTCGTGGATGGTGAGGAGGTCGATGGTGCGCTGCTGAATCGATCGGTAGTAGATGCCCATTCCTGTGTAGTCACTCGGTCCAAGACCGGCGGGTGGCTGGTCGACCATGGTGCCGACGGTGAGGTACTGCTCATCCGTCGAGAACACGGTGCCGTCGAGGAAGTCAACCTGTCGGCCTTCGAAACTGCGGCTCGAGGCGATCTCGCTCAGGGCTTCGGTCATGGCCGCTGCGGAGGTGTACTTCACATGACGAAGAAGGACGAACGGCCTGGTGGGCTCAAGCTCGATCTTCAGTCGCAGTGCGTAGCCCAGAGAGCCATAGGAGTTGGGAAACCCGTAGAACAGGTCTCGGTGGGGATCGTCGTCAGCCCCTGTGACGGTCAGGATCTCGCCGGCGCCGGTAAGGATGTCCATCTCGAGAACGGACTCGTGTGGAGTGCCGTTGCGGAAACTGGCGCTCTCGATGCCCAGACCTGTGACTGCCCCGCCGAGTGTGATCGTGCGCAACTGGGGCACGCACATGGGCATGAGGCCGTAGGGGAGCGTGGCATCGACGAGGTGCTCGTAGGTGGTCATGCCGAGCACTTCGGCGGTGCGGGTGAGGGGGTCCACGTGCAGAACGCCGTCGAATGCGGCCACGTCCAGGCCGGCGCTGGCAGCGTCGTCCCGCGCGCGGAACAGATTGGACGTGCGCTTCGCCAGACGGATGGGCGTCCCCTCAGGGATCTGCCGATAGTCGCGGAGGAGGCTCTCGCGCAGATCCTGGTAGCGGGCCTGCCAAGGCGCCTGAGGTTGAACGGCCGTCACGTAGCAAAGGTTAGCCACCCGGCCGCCCCTATGGTTCCCGATCCGCATGCGTGACAATGTCCAGATGACACGCATGTCCACCCGTCCCTGGTTCGGCCCGCTGATGGGCCTCGTCACGTTCGTGGTCGTCCTGGTCGGGGCGGGTGCTCTGGCGGGGGTCTCGGACTGGGCGATCCGGAACGCGGAGATGTCCGACCTGCTCTCCCGCGTCGAGGTCTCCGAAGCGGCGATGAGTGCCGTTCAGGACGATATCGCGAGGATCACCGTCGAGTATGAGCAGCTTCCGGCACCTGATGATGCCGACAAGGCGGCCCTGACCTCGCAATTGCAGGAGGCGGCCGCAGGGGGCCGCGATGCGGTGGCGCAGGCTGGACAAGGTGTCGCTGCTCTGCCGATTCTCCCGTGGCACTCCCAACTCCGGCAGGCTCAGGACGACTACCTGGCCCATAACGTCGCGTGGCAGGAGCACCTGGATCGGGCGGCCACCGACCCCACCGAGTTCATGCAGCCTCAGGAGTTGATCAATTCCACCTTCGAGCAGGCGGAGGTGTCCATGCGGGCCGCGCTTCCGGCTCCGGCCGTCTCCGGCCTGCTGGATCGAGTCGGCCGCATCTTTGCCCCGGTCCCGATGGAGGGGCAGCAGGCGGCATGACCTCGATCTTCCTGGGTCACGGCGCGCCGCCGCTGCTGGACGATCCCGGGTGGGTGGGGGAGCTGCAGGGGTGGGCTGATCGTCTGCCGCGGCCCCGGGCGATCCTCATTGTCTCGGCGCACTGGGAGTCGGCGCCCGCATCGCTCTCGTCGCCGGCAGCGGGGACCCCGCTCGTCTACGACTTCGGCGGCTTCGACCCGCGCTTCTACGACCTCACCTACGTGACGCCGGACGCCAATGGGCTGGCAGACCTCGTCGCGTCCGTGTTTCCCGACCATGCTCCGGTGCATCGACATGCGTCCCGGGGTCTTGACCACGGGGCCTGGATCCCACTGCTGGTCATGTACCCGGATGCGGACATTCCGGTGCTGCAGCTCTCCCTTCCGTCAGCCGACCCCGCGGCCCTGATGGATCTGGGGCGCCGTCTTCGACCACTGCGAGACCACGGCGTGCTGATCATCGGCTCCGGGTTCCTCACCCATGGGCTTCCCTTCCTCACTGACTGGCGCATCGATGCCCCTCCGCCGGGTTGGAGCGTGGATTTCGACCTGTGGGCCGCCGATGCGCTCGCGCGCGGTGATGTGGACGCCCTGTCCTCCTTCCGCAGCGCGGCACCGGGCATGCCCTTCGCGCATCCAACCGCCGAGCACTTCCTGCCGCTGTTCGTATCGATGGGAGCCGCGCACGACGATGTCCGGCCGTCTCGCACGGCCATCGACGGCTACTTCATGGGGCTGGCCAAGAGGTCGGTCGAGTTCGCCTGACCGGATCTCCGGCGCAATAGGCTCGCTTCGATGAACGAGATCTACGTGACGATGGCGGTGGCCGCAGCGGTCTCTGTCTCCATCGGCGTCTTCCTGCGGCAACGCGGCTGGGGGATCGCCATTCCCTTGCTGGCAGCAGGCGCCCTGCTGGGGGCTGCGCCCTTCGGGCCTGATGCGCCGCCGGATCCCGAGATCATCCTGGTGGTGGTCCTGGCTCCACTGGTCTTCGGCGAGGCGTTGGGCTCGTCCTACTTGGACCTGCGGCGCGTGAGTCGACCCGTCCTTGCCCTGGCCATCGGCCTGGTAGTGGTCACGACGCTGGCGGTGGGATTCGTGGGCAGTCTTCTCGTCGCCATGCCGGTGGCGATGGCGCTGGCCCTCGGAGCGGTTCTGGCTCCCACGGACGCAGTGGCCGTGAGTGCCGTGGCCCGCCGCGCCGGGCTCCCACGGCGCCTCGTGTCGATCCTCGAGGGTGAGAGCCTCGTCAACGACGGCACCGGTCTGACAGCGCTGAAGGTCGCTCTTGTCGCAGCTGCCGCCGGGAGCCTGACCTTCGTCGAGGTGGGTCGGGTCTTCACCTTGGCCGTGGTGGTGGGCGTCGGGGTCGGAGCGATCGGGGGCATGGCGCTGTCGTGGGTGCTTCGCTGGACCAAGGACCTCGTACCCGCAAACGCACTGGTTCTTGTCGCCCCCTTCGGCCTCTACCTGGTCGCTGAGGAACTGCAGGGCTCGGGAATCCTGGCGGTCGTGGCAGCGGCGCTGATCGTCGCCAACAGGCAGAATGCCGACCCGGGTCACACCGGTCGTGTGCAGAGTGTCAATCTTTGGAAGCACATCACGTTTGTCCTGCAGTGCATGGCGTTCTTCCTGATCGGACTTGAACTGCCGGATGTGCTGACGCGAGTGTCCGACACGAATCTGGACTCACTGCTGATTCTCGTGCCGGCTGTCCTGGTGACCCTCATCGCCTTCCGGACCCTGTTCGTGTTCGGCATGATCGGCGTGTCGCGGGCGGCAAGGCGCAGTGGTGGCCGCAATGTGAGGCGCGGCGCGATCATCTTGTCGTGGTCGGGCGCGCGCGGTCCGGTGTCGGGTCTGGGAGCGTTCTCCATCCCACTCGTCTTCGCCTCGGGTGAGCCGGTGCCCTATCGCGATCTGATTCTGGCGACCACCTTCCTCATCATCGTCATCACACTCCTGCTGTCGTTGACGCTCGCGCCGTTGGCCCGCGCGATCGGCATCGGGTCGGACGACGATGCCGAAGTCCTGCAGCGGGTGGACTCACGCCTGGCGAGGGCGGCGCTTGACCGCCTGACGGACTTCGAGGTCGCGGCGATGGACGACGGGACACCCCTGACTCCTGAGGTATCCGAACGCCTTCGGTCCTCAGCCGAGCGGCGCCTTGAGTCACTGGCAGATGGCGGGTCGGTCTCGCCGACCCAGGAGATTCAGGTCAGGCAGATGATCGAGGCTGCTCTAGCCATGGTGCGGGCGGAGCAGGAGGAACTTCTCGCCATGCGTGAGGACGAGGGAATTCCCGACGCCATCGTGCGGCCGATCCTTCGCCAGCTCGACATGCGTGATCAGGCACTGCGCACGGAACTGAGCTAGGGCCCGAGCCATGTTTCGAGCGCCATCTTCGCTGCTGTCGCGAGCACACCCGCAGGGTCGTCGCCCGGAGGCCCGGCCGTGTGCCAGGCACTCAGCCCCAGCGCTTGCATGTCGCTCGGATCCAGGGTGATGTCCCCGCACACTGCGATGGCGGGCGTGTCGGACTCACGTGCCAGGCGGATGGCGGTCGCACATCCCTTGCCGGCGAGCGTTGACGCGTCGAGTCGACCCTCGCCGGTGATCACCAGGTCGGCATCTCGAATCGCGTCGCGATAGCCGAAGAGATCGGCGATCTGCCCCGCTCCCGACAGGAGGGGAGCGCCCAGGGCAGCGGCGAGTGCCGCTCCGGTTCCGCCGGCAGCACCGGACCCCGGGAGTTCGCCGACATCCACGCCGGTAGCCGCCGCGAGGATGCGCCCCCAGTGACGCAGCCCGTCATCGAGGGCGTGGATCTCGGCCGGCGACGCCCCCTTCTGGGCGGCGAACACGTGGGCTGCCCCGGCCGGGCCGTCCAGCGGACTCGTGACGTCCGAGAGCACGTCGATCGTCACCGCTGCAAGGCGTGGGTCGAGTCCGGACAGATCGATGGCGTGAACCTGGCCGAGCGTGCTGCCACCCGGTTCCAGGACGGCACCTGCGGGATCGAGCAGTCGAGCACCGAGGGCCACCAGCACGCCCGACCCGCCATCCGTCGATGCACTGCCGCCCAGGCCCACGGTGATGTGCTTCGCCCCGTGATCCAGCGCCGCCAGGATCGCATCCCCCAGACCCCGAGTGGAGGCGGTGAGCGGGTATCGGGTCTTGGTGTCGAGCATGGCCAAGCCGCAGGTATTGGCGATCTCCACGACCGCATGCCCATCCCGGAGAGCCAGCGACGCCGGGTGCCAGTTCCCGAGGGCATCTCGCGCCCGGATCGTGAACTGGCCGTAGCCGTGAGTGACGAAGGCGTCGACAGTGCCGTCTCCCCCGTCCGGGAGCGGGAGCCTGACGCAGGCGGCGTTCGGGTCCACGTCCCGGACGCCTGCGGCCATGGCTTCGGCGGCTCCATGCGCGGTCAGGGTTCCCTTGAACGCGTTTGGGGCCAGTACGACGTGGAGTGTGGTCATATCGATGTTCACCGTAGTGGCGTTCGGGAATCGACGGCCTTAAGCCACTATGGGGTCGGGGGTGACCCCGCTGAACCTCGAAAGGACGACGGTGGACGAGACCCCCTTGCTGGATGCCTGGCGCCATGCGATGGAGCCCGAGATGCGGCCCATGCAGATCCCCGGCCACAAGATGCGCTACGCAAGAGATGCGCACGGCTGGGCCTATGACCTCATCGGTGACACCGTCCGTGACGACATCGGCTTGCAGGGCGGCGCCGACGACAACGCCCTTTCCCACGATTACCTCGGCCAGGCCGAGCGTCTCTGGTCGCGCGCGGTGGGAGCCGACCACTGCCGGTTCCTCGTCGGCGGCTCGTCCCAGGGCAACATCGCCGCGGTCGGCACTGTCGCCGATCAGGACGTACCGATCGCGATCGACCGAACGTCGCATCGCAGCACGCAGGCCGCGCTCGTCATCAGCGGGGCGGTGCCTGTCTGGATCTACCCGCGACTGCATCCGGAGTTCCACATTCCGATCGGCATGGCCCCTGAGTCGATTGCAGCGGTGACAGAAGAGGTCAACGGATTCTTCGCGACATCGCCGAGCTACATCGGGACGCTGTCCGATGTCCAGGGTCTTGCCGCAGCCGCCCATGCGCGTCAGCAGCCCTTGATCGTCGACCAGGCGTGGGGAGCCCACCTGGCGTTCATGCCTGAGGGTGGGGCGATCCGCAACGGTGCCGATCTCGCTGTCACGAGCGTGCACAAGGCCCTGACGGGGTACTCCCAGACCGCTGTCGTGGCCATGCGGGACGGACTTGTGGCGAGGGGGGTCGTCAATCGCTGGGTTGAGCTGACCAGCACGACGTCTCCATCGGCGACGCTCCTCGCATCGATTGATGGAACGAGAGCAGCGATGGAGCGCGATGGACGGGCTCGCTTGGACCTGCTGTGCGAAGCCGCGGCGGAGGCACGCAAGGCGCTCGCTCGAGTTCACGGCCTGATCGTGCTGGACGACGCCAATGCAGGCTGCCGGGTCGATCCGTTGAAGATCACGCTGCTGCTGCCCGGCACCGGAGTCGATGGCGTTCAGCTGGGCAACGAGCTCTTCTCCCTCGGGTACGGCCCGGAGGTGGCCGATCACGACACCGTGGTGTTCACGATCACCGTGGCGGACGAGCCCGAGTGGGTGTCGGACTTCACCTCGCTCCTCATCGCCATGATCGAACGCCACCGCGGTGATTCGCGTCCGATGTCGCCCGTAGCAGTCTGGCGGGTGCAGCCGGAGGTCGTCGTCACCCCGCGTCAGGCGTTCTTCTCCGACCGCAAGCGGATCCGGCTGCGCGACGCGGTCGGTGAGGTGAGTGCCGAGCAGTTCTGCCCGTATCCGCCAGGTGTGCCTCTGCTGGCCCCCGGTGAGCGGGTCACGCAGGAGACAGTCGACGCCATTCATGCTGCGGGCCGGATGGGGCGAGTCGCCTACAACAGCGATCCAACCCTCGAGATGATCGAGGTCATTGACTCGATTTGAGTCACGGTCGGGGCATGATGCCGAGATGGACACTGCCTTCGACGCCCTCGCCACCGACGTGGCCCTCACGCCGCTGCCCGATGACCAGTGCCCGGGTCCGGTGATCGCGACGGGGTCGACCGTTCTCGCTCGCACCGACGCCTACGAGGTCGGTGTGTGGGTGCACGAGGCTGGGGTCTCGACTGACGTTGAGACCGATGAGGTCTTCGTCGTCATCGCTGGGCGAGGCCGCATGACGCTCGAGAACGGCACCGTCCTCGAGCTGCAGCCCGGCACAGTGGGCGTGCTCTATGCGGGGACTCGTACCACCTGGGAGATCGACGAGCCGTTGCGCAAGGTCTGGATCGTCGAGCGCTAGTTGTCGGCCAGCGCGTCGAGTTCGCCGACTGTCTCGTCGTCCAGGGTGATGAGTGCGGCCGCGCAGTTCTCGGCCAGGTGCTCCAGGGACCCCGTGCCCGGGATGGGAAGGATGACGGGGGAGCGCTGCAGCAGCCACGCGAGAGCAACCTGCCCGGGAGTCGCCTCGATGCGGGTCGCGATCTGCTCGAGGACACTGCCGGACTGGGCCAGCTCGCGGCCGCCGAGGGGGAACCACGGAATGAAGCCGATGCCCTCCCGCGTGCAGTAGTCGAGCACCTCCTCCGAACTGCGGTTCGCGACGTTGTAGTTGTTCTGCACGGTGACGACGTCGACGTGCTTGCGTGCCGCCTCAATCTCCTCGACCGTCACCTCGGAGAGGCCGACGTGGCGAATCAGGCCCTCGCGCTGAAACTCGGCGATGGCGGCGAACTGCTCCTCGGCAGGGACCTGCGGATCGATGCGGTGGAGCTGCCACAGGTCGATGCGCTCGACGTCGAGGCGGCGCAGCGACATCTGCACACACTGACGCAGGTAGGCCGGGCGACCCACGGGCTCCCAGGCATCCGGACCCTGGCGGGTCAGGCCGCCCTTGGTGGCGATGAGCACGTCGTCGTAGGGGTGAAGCGCCTCGCGAATGAGGTCCTCGCTGATGTCGGGGCCGTAGGCATCGGCGGTGTCGATGAGCGTCACCCCGAGGTCGACGGACGCTCGCAGGACGGCGCGGGCGTTCTCAGGGTCGGTGGGAGGTCCCCAGATCCCGGGACCTGTGATGCGCATGGCCCCGAAGCCCAGTCGTGTGACGGGCATCGGATCGGTTGTGCGGGCTCCGATGGTGAACGTGCCGCTGGCGGTCGCGGGCTGCTTCGGGGAGGGGTTGCTCATGGGCTCATTGAACTCTCCTGCTGGCCTGGCACCCTGGCCGGGTTGGCGCACGTCCCAAGTTAGGCTACCCTTAGTTGGGTAACCCGAACCTAAGTAAGGACTGCCGTGTTCGCGAACTTCCTGATCGGCCTGCGCGAGGGTCTCGAGGCCGCCCTGATCGTCGCCATCCTCGTGGCCTATCTGGTCGCCCTCGACCGGCGCCGTGATCTGCCCCGCCTGTGGTCCGGGGTTGGCCTGGCTGTCCTCCTCTCCCTCGTCACGGGAGCGATCCTGCAGTTCAGCAGCCAGTCCATGTCGGACGCGGCCCAGGAGGCATTCGCGGGGACCATGAGCGTGATCGCAGCCGCGCTGATCACCTGGATGATCTTCTGGATGGCCAAGCACGCCCGTGGGCTCAAGGCGCACCTCCACGGCGAGGTCGATCGTGCCCTGCTGGGCAGCGCATGGGTCCTCACCTTCATCGCCTTCCTCGCGGTTGCTCGCGAGGGGCTTGAGACTGCGCTCTTTCTCTGGGCGGGCATCCAGGCCTACGGCTCGTCGACCACTCCACTGCTGGGGGCGCTTCTCGGCCTGGCCGCGGCCGTGGCCATCGGCGTTCTCATCTACCGAGGCGCCGTTCGCCTGAATCTGGCTCGCCTGTTCACGATCACCGGCTATGCGCTGATCGTCGTGGCCGCTGGTGTCCTCTCCTACGGTGTCCACGACCTGCAGGAGGCGGGCATCCTTCCGGGCGCAAGCGCCTTGGCCTTCGACGTCAGCGCCCAGATCCCACCGGACAGCTGGTACGGGACCCTCCTTCGCGGCACCATCAACTTCTCGCCAGAGACGACGTGGCTGCAGCTCATCGTGTGGATCGCCTACGTGGTCCCGACGCTCACGCTCTACTACCGCAGGGTGCGTCAAGGACGTCCGGCTCCTCGGGTAGCGGAGGAGGGGGAGAAGGCAGAGGCGCGCGTCTGAGGCGCCGACCGCGACATGGCATCCTCGTGGCATGACAGGCAGGCTCGTGCAGACGGTCGTGCAGAGGGTGGCGTGCATTCTCGACAGTCATCGCAGTCATGTCGGATCTGAGCTCATCGTGCGAAGCGGTGACGGCCTGACGGACGCTCAGAGATTGCTGGAGCTTGATGCCGTGGTGCTCAGCCACGACGGCGGAGACGACCCCCACTTCGTCTATGCGAACTCAGCCGCCGCTCGACTGTGGCGCATGCCGGTTGACGATCTGGTCGGTATGCCGTCGCGACTCTCGGCTCCGCCGGAGCACCGAGCCGAGCGGGCCTCGATGCTCGCAGATGCCGCATCGACGCGTGTGCTGCACGGGTACTCGGGGGAGCGGGTGGCGAAGGACGGCACCCGCTTCGTCATCGAGGGAGCGACCCTCTGGACCGTCGACTACCCCGAAGGGCCGGGACAGGCCGTCGTGTTCCGCGACTGGCACCTGACTCCGGAGCGGACAGTCGAGCAGAGGCCTGATGGCGGGGGTGTCAGATGACGAAGTCGTCGTCGAGCCCGTGCCATGCCAGAAGGCCGGCAACGGCAGGGTAGTGCTGATCGGCAACCTGCTGAGCGAAGGCCCAGAAGGCCGTCACTCCCTCAGTTGCCGCTATCGCCTCATCCGTGAATCGGAGGAAGTGCAGGTGGCGCACGGCGTGGCATGCCGGCGGGAGAGCCTCCAGCTCCGCGGGGGTGCCAGACCACGCGGAGTCAGCAGTCGCAGCCTGCTCGGAAGTGGCGTCGGGAAGCACGTGGGCGAAGGTCAGGATCAGGTCATCGCCTTCGGCACGCCATGAGGTGGAGTGAGAGAGAGCATCGACGTGGCGGGCAAACCCTGCGATCACCGGATCCAAGCCTGGGTCGAGCGGACGTGCCTCGGTGAGCAGGGTCAGGGTGTCCGGACTGTCAGCACAGAATGTCAGGTGCTCGAGAACGATGCGCATGGTCGGGGCGATCAGACGCTGGGCTCGGGCTGACGCGCGATGCGCGCACGGAAGACCCAGAAGCTCCAGGCCTGGTAGGCGAGGACGATGGGAAGCGCGAACGCAGCGACGATCGTCATCACCATGAGCGGGTAGTCCGCGGCTGCTGCTGCCGACAGCGTGAGGTCATAGGCGCGGTCGAGGGAACTGGGAACGGCATTGGGCGCCAGGGCGAAGAAGATCGATGCTGTGTAGCCGAGCACGGCAACCCCGTTGGCCAAGAAGGCCAGGGCGAACCTGCCTCGAAGGATGCCCCACTGGGTCACGCCGAGCGCCGCGACGCTGGCAATGCCCAGACCGAGCGCCACAACGTCCTGACGGCTGTAGGACACGAACGTCCAGACTGCGAAGATCGTCATGCTCGAGCCGGCGGCCATGATCAGCCACCCGGCCGCCCGCCGTGCCTTGAGCTCCATGTGGCCACGCGTCTTGAGCGCAAGGAACACCGCGCCGTGCGCGAGGCTGAAGGCCAGCAGGACGGTGCCGCCCAGGATCGAGTAGGGGGTGATGATCTCCAGGCCGGAGACCTGCTCTGGGCCGTCTGGCCCGATGGGAACCCCCTGCAGAAGGCCGGCCCAGAAGACGCCGAACAGGAAGGGCAGTGCGGCAGAAGCGGCGGCGATGCCGACGTCCCAGCGGCGTCTCCACTGCGGTGCACTGCGGCGATGGCGGTACTCGATCGACACTGCCCGGATGATGAGTCCGACCACGACGAGCAGGAGCGGCAGGTAGGCCGCGGGAAACAGCGTTGAGTACCAAGCGGGGAACGCGGCGAAGATCGCAGCGGCCGCCGTGATGAGCCACACCTCGTCCGCGTCCCACACCGGGCCGATCGCTTCGAGCGCCTGACTTCGCTCGGCCTCGTCCTTGGTCAGCGTCACGGCGAGGATGCCGACCCCGAAGTCGAAACCCTCGAGGAAGAAGAAGCCGGCCCACAGGACGGCGATGAGGATGAACCACAGGGTTGCCAGATCCACGACGCCCCCTAGACCAGGACCACGGGATGCGTGTCATCGTTGTCGGAGGACTGGGATTCCAGCGGTGGAGGGCCTGCCTGGGCGTAGCGCTTGAGCAGCCGGAACTCCACCACGGCGAACGTCGAGTAGAGCAGTCCGAAGACGATGATGCTCGTCACGACCAGCCATGGTGCGAGATTCGAGACGGCGTCCTCGGTCTTCAGCTGGCCGTAGACCACCCACGGCTGGCGGCCGTTCTCCGTGACGATCCAGCCCATCAGCGAGCCGATGAACGGCAACGGGATGATCCATGTGGAGATCCGCCAGAACCATCGGCTGTCCGGAAGGCGGCCACGTCGAGTCCGCCAGGCGGCGAAGACCATCCAGCCGACGCCGGCGAGGCCGAAGCCCATCATCGCCCGCCACGCCCAGTACTGGACCCAGACGTTGGGCGTGTAGTCACCGGCGCCGTACTGCTGGTCGTACTGCTCCTGCAGCGGGTTCATGCCTGGGACGATCCCGTCCAGGGAGTTGGTCGCCAGCAGGCTCAGCACGCAGGGGATCTCGATGTTGACGATGTTCGTGCGCGTCTCCATGTCGGGGATGGCGAAGATCGAGAACCCGGCGCACGGTCCGGCGTCCTCCCAGACCGCCTCTGCCGCCGCCAGCTTCATCGGCTGCTTGTCGGTGACGATGACACCGAGCCAGTCGCCGACCCCGCCCTGCAGCGCACCTGCTGCGATGCCGATGATCAGCGCGGACTTCCACGCTCGCCTCATGATCTCCAGATGCTGTCGTCGGGCAAGGTGCCAGGCGGCAACTGCGAAGACGAAGACGGCAGCCGTGATGAGACCAGCGAGGAGGGCATGCACCCACGCGGCAATGGCGAACGGGTGGGTGAGCAGCCCCCCGATGTCCGTGAGCACCGCCTGACCGTCGACGACCTTGGACGCGACCGGATCCTGCATCCATGAGTTGGCGACGAGGATGAAGTAGGCCGACAGCATCGTGCCGATCGCGAACAGCCAGATGGTTGCGAGATGCACCAGCGGCGGAAGCTTCCCGCGCCCGAACGTCCACAGGCCGAGGAATGTCGACTCCAGGAAGAAGGCGAGCAGGCCCTCCATCACGAGGGGCGCACCGAAGACGTTGCCGACGTATTCGGAGAACACCGACCAGTTCATGCCGAACTGGAACTCCTGCACCAGGCCGGTCACGACACCCATGGCGAAGTTGATGAGCAGCATGGCGCCGAACATGCGGGTGAGTCGCTCCCAGTGCTCGCTCTTCGTCCGGTAGGCGATCGTCTGGAACACCGCAACGATGGGGGCGAGCCCGAGGGTGAGAGGAACGAACACGAAATGGAACAGCGTGGTCATCGCGAACTGCAGTCGCGACAGATCCACCAGCAGGCTGTCGTTCATGGCTTCCCTCCCCGGCTGAACTCTAGGTGTTCAGCAGAGGGAGGCCCCTCTAGGTGAGTGGAGTCGTCTTCGGTTGAGCATTCCATGGATGCTGTGGCGCGAGCAGGGTCTCCAGTGCATGTCGCAGACGCGGAGGCTGTCGAATATCCCGCGGTGGATGCCCGCCGCTGGCAGCCTCAGGGGGCAATGTCCTCAGCAAGGCAATGCAGGGGCCATTGGGCCCTTGATCCGTGCGGCGCCCTGATCTCCACTGGGTGCATGGAAGGCAGCAGGCCGGCAACGGGTCTGACCTCGGTCGAAGCGGCCGAGCGAATTCGGAACGACGGCCCCAATCGACTGCCCCGGCCCAAGCGGGTCCCGGTCTGGCTCCGTCTTGCCCATGAGCTCACGGGATTCTTCGCGGGCATGCTCTGGGCGGCATCAGCCCTGTCATGGCTGGCAGGAATGCCGCAGCTCGGGGTCGCGATCATCGCGGTGATCGTGGTCAACGGACTGTTCTCCTTCATCCAGGAGAATCGGGCCGATAGGGCCGCGGAGCGTCTTGCCCGACTTCTGCCGGCGCAGGTCTGTGTCGTCCGGGATGGCGCCATCGTGGACATCGACGCTGCGGAGGTCGTCAGGGGCGATCTCCTCGTCGTCCGGCCAGGGGACCGCATCCCGGCTGACGCCATCGTCGTTCGTGCGACGGGACTGGAGATGGACACGTCGTTGCTGACCGGCGAGAGCGTTCCTGAATCCGTCAGCACCGGTGGAAACCTTTACGCGGGAACGTTCGTCACCGCAGGCGAGGCCGATGTCGTTGTCGAGGCGATTGGCCGTTCCACCCGACTCGGGGAGATCACCAGTATGGCGACAGCGTCGCGGCGCCCCGTCACGCCGCTGGCACGCGAACTCCGCCGCGTCAGCCGGACGATTGCGGTGATCGCACTGGGTGTGGGAGTCGTGTTCTTCGGCATCACGATTGCGGTGGGGGGCGACCCGAGTGAGGCACTGGTCTTCGCCATCGGTGTCACGGTCGCCCTCGTGCCGGAAGCGCTCCTCCCGACGGTGACGTTGACATTGGCGTGGGGTGCGGAGCAGATGGCGCGGCGCAACGTCCTTGTAAGGGGCCTTGAAGCAGTGGAGACACTCGGCTCAACATCAGTCATCTGCACCGACAAGACGGGCACCCTCACGCGCAATGAGATGACCGTCGTCCGGGCATGGGTCCCCGGGGCTACGGCCACGGTGTACGAGGGTGGTTACGGTCCGGTGGCCGACGTGACGGTCACTCCGGCGAACGCCCGTGCAGCGATCGCTGACCTGGCCGACTGCGCCAGGCGATGCTCCGAGGGTTTCGTCGTCGAGGAAGGTGGTGTGTGGTGTGCACATGGCGACCCGATGGAGGCTGCCATCGATGCGTTCGCTCGTCGACTCGGTGTTGACACGCGGCCCTCGGCACTGCAGGTACGAGACATCGTTCGCTTCCCATTCGATCCGCAACGGCGTCGAGTGTCCACGATCGCTGGAGACAACGTCTGGGTGAAGGGAGCACCGGACGCTGTCCTGCCGCTCTGCGGCGCTCACGGCGATGCAGAAGATCTCGTTCACGATATGGCTGACTCAGGCCTACGCGTGCTGGCCGTGGCCCGTCGCACCTTGGGTGGGGCCCGGATCCCTCGTGTCGCGGAGGAGGCGGAGAGGGAACTGGAACTGGTCGGGATCATCGCTCTCGAGGATCCCCCGCGGAGCGATGTCCGTGGTGCGCTGGACGCCTGTCGCACCGCTGGCATCGGCGTGATCATGGTGACGGGCGACCATCCGGTCACCGCGACCGCGATCGCGGATGCGGTGGGACTTCGCCAGCCCCATGACCCGGTCCTCGTAGGGGCGGACCTTCCGGCAGACGACGAACAGTTGGGGGAGGCGGTCGACCATTCGGGATGCGTCATCGCGCGTGTGTCCCCGGAGGACAAGCTGCGAATCGCTCGTGCCCTGCGGGCGCGGGGGCACGTTGTCGCGATGACGGGGGACGGCGTCAATGACGTTCCCGCGCTGCACGAGGCCAATATCGGCATCGCCATGGGGAAGTCGGGAACGGATGTGGCCCGGGAGGAGGCCGACCTCGTGCTTCTGGACGATCGGTTCTCCTCGATCGTCGCGGGAGTCGAGCAGGGGCGCGCCACCTTCGTCAACATTCGCAGGTTCCTGACGTATCACCTGACCGACAACGTCGCCGAGCTCACTCCCTTCCTCGTGTGGGGGCTGTCGGGCGGCACGTTCCCTCTGGCGCTCGGCGTGCTTCAGATCATCGCTCTGGATCTCGGTACCGACACCCTCTCCGCCGTCGCCCTGGGGGCGGAGCCACCGGCGAAGCATCTGCTGGAGCGGCCGCCAGTCAGTGGTCGGTTGCTGAATCGCACCGTGCTCGTCAGGGCTTTCGGCATCCTCGGGCCGACCGTGGCCGCTGTGACGATGGCTGCCTTCGTCGTGACCTACCTTGCTGCCGGGTGGCGTCCCGGGGATGTCTTCCCCGGCGGGCCCGTAGCCCTGGCAGCATCGGGTGCTGCCTTCATGGGCGTCGTGCTCGCGCAGACTGCCAATGCCTTTGCGTGTCGCAGTTCCACGCGCTGGCCAGGAGCGTTGGGGTGGTTCACCAACCGCCTCCTCGTTCCTGCTGTCGTGATCGAACTGGTGTTCTCACTCGTCGCAATCCTGTGGTTCCCGTTGGCCACTGTTCTCGGCCAGGCTCCGCCCTCACTGGCAGGTGCGATGGTCGCGCTGGCCGGCATCCCGGTCCTCCTGGGAGTGGACGCGATCGTCAAGGCTCTGCTGCGAAGGAGAGCGGGTCGGCGCGATGAGCGCGGACTGCACGGAGTGACTCCTGAAGGTGCCGACGTCGGGGCGTGGCGCGCGACACGGATCGCTGGCGAACCGGATCCAGGCGCAGGCGACGAGTCTCCTCGTCATGTTGCCTCGGGTGCCGATGGGTAGGACGCTGAAAGGGATGCCCGAGTTCGCGCACCCGCGCGTCCAACGTCTTGTCAGGCACGAGGATCCACATGACGACGTCACAGGATTCGTCGCCTGCGGGCTACGGCCACGACGGGCGGTCTTCATTCGCATGGCCTGGCACTCTGCCGGGCAGTGGGCTGGTTCGTGCATCGCCCATGACGCGAAATAGCACAATGAAGTGGTGGCCCCGGCAGGATTCGAACCTGCGACGCACGGTTTAGGAAACCGACGCTCTATCCCCTGAGCTACGGGGCCGGGGCGCGTCAGCGTATCCGCCTGCATAACCCTGGCCGAAACGGGTGACGCGTTCTTTCTGGCGGCAAATCTACATCCCGAAGGGATTGTGGAAGGCGGTGGAGGGGTTGTGAGGTCTCGATTCAGGCTCAAAGGGCGCGCGGCGTGGTTCTTGCGGCATGCCGCGATCGTCCGGAGTGATATTCGCTGGGGCCTGGCTGCCGGGGAATCGTCCGTCACGAACGCAGGGGTCAGTCCCTCAAGCAGGGTCATGAGTCCTCCGTCTCCCAAGACAACGGGGCCGGCCCCCTTGTGCAAGGTGACCGGCCCCGAGATATCGGCATGCTTACCTGCTATGCCTGCGGCTGCGGCGTCCAGCGCAGGTAGGGCTTGACCTCTTCGACCTCGACGAAGCGCTCGCGTGCCTCGTCGGTGCTCAGGCCCAGGGAGACGATGACGCGGTCACCGGGCTGCCAGTCGGCGGGGGTGGCGATGGGAGCGATGTCCGTCAGTTGGAGGGCGTCGACGACGCGCAGGATCTCGTTGAAGTTGCGGCCGACCGACTTGGGATACGTCAGGGTGAGGCGCACCTTGTTGTTCGGGTCGATGATGAACACGGAGCGCACGGAGTTCGTGTCGCCCTCGCCGGGGTGGATCATGTCGTAGAGCTCGGAGATCTTCTTGTCGGGATCGGCAATGATCGGGAAGTTCAGGTCGGTGCCGCCGACGTCGCCGATGTCGCCCTTCCACTTGTGGTGCTCCTCGATCGGGTCGACGGAGATGGCAATGACCTTCACGCCACGGTCCACGAACTCGCTGTTGAGCTTCGCAGTGGCGCTGAGCTCGGTGGTGCAGACGGGGGTGAAGTCGGCCGGGTGAGAGAAGAAGACGGCCCAGGCGTCCTTCTTCCACTCATGGAAGTCGATGGGGCCGTCGGTGGTCTCGGCGGTGAAGTTGGGGGCGGTGTCGCCCAAGTGCAGGCTCATGAGTCCTCCGTAGTTAGGTAAGGCTTCCTGGAAGGAAGCTATACCCCTGGGGGTATCAATTCAAATCGAATGACGAGAGTCGGGCCGTCTCGCGCCGAGAGACCCGACGCCCAGCCGGGGTGCGCGCCGATGCTGCGGCCGGGGGATGCGTTTCAGAACGCGGCCCAAGTCCAGGTCTCGGTCACACCCGGCCGCCTTCAGGGCGGCCGAAGTTCTCCGCCATGCACTCCGCCGATACCTGCAGTTGGCGTCACAAGATCGAGGTTTTGCGACGCCAACTGCAGGTATCGGTGGAGGGGGTGACGGGCGTCGTGGTTTAGCGCTGGGGAACTCCGAGGGCGAGTTCACCTGTGCTGCGCAGGTGCGGCAGCGACGCTCCATAGATGTCCGTGAAGTCGTCGCCGTTCGCCAGGCCGAGGATCGTGCTCCCCAGCCCCATCGCGGTGGCACTTAGCGAGGCCGTCCCGAGAATGACGCCGGTCGTCTTGAGGATGTTGGCGTAGGCGATGCCGTCATAGGCGGACGCCATCATCCCCAGATCCGACAGCACGAGCATCAGGGCCGGGGGGTGACGTTCACCGACACGTTCCCCGCGAGCAACGGTGCTCAGGTAGTCGCCTATCGGAAGTCGTCCGGTCTCCCGGGTTGGCAATGGGGTGACTGCCCGCAACGCATGATCGCGTGACCCGTATGTGTAGAGAGCGGGCGCGAGCCCGTCGATGCGCCCGGCGGCCACGGCGATCACGTGGCAGTCAACGGGTCCTGCATAGGGGTAGGGCAGGTGCCCGGGCTCGTCTGCCCCGGCGTGGCCTGCCCGCCACAGGAACTCCGCCAGCTGACCCAGCGTGAGGTCGTCCGTCGACCAGGACCGGGCAGTGGTGCGGCTCCCGACGACATCGGCGAACGGAGCATCCCGATGCAGGTCGTCGGGCGCGATGGCCGGAAGGGCGACGACGGTGCCCTGCCTGGGCTCGCGGTGCGCAGGGGCGCCCGTCCGTTGCCCGAATCCCTCGTCGGTCCGCCCCCGGGAGCGGGCGTGCATGAGCGCGTCATGGAAGGCGATGCTGGAGGACTCGGACGGGGTGTCTGTGACGATTCCGGCAACTACGAGCGCCCTGACGCAGCTGACGACCTCGTCGATGGGCATGGTGGAGGTGTCGGCGAGCATCACCAGCGTTCCTCCGGTGTGAAGGGCCTCCCACAGTCGAACTCCGGTGACCGCCGGAAGCGCCACATGGTCGGCGGACTCGGGGGCGCCGACGACGACCTCGTCGCCACGGAACCTCAGGTGGGCGTGGGGGACGGCCCACCAGATTGCCGAGGGATGTGCGGTCACGTCATTCATGGCTGTCCAAGTCATTCATGGCTGTCCAAGACTGACATGGAGCCATCCTCGATCAACCGACACACGGCCAGCATGGCTTCAACGTTGGCCGGTGGTGCCATCACCTGGACGGAACCGGGTGCGCGCCCTCGATGGGGAACTGGAATAGCGGCCGCCCACCAGCCAAGCGCATTGGCCACCCAGGTGAAGGAAGTCGGCAGGCCCAGTACGGGTTCGACGTCCTCGATCCTGCGGTCTCCTGTGAGCACCCCCAGTTCGGGGGGATCGCTGAGGGTGGTGGGCGACAGGACGACTCCTCCAGGTCCGATCGATTCGGTCAGAGCGAGGGACCATCGTTGGAGATCTGCTTGGGCCCGAACCTCACTGTCCTGGGGCACGCGACCCGCGTGCTCGAGGAAACTGCGCGTGTACTCCTCGACATCGTCCAGGGCTGCCACCCCAGCAGCCTCGAGTGCGGCGAGTATCTGTCGCCGAGCCCGCGGAGCGACGGCCGCAAAGAAGCCCGTGGCCGCGGGATCGGACCACAGGTCGAGGTCGTCTGAAGTCGGCAGCCCTGTGCTCGCCAGCCTGTCTGCGATGGCGCGGACCAGAGTCACGTCGAACTGCGTGGCGGACATTGGATCCGGTGGTGCTGTCACGACGAGGATGCGCGGCGCGGTGGCATCGCGTGACTCCGTGCCCGGCCCTGTGCCAACGGTGCCGCCGTCGATCACGTGCTGCCCCAGGAGGACGTCGTCCAGGCCACGTGCGAGGACACCGTCCTGCGGGTGCGAGCCCGACATGGCCTGCGAGAGTGGCGGGGGCTGGGCCACCACGGTCGTGAGTCCGCACCACGCCGCTGGGATGCGCAGTGAGCCGCCTGCGTCATTCCCGAGAGCCAATGGCACCATGCCGGCGGCGACGGCCGCCGCCGATCCTCCGGAGGAGCCGCCAGTGCTGAAGCCGCGGGCCAGCGGGTTGTGAGTCGGCCCGTGGGAGGCGGGCTCACATCCGGGGAGCAGTCCGAACTCGGACATCGTCGTGATACCGACGATGACAGCCCCTGCCTGCCGAAGGCGCTGCACGACTGGATCGTCATTGGCGGCCCGGTTGGTGGCCAGGGCCTTCGACCCGAAGGTCATGAGCGACCCGGCAACTCCCCTGTTGGCCTTGATGGCGACCGGGATGCCGGCCAATGGGCGCGGATCGTCCTTTCGGACAGCCGCAGCCTCACCTCGCGCCTGCACCTCGCGAACCTCGACGAATGCCCGTATCTGCCCGTCCTTCACGGCGATGGAGTCCAGTGACATTCCGATGAGATCCGATGCGGTGAGCTCGCCCGTGGCCATCAGGTCGCGCGCACGCCTCACGGACCCCAGCAGCGGTGCGTCGTCCAAGGCGTGGCTCCTGACGTCAAGGGCTGGTTACGATCGCCCGGTGCCCGATGATGCCAGCCCGATCGACGCAACTGAACCTGCCGCGAGCCTGGACCTGTGGGGTGCGGACCTTCGGGACCGCGATCTGTCGACTGTGGACCTGCGAGGGGCGCGCCTGTGCGGGGCGCGAATGTCCGGAATGGACCTTCGTCGCCTGGACTTCCGCGGCGCCGACCTGCGAGGAGCCGTCCTCGACGGCGCCAACCTGGACGAGGCGATTCTCGTTGAGGCTCACCTGGAGGACGCCTCGCTGGCTGGAGTCTCCGCAAGGCACGCGACGTTCCGGCACTCAGTGATGCGCGGAGCCAACCTGACCGGAGCCACGATGAAGTCCGCCTCGTTCTGGCGGTCCGATCTCACCGGCATCCAGGCACCTGATGTAGACCTTTGGTCTAGCGTCCTGTTCCACTGCGACCTCACCGGTGCCAATCTCGAGCGGGCGAACCTCAATGCGGCCAACCTGAACCTCGCCGTCCTCCGTGGTGCACGCCTCGCTGGCGCCGATCTGCATGCGGCGACGCTCTTCCGCGCGGACCTGCGCGATATGGATGCCCGAGGCGCGAACTTCTGGGCCACCAACCTCATCGGGGCGGACTTGAGCGGCGCCGACACCACCGATGCCGACCTGCGTGACGCCAATCTGCTCGCGTCCGCGCCCGCTCCAGGTGAATAGGAGACAGCCTTCGCGTGAACCCTTGATGGGGCTCGGCCTACGCCGTGTAGTTCCATGCCCGTCACAAGTGTGACGCCTTCTCCGGCACGTGGCCAAGCGCGTAGTGTGGCCCCATCCTCGGGCGACGCTGTCATTAGACGAGACCCGTGGTGTGGTTGGCCAACTATCTACCCCGAAGGGAACCCCATGTCCTACGACGCAATGCTCGACGCCATGAAGAACGACCCCGCCCTCGCCCAGCAGCTTCACGACGCCGCCTCGGTGTCCGAGCGCCAGGCAATCCTCGAGGCCCGTGGCATCTCCACGCCCAACCTCGACAGCCCGCTCCCCTCGAAGGACGACATCAAGAGCATGAGCGAGGTCGCCGGCGGCTCGACGTACTTCAACGCCACCGCCTGCGGCGCAGCCTGATCTCAGGTCCATGAGGGCTGTGCTGTTCACCTCGTTCGCGATCCCAGGAGGTCGTCCGTGACCCAGGAGGTCCTGACCGAGGTGACAGCACGGCCCTTCGCCTTTCCGCACGTCACGGCCGCCGAATATGCCGAGGCGACGGATCCCTCCTATCGGGTTGCGGGAACATCGGTTCGCACATCTTCAGCCGACGCCTCGATCGCACGAGTGACCCCGTACCTCAAGGACTACGGCATCACCCGCGTCGCGAACGTCACGCACTTGGATCGCGTCGGTGTGCCGGTCCACACGGCACTGAAGCCCCTGGGCACGACACTCTCGAACGGCAGCGGCAAGGGCCTGACCATGGAGGCCAGCAAGATCAGCGCGATCATGGAGGCGATCGAGCAGACCCACTGGGAGAACGATCAGTTCCCGCGCGTCGAGACCACGCAGGCAGACTTGCTCGCCCAGGGGATGCAGGTGACGGAGGGATCCGACCTTCCGCTGTTCAAGCTGTCCCTCTGGAACGATCGACTTCCTCTCGACTGGACGACGGGTCACGACCTTGTCACCGGTGACGAGGTCTGGGTGCCTGCCGAGCTGGTCCAGGCGAACCTGCGCAGCAGGCTCGCCATCAGCACGTTCGTCACGTCCTCCAATGGACTGGCGAGCGGCAACAACGTCTTCGAGGCGATCTACTCCGGGCTCACCGAGCTCGTCGAGCGTGATGCCATCGCCATGTACCAGGCTGAGGGAAACCGCCAGACCTATGACCCGGCGATCGACCTCGACCAGCTGTCCGCGCACTATGGCGAGCCCTTCCACGGACTGCGCGAGCTGATCGAGCGGGCCGAACTGCGACTGTTCGTCTTCGACTGCACCAATGAAGTCGGCGTGCCCACCTACAAGGCCTTCGTGCATGACCTCGCCGTCTCGCGCGCCGGTGCGTTCGGCGGCTACGGCACCAGCCTCGACCCGTCAGTGGCGCTTTGCCGGGCGGTGACCGAGGCGATGCAGTCGCGGGGCCTGGTCATCGCCGGCTCGCGCGACGACCAGTTCGGCAGCGTGCGGGACGCATCCCTGATGCACTCCAACCACTACGAGGCGCCACCTGCGGGCACCATGCCCCTGGTCATCCGGGAGAACGAGAGCACCGGATCCATCGTCGACGACGTGGCAGTAGTCACCCGCAAGCTCCAGGACTCGGGAATGGACCGCATCGTCGTGCTTCGGCACACGGAGCCGGGCGACCCCGTTCAGGTGGTCCGCGTGATCGTCCCCAGACTGGAGGGCTACCGCTTCGAGCAGTACACCCCCGGCCCGAGGGCTCGAGCCGCAGAGGAGCGGTTCGCACGTGGCCAGCAGGAAGGGGTGTCGCTATGAGCGATCGCGTCGACCTGGTCTTCCTCGGGCCCTCGTTGTCCCGTGAGGAGGCTGCAGAGATCTATCCCGGTGCCGTCTATCTTCCCCCGGCATCCATGGGCGATGTCCTGTCAGCCATGCGGAAGTACCGGCCCCACGCGATCGCGCTGATCGACGGTTCGTTCTTCCAGACCATGGCCACGTACCACAAGGAACTCGTGGAGGCGCTTTCCCAGGGGATCTGGGTGATCGGCGCCAGCAGCATGGGTGCTCTTCGCGCCGCCGAGTGCGCCGAGTACGGGATGATCGGCGTGGGCGAGGTGTACGAGGCCTATGCCAGCGGTGATCTCGAGGACGACGACGAGGTGGCTCTGTCCCACGTGAGCGAGGAGTTCGGCTACCGGCCGGTGACCGAGGCCATGGTCGACATCCGCGCCTCGCTCGCTGCTGCCGAGGACGCCGGCGTGATCGACCACTCCGAGTTCGTCGAACTGTGCGCCCGTCAGAAGGCGCGATGGTTCATGGAGCGCAACCTGCTCACCTCTGTCGAGGATGCTCGTCAGCTCGGTGTGGCCGACGACCGCGTCAAGGAGCTCGGCACCTTCCTCCGCACGAGCCGGGTGAGCCTGAAGGCGCAGGATGCGCGCCTTGCCATTGCGCGACTTCGCGACCTGCCCGACGGTCCGATGCCGGAGGAGACGCGTCCCACGCTGCCGTACTCGCGGGTGTACGACGCGACTTCGGCCCGCGATGTCGTCGTCCACAGCGACATGGATGACCCGATCACACTGGACAAGATCCGCCGGTTCGTCACTCTGACGGACTCGCGTACGTCAGAGATCTGGACGGAGGTCCGTCGCCGCGCGGCACTCCATCGCCTGATGGCGGCCTTCGGTGTCGAGGTCGAACCCGACGACCTTGATCGCGCCCGGGCGGCGCTGGCGGCTGATCTAGGGGTCTCGGTTGCCCATTTTGCCGACGAATGCCGTGACCTTGACATGACTCCTGCGCAGATAGAGGCATGGGTCAAGGAGGAGGCGTACGTTCGGCGGGCCGAGCAGTGGGTCGGTGGCCACGCCATGTACACGCTGTTCAACACTGAGTTCCTCAACCACCTGCGCCGTTCAGGGGAGTACCGCGCAGCCCGTCGAGGGGCGGCGTTCCAAGAGCGCGTGGCCGAGTCGAGTCCCCACCGGCACACGCAGCTGGGCATGGCAGCAGCCATGGCCGTCTACCAGCAGTTGGCAAGCTGGGAGGCACCTGACGATCTCGATGCCTACCTGACCGACCTGAACATGGGTTCGCGCGCAGAGTTCTACGAGCGGCTGATGACGGCTGTCGCCTCGGGCATGGAACTGTTCGGAATGAAGGCAATCGACCCGGCCCTGCTGGGCGCCGAGGATGACGGTATGGACCACGCACTGACCCCAAAGAACACCCGAGGTGGATGAACCCATGACCCAGACCCCGCCCGATGCCCCCGCCTCGGCAGGAGCATCGAGAACTCAGGCCAACTCCCTTCTCGAGGTGAGCCCGGCCTTCAGCAACCTCGGTTCCACGACGGCGACACGAAGTTGGGTGGCGCTGGCGGCCGTGCTCCTGGTCCTGATCGCGTCGCTGGCATGGGGCCTGTTCGGGCAGGTCACGCTGCAGCAGACGGTGGGGGGGATTGCCGTCGGCAATGGCCTCACGCTGGAGATCAGCGTCCCGACCTCCGGTCGCGTCACGCGCCTGGCTCCGATCGGTCAGCTCTACTCGCCGGGGGACGAAATCGCCACGATCCTCCCCGATGACGGAAGCCCCGAATTCACCGTGTCTGCCCCTGCGAACATGATGGTCACCGGCTGGCAGTCGGTTCTCGGCTCCCCAGTCACTCCAGAGGCACCCATTGGGCGAGGCGTGGTCATCGGTGCGTCGCCGAGGACGAGCGGGCTGGGGACAGGCGATGCCCTCGTAGCCATCTCCTTCGTGCCCTTGTCGGACTACTCGGTCTTTGCCAATGCCTTGAGCCTTGAGGTCGTGGTGATGAGCCCGGGAGAGGATCCCCAGACATACCCGGCCAAGCTCGAGGGATTCAGTCGATATCCGTCGTCGCAGGCCCGCATTGCGCAGTTGACGGGCAACCCGACGCTCGCGGCCGATGTCACGGCGCAGACGGGAGGCGAGGCCCACCTCGTTGCGTTGGGCTTCGCCAATCCTGAGGATGCCAAGTCCGTGGCCGATGCGAGCATGAGCGGCGATCCGGGAAGTGTCACCGCCGGATTGCCTGCCACGATCGTGATCACCGAGGTGTCGGACAGCCCTCTAAAGGTCCTGTTCGGCAGTGGGGCGTAGCGCGTGACAACGACGACAGCTGCTGCAGGGCCGTCAGCCGAGAGCGGGAAGCCAGCCCGGATCTCGACTCAGCGCGTGGCCAAGGTGCCCTCGATCCTGCAGATCGAGGCCGTCGAATGCGGTGCTGCCTCGCTCGGCATGGTGCTCGCCAGCATGGGCAAATGGGTGCCGCTGAGCTCCCTGCGCGCCGCCTGTCGCGTCTCCCGCGATGGGGCCTCGGCGACGGGCATCATGGAGGCCGCCCAGAGTTTCGGTCTCGAGCCGCACGGCCGCATGGCGAGCCTGGAGGAGCTCGAGGGCAATCCGGTGCCGGCCGTGGTGTGGTGGAAGCACCGTCACTTCGTCGTACTCGAAGGCGCCAAGAACGGCCACTTCCACGTGAACGATCCTGCTCTGGGGCCGATGAAGTACTCGCAGGAGTACTTCGCCCAGAACTTCTCTGGTGCCGTCATCTCCTTCACTCCTACCGAAGAGTTCGAAAAGGGCGGCAAGCCGTACCGAACCGTGCCAAGCCTGCTGAAGCGACTGACGGGTGCTCAGCGTGGTGTCTGGTTTGCCGTCGTAGCAGGGCTGCTGGCCATGTTCCCCGGATTGCTGCTCGCGCCCATCAGCTCAACCTTCATCGACGACGTCCTCAACGTCGATCAGCGGACGTTCCTGCCCTTCCTCCTGGCTGCGCTCGTGTTCGTCATCGTCACCCGAATGGCGCTGATCTCCCTGGAGTACAAGGCGCTGGCGCGCGTACAGGCCCGCGTGGCCTTTGGCAACAATGCCGAATTCCTCATGCGCCTGTTCCGATTGCCGCTCCTCTTCTTCGCCAGCAGGAACATCGGAGATCTTGTCCAGCGCATGGGCTACTCCAGTGCCGTAGCCCAGTTGCTCGCGGGCTCGCTGGCAGCATCTTTCATCAGCCTGATCGCGGTCGTGGCCTACATCGTCCTGATGGTCTTCTACAGCTGGATCCTCGCGCTCATCGTCGTGGCGCTCACCACCATAAACATCGTCGCTCTCCGTGCGGTGGTCAAACGCCGGACCGTCGGTCAGGGCCTGCTGATGAGCGAGTCCGGGCATCTGCAGAGCATCACGATCGGCACGATCCAGTCAATTGAGACGGTCAAGGCGAGTGGTATCGAGCGCGACGTCTTCGCCCAGTGGACGGGACAGCAGACCAAGGTCGTCAACGCTGAGGCCTCATTCGTCACGCCCACAGCCATCATCAGTGCGGTCCCGACCGTGGTGACGATGCTGACCACGACGAGCATCCTGGTCGTCGGCGGCATCCTTGTGGTCACGGGCGATCTCTCCCTGGGCGCGCTGCTCGCCTTCCAGGCCCTCGTTGCGGGCATCGTGGCGCCGGTGAACATGCTCGTGGCCACCGCCTCGCAGATCCAGACGATCCAGGTGGACCTGCAGCGACTGGACGACGTGTTCGATCACGACATCGACGCGCGTTTCCACGTGGAGGACAGGCCCGCTTCTCCAGGACCGACGTCCATCGACGAAGTGACCTCGGCATCGATGGTGCCGCTTTCTGGAGAGGTCACCCTGACGGATGTCGAGTTCGGCTTCACCCAGGGAGACCCACCCCTCATCTCCGGGCTGAGTCTCACACTGACGCCGGGCCACCGCGTAGCCCTCGTGGGACCCTCCGGTGCGGGCAAGTCGACGATCGGCAACATCATCGCGGGCCTGTACATGCCGTGGTCGGGAACGGTGACCTACGACGGGCGCACCATCACCCAGATCGACCCGAACGTCATGAGCCTGGGCCTGGCCAAGGTCGACCAGACCATCATGCTGTTCGCCGGGACTGTCCGCCAGAACATCACGCTGTGGGACGAGTCGGTTCCTGAGGAACTGGTGATCCAGGCACTCGCCGACGCTCAGGTGCTGGACCGAGTGCTGCAGCGTCCGAACGGTCTCGATACTGAGGTCATCGAAGGCGGCCTCAACTTCAGCACCGGCGAGACACAGCGCCTGGAGATCGCTCGTGCGCTGGTGCGCAATCCTGCCGTGCTCATCATGGACGAGGCCACCAGCAATCTCGACACCACCACTGAGAAGGCCATGGACGATGCCGTGCGGGCGCGCGGCTGCTCGACGGTCGTGATTGCCCATCGGCTGAGCACCATTCGCGATGCAGACGAGATCATCGTGCTGGACAGGGGCGGTGTGATCGCCGAGCGCGGGACGAATGACAGCCTGCTCGCACAGGGCGGCATCTACTCGCGACTTGTGGCGAGCGCAGGGAGCGGTGGCGATGTCGGAACCTGAGATGGAGAAGTCGGTGCCCGGGAATTCAGACGAGGCGTCCGCAGCCGCTGTGCAGCCGTCGGCAGCCGTCCATTCGATGACCCTCGGTTCGTCCGGAAGCCTGTCGGTCGAGTCGGGAATGGTCAATGTCTTCGCTGTCGATGGCACGGGCCGGCGCTGGCCGGTCGTGACGGTCTCGGCTCCCATGGTGATCGTGGGAGCCACCGCAGATGACGTGACCATGGTGGCTGAGGGCCACGTCAACACTGTCATGTCAGCGCATGCTGACGAGCCCTCCGCGGCGGACGTTGAGTCCTGGGGTCGAGCGTTGGTATCTCGTTATCCCTCGCTCGCCTCTGCCCTTGCCGACGGCGCCGATGCTGCGGCGATTCGCGCAGTCCTGGCCGATCACATGGCTGGCTTGGTGAAGGACGGCCGGGCGCTCCAGGAGTCATTGCTCACGAACCTCAAGAGCGTCAATGCCCGCATCGACGCAATGGCGTCCGCGCGCATGCGCCACCATGTCTCGCAGCCGCAGGATGCCCTGCATCGGGTTGACGAGTTCCCGTCCTTGAGTGAGGCCGTCAACGTCCTCCGACTGGTGGGAGCCTCGCGGGGTTTCGAGGTCGTGGAACCCCGGGATGCAGGGACCCTGGGAGTGGAGGATGCCCTTGCCGCATCCGTCCGCTCCTCGCAGCTGCGTTCCCGGGCTGTGCAGTTGACAGAAGGCTGGACCCAGAATGGCACCGAGGCCCTCGTCGGCTTCCTGGATGATGGGTCCGGCGGATGGACCCCTGTCGCCCTGATCCCGGGGCCTCGTGGGTACACCTATCGCTCGACCACCAACCCCAAGGGCACGCGTGTCGCCGAAGGGACCACGCCACTTCGCTCAGTGGCTCTCGAGGTCTACCCGTCGCTGCCGAAGGATCGGGCGGCGACACTGCTCGACATGGCCCGACTCGCGCTTCGCGGAACGACGCGCACGACGACGGCGATCATCCTGTGCTCACTCGCGGTGGCCATTGTCGGTTTGGCGGCTCCCGCGTTCACGAACTCCGTGCTCGGAATCTTCGTACCCGAGGGCAGCATTCGTGACATCGTCGCGGTCGGTGTGGCCCTCGTCCTGCTGGCGTTCGCAGCAGGAGCCTTCGTCGTCGTCCAGAACTTCGCGACATCCCGATTGACGCAGCTGGCTCAGTTGCGCGTCGAGTCGGCCATCTGGGATCGGACGCTTACCCTGCCGCTTCGATTCTTCCGGCAGTACTCGAGTGGCGACCTCGCCTACCGGATCACGGCGGTCGACAACCTCAAGCAGCTGCTGAGCTCGCAGACGGTCACCGCGATCTTCGCAGCGCTGTTCTCGCTCGTGAACTTCTACCTTCTGTTCCGCTACAACACGATGCTCGCGCTTGTCGCGCTCGTCATCATTCTCATCACTGCGGGAATGATGGTGTGGCTCGTGCGCCGCATGTCCGTCCTCATCCGCCATGCGAACGCCTCACAGCAGGACGCCTCCGCATGGTTCGTGCAGCTGGTGACGGGTATCTCCAAGATCCGGGTCGCTGGAGCAGAGCGTCGATTCACCGACATCTCGCTGCTCAAGCAGGCAGATCTCATCGCGAACCAGGCGGCCCAGACTCTGCTGACCGGACGTCTGCAGTCGTTCCTGGCCCTGATCGGTGCGGGTTCGACACTCGTCTTCTTCCTGATCGTCGGCTACGGAACGTGGGGGCCGGACGGGCCCACGATCGATGCCTCGACCTACATCGCGTTCTCCACGGCCTTCGGCACGATGCTGGGTGCCATGGTCGGACTGAGTGCTGCCGTTCCGGCGCTTGCTGCCGCTGCGCCCACGCTGGATCTCGTTCGCCCCATCCTCGACTCTGTGCAGGAGCAGGATCCCGATGCACAGGCACTGACGGACTTGCGCGGGCACTACGAGTTCCATGACGTCTCGTTCAGATACCTGCCGGGCATGCCGCTGGTGCTGAACGGGCTGACGTGCACGATCGAGGCCGGCAAGGTCACGGCAATCGTCGGATCCTCGGGCTCCGGAAAGACGACGGCAATGCGACTCATGTCCGCATTGGAGTACCCGGATTCAGGGGAGATCCTGATCGATGGTCATGACATCAGGAGCATCGACGCAGGCGACCTGCGTCGACACCTTGGTGTTGTCGTTCAGGGCGGTCAGCTTTCCAACGGCTCGATCCTCGACAACATCGGCGGCGGCGTCGAGATCTCGGAGGATCTGGCGTGGATCTGCGCTCAGCAGGCCTGCATCGCCGACGACATCCTGGCCATGCCGATGAAGATGCACACGGTCGTCAACGCCCTGACCCTGTCAGGCGGTCAGACCCAGCGGATCCTCATCGCGCGTGCACTGGCCCGCAACCCCTCCGTGATGCTGCTGGACGAGGCGACGAGTGCGCTGGACAACGAGAGCCAGGAGGCGATTGCTGAGGCACTGCGTGGCCTGAATTGCACGCAGATCATCATCGCCCAGCGCCTCTCGACAGTTCAGGAGGCATCCAAGATCCTCGTGATGGATCACGGACGTCTGGTTGAGCAGGGGTCTTTCGACCAGCTCATGGCGGAGGACGGCGTGTTCGCCGCACTGGCACGACGGCAGCTGTCCAGCGCGTAGGGATCTCGTCCCCAGCTCATCCACCGACACCTGCAGTTGGCGTCACAACCGGCGGATCTTGCGACGGAAACTGCAGGTCTGGCGCTAGGCGAGGGCAGCGAGTTGCCCGTCGAACTCCCGAGCATCGGCCGGCCGATCGTCTGGATCCACGCTCATGGCGCGCCGGAGCAGCGTGATCAGTGCGGGAGGCAGCTGCGCGTCCACAGCTGATCCGTCACCCATCCGGGCGTCCTTTCCGTAGAGCACCCGTTCAAGGGACGCGGCGGCGGAGAAGACGTCGGACCGAGTGGTCGCATGCACTTCTCGACCCTGGAGTCGATGCTGCTCAGGTGCTCCGTATCTCTGGGATCCCATGATGCTGACGATCGAGGTGGAGTCGACGTCGTCCAGGCGCATCGCCAGGCCGAGATCGAGGAGCTTCACGCCTCGTTCGGGTCCGTGGTGAATGTGCTCGGGCTTGAGGTCGCGGTGCAGGATGCCTGAGTCGTGCAGGTAGGCGAGGGCGTCAAGGACTTGATGAAAGATCGGCAGCGCCTGTGCCGGATCGAGCGGATCGGTGAATTGGCTCTCGATCGAGGGGTCCTCCACGTATTCGAGGACTGCGTACGGGCGATCCTCCCAAGTGCCGTAGCCGAGCAACTCGACGATGTTTGGATGATGGATGTCGCTGTGGACATGGATCTCGTGTTGCAGCAGACCTGCCATCGGGTAGGAGGCGCCGGGGGCGGCGAGTCCTGGCATCTCGAGGAACCTACTGCGCAGAAGCTTGATCGCGACGGGCCGCGCCTGCTCGATGTCGATCGCGAGGTAGACGACGCTGACGATGCCCATGCCCAGGAATGCCTGGACCAGATAGCGGCCGTCGATCAGCTCTCCCTGCTCGACGTTGCGCACCTCTGGAGTATAGGAATCCTCAGTGAGGCGAGTCATCGGACGGAAGCGTGGGCACTCGCCAGCCCAGCGCGACAGCTCCCAGTCGAATGACGAGCACGACTGCCACTCCGAGCAGGAAGGGCGCGAGGGGTCCGAGTCCTCGCGTTGCGAGGAAGGTCAGGGAGCCGGCCAAGGCGGCTAGCGCGTAGACCTCTCCGGTGAAGACGGCGATGCGACGTCCGGCGAGGACATCACGGATCACACCGCCACCGACACCACTGATCACGCCGAGGACCACGGCCGGTCCCGCCGCGAATCCGCCGTCCAATGCGATGTCGGTGCCGACCACAGTGAAGGCCGCGAGGCCGACGGCATCGCTCAAGGTGAACAGCCGAGCCATCCACCGCTGATGGCTCTGCCACGGAAAGGCCCGTGCTGCGATCCACACCGCGGCCACGGTGAACCCGATCAGCACCAGTGTCGGCCAGAAGTCCAGGAGCCACCCAGGGGTCTGGACCATGAGCAAATCGCGAAGGGTGCCTCCGCCGATCGCGGTGACCGCGGCCAGCGTGGTCAGACCGAGCCAGTCCATACCGGCCCTGGCGCCGGCCACCGCTCCGGAAGCCGCAAAGGCAATGAGACCGATGACCGTCATGGTGAGCAGAGGCGGTGCAAGTTCGAGCACGGTGTCTCCTCGACGATCTGGCCGACCGCAGTCGGTGGGTCTGACGCTTTCGACCGGTGGCAGGTCTGGGTGATATTCCGCGTAGCCCCTCCGTGTGGTGGTGCTCCATGAGGACGCTAGCGTGCCGATGTGACCCCCGAGGACTCAGTGCTGGCTGCCTGTGACTCAGCGCTCGACGACCGCGACATCGTCACCGACCCTGACATCCTCGGCTCGTACACCCGCGATCGTTCGACGGGGTCGGCGGCAGGGGAGCCGTTCGCCGTGGTCTTCCCCCGCTCCACTGATCAGGTCTCCGCCGTCATGGCCGCCGCGCATGCCAACCGCGTGCCTGTCGTTCCGCGGGGCGCCGGGTCAGGCCTCTCGGGAGGCAGCAACGCGATCGACGGGTCCCTGGTCGTCTGCGTCGAGCGGATGCGCGAGGTGCTCGAGGTCAACGGCACTGACGGCTACGTCGAGACGCAGCCCGGGATCATGAACACCGAACTTCGCGAGCACGTTGCCGGGCACGGACTCTGGTACGCACCCGATCCGGCCAGCAAGGACTTCTGCTCCATCGGCGGCAATGTGAACACGAATGCGGGCGGTCTGTGCTGCGTGAAGTACGGGGTGACGCGTGATGCCGTCCTCGGACTCGAGGTTGTCCTCGCGGATGGACGCATCACACGGCTGGGTCGACGCACGATCAAGGGTGTCGCGGGCTACGACCTCGCGGGCATGATGGTCGGGTCCGAGGGGACTCTCGGGATAGTCACGATGGCGCGCCTGCGCCTGCGGCCGCTTCCGCCACCGGCGGTGACGTCGGTCGCGGTCTTCGACGACGTGGCCGCCGCGGGCCGTGCAACGGCAGCGATCATGTCCGAGCTCACCCCGAGCATGCTGGAGCTGATGGATCAGCAGACGATTCGAGTGGTGGAGAACTGGCGCCCGATGGGCCTGAACGTCGACGCGGGCGCGCTGCTGGTGGCACAGACGGACTCCGGCCTGGGTGCTGTCGCCGACGCCGACCGGCTCATCCAGATCTGTGGGGACCAGGGCGCCTCCGAGGCCTATCGGGCGGAGACCGAGGAGGAGTCGGAGATGCTCCTGGGTGCACGTCGCATGGCCATCCTGGCTATGGAGGACACCGGCGACTGGCTGCTCGACGACATCGCGGTCCCGCGCTCGAGGCTGGCCGAGGCGATGGTGCGAATCCAGGATGTCGCCGGTCGTCACGGGGTGATGATCTGCACCTTCGGTCATGCGGGAGACGGAAATCTCCACCCGACGATCATCACCGATCGCGGCGATGAGGAGGCTGCCGCTCGTGCCCTACTGGCTTTCGACGACATCCTCGAGGTGGCGCGAATGTGCGGCGGGACGATCACGGGCGAGCATGGCGTCGGAAACCTGAAGCAGCGGGCACTGGCGGAGGAACTGGACTCGGTGTCGGCCGACCTGCACACCCGAGTCAAGCACGCGTGGGATCCGGAGAACATCCTGAACCCTGGGAAGTCCCTGCCTCGTTGGTGATGACGCGCACAGCTGCCTCGCACTAGCGTGGAGCCATGCCTCGCTTCCTCCTCGGATGGCTCCTCGGGCTCGGTGGCAATGCCATCGGTCTGCTGCTGGCCTGGCTCCTGCTGGGAGACGACTTCCGGATCAACGGCCCCATCGGCTTCGTCGTCAGCCTGATCGTCTTCGCACTGCTCAGCGGACTCTTCACCTGGCTCGTATTCAAGGGACTTCGGAGCAAGGCGGCCTCAGTCGTCCCGCTGACAGGGCTCATTGCCACGTTCCTGGCTCTGCTGATCACGACGCTGTTCACGGATGGACTCTCCATCAGCGGCTGGGGCTGGGTGTGGGGCACCGTCATCGTGTGGATTCTGGGGATGGTGATCTGGGTCCTGCCCGGACCCTGGCGAACCTACCGCGCAGGCGAAGTCGTCCGCGACAAGTAGCGCGGCGGTCCGTCGCCTCCTGTCGCTGCCGACCTAGAGTCGGGGTGTCCTGACCAACGGAGGTACCGGTGTCGATCGTCCTGTGGATCCTGCAGATCCTGCTCGCGGTGGTGTTCATTCTCGCGGGGGCGGTCAAGGTCGCGCGGCCGTACGATGAATTGGCGAACCGAATGCCGTGGGTGGCCGACTACTCGCACAATGCCGTTCGCGGCATCGGTGCAGCGGAGATCCTGGGCGGCATCGGCCTCGTCCTGCCGGGACTGCTGGGTTTCGTCCCGGTCCTCACCGTCGTCTCGGCGCTGGGACTGGCCCTGATCATGGCGCTGGCGGCCTGGCGTCACTTCCGTACGGGCGAGCGGGGCCAGCTGCTCTTCACCGGCGGCCTGTTCATCCTGTTGATCGTCGTCGCCTGGGGGCGCTTCAGCGTGGCGCCGTTCTAGGTCGGCCGCGTCGCCCTCAGCAGGAATACCGAGCAGAGGAACAGGCCCCGCCAGCCACTGCTGTCCGACTCCAGTGCGATGGACTCGTCGCGGAACGCCTGTGGATCCTCCTGCTCGAGCACGGGCATGGCTGCGTGGTAGTGGAACGGGTGCACGGACACATCCGTGAATCCCAGATTCTCACACCACTCGACCATGGCCAGCGGATTCGCGTAGTGCGGCTCGCTGCCGTGGGCGGACAGCGGTGGGCGGGCGAGGTCGACCCGCTCATCGACGAAGGCGCCGACGCGTTCGCGGGTGGCGTCGGAGACGTTCTCGAGAAGGTCGTCGACGATGAACTGGCGCGTGAGCCGGTTGAACGTCACCAGTGAGAACAGGCTGTTGCGGAACTCCAGGAACATGTCGCCGCCCGGGCGGACCAGTGATTCCATGGTGCGGACGACCGCCTCTGCATCGTCGACGTGCGGCATGATTCCCAGCGCCATGAGGGCATCGAACTCCCCAGCGTGGGTCAGGCCGGTCAGAGTGGACGGCACCTCGATGTCGGCATGGATCACGGCTGCCGGGTCGTGGCCGAGGCTCACGAGCGCGGACTGCGTTGCCGTCACGCACGCCTCGTCGTTGTCGATGCCGGCGAAGGTCATGCCGGCGTCGAGCACATGCGCGACGCCGTTGCCTGCGCCGACGCCGATCTCGACGAGACTGGTCGCCCCACGCTCGCGAGCACGGTCGCGCACCACCTTCCAGGCGAAGTGGTTCGCGGGATAGCCGTGGTCGAGGTTGGCGAGCTGGTCGCGTTCCTGCGCCACGAGTTCGGACGCGCGAGGTGAGGGGTTCGTCATGAGGGGGTCACCGCCATTGCCAGGGTGATCAGCACCGGAATGCCGATCACCAGATTGAAGGGGAATGTGAGTCCGAGGCTGCTTGTCAGGCACAGGCCCTGGTTGGCGCGGGGGAGTGCCAGGCCGACGGCTGCGGGCGCGGCGATGTACGAGGCGCTTGCGCACAGGACACCGAGCACGGCCGCCCCACCCGCAGGCATCCCGATCGCTGCGCCGACGAGGACGCCCGCGGAGCCGGCCACCAGTGGGAAGAGCATGGCGAAGGCGATCAGTCCGGGACCGGCAGTCGTCAGGGAGGAGAGTCGGCTTCCCGCCACGGCTCCCATGTGCAGGAGGAAGAGAGCGAGGACTCCGGTGAAGGCACCGGTGAAGATCGGAGACACGGGCGCGTAGCCGGCCGGTCCGGCCATGAAGCCGATCGCCATGCCGCCGGCCATGAGGAGCACGGAAGGTCCGGTGACGGCCTCCCGCAGGGCCGCGCCCAGGCCGTGGGCCTCGCCATGCGGCGCCTGCTCACTCGCTGCGTCGACTGGGGTGGGACTCGACGATGAAGCGCCCACTGGGACGAGAAGGCGTGAATTCGAGCGGGCTCGCCGGGCGAGGGCGAGACCTACGACGATTCCCGGGATCTCCATGATCACGACCAGCGTTGCGACCCGACCGTCCAGGGGAAGACCGAGGGTCTCGATCAGGGCCAGCGCAGCGGTGAAGGTCACGAGGGAGGTCGACCCGTAGTGGGCCGCCATCGCACCCCGGTCGAGCACCCCCAGTCGAGTCATGAACCCCAGTGCGTGAAAGGCGGCAAGCGGGATGACGATGCCGAGTGCCACGGCGGCCACGGCGGGAAGGGCCATGCTCCCCAGTCCGGATTCGTTCAGGGCCACACCACCCTTGAGGCCGATGGCCAGCAACAGGTAGGCCGAGAGTCCCTTGTAGACGGACTCCGGAAGGCGCAGATCCGTGCGCAGGAGGGTGACGGCCAGCACCCCAAGGGCGAAGGCCAGCACGGGGATGGACGTGAGGTTCACGAGGGCAAGGTCAAGGCTCTCGTTCAGTTCCATGAGGCAACTCCCAACTAGGTAGGTGCAATCATGGAGAAGTTTTTCCGGTATTGCAAATCGTATATAGGATCAGGAGTCATCGAAGAGCTCGAGCAGTTCGCCCACAACGTGCCCGGACTCAGCCGAGTGCCGAAATGGCTGGCCTCGATTGACCCGGTACGTGTTCCGACGCCCGACCCGCTTCTTGGTGATGTAGCCGGACTGCTCCAGGTCCGAGACGATCCCCTGGACGGCACGCTCGGTGATACCGGCCTCCTCGGCGAGGTCCCTCAGGCGCGCGTCCGGTGTGCGTGTGAGGAGAAGGAGGATGCGACCGTGATTGGTCAGCAGCGTCCACGAGCGCGGGGTCGGCGTCACGGCCCTATCGTGCCGCAGCGGTGGGGTTGCCGCCCCTAGGACGCGGATATCGAAGAAAGTAGCGGTCGAAGACTCGTGAGAAGGCGCTCTCGGAGGTCCCGGCTCTGTCGAGTTATCTCGGCCTGTTGACGTGCGTAGTCGTGGCGGCCTTCGAGAGTCTCCACGCGGATCGGCACATAGCCCAGATCCTGGAGGTCGTACGGAGCAGCGCGCATGTCCAGCTCGCGTGCCTGGCGCGCCAATGCGAAGCAGTCGGCCGTCAGCTCGCTGCTGACGAACGGATGGAACCACTGTGCGTACTTGTAGAGATCCATGTTGGCGTGCAGGCAGCCGGGCTGCTCGAACTCCGCTTGGCGAGCACGGGTGGGGGTGACGGCGTTCAGGGGGGCGGCCTCGGATGTGAAGAATCGAAAGGCGTCAAAGTGCGTGCACCTCAAGCCCACGCCCTTGACGACATCCATGACCTGTTCGCGTGAAAGGCGCAGGGGATGGGTTCGGTGACGCACCTCGTCGGCGCCCTGTGCGTAGACCATGGCCCACTCGTGCATGCCGAAGCATCCCGTATTGGCCTCGCGAGTCGCGGTGGTCTGAAGAATCCGAATCGTGGCTTCAAGCCGTGCACGCTGGCGGTCCAGCGCTGCGGAATTCGCCGTCACGCCTCGTGTCGTTCGACAGTAGGCCGGGTTCGCGGCGAAGTCCTCGACGTTGCCCTGCAGCTCGATACCGTAGCCGGGATGCCAGCTCGTGATCCGACCCACCGAATACGGGTAGTAGTCGAACAGGAAGTCGTCCACCGGGTGCGACTGGCCCCTGCTCCGCCGGTCGCGTCGCGGAGCGACCCACGGTTCGACGCGCGCCTGATGCGCCTGTGCCCGCGCCCGCCACTCCTCCTCGGTGAAGGTCTCCAGCACGTCAGTCGACACGTCGCAGGCCGATCAGGTCGCACCCTTCGATCAGGGCCTGTGATCCAAATGCGTCGGCCGGCCCGAGGGCGCCGGTGTGCAGGGCCCTGCCGGTCAAGAGCATCGCGGCGCCCCACGCGAGCAGTTCGGCGGTGAGGTCATACGGCCCGATGCCCTCGACGACCGCCTGGCTGAGCACCCGGCCCACGCCGTCCTTGGTCCTAGCGACCACCAGGGTACGTGCCGACGCGCGCTCCTCGGCCGTCGGACCAATCCCGGTCTCTCCGCTCGTTGCCTTCTCGACACCGGCTCGAACGGCCTTGCCCACGCCGGGCAGCCCAGCGCTCCAGGCTGCAGCTGAACCGACGCGGTGGGCCGTGCGCGTCCAGCTACCGGCCCAGCCGAGACCGACGCTGACGTCGAGAATGCGTTCATCGATTCGAGGGATGGTGAAGTGCTCGCTTCCGCCGACGGGTAGGGCATCACGTTGCTTGTCGCGAACGTCGAACGTCATGACCTCGCCCGCTGTTGCAGCCAGTTCGCCATTGCGTCGCGCGAAGGGAGGCTCATTGAGCACCCCCGCCATGCTCGCTCGCGTGCCGCTGCTCATCCCCATCCCACCCCGGACGAAGTAGCCCACCTCGACGCTGGTGGGTGCCCGTCCGGCGGACTCAGCATCAGCCAGAGCGTGGACAGCGGCGAGATTTCCCGGCACGTAGTCATAGCCGAACGCGGTCAGCAGGCGCGCACCGGTCTCCTCGGCTCGCGGGCCGTCAACCTCGAACACGTGTCTGATGAATCCAGGCTCGCCGGTGGAGTCGACATAGCTGCAGCCGGTATCGATTGCGGCCTCGATCGCCGCTCGCCCGAAGCGGGAGAAGGGCCCTACGGTCGACACGAGGACGTCGTCCGGGGATTGGACCAGAGCTCTGACGCTCTCGTGATCCAGGGCATCGGCCGCCTGCCACGTGGCCGGCCTGTCCATTGGTCCGAGGCCGGCAAGGTCACCCGTCAGCTTCACGAGGGCATCGGCCGACCGCCCAGCGAGGACGGGCGCCAGTCCGGCCCGCACCATCGCCTCGGCGGTGAGTCGTCCGGTGTAGCCGGTGGCCCCAAAGCAGATCACTCGTCCTGTCATGATCCTGACGCTATCGCCCCTTGACAGTGGTCGTAAGTTGCGCGCATGACATCGTTCTGGCATCCCTTCGCGAACATGGCCGTGGTCGCCGGCCACGAGCTGGTTCTCGAGTCGGGCTCAGGTGCCTGGGTGACGTCCGAGGATGGCAAGGAGTATCTCGACGCCACTGCAGCACTCTGGTACTGCAATGTCGGCCATGGGCGAACCGAGATCGCTGAGGCTGTTGCCCGTCAGATGTCGACGATCGCCTCCTACTCGTCCTTCGGTGACCTTGCCACGCGAGTCACGTTGGATCTGGCTGACCGGGTCGCAGCGCTTGCTCCGATGGACGACGCGAAGGTCTTCTTCACGAGCGGGGGCAGCGACAGCGTCGACACGGCCCTCAAGCTCGTACGTCACTTCTGGCAGGTGCTCGGGCAGGAGGAGCGCACTGTCGTCATCACCCGGGATCGCTCGTATCACGGCATGCATCTGGGTGGCACGTCCCTCGCAGGCATCCCGGCGAATCGCCAGGGATACGGACCGCTCGAACCCGGCATCGCCAACGTCCCATGGGACGACCCCGAGGCACTGGCGGCCACCATTGACCGGATCGGTGCCGATCGAGTGGCGGCCTTCTTCTGCGAGCCTGTCATCGGGGCCGGCGGAGTGTTCCTGCCACCTCCGGGCTACCTCAATGCCGTCCGCGAGATCTGCCGTGAGCGCGGTGTCCTTTTCGTCGCCGACGAGGTCATCACTGGATTCGGGCGCACCGGCTCGTGGTTCGCGTCGCAGGGTCTGGACCCGGACATCGTGCTTGCGGCGAAGGGCCTGACTTCCGGCTACGCCCCGATGGGTGCCGTCGTCGTCGGGCAGCGCGTCTCGACACCGTTCTGGTCGTCGCCGGGGAATCTGTGGCGCCACGGCTACACGTATTCGGGCCATGCGGGTGCTGCTGCCGCGGCGATGGTCAACATCGACATCCTCGAGTCGGAGGCGCTGGTCGAGCGAGTGGCGGGGCTCCAGATCGCCTTGACCGCGTCGCTGGTCGACCTGCGGTCGCACTCCTGGGTCTCCGACGTTCGCTCGGGGGCGGGACTGCTGGCGGCTGTCACCATCGACCCCGAGATCCTCGCCGCTGATCCCACGACGATGCCGCGCCTGGTCGGAGCGTTGCGAAGTCGAGGGGTGCTCACGCGACCGCTCGTCGACGGCTCCCTGCAGATCTCCCCGTCCTTCGTCATCACCCGCGAAGAGCTTCAGCGGCTGGCGGAGGCGATCGACGCATCGCTGACGGAGCTGGGGTCCGTCTCGGACTCGGTTGCGGCGCACGAGTCGCCGCTCCTGCCCGACGTGACGTCGGACGAGGCGGGCGGCTTCGGCAGCACGGACGCTCAGCTTCTCGCTGACGTGCCGCCGCACCACGGAGGCTGAGGCCTACGAGTCCTCTCGCTGGGCGCGCAGGAGATCCCGGATCTCGACCAGGAGTTCGGTTTCGGTGGATCCGGCATCCTCGACCGCGCCGTCCTCGGCCACCTCTGTGCGCTTGCGCCACGCATTCATCGGCGCAACGAAGATGAAGTAGAGGACAACCATCGTGATCACGAACGTGATCAGGGCATTGATCAGTGCCGTGAAGTCGATGACCTGGCCGTTGATCTCCAAGGAGCCTGCGTCGATGCCACCTCCCAGCGCAATGCCGATGAGCGGCTCGACCAGTGCGCTGGAGAAGCTGCCGACGAGCGCGGTGAAAGCCGCGCCTGCCACGAAGGCGACGGCGAGATCGATGACGTTGCCCCGCACGATGAAATCGCGAAAGCCCTTGATCATGGCGACCCCCAGAGTCAGGCGGAGTCCTGACTCCGCGCTAGAGACCAGAATCTAGCCCTGCCGCTGAACGGTTCGAGTGCAGCAGCACCGAGAGCGGCGACTGTGCCGCGGCGAGGGTGAGCTCCAGTGCCTGCTCTCGCGGCACGGACACAAGGATGACGGCGCCGGTTGCGCCGAGAGGAGACCCTGAGGACGACCCCTCGACGACGAGGGCATTCGTGGCCACCTGACGAGTGGCTGAGCCCTCGACGGCGACCAGGTCGAGCAGGTCCCCGACCTGCAGGGAGGCGGCCCCTGCCCGAATCGGCACGGGGACACGGACGTCCCCCGCCCGAGTCGTTATCTCCGTCGACGGCGGCGAAGGAGAAGGCGGTGTGTCAGTGCGTGCAGCGGTGAGGGCGATCAGGGTGGCGAGGCCGGCGATGCCGGCAGCGAGGGGTCGCCGGTAGCGAGTGCGTGCACGACGCAGGAGGGATCGGGGATCGCGGGCGATGGGCATGACCCCGACGCTAGGTCACCTGGTGATGCCCGTCGAACGGCTGTCCACAGGTCAGGACGAGGAGGATCCTGAACTGGACGACGAGCTCGACTTCGATGACGAGCCCGAACCACTCGTGCTGGAGCCCGACGAGCTGCTCGAACCGGACGACGTTGACCCTGACCCACCCGATCCTGACGTCGTGGATGATCCGGATCCGGAGGACGTTGACGAGCCGCTCGACCCTGAACTGCTGGACTTGCTCGAGGAGCCGCCGGACTCTGACGAGCTCCGGGAGTCCGTGCGGTAGAAGCCCGAGCCCTTGAAGTGCACGCCTACGCCGGAGAAGAGCTTGCGCACGCCAGTGTCACCGCAGATGGGGCACTCGGTGAGCGTGGGGTCCGTCATCTTCTGCTGCACCTCATGCGTGGCGTCGCACGTCGGGCAGGAGTACTCGTAGGTGGGCACCGATCCTCCAGGGGCGGCCAGCTCTGCTGGCACTCGTCGTTCGCGAGTGCTAATTCTGCCCTGTGTCGGCCGTGTCGTCCAATCCGGTGGCGGTGTCGTTACCGTGGGCGTGTGGTCCTGTATCTCGTCGTTGCGCTCGGCGGCGCCCTCGGTGCTCTCGGTCGTTGGGGTGTGGAGGAACTGCTCCCGGAGTCAGGTCCCATGGGTTGGCCGTGGGCGACCCTGACCGTGAATGTGGTCGGCGCCTTCGTCATCGGCATTCTCGCGACGTCCGCGCGCGTGGCTCAGGGACCCCCATTGCTGCGTCCCTTTCTCATCGCCGGCGTGCTGGGCGGTTTCACCACGTTCTCCGCGCTGGCGCTCGAGACAGGACAGTTGCTGGAGGCGGGTCAGGTGCTGTCGGCCCTGTCCTACGTCGCCGCGACCTTCACGGCGGGGCTCGTCGCTGTGGCGGTCGGTCGTGGGCTGGTCCGTCGTGAGGGGCGCGCACCATGACGATGGTGCTGGCCGTGGCCCTGGGTGGAGCGCTGGGTGCCCCCTTGCGGTTCCTGCTGGAACGCTGGGTTACCAGTCGGATGTCGGGCGTCACCTTCGTGGTGGCCTTCGCCTGGGGACTGTTCGCGGTGAATGTGACGGGCTCGGCGCTCGCCGGGGTCGTGTTCGCTGCCACGTCCGGAGCGCTCCAGACATTCCTGCTCACCGGCTTCTGCGGAGCGCTGACGACGTTCTCGGGATATGCGTGGGAGCTCAACCGCCTGTGGAGCGGGCCTCGCCTGGACTTCTGGGCGTCGTTCATCTTCACGCCGATCGCTGCTGTGGCCGCCTTCTGGCTGACCTGGCAGGTCACGCTGGCGTTCGTGGGCGGTTAGCCCAGGTCGACCAGACCCGACGGCATGAGCGCCACGTCAACACACTGGTCGAAGTCCTCTGTCGGGACGGAGTCGAGGAGCTCGTCGTCGAATACGACCGCGACCAGCAGCGGCCCCCCTTCTCGATTGCGGGGAAAGTCAGCCAGGACGCGGTCGTAGTAGCCGCGGCCCTGGCCCAGTCGGTGGCCTTGCTCGTCGACGGCGAGGGCGGGCACGAACATGACGTCGAGCCCGACGAGATGCTCGGGGCCCACGGGAGTGCCCTCGGGCTCGCGGATCCCGAAAGGACCTGTGGCCACTGGAGTTCCGCGACGGAGCGCCACCCAGTCGAGCCGGTCCTCCACGACCCTGGGCACCCAGATGGCGTCATGGTCGTCCTGCGCCAACGCGATCAGTGAGTCCGTCCCGGGTTCCGTGGGCATGGAGAGGTATGTGGCCACGAGCAGGGGCATGTCGCGCGAGAGACCGCGCAGCAGGTCGATCCCGTGCTGGGCGATCGCCTCTGCCGCATCGGCGCGATCAGCCTCCGTCCGCTCGGAGCGGACCGCGCGCAGGGCGCGTCGCAACCTCGCTTTGGCGGTGGACGTGGAGCTCACAGGACCATGGTGCCGGAGATTGATCCTCTAGGGTCACACCATGGTGAATGACGGAGTGGTGCGCAAGGCAGTCATCCCCGCAGCGGGGCTGGGCACTCGGTTCCTCCCAGCGACCAAGGCGACTCCCAAGGAGATGCTTCCCGTCGTCGACAAGCCGGCCATCCAGTACGTGGTGGAAGAGGCGGTTTCGGCAGGCATGGACGACATCCTGTTCATCACGGGCCGGAGCAAGCGACCACTCGAGGATCACTTCGACCGCAACCTCGAACTCGAGCAGGCGCTGGAGACCAAGGGCGACACGGAGCGTCTTGCTCAGGTCACTGCCTCATCCTCGCTTGGGCGCATTCACTACGTCCGGCAGGGCGATCCCCTCGGGCTCGGTCACGCGGTGCTGATGGCCGAGAGTCACGTCGGTCATGAACCGTTCGCCGTCCTGCTCGGCGACGACCTCATCGACGCTCGTGATCCCGTCCTGCAGGAGATGATGCGGGTGCGCACTGAGCACGGTGGCTCGGTCGTATGCCTGATGCGGGTGCCGCGCGAGACGATCTCCCTCTACGGATGCCCGGCCGTCAGCCTGACCTCGAGGGATGACGTCGTGACGGTGAGCGATCTCGTGGAGAAGCCGGCCGTCGACGAGGCACCCAGCGACTACGCGGTGATCGGTCGGTACCTGCTGGATCCGGCCGTCTTCGCAGTCCTGCGCGACACGCCACCCGGGCGAGGTGGGGAGATCCAGCTGACCGATGCCCTCCGGGTGCTCGCGACGATGCCGGCCGAGCAGGGCGGTGGCGTTCACGGCTACGTCTTCGAGGGTCGGCGCTACGACACCGGTGATCGTCTCTCCTACCTTCAGGCCGTCATCACCCTTGCAGTCGAGCGCGACGACATTGGCCCGGGACTGCGGTCGTGGCTGTCTGATTTCACCGAGCGAATGTGACCTTTCGGTGAGTCCACGTCCTTGGCCGGTGACCTTGACGCAGGGTGACATCGCCCTGCGCCCGATCCGGCAGTCCGATGCGCGTCGTTGGCGTGAGATCCGGCGACGCAACGCCGAATGGCTGGAGCCGTGGGAGGCGACGCTGCCCCCGGCCGGGTTGAGCGAGGGCGACATCCTCCCGACGTTCGGGATGATGGTGCGACGTCTTCGTCGGGAGGCCCGCGAAGGGCGCACGCTGCCGTGGGTGCTGACCTACCGGGGAGATCTTGTCGGCCAGGTGACGGTGGGGGGCATCGCATGGGGATCCCTGCGCTCGGCCTACATCGGCTACTGGATCGATGAAGCCGTCGCCGGGCGCGGGATCATGCCGCAGGCCGTTGCCATGGCGATCGATCACTGCATCGACGTGCTCCACCTGCATCGCATTGAGATCAACATTCGTCCGGAGAACGCGGCATCGCTTCGCGTGGTCGAGAAGTTGGGCCTGCGACGTGAGGGGGACCGTCCTGCCTACCTGCATATCGCGGGTGACTGGCGGGATCACGTCACCTTCGTCGTCCTCGCCGGGGAATTCCCCGACGGAATGACGGCGGAACTCGCGCGACGACGCTCGTAGCACATCGCGACACGCCGAAGGCGTTCACCTCAAGCATCCCCCATGTTTCTTCGCTGTCGGCATAGCGTTCCGACCGTGACGGGCTTGATCTACGTGGTGATCATCGGCCTCTGGGCTGCTGTCCTGATTCCTATCTGGATCAAGCGTCACGATCAGATCAGCGAGGTGCGCTCCACCGCCCGTTTCTCGTCGGCGATGAAGTCCCTCGGTGGGCGGGGGCAGATGCAGTTCGCGACCGATGGCTACGACCTCGATGAGGCGTACGCCCCCGCAACTCCGATGCACACTCAGGACCGGGGCAGTTCCCGGGGCCGCGACCACACGGAGGCTCGCATGGTGCGAGGCAGCGAGAACCCTCAGCGCGAGGGCATGGATCCGGACTACGAGCGCGAACTGGTACGCCAGGCTGCCGCAACTCGGCGCGCGATGGTGCTCGCGTCGCTCACCGGTCTGCTGCTGCTCGTCCTCGTGCTCGCGATCGCCGGTGTGGCTCCCCAGTGGGCTCCTATTCTTGCTGCCCTGCCTGTCGTCGCCTTCGTTCTTGCCACGGCGCTGACCGCGTCGACTCGTTCTGCGGCTCCGGCCACATCGCGCCGCTCTGCCGCTCCTCGCCGATCAGCGGTTGATCGGCCGGTTGCTCAGCCGATGCCGGCAGCGGTCGAGGACGACTGGGAGAACTGGAACGCGTGGGACGACGATGACGAGTCCTGGGACGCCGTCCCGACGACTCTGCCTACTTACGTGAGTGCCCCCCGTGCATCTGCAGTGCCGCGCGAGATCGATCGCTCACATCCGGGAGAGTGGACCGGCGAGGCCATGGTCGAGACGGCCCGAGCGATGCGCAGCCGCCCGGTCTCGAGCCCGCTCGCCAACGCTGGTGAGATCGACTACTCGGCGGAGACAACCGAGATTCCCGTTGTCGACGATGCGTACGCCGGTCGTCGCGCGGCCAATCAGTAGCCAACGCGTAGCCGTTGACGTTGCCGCTCCCGCGGCTTGCTACCCTTCGGACACCATTCAGGGGCTGTAGCGCAGTTGGTAGCGCACCTCGTTCGCAACGAGGGGGTCAGGGGTTCGAATCCCCTCAGCTCCACCACGTCCGTCTTCCGATTTGAACCGCTTCCCGGTTCAAATCTTCAGATTTGAACCGGTATCAGCGGAGAACTGCGGATTTGCACCGCCCGTCATTGGATTCCTTCGTGCCTCTCATCGCACTGGAGCCGCACGCTCAATCGTGTCGAGTTGAGCCCGGGCGCCGGTAGAGGCGGTTCACATCGGCGGTTCCAGGCCCATACCGGTTCAAATCTCAAGATTTGAACCGGGAAGCGGTTCAAATCGGTAGTTGGTGCCGGGGTCAGACCCAGGTGGCGAACCACATGCGAGCCCGCCAGGCCTCGTGGGTGATCGTCTCCCCGGCCCAGATCGGATAGAGCCACCAGGCGGCGGCGATGAAGGCCAGCAGGACCAAGCCGACGGCGATGGCGCCCTCCCTCCGGCGACGCTTGCCCGCATCGGGAGGCCCGAGAATCGAGCCCAGCGTCATGGCGATGGCCATGGCCAGGAACGGTGAGATCACGATCGTGTAGAACGTGAAGATCGTGCGATCCAGGTACAGCAGCCACGGCAGCCAGCCGGCCGCAATCGCCAGGAGAACCGCCCCGGAGCGCCAATCGCGTACGGCGATCCACCTCCACAGCTGATGGAGGACGGCGAGGATCCCGAACCACCAGATGAGCGGATTGCCCAGGGCCGTCACCGCCGCCGAGCACGACTCCGCACCGCACCCCCCATCTCCAGCATCGAACCCGTCGTAGAAGAACGACGTCGGTCGGGCCTGGAACGGCCAGGACAGTGCATTGCTCGAGTACGAATGCTCGACCGTCAATCCCACATGGAAGCTCCACGCCTCGGAGTGGTAGTGCCACAAGGAGCGCAGCGCCTCCGGGATGATCGACGCAGGCTGGTCCGCAGCCCAGGCACGCGCGTAGCCGAGATCCGACATGAACCAGCCGGTCCACGAGGCCACGTAGACGACGACGATGATGGCGAGCGCCCCCAGCCCAGCGGGGACGGCATCGCGCAGGAGGGTCGCCCGCCACGGCCACGCGACCCCGACTGCTCTACGTGTCGAGACATCCCAGACGACGGACATGACGAGGAAGAACGCGGCGAACCACAGGCCCGACCACTTCACCCCGCACGCCAGCCCAAGTGCAGCAGCAGCGGCCCACCGCCACGGACGAAGACCAAGACGCGGACCCCAGCGGGATGCGGTGTCGACCAGCCCGTCATTCCGCACCAGGTTGGCCAGACGCCCCCGCGTTCGATCCCGGTCGATCAGAAGCAGGCCGAACGCTGCCACCACCCAGAA
>Ga0181554_1000326_pt1 | contig 47183 bp, 79 predicted proteins | sample 011ome_16_FD_145602 | JGI IMG/M metagenome (GOLD analysis project Ga0181554, IMG submission 145602) | Coastal salt marsh microbial communities from the Groves Creek Marsh, Skidaway Island, Georgia - 011503CT metaG (spades assembly) | ecosystem: Environmental > Aquatic > Marine > Intertidal zone... | reverse complement strand
AAGCTGCGCCGGGGTCAGCTGGGACATCAGCGACCGGGGGTCGGGCGGCCCCCACTGCGCCCCACCGAACTGCCCCAGCGGAATGTTCTGCAGCGAGTACCGATCGAACGGGATGTCGGGCTTGGCACCGCCGCCAGGGTTGGGCACCGGAACGTCGAAACCGCCGGGTGGAATGTCCGGTATCTGCCCCCACGCCTGACCGAGGCTGTCGAGAGAGCCGGGAGCCTGGACTCCCTGCCCGGTCCCCCACACCGGCTCGGAACTGCCACCGAAATCGCCACCGCCACCGAGCATCCCGGTGCCTTGAGGCCTACCGCCGAACCCGTACCGGAACAAGTCCTCCCAGAACGGAAGAATTGGAACCGTCGCCGGAATCCACCGCTCAGGTGGCCCGCCCGGCTCGCCGGGCGGTATCGGATTGCCGGGGAGCCACTCGGTGATCTTCTTGTCGAGTTCCGCAAGGATCGGCAGCGCAATCGCCGCGCCGACCGCGGGCCAATTAAAGCCCTTGATCGCCTTCGCCGCTTTCGCCGCGAAACCGCCGCCTGCCGCGGCCCCTGCCGCGGTCACGCCGGCCGCGGCAGCTGCCCCTCCGGCGGCACCGGCAGCACCGGCCGCCGGGGCAACGGTTGCCAGGCTGGCTTTGAAGAGGCCAAGCCAGGTGATGACGTCCCTGATGAGAACGCCCCACTTGTAGAAGGAAACCCCGATCTTGAGCATCATCCCGCCACCGGCCAGAACGGCGAGGGCGGTCTCGATGCCGCCGAGGTGGTCGAGGATGAAGGTCAGAACCCCGCCGACCGGGGAGTCGGCGATGGTATTGATCGCCACGACGATTCCGTGGAAGAACTTCTCAATGGCGCCGAGGACCACGCCGAAGCCGTCGATGAGGCCAAACAGGGTCTCCTTGAATCGTGCGATGTCATTCGGGCCGTGAAGACCGAAGACGTCGTAGAGCATCCTGCCCGTGTAGGCGACGACTTCGCCGAGGGCTTTCACCGCCTCCCAGCCTTGCTCCATCCACTTCTTCAAATCGCCGGTGGCGGTAGCCTCGCCAACGAACTCGGAGAACTTCACCACAGCGCCCGCGATATCGTCGGTGATGCTGGGCAGCACCTGTGTGCCCACGCTGGCGATCTGAACGAACGCCTGGGTTAGCGGCCCGATCATCGGCATGAGCGCCCGGAACGATTCCACGATTCCGTCGAACATCATTCCCACCGACTGCTTGGCCTTAGGGTCCTGCAGCACGTTGCCGATCGTCATGAACATCTCATTGAACACCTGGGCGACACCGACCGACATGTCACCGAAAGCGTTGCGGTAGGTGCGGGCCAGCCCGTTCACCAACTGCGGCATCCCAGCGAAGAAGGTGTCCTGAACGGCGTTCTTCACCTCCATGAAGGCGGGAACCAACTGCTGCACCGACAGCATGAACTGCTGCGCAGCCGGCGAGAGTAGACGCAGCGACTCGGCGAACTTGTCCGGGTTGTTGAAGTCCATCATGGCGGTGAATGCGTCGGAAAGGCCCATCGTCGCCAGCTTCATGGTGCCCATCCCGGCGGCACCGGCGCTCAGGGCGGCGGGGAGAAGCCACAGCGAATTGGCCGCGGCGACGATCCCCTGCGCCACCGCGACGAAACCCGTGCCCAGAGGGAGGAGCAGCGCCGGGGTGACGGTGCCCAGTGGGGTGAGAGCGCCCAGGTTGCGGGCCACCGCACCAGTCGGGTCGGGCATCCCCCTTCTGCCGCGGCCAAAGGAGAACTGGCTGGCCGACTTGGCCTCCTCGGCGAGGTGGGTGCGCAAGGATCGGGTGGCGTCGCGGACGTTACGCTCCATGGCGCGGTAGGCGTCGCCGGTGCGCTCGACCTGAGCGGCAAGCTGGGCGCTGGTCACCTTACCGCTGTTCATCATGTCGACGGTCTTTTGGTGTTCCCTGCTGTAGCGGATCAGGGATTCCGACGCATTGTCGAACCCTCTCTGCATCCCCCGGGTGGATTCGATGGCGCTCTTGTTCGTCGCGATCTCACGCCGGATGAGGGCTTCGTTCAAGTAGTGCGCGGCGCCGTAGGACACCAGCGCCTTCTTGGCGTCCTCCTGTACGGAAGTGAGCTTCTCCAGTTCACGGGCGGCGGCAGCGTCGGCCTCGCGCTGGGCTTTGCTCGTCTCGGTCGACACCCTCTTCGCGAGGGTCAGGTCGCGCGTCGACTTGGCGGCGGCCTGCTCGGCCCGGACGCGCTCGGCCCGGACGCGGGCCAGCTGCGACGACTTAAGTTCTCTTTTGGCGGACTCCAGCCCCTTGGTGGCCCCCTCCAGCGCCTCCGTCCACTTCTGTATGGACTTCTCGGCCCTCGCCCTCTTGAGCTTCCCGGCGAGAAAGATGACCTCTTCCTCGGCCTTGGCAAGAGACTCCGTGGCTAGAGTTTCCCGCTCCCTGGCCCTGGTTGCCGCGTCGCTGGCGTTGATGGTCCGGTCGTAGCTGGCCAGCACCTGATTGTTGGCCCGGACGACCTTGGCGCTGCGTCCGATAGCGCCCTTCTCCAGGCGGCGGTTGATGTCCGATTCCAGGCTGTCGACGTACCGCTTGAGTTGCTCACCCTCCATCATCAGCTTGCGCTGATTGAGGTGGGCGAGAATGTCAATATGGATAGCCATCAGTCATCATCCTCCCCTGCGCTGTCCGGAAACCGGACACCGGCACGCGAAGCGAAGGAGTAGAAGTGCTCCCGAACCTCCGTCTGACGCTGATCGGCGAACATCAACTCCCTGAGCTTCGCAGGAGACAGGAACACCTGCGAGCCGTACTCCTCGGCCTTGACGCCGGGAACGTACGCGGTGCGCAGGACCATTAGCTCATTGGCGATCTGCGCCCAAATCTTCTCCTCTTCGGAGAACTCCTCGCCGCGGACGGCCGACTTGAAAGCACCCCGCTCCGGCATGAACTCCAGCAATTCAAGGAGTTCATACGAGGACATGCTCCCATCGTGCCATTCTTTTATCCGGCGGCGATGGTACTGAGAGAGGTCACTCGCTATCTGACGCGGGTACTGCCGCCAAATCCAGTGGGCCTCCAGCACTTTTGTCGTCACCGGCCCGCCGATCCGCCAGTTCGGCGGCCTGGCGGCCCCAGATGCGCCACACGTCCTTCGCGCTGCGGCCACCCTCGCGGAGCCGCTTGTAGCCCTCCTCGCCGAGGGCGATCATGGCGACCCGCACCGAGTGCGCCGGCTTCACCCTGACGCCGTCCTTACGGTAGGGCCGCTTGAGGGCGCCCCTCTCGGTGCTGGCCGGGAGCACGACGCCGGTCTCGTTCCCCTTGGCGTCCAGAAGGCGCTGCTCGGGAATGTAGACGTCCTCCTCCCGGTCGTAGGTTTCCAGTTCCATCACCAGGTCTTCGTAGTCGTCCATCTGCTCGTCGTCGAGCATCCCCAGGTCGGGGTGCGGAGGGATCGCCAGGAAGGTTCCGTCGTTGAGTTCCAGTGGGGTGTCGGCGAACAGGGAATCGTAGGCGTTGGCCTGCTCCCGCGCCTGGCGACCGGAGTTCGGCGGAGTGTTGGGCAGGTTGCGGCCCTGGGGAGTGGTTTCGCTCATGGACAGAAGCATAGAGCATGATCTGTCCTTTGCTCCGTCGATTTATGATGCGCTACCCTTCACGGCATGGCGAAGACGAGGGTCAAGTCGGAACTTGGACCCATCGGGTCCACCGTCGCGGAACAGGTCCGTCTTCATAGGGAGCGCGTCGGCATGAGCTTCGCGGAACTGTCCCGGCAGCTTCTCAAAGCTGGCCGGGTCATCCCGCCGCTGGGGCTGTCCCGCATTGAAGCCGGTCTGCGGAAAGTGGACTCCGACGATCTTGTGTGCCTCGCCATTGCCCTTGGGGTTTCCCCCATCACGCTTCTGCTTCCCGCCGGGGGCGACCCGGAGGCGGAAGTGCAGATCACTGCAGCGCAGAAGACCCAGGCGAAGCGCGCTTGGCACTGGCTCAGCGCCAGCTACCCGCTGGCGGGATCGGTGCTGCAATTCTACGGCGACGCGCTCCCGCCGTGGGAGCGCGTCGCCGTAGAGGACGGACTGGGCGCTGGGCTTCCGGGGGCTAGGACGCGCCCTTGATTTCGGTCCAACTCTGACCCGACACCCACTCGTTGTAGTAGATGGGGATGAGCTCGTTGGACGTCGGGTTGTTGGGGTCCTTGCCGACGAAGTACGGATCGGGAAGCACGGTGTACCCGAGCGAGCCGGCGTCCGGATCGGTCTTGGACCGGCGGTACGATCCGACGTCGGTCAGCTTGCACAGGCTGTAGCCCTCAGCGGTGTACATGAACTTCCCGCGCTTGCGGCGGGCGAACATCAGGATGATCTGATACTCGGGTGCCTCGGTGTCGATCGGCTTGCCGATGGAGAAGTTCGCCGTGCCGGGGTCTTCCACGATGGGGACGCCGTTGCTGTTGGCGAGGGCGAGATTCATGCGCAGGCGCTTCATCAGCGGCTTCACGGTTTCAACGCCGGTGAAGTTGATGGTCAACCCCTCGCCGGTCAGATCGGAGTCGAACGGCAGGTTCGACTGCAGGATCATCTGGTTGTCGTTGGTGACATCCGGCGCGCGCTCGGGGCCTCCATCCTCGGTGAGCGCCCCGATGAGGAAGAATCCCTCGTTCGGCTCCGGGTTGGTGATCCAGTCGCCGTCCACCAAGATGTGAGCGAACAGGTCGTCGCGCGGGTTGCCGTCAGCGGCGAACGGGGACCAGTTCCGGGTCGGCGGGTTACCGGCCTTCCACGGGCTGATGTTGGTAGCCGCACCACGGTTGTCGCGGATCAGAATCGCAGCCAGGCCACCGCGGGTGTTGAACCTTGCGTCGACGTCCCCGAAACCGCCTGCTCGCCACGAAGTGCCTGTTGCTGGGATTGCCATGCTGGACGCCCTTTCCTCACGGTGGATTCTATGCTATCTCGTCGTAAGTCTGCCCGAACTCGTACCGCGCCACATACCGGATGACTTGATCATTTCCGTACTGCTCACGACGTGGTGACTCGAACACCTTCATCCAGTCGATGGTGCCCTGTGTCTCCAGGTAGCGACCCAACTGCAACATTCGCTGATGGGTTTTAATCTTTTCATCGCGCGCAGCATCTTCGCCGAGATTTTTATCGCACAGCGTGTCGACCTGGATGACCTGATTCGCGGTGGATTCCTCAAGGTTTTCCTTACCGGCAACCTGCTGGACGACGCACATCGGCAGCGGATCGCCGATCTTGCGGGTGTTCGCCGTCCTCAGCAGGGGCATGAGCCATGCGACGACGATCGTTTCCATGTCGGCAGGTCCGACCGGAAGCATCTCGGCGGTCACGGCCATTCCCCGGCTTCGAACTGCTCGGCCCGGTCCTGGTTGGTGGGGCGTCCACCCCGGTCAATGGAGGGATAGCTGCTCTGGCGGCGGCGGCGTCGGCCCCTCTTGGAGAGGGTGCTGTTGAAATCCATCTCAACCTGCGCCGCCAACCCGAACGCGGGGGTCGGGGTGTTCGGGGTTTTGTGCCACTTGCCGTCCTTGCCGAACCAGCGACCCGCCTTGCCATCCTGGTCAGGGCCAGTGCCGTACTCAAGGAGGTGGGCGATCTCGTCATAGGTCACGGCGCGTGACTTCCAGCCGCCCCTGTTTCCCCCGGCAGCGCGGGACGCCCTCACCGACTCCCGGTGAATCGAATCGCGATACTCGCCGGTGGCGTAACCGTGATCCAGGTAATCCTCGGCGAGCGACTTCCAGTGCAGGACGACGCTGTCGCATATCGCGGCGAAGTTGTCCTCGGTGTGACCGAGTCGCGTCTTGTCCAACTCCATCGCCAACTCATTCATCACCTGCCTTCTGCTCACCGACATCTGCAATCACCCCCTCCGCGGCTTGGATCGCATCTGCGGTGTCCGGTTTCCGGACAACACCGCGCCTGTCCGGTTTCCGGACAACAATCCCGGTGTCCGGTTTCCGGACAACAGGGGAATCGCTGACGGCCTCCACATATCCGGCGAGGTTCTTCGCCTCTTCCTCGCTCAGGGTGACGACCTGCCCTGGGGACTTGAACCGCAAACCGCCGGCAAGCGGGACGTAGCACTCCTCGACAACCTCGTAGCTAGGCATGGGACCCCTATCTGTGCTTCCTTGACATGATTGTCGCCTTGAACGGTCTGGAGAAGTCGTTGAACGGTCTTATCCCGCCGACGATCTGATACTCGACGCCGTTCACCCGAATCCTGTCACCAGCGGTGATCGCCAGAACCGAGCTTCTCAATTCGTCGCCGTACTCGCCGATCGGGATGGTGGTCTTCCACACCTCGGTGGCGATGTCGTACTCCAACTCGGCAGTCTCGGTGAACGTGAGAGGACGGTGGCGACAGCCGGGGGCCTCAACGATCGTTTCGACCTTCGGATACGTCCCCAGCTCGCCTGGAACGGCGGCGTTGGTCAGCGACACCAACTGCACAACGTCGGGCCCGAACGGCATCGGATCGCCTCCTACATGAACTCAAGACGCGGGAGGCGGTAATCGTCGAACACGGAACTCATGCCGAACACGGACTGCTGCGCCATCGCTGCATACGGGTTCCCGTAGGTGTAGGTCACGTCATCGACCTTCTTCGTCACCAGGTCGGCATCGCCGCGGCCAGTCATACTCAGCGAGGCGATCTGATCGACCATCGACAACACGGCCTGCCGCCAGTCGGCGGCCTCGTCTGGGGTGTACCCGCTGTCCATGACCACCTCGACAGACTGATATTGGCCCGACCACCATCCACGGTTCTTCTTGCGGACGGCGGCTGGGCGCTCCAGCAGCCCCGGCGGCCCCCCAGCTGTCCACGCCAGGTCGGAAAGGTTCAGTGGCGTGCCGTTCTCGGCAACGCTCACCATCCTCACGATCTTGCGGGTCGGCAGGGACAGCACCCGGCTGTCCGGGCCGTCGAGGACCAGCGTCACCTCGGCGACCGGACAGACATGCCACCCGGCATCACGACGAGCGACAGCGAGCGCAGCCTTGAGCATCCTCTCCACCTCGAGGTCATCGGCGAGAAGTCGCCCACCGGTGAACTGCTCGACGTCTTCGGTGGTCAGTTCGGCCATGTGGCCTCGTCAGTCTAGGGCTGACTTGAACTCGGGCTGCTTGACCGCGGGGGTCTCCGGTTCTGCCGGCTCGGCCTTCGGTTCCGGATCGGCCTTCGGCTGAGCCTTCGACTCGGACTTCGGCGACGACCTCTTCGGCTTCTTGGCGTCCCCCTGCAGTTGGGTCAACCGATTGCGGTCGATTGACCCAACTGCGACAAGGTTCCCGTCCCTGTCCTTGCGGACGAACATCAGGACTGAACCAGGGGGATGATGGCGGCGTCGTCAACGACCAGCGTCGAGAAGTAGCCGGCGTAGGCGACCTGCAGGCCGAACACCGACGGCTCCACGACCTGCAGCATCCCGACCCGCTGCTCGAACAGCTCCAGGGCTGCGGTCGAGAACACGTAGGCCTCGCCCGAACCCAGCCCCGCCGACATGACGCAGGGGACGGCACCGATGGTTCCCATGATGCCCTGGTTGAAGCGCCCAGCCTCAAAGCCCGGGGACTGCGCGTTGCCCGGGGCCACCGGCGGGAACAGCGGGCCGAAGGTCGACAGCACGTCCGGGGCCACCGCCAGCATGACCCGTCCGGAACCCTTGGTCGCCGAATAGCAGGTGGCGACCGCATCCCACACGGCGGCGGCGACATTGGCGGCGGTCGGAACCGCGCCGTAGGACACCGCAGCGGTGTTGGTGCTGGCCAGGGCGTCGCCGACAGCCGCCTCGGTTTCGATGGCGTACTGCTGACCCAGGCCGTTGACCACCAGGTCGAGGGCCGACGGGTTGGAGAAGTCGATGGCCTGCCGGGACACGTTGACGTAGCCGCCGTAGGTCTTGGCGGTGACGGTCTTGCGCTGGATGACCATCTTCTGCGAATCGAGTTCGCTCTTCTCGTCGGCCGCCAGGCCGTTGGTGCCCTGCAGTCCGACCGTGGGGTGCTGGCTCACGAAGGGCCGGTAGAAGGTCTGGCTGGTCAGCGGCATAGTGCCCAGGACCGACACCAGCGGACGGGCCGCGTCGATCCAGTCGATGACCGGCCCGACGATCGGATCGGGGATGACACCCAGAGAGTCACTGGTCTTCTGGTGGTCGGCGGCACGCAGGTAGACGTCGAGGCGCTCGGTGGCTTCCCGGCTACCCTGCGAGGAGTTCCACATGTCCAGCATGTAAGCGCCAGCGGAGCGGTACTCGACAGTGCCCTGCAGCGGCTTGCCCTTCATGGTGCTGATGGCCTGATCGACCTCGCGGGCACGGTTGCGGGTCTCGTAGGCGATCCGGTTCACGTCCTCGACCTGCTCCAGCTGCGACTTGATCTTCGCCATGCGGTTGCGGGTCTCGGCGACCATCTCGGACTCTTCGTCGTTGATGTCACGGCTACCGGCATTAGCGCGTTCGAAGATGCCCCGGATGAGGGTCTCCTTCTCTCGCAGCTCGGTTTCGAGGCGCTGAATCATTTCATCGCCGGAAGATGCATTGCTCACTGTTCAACCTCCATGTCTGAGAGTCACTTTGTGGAAGCCCTCTCGGCTAGCGACCCAGCGCCCCTGCGGACCGGGTTGATTAAGCCCTCTCGGCCAGCGAACGGTTCCCTACGGCCCCGTTGGACGCAGAATAACAGAATCAGTCACTGGAACTGCGCAAAGAAGCGGCGCGATCAAACATCCACGACAGAACGGGGTCCTCCGCGAACTCGTCCATCCGGGGGGTGCTGAGCAAAGGGGGTGGCGCCTCGTCGGCGGTAAGGCTGTCGCTGCGCACGGCCAACACCTCGGCACCCTGGTACGCGGGGTCGGGAACCAGGGCGAGATGGTCGAGGAACGCACGCCTGATCCGGCGAACACGGCTGCCGTTGCGGCGGTCCAGCACCTGATCTGTGGGGCGGATCGCCATCCCCACCGACGCGCCCAGGATTCCGTCCTTGGCAAGCTGCAGGGTTTCGTCGCCTAGTTCCGTCTTGGAGATGTAGGCATCTACGACCAGACCCTCTTCGCGCTCCGGGTAGTAGTTCACGATCTTGCCGACAAGCCGACGCTTGTCGTGGTCCCGGTTCACCCGGTAGGTGTGCGTGCTGTTCTCGATCCCGGCAAACGCGCCGCGTTGGACGACCTCGCTCCAGACCTCCCCGCGGAACGGCACCGAAGTGCTCTGCTCGTAGGGGATGGCGATGAGGGTGACAATCCTTTCCTCGGTGTCAATGTTGCCGATGGCAGCAGTGCGAATCTCAACCGGAGCCTTCCGCGGGGTCGCCGCGGTCTGTTCGGTGTAGTCGAGGTCGTTGGACATCATCCCTCCAGATGCTCGTCGCCCATCAGAATAGCTCAGGACATAGAGATCGACTTTGAAGACCATTGGCCGCGGCGGCCTGTCGCGAACGCGCGGCGGGGTTTGCGGCGATATTTCGTGACCAGGCTTTTCTCGTCGGCATGGTCGACCAGCGAGGGGATGCTGTAGGCGACGGCGTGCGAATTGCGCAAAGCCCAGGAGCCGAGCATCCTGTCCACGGCCAGTGTCTGCGCGTCCAAGTGCTGGATGATCGGCGCGAGAATTTCGCCTCGCACGGCCAGTGCCACAGCATGGAGAACGGAGCCGCTGTCCGACACCACCCAGTGGGCGCCGATGGTATTGGCGGTGGCAAGCAGCGCCGCGGTCAGATTGTCGCCGATGTAGCCGCTGCCCAGGTAGAACGACACGATGTCCGCGGGTGCCGCATCCAATGCCAGGGCGATCTCGTCGCGAAACCCATCCACCGGGACGGCGTCATCCTCCAGGTTGAGGTTCCAGTCGCCAGGGTTCTGCGCATGTTGCCGCCAGCAGCGGACGTGGTTCTGTGTACATCCCAGCGACCCGTCATCCACGCTCAGGAAATCGGCATTGACACGGTCGGCGAGGCGTTCGCCCAGACCGTTCCGACGAACGTCGGAAACGACACCGACACTAATCGCCAAGGTCTACAACGCTATCGGTGATCAACATCGTAGCGACAAGACCAAGGCCGACAACGAAGCCGGCGGCGAGCCCTGCCGCGATACCACACCAGATGCGGACCATGCCGGTAGGTCACTGTCCGGTTTCCGGACAAGTCAGAAGCCTGATCTCGTCGGCGGTGGTGGCGGCCTGGTACTTCCGGTAGCGGCGGCGGTTGCTCAACGTCGTCGCCCTGTCCGAATCGGTGAGATGCGCACCGCTGCCGCCCGACAGGTGGTACAGATGGTAGGCGGGTCCGTCCACCCAGCGCGTCGGCCCGGCGCAAAGCTCAAAGGCGATCTTCATCGCATCGTCGTCGTACCAGGCCCCCTCGAACCGCTCGTCGTATCCGCCGACGAGGTCGTAGGTCTTGCGGGAAACCACGTTGATCGCGCCGATACTGCCGCGGTAGCCGCGGACCAGCGTCGTCATGCACTGGGCGGGGTCGGCGGCGAAGTGGCGCACCCACCGCGAATCCCGCTCGCTCAGGGCGCGGAACTCCGAGAACGGGATGACCAGCCCGGTGTCCTCGACGGCCAACTCCACCGCCTCCTCCACCGGCTCCGGGGCGATGAGCAGATCCGACTCGGCGAACACGTACACGTCGGCGTCGATCGCGGCGACCCCGCGGTTGTATGCGGCGCTGCGGCAGAACTGCGCATTCCCGGCCAGACCGTCGCTGACGACGAGCGGGTCGTAGCCGCTATCACGCCAGTGGCACAGCACCCGCGTGAGGTTCTGCTCGCGCAGCGGATCGTTGCCCCGCGAGCGGAACGGGATGATGACGGCAACACCAGTCACCCGAAAGCCCCTTCCGGTTTCCGGCCGTCGGCGGTGACCCAGCCGCCCAGGTACTTCCGCGCCAGGGCGGCGTACCTTCCGCGCCAGTCCTCTTCCTGCTCCTCGGTGATGCTCTGCGGCCCGAATCCCAAGTGCGCCACCGTGAATCCCCGCATGAGGGCGCGGGGGAGCATGTTCACCGCGCCTTCGTCGCCCACCCTGCTGCCCGGCTCCCACAGCCTGCCGGCGATCTCGCGGGGTGAGCGGGCGCCGATCGCCTCCCACACCTTGCACAGCATCGGCCAGTGCATTCCGACCAGGTTGATCGACAGCCAGTCCTCGGTCTGGATGACGTCGACCGGCTGCTCCAGCATGTCGGCCCAGTTCTCCAGGAAGTATTCGTGGGCCATCTCGGCGTAGGCGTTGCTCTCATGGACGTCGAGCAGCGGAATGTTCAGGTCGGTGAAGCCGTTCCACAGCCCGGTCGTGATCGGGGTGCAGGCACCGTTGTTCACCACGTTGGCGCTGACCACGAACTGTGGGTTGACCTCCACGGCGTCGAGGAAGTTCCCGAACCGCCCTGTTTCCAGGAACACCACATCGTCATCGACCTTGACGAACAGCGAGTCCTTGAACCGCGGGTGGGTGTAGTGCTGCCACACCCGGTTCATGTGCCGGTATGCGGCGCGGCCCGAATACAGCGAACAGTGGGTGATGCGTTCATGCCTGATGCGCTCGACGTACTGGCGGTCGGACTCGATCCTTCCCAGATTCCACAGGTGGAACTCGACGTTCGGATGCCTGTCGAGGATGTCCAGAACCTGCGGGATGTTGACCTCAAGGTTGCCGCGGCGACCCGCGAACATGAAGAAGATCACCGGGCGATCGGTCATGGTGGTCACCCTATCCTCACAGCCCACTGCTGATCGCCGTGTCCGACGACCGTCCATCCGATTCCGGTTTCATCCGCGAACTCCTTCCAAGCACGGTATTCGTGATTCTCCGCGCCGGAATATCCGTGGAACTCATCGAACACGCAGTAGCATCCAGGCCGAAGATACGGGCCGATGTGCTTGAGCGCCTCCTTGGTTGACGAGTACAGGTCGGCGTCGAAGTGAACCAGGCCGATATAGCCCAGGGCGTCGAAGTCGAAGCGGTGCACGGTGTCCTCGAACAGGCCCACCGTGGTGGTGACGTTGGGGATTTCCGGAACCTCCCACTGGAGGGAGCCTTTCGGATAGCCGGGCCGCCAATCCTCGGGCAGGCCGACCCCGCCCTCGAACCCGAACAGCGGCATCCTCTCTGCGATGATCCTGGCGGATTTGCCCTCCCCGACGCCGAACTCGACGGCCACACCGGACGGGGCGAGGTCGAGGACGGTGCGGAGAACTGCCCACTCTCCGGGGATTCTCGGCCCCAGCGAATAGTCCTGCATGTGGTGACCTTCCCTGTAGGGAACGAACCGGGGCCGCGGTTTCTGCCACTGGAATCCGGTGGCGGCGAGCATCTTCGCACGCTCCACACCGCCGACGGTGGACCGCGTCTGGGTGGCGTACCACAGCGACTCCGACCCGCGGACGTCGGCGTACATCCAGGTCGTCAGACCGGCGTCGTGAATCCTCCGCTGCCACTCGACATGCTCACCGCCCCAGGCGCCGAACGCCGGGTCCATGCCGCCGACCTCCTCTATCACCCGGCGCTCGACGTAGAGCATGTACCCCCTGGGGAAGCCGACGGCGAAGTGCTTGTCGTCGCCGCCGCTGGACACGGCGTCGGCGGGCTGGAACGACAGGTGCGGCTCCGGAGATTCGACGTAGGGCTTCCACCACAGATTGGACACCGGGTACACGTCGTCATCAACCAGGAACAGGTGGTCGCACCCGGCGTCCATCAGCGCCGTGATGCCGCGATTCTTGGACATGGCGACACCGAGCCGGACATCGCTGCGCAGTGTTGTCCGGATTCCGGACAACTTCGGCGGCAACTCGGGGGCGTCGCTGGCGTCATCGACAACCACCAGCAGGTCACCGGGAGTGTGCTGATGCCAGTAGGCCAGCGACTTGGCGAACACCGCACGGCGGTTTCTGGTGGTGACAGAAACGCCGATCTTTCCGTTAATCGAAGCCGCCGGTGATCTGCATCGCCGCTGCGGGGCCATAGAGCCTCTCCATCGCGCGGGCTTCCTCGGTGGTCATCACCCCGGTCTGGATCAGAAGCTGGTAGGCGCGGGCGCGGTCAACGAGGCCGGGCCGGGTGTAGTCATCGCGGTTGAGTTCCACCGACTGGCTGGGCGGCAGCGCCCACTGTCCGAGCGCCGACATGACGGCGTTCGCCTTGGGGCGCAGGCTGGAGCGGTCATGGAAGTCGAACAGCGACTCCACGTTGCTGTAGGTGATCGAACCACCGGAGGCGGCGGCCAGCCCCAGCAGGAACGGGGGAACGCCCAGCAGGATCGCCATCCTGGCCTCGTTGAAGTGGGTGAGTTCCATCAACGCCACGTCTTCAGCGTTCATGCTCCTCGCCTGGTTGAGTGTCGCTCCACCGGACACGATCGCCGGGTATCCGGCGTACTTCGCCCTGGACTCGATCCAGCGGTCGAGCAGATCCCTGCCCTCGGCCTCGGTGATGTTGCGCTGCAAGCCCAGCCAGTACAGCGGGGTGCCGCCCGTTTCGGCGAGGCTGTCGGCGTACCGCTGTAGCAGCCGGATGGTGACCTGCCGGGCACCGGCGACGTCCAGCGGCCCGACGCCTCGGGCGTTGTCCGTCGTGGACGCGTACCTGATGTGCAGAATCTCGTCGGTGACGTCGGTGCGGCCCAGTCTGTACTCCCTGCGACCGCCTCGCATCTCGACGTTGATGAGCCACGGCGGGATCACCCGGAAGCTGAGCGGCCTGCCGGTGGAGTCGCGGGCCATCGGCAGCACGAACGCCTCACCCAGGTGGTAGTCCCAAAACAGTTGCTTCGCGAACTCCTGCCACGACGTGTAGATCGTCGGGTCGGGGTTGGTCATCCACTCCACAGACGGGATGACGACACCCTGTCGAAGCCGGTACACCGGCATTGACGCGAGAACTGAACAGTTCAGGTCGATGGCAGCCCAGGCGGCGTCAACGAGCTTGTTCACCCCGGCATTGAAGCCGGCGGTGCTGTTCCACCCGGGGTTTCCCCACTCGGAGGGCCATCCGGACCAGGGCGACGGGGCCACCCACGGCAGCGCGCGGGATTCCGGCAGTTCATCGAAGGCGCTGGTGTCCACCATGTTGGGATCGCCGGGGTTGAACTCCGGGCCGACCGAAGAACCGGGATTCCCATTGGCGATAACGTCGGTATTGACTCCGAGGAGCCTTGTCCAGAACGAAATGGGTCACCTCCCTGTCTTGTGAGGATTCTAGGTCACATCAACACGGGCATGGGCATACGCTTGAGGCCCCAGCGGTACGCGGCGCCAGCGCAGGCCACCGCTGGGGTGACGTCGGCGGTATAGCCGCGGCGGTCGAACACCTCAGCTTCGCCGGTCATCCAGTACCGGGTCCGCGCCATCAGCATGGCGGTGTCGAGTTCCGGCTGGCCGACGTGGACGATGGTCCCCGACTTGATCGACTCCTGGAACGCGGCATAGGCGGCGGCCATGTCGGAGGTTCCCAGCCGGGTGTATTCGATCCCGGCCTTGGCAAGGTCGGGTTCGATGGAGCGGGCCGCGCCCGATGTGATGGACACGTCCACGATGTTCTTCTCCTCGACCAGCTTCCGAATCCTCGGCACGACCTCGCCGGATCGTTTCACCGGATACGCCAGCACCACGGTGCGGCCTTCGGAGTCCTCACCGGCCACGGCGATGCAGCAGTTGCGGCGATCCGGCGAGATGTCGGCGACCAGGGCGACGGGGCCGGGCTGTTCCACGGTGGGGTCGGCCAGGTCGGCCCACAGCTTGATGTCGAACACCGACGCCTCTTCGGTGGTGCCCCACAACCCGAGCGCCTCGCGGCGGAACCCGTCATCGTCCAGGCGTCGGCGCAGCCGCTGAATCGACACGACGGGGGTGCGTTTCGGGCAGGACGGGTTGGCTTTCATCCACTGATCCACGTCGTCGATATCACCGTTCTCGTCGGCGGCGCACTCGATCCAGGCCAGGTCAGTGGACTCGCCGGACACGGCCTCTTGGCGCATCACCGAGAACATCTCCGCGTTGTCGCCGGGCTTTGGCGGGGTGCCGCAGTAGACGTGCAGGCCCAGCCGGGACGTGTTCATCGTGGCGAGCATGTCCTGCATGGCCCTCTGGGACAGAATCTGCGCCTCGTCGGAGATCAGCACATCGACACCGGGGATGCCTCGGCCGAAGCCGCGTTCCCTGGCCCCGAACAGAATCCGCGACCCGTTGGAGAACTCGACGGCCTCGTCGCCGGAGCCGAGCAGCACCCGCTGGATGAACGGGGCGACCCGCTCCTGCTTGGTGTAGGACTGCACCGACTGGAAGGTTTCGGTGTTGGTTTTGACGTGGTGGGACGTCCAGATCGCGAGCAGGCCGGGGTATTCGATGCACAGCCCGGAGATGAGGGTGGTCAGGGTGAACGTCTTTCCGACCTGGCGGGGGAGACTCATCCCGGCACCGCCGATGGTGTGGGCGATCTGCCCGTTGTCGCGGTAGGCGAGCAGCAGGCCACCGATGCCGTCCTGCCAACGGTCCAGTTCGACGCCCAGGCGTTCGGTGATGGTGCGTCGGACGGGCGGCCAGTACGAGCCGGTTATCCCGTCGGGGATGACGAGTCGGCGGGCGACCTCGGACAGCCGACGCTCAGAGGTCGGCGAGATCCCACTCGGTTGCTTCGGTTCCGGTGACGCCAATCTGCCTGACCTCCTGTTTGCGCTGCTCCTCCACCTCGGCGATCTCCTTGACGACGTCCTGAAGTCTCCTGGTCAGCGGGCTGAGGTCTTTCGGCGGGCATTCCTCCATGGCTTCGGCCAGCCTGCCCCGGATGGCGCGGAGCAGTTCCAGCCTGTCGCCGGATGCAGCGGCTCCCGAGATGCTCAACGGAAGAACTCCAATGCTGGGGGTGGTGGTGCCGCCTTGCGGCGGACTTCGGCCATGCGGCCGGGCGAACCGTCGCCTCGTTTCATATTGCAGGAGTGGCAGCTTCCGCGCACGTTGGCGCGGACGAGCTTGAGGTCGGGCCGGTACTTGATGGGGATGATGTGGTCACCGGTCTGGGAGGCGATGGTGCAGCCGGGGAGCCGCAGTCGGCACACCGGTTCTTCGCGGACGACCTGGTCGCGGAGCCGCCGCCACTGCCGGCTGCCGAGTTGGCCGGTTGTCCTGCATGGTTTTCTCGGCATGAACCGAATGTAGGTTTCGCCCTCTGGCGTGTCAACAACAGTGAATGTCATACATTGACCTACCGTGGGGCCATGCGCAGAGAACCTCTTCCCCTGTGGATGAACGGTGCGGCGTGCGGATGGCACTCGCACCTTCCCTGGACGGGCGACTTCATGCCCGAGGGTGACACCTACGCCGAGATGAGCCGGGTGTGCGCGGACTGCCCGGTGGTCATCGAGTGCAGCAGGCACGCCTTGGATGAGGCGAGCGGCGGGTTCTTCGCCGGGGTGTGGCTGCCCTGGAACGATGGCGGCACCAAGAACCGGCGGGTGCGGGGGCGGGCGCGGGCGGCGCTGCGGTCGAGGGTGAAAGGCGGCGACCGTGTCCATGCCTGACAGCACACCGGAGGGCTGGGCCGAAGCCGACGTGGAGGCGATCATGGCGTGGTTCGCGAGCATGGACCCCGATGACTGACGACCTCCGCACCCGCATCATCGCCGCGCTACTGAGTGAGGACGGCGTTGCTCTCATGGCCGACGCGGTGATCCGCGAACTGCGCCAGGAGTACCGAATTGACATTGGATACGGCGGTTACGAGTTTGAGCAAGACCGTGCTGCCGCCGTCGAGAGGTTGCAGGAAATCCACGAGGACTGGGGCGACGACCCACCCGAAACCGGCACGGTCCTTCAGCACCGCTACGTCACAGAATGGGAGAACGATGATGAGTGATTTCGTGTCGGAACTAACTTCGCTGCTGAACCGGCACAGTAGGGAGAATGGTTCAGGCACGCCGGATTTCATCCTGGCCGAATATCTATGGGGATGTCTGACGCACTTCAACTCCCGCGTCGTCGATGATGCTTTGGCTGAATCGAAACCTCACGCCAAGTCGCCCACGCCGGCCGTGGAACTCAACGAGTCGGGCGTTGACTTTGATGCGTGCGCCCATTGCGGCCACGACGACAGGGCGCACTGGGTAGGTGCCGACGACAATGGCACTGGCGGCGTTTGCGGTGTCATCCGTTGCGGATGCTCACTATTCGCCGACGGGCCGCCGAGGCACCCCGGCCCGCTGCGCAACCCCAAACAGGTTGCCTGGTTTGAGTACGTGATCAAACGATGACTAACCCGTGCCGCTGCTGGCTCACCAGCCCACCCATCACGCACTCCGGCCACTGCTGCCTGCGCGACGATCCGACACCGCTGGCCGACATCGTGCCGGGAACGCCGCCGCCGTGCGGGCACTGGGTGGAATCGGCCACGGCCGCAGACGAATTGGAGGCAGCCCGTTGATCAGTTTCGACCGTGATCTGGTGTTCGTCGATGTGGAGACACTCGGCTTGGATCGTGAAGCATTCGCATATCTAGAAAGAACCGCCGCCGATGAGTGACCTCCGCACCCGCATCGCCAATGCATGGAAACGCGTGCTTGATCCAGACTGGAAGGTCTACGAAGCACTGGGAAGATCCCAACCACGCTGTGATGATTGTGGGCGGGTCATCGTTGTCGGATCGGCTACAAACGGCTACTGGCGTTGCAGTTACTGCCAAACGGTGAGGGACTTCTGATGTCTGACGACCTCCGCACCATTAACTGCCCATGCTGCCAAGAAGCCATCCGTCTGGAACTCAGGGCAACCTACCCCGACAACAACTTCAAGTCCGTCCAGATCAGCGTGGAGGATGACGATGAGTGACAACTATGACCTCCGTACCCGTATCGCCGCCGTCGATTGGTGGTTCACGTTCGCAATCCTGCTATCTCTGGGATTTGTGGCTGCCGTCGCCGTGGGTGCTTATACCTGGGATCGCCACGACAGGGCAGATTCATGCGTCAGGTTGGGTGAACGCACCGGGTATCGAACCCAGTTCACCGATGACCTGTTCGGGGTGTGCCTGATGCAAACACGTTCCGATGGCATGGTTCCGGTTGTGGGGAGATTCACCGATGGCTGACCTCCGTACCCGTATCGTGGCGGTGCAAGCCGATCACGTCGAAGGGCAGCTAACCAACTACGACGACGATGGGCGCGAAGAGTGTGGATGCGGTCACCAAGGCAACGCCACATACAGGGAACATCTGGCCGACGCGGTGATCCGCGAACTGAACGCCGACTACATCTTGGTGCCCAAGGGCCACACCATCGTCCGGTGGCGATCACCGGACTACTCGCCAGAGAGCGTATTCCAGAATTTTGAAGTTATCCCCTGGAAGGAGCCGACGATGAGTGACGAGTACGTCGAGTGTGGCCACCAATGGGTAGATAAAACCCACCGCACCGTCAATCGCCGGGAGGCTTGGTACGGGCGCGAGCAGGATCAGCAATTCGGAACGCCGGTACTGGCGACCGACGATGACTGACGACCTCCGCACCCCGCGCTAACACTGGCTGCGTGCGCCGATCCGTTTACGCCTGCAACCGAAGGGCCAACCGATGACAGGGATTGTCCGGATTCCGGACAACCACTAACGAATGACGATTCGTCAATCAGACTTCTATTGACATTCCTTATGACACTGGGGAGAATCACTTCCCATGACACGGGTTGACTTGGATAAACTGCGCTGGGCTGTGGAGGCGATGCGGTACATCAAGGAGCGCAAAGCCGAACTCAAGGAACTGGAAGACCGCGCCCGACCCGCCCTGGAAGACGCACTCGGCGACGCCACCGAAGGAGAACTCGACGGTCACACCGTCGTCACCTGGAAGTACCACAAGCGCCGCGCCCTCGACCAAGCCGTTCTCCGCAACTCCTACCCCGAAATCTACGAATCCTGCCGCGTGACCACAGAGGTCCGGCGGTTCGAGATCACCGAATGAACTCCGAAGAGTTCTTCTCGGGCAGCAACCCGGAACAGGACGAGTTCCGCGACGAACTCCTCCAGATGATCCGCGGGCGCTACGAAGCCACCCCCCGGCACCTCCAGCGCGAACTCGGACCCTCCGACATCTCCCATCCCTGCATGAGGAAGATGGCGCTGGGCATCATGGAAGCCCCCGAGATCAACCCCCAGTTCGACCCGCTGCCGTCGATCATCGGGACCGCCACCCACTCCTGGCTGGAATCGGCGGCGGTCCACGCCAACATGGTCGCCGGGCGCACCCGCTGGCTCACCGAGACACGGCTCACCGTCGCACCCGGCCTGACCGGATCGTGCGACCTGTTCGACCTCGACACCCAGACCGTCATCGACTGGAAGGTCATCGGATCGACCAGATTCGCCAAGTACCGCAAAGACCCCGGCCCGCTCTACCGCACCCAGGTCCACCTGTACGGCAGAGGCTTCGAGAACATGGGACAGGAAGTCAAGCGGGTCGCCATCGCCATCGTCCCCCGCGGCGGCACGCTCACGTCGATGCACGTCTGGAAGGCCGACTACGACCCTGCCGTCGCCGACGAGGCGCTACAGCGGCGGGACGCGGTGCTCTGCCTCCTCAACGACCTCGACATCCAGAACAACCCCGACAGGCTCGCCTGGATCGAGACAACCCCCTACGACTGCACCTGGTGCCCCTGGTGGCGGCCCCGGCCACAAGGGCCGATGGAGTGCCCCGGAGAGGGATGAAAGCCCCCCGACGCGACAGCGGGGATCATTCACTGTCGCACTTTTAACAGGAAACACAGGAGATTGGCATGACAACGACACAGGATGTTGCGGGATTCTTCGGAGCGACCAGCGGCAAGGGGATCAGCTTCCCCAACCCCGGCGACACGGTCACCGGAATCATCACCGCGGTCCACCCGCCCGAGCAGCAGACCGACCCCGCGACCCAGGCGCTGGCGTTCGACAAGAACGGCAGGCCGAAGATGCAGGTGCGGATCGACCTCGCCACCGACCTGCGCGACCCGCAGATCGACGGCGACGACGGATCGCGCACCCTGTACGTTCGCGGGTGGATGAAAGGGTCGGTCGGTGACGCACTGCGCAAAGCCGGGGAGAAGGAGCCGAAGGTCGGCGGCAAGCTGACCGTCACCTTCACCCACCAGGAGGCACCGAGCGCACCGGGGCTTTCCGGCGTGAAGAAGTTCGACGCCACCTACGAGCCGCCGGCGTCGGCCACCGCGCAGCACTTCGCCGCCCCGGCGGGGCCGAAGAAGCCCGCCGGGATCAGCGACGCGGCGTGGAACGGGATGGACGCCGCCACCAAGGCGTCGGTGGCGAAGTCGATGGGCGACACGGAGCCGCCCTTCTGATTCTGTCCGCGGACTCTGTCCGGAATACGGACAGTCGCTGAGAATGAAGGCCCCGGCTTGGCGAAGCCGGGGCCTTCCTCACAACTACCACCAGAAGAGAGAGAGGCATGAGCAAAGCCGAAGAGTGCATCACCAGGGCGATGATGGGGTGGCTCAACTCCCCGCCGGATCAACGCACAGATATCGGCACGGCGGCGATCACCGCGCTTCGGGAAGCCGGATACACGGTGCTGAGCGACAGAGAACTGGACATTGAGATCGCGCTGGCGCACGAAGCCGGGATCTACGACGCCACCGCCGAGGAGGGACTGTGACCTCACCGGACAGCCCACTCGGATACTCCAAGACAGCGCAGACGTACTGGGAGAAGGGCTGGATCGGCGTTCTGCCGCTGGCCGCGCGGAAGAAGTACCCGCCGCCGAAGGGCACCACCGGATACGACGGGTTGGACCCATCGTTCGCCGACGTCACCGCCTGGACGGAAGACTTTCCGGACGGGAACGTGTGCCTGAGGATGCCCGAGGGCGTGATCGGCATCGACGTGGACGCCTACGGAGCCAAGGGCGGGGACCGCACCCTCGTCGAAGCGCAGAAGCGGTGGGGTCCGCTGCCTGGTGCGCCCATCTCCACCAGCCGCGACGACGGGGTGTCCGGAATCCGGATGTTCCGCGTCCCCGGCGACGTTCCGCTCAGTGAATCCATCTCGTTTCCGGAACTGTCACTGGGCGACATAGAGATCATTCAGCGCCACCATAGGTACGCGGTGGTGTGGCCGTCGGTGCACCCCGAGGGCAGGCCGTACTGGTGGACGAACTCCGACGGGCAACTCATCGGGATACCCGCCCCGTCGGAACTGCCGATGCTGCCCCAGTCGTGGGTGGAGGGGCTGCGGATCACCCGCCGGGCGCTGCTCATCGAGGACTGGTCGGAGATCGACATCACCCGCGCCCTCACCGAGGGGGCACCAGCCCCCGCGGTGCAGGAGCGGCTCGTCCAGGCGATCAGGGAGCTGAACCTGCCGGGATGCTCGCGGCACGACACCTGCTGCCGCCATGTGATGGCCCTGGCCCGCCTGGGCATGAACGACCTCCCCGGCGTGGGCTACGCACTGACCCAGTTGCGGCAGGTGTTCGTGGCCGTGGTGGCGGTGGACGGCTCACGCACAGAGGAGGAAGCGGTTCGGGAGTTCAACCGCATGTTCAGCAACCCGAACATGGCGCGGGAGCTTGCCCAGCCGGGAATCACGGACTGGATGAAGAACCTGCTCGGCGGCGGTCCCGACGCGAAGATCGCCCTGGACGCGGGGCTGCTCACACCGGAGCCTGCGCCGGAGCCGCCGTTTCGGATCGAAGCCGTACCGGACGAGGAACCGGAACCGGGCGGCGCGGGAGGCCCCGACGCCGATATTGCCAACATGGGTGGGGCCAGCGCCGGGGCCGCGCCGTCGTCACCGGAGCCGGGAGACCAGGACGACGAACAGGGCGATCCTAACCCGCCGAGGCTGGAGGAACTGGAGCAGGACTTCTGGACGGCGCGACCGGAACTTGAGTTGGTGTTCACCGCCGCGTTGAGCCGCATGGCGTCACCGTGGGCGGTGCTGGCCTGCTGCGTGGCGAGGGCGCTGTCCTTGGTGCCTCCGACTGTGGTGCTGCCGCCGGTGATCGGCGGAGTGGGGTCGCTGAACTGGTTCGGGGTGATCGCCGCCAAGTCGGGCGGCGGCAAGGGCGCGGCGATGGCCGTCGCCAGGGGACTGGTTCCCGGCGACATTCTGATGGCGGGGATCGGTTCCGGCGAGGGGATGATCGAACGGTTCAACCGTGGGAAGGGCGACGACGACGGCGAGGAGATTTCGTCGGTGCTGTTCAACATCGAAGAGATCGACTCGCTGGGTTCGATCACCGGGCGCAGCGGCCAGACCACAATGGCGATTCTGCGTCAGGGTTTCTCCGGTGAGCAGTTGGGGTTCTCCTACCGGGGCCGCGCAGGGGAAGTGGTGCGGGAGCAGAGCTACCGGATGACGGTGATCGCCGCTGTGCAGCCGGAGCGGGCCGGGGTGCTGCTGGACGACTCCGGTGGCGGGACGCCGCAGCGGTTCATGTGGTTCCCCGGCAGGGACCGCCGGATCACCGCCGACGCCCCGGAGTGGCCGCTGGATTCACTGGGTGACTATCAGGTGATCCCTCTGCCGTCGCAGCGCGACCTCCGTCCCGGCCCGGTGGCGATCCCCGACGAGGCACGCGACGAGATCATCGCCGCCAGGGTCCGGTCGATGACCGGGGAGGGCGACGACGACCCGCTGGAGTCGCACCGGCTGTTCGCGCGGGAGAAGTTCGCGTTCGCGCTGGCGTTCCTGAACGGGCGGGCCGAGATCGACGGGGAGGATTGGAGGCTCGCCGGCATCGCCAGCGATGTTTCCACCTGGATGCGGCTGAAGGCCGCTGAGGCGTACCGCAGGGGCAAGGAGGAGGCGTCCCGCGAGATCGGCCATCAGCGTGGGCTGGCCGCCGACGAGCAGCGGATCACTGAGACTCGCAGCCGCGAGGATCACGTCGAGCGGGTCGCCAAGTGGATCGTCAAGCGCCTGAGAACCCAGCGCGGCGGCCACACCCAGGGCGCTCTGCGCAAGGCGATGGCGAGCCGGGATCGGGTGCGGCTGATCGACGGTCTGACTATCGCGCAGGGCTGGGGGCTGATCTATCTGGCCGACGGCAAGTGGTACGCGGCGTGACCCGCCGCGCAGGGCGCTCCTGGGCGCTCCCGATGCGAAGGTTAACGAAAGGTGAACAGAAGGTGAACAAAAGAGGAGAAAGAAGCGATTATTCCCAGCAAAGGGGGGGAGTGGACAGGACTTGTCCTATGAGCGCGCCCGCCCCCCTCCATAACCGCAGGTCAGAGCCCCTATATGATTGAGTATTAATAATAATAATTTAATAAGAGAAGGCATATGCGCAGGTAGGCAGGGGGGGGCAGGGGCGCGCAGTGGTCAGTCCCCGTCCACCTCCCCCCCCTCGTAGCAAACATGGTTAACGGCCAAACCCAGCGGAAGGAGCGGAATTGACCCCCAGTGACAGGGCTGCGATACGACAGCGGCCCTTCTGCGCGGGATGCGGGACGTTCTTCGCGGTGAACGCGGAACACCGCGAGGACTGCACCCGGCGGGACACCCGCACCGACACCCTCACCCCGACACCGACGACGACGAAGGAGACCCATGTCCGACTTTGACGACCTGCCCCTGATTCAGTGCCTGCCGCTGCCCGTCCCGGTCGGGCACCCCGAGCATCCCGAGTTCCGCGGCTACGACACCGACAGCCCCCGCGGCACCGGCACCACCCCGGCGGAGCGGAAGGGGCCGAACGAATGAGCGTCTGCGTGGACTGCCAAGCGGAGGGGATCACCACCAAGCGGCCCATAGCGTCGGGAACCCGCAAGCCGCGCTGCGCCAGCCACACCCGCGCCCACAGAAAGCGGTCCAGATTCAACGCTCACGGACGAACGGTGCAAAAGGTATACGGAGTACCGCAGGAGGGGTATTGGGCGCTCTACGAGGCGCAGGGAGGCCGTTGCGCGATCTGCCAGGTCGCCACCGGCAAGGTGAAGCGCCTGGCGGTTGAGCACGACCACCAGACCGGCGAGGTGTACGGCCTGGCGTGCGGGCCGTGCAACATCATGCTGGGGCGGCTGGGCCGCAGGCCCGAAACCTACGCCAGGGTCATCAACTACCTGCTCGACCCACCGGCACGGCGGGTGCTCGGCCCCACGTTTGTTCCGGAGTCAATTAATTCACCCGGTGAAGAATCTGAGGCGAGCGATCTGTGACAGAAACCAGGACCGCCCTCCGGAAGATCACCTTCAACGACGGACTCCCGATGGGGGAACGCGGCACCTTCACCCACGAAGGCCAACGGTGGATCGCCCTTCCCGCCGCCAGATACCAGACCATCTGCGCCGTCATGGACAGGCTGCTGGGGTTGCACTCATGGACCGCCGACTTCATGGTCACCTGGGTCAACTCCTGGCCCGACGACGCCACCCGCGTCGCCAAGGTCATGGAAGTCACCCGCCAGGCCAGGGAACTGTTCCGGTCGGCGTCCATCGACAAGGCTGAGGCGATGACGGGCAGGCCGGGGAGTGCAGCGACAACCTCATCGCCTGAGAGTTGACGACGTCATGGGCTGTGCTTGCCGGTGAACTACCATGAAAAACCGATTGACACTCCCCGGCCGGGACCACTAGTCTAACAAACACTATGACACTGTGCACCGGTGTTCCCCGTTGACAGCGATCCACTGGATTGCCGTCGCCGTCGCAGTCGCAGCTGCTGCCGGCATCGTCGGCGCCAGCGGGCGGCAACGGCGTCTACGATTCCCCTATGGGATACCGCGGGTGTCCGGAAACCGGACAGAGTTCCGCCGAGAGTGGCAGGACAATTCCCCGAGGGGCCGGATATCCCGATACGTGTTCAGGGACGTGTTCCGCGCCCTGAGGGTCATCGAACAGAAAGAGGTTCACATCATGGGCGCCATCCAGGACGCGGTCGATCAGATCGCCGCTCAACTCGCCAAGTCCAAGGCCGAGGTCGTCGCCACCATCGCCGACCTCGAGGCCAACATCGCGGCGGGAGAGACCCCCGATCTCACCGCGCTGAAAGCCGCCGCCCAGGCGCTTGACGACCTCATCCCCGACGTCCCGGTCGAGCCGACCGAGCCGACTTCCTGACCGTCCGGAAACCGGACAACCCCTAGCCGCCGATGACGTAGTCGTGGCGGCAACGGCAGTCCTCGTCATCGCACTCGCGCAACCCCAGAGCCGCGATCACCGCCGTCGCATACCTGATGTAAATGTTGAAGTGCAGAGGCCAGTAATCCGTGACCCGCATCGCCACCGCCATGCGCTCACACAGATCACTGATCGAATCGGTCAACCCACAGCCCTCCCGTCCAGCAGCAGACGCAAAGCCAAGTCTGCCTGGTGGGGCACCACACCGTTTCCGATGATCTTCAACTGACTCTTCCGGGGAATCCCGATCGCCGGGTCGGTCACCCACCGCCGGGGCCACCCCATCATCCAGGAACTGAACTCAGCCGAAAGCCGATGCGACAGCCGCACCCCGGGCTCGACCGGCGACGGAGCGGGCCGCGTCAGCCGCTCCCACCGCTTCACCGCCTCCGCGAACTTCCCCCACTTCACCCCGGACTCCGTCCGCGGCAGCAGCGACACCGTCGTCCGCAGGTCCATGCTCCCGTTGCCGTGATGCCCCGCACCGAAACGATCCGACGCACGCGGCGTCGGCAGCAGGTCTACATTCCGCAGAACAGGGACGGCTCCGATCTCGAATCCAAGCCCAGTCCGGGACGCGAGGATAAACACTCTCTCCCTGAAGTGCGGAGCTCCCGCGTCAGCAGCGGAAACAGTAACCCATCGCGCGTCATAACCCCCGATGTCGGAAAGGTCTCCGAGAACGGCTCCCATCGCTCGGAGAACAAGTCCATCTGGTCGGTTTCCCACACCGCCCGTTCCGGACTCCACCGGGCGATGTGCGTTGGCATTGAGCAGACCCCTCACGTTCTCGATGACCACGAACTGCGGTCGCAGCACGTCGATGGCCTCCGCCATGTGCGACCACAGACCAGACCGCGTTCCATGAATCCCCGCCCTCAACCCGGCAAGGCTGACGTCGGTGCAAGGAAACCCACCGCACAGAATATCGACCGGTGGCACCTCCGACCAGGGAACTTCTGCGACACATCCGAGGTTCGGGACGCCGGGGAACCGGAACTCCAACACCCTGGCCGCCGCCGGATCGGTTTCGCAGACCCATCCCAGTTCCGCGCCGAACACCAACTTCACCGCCAGGTCAAGGCCGCCGGCGCCGGTGAACACGGAGCCGATGCGCATGGCTCCACGGTAGTTCACCGGAGGAAAAAAAATCCCGAGGAAATGATCGTGGATAGATCGCTCGGCCACAGACGTCGACGCCGGGCCGGCCCCAAAAAAAAGACCCACCGTCCGTTTCCGGACGGGTGGGTCTTTTCTTTGAGCGGGACTAGCTTGCCGCAGCCGCGCGCGGCTTCGGCTTCGGCTTCGGCGCGGCCACGGCGGCCGGATCCACCGGCGCTCCCTTAAGCGCCGGTCCGGTTGCTACGGTGCCTTCCGCGCCGCTGCGCAGCCGACCTGGACCGGTGGAACCGGCGAACGCGGCCGCCCATGCCGGGAGCTCCACATCAGGATGGGACATGCGCAGCGTTGCCAGCGCCGTGGTGAGAATGTCGCGCGCTTCGGTGGCGACGGTAAGCAACTGTTCTGCCGTCATCACCGCTTCGGCGTCTTTGACGCGCGTTGCGTTGCTCTGTAGTTGGGTGACGTAACGCTTTGCCGTTGTCGCGTCGGGAGCGGTTTGCCCGCCGGTTTGCGCGCCGCGCTTGTCACCGTCGCCGTCTTGTCCGGTTTCCGGACTAGCCGTGTCTGCCGCCGCCGCCTTGCGATCGGCGTTCACGACAGACTTACCAACGCCCAGCAGTTCGGCCATGCGCCGATCGGTGAGGCGCTTACCGTCGGCGTCGGTCGCGTCGGTGATGGCGGCTATCACGTCTCGCCGGATGGCCGTGGCGACGAACGGGTGATGTGACAACCGTTCTTCGATGAACGCGACTTCAGACTCATACGGTGCGTTCGTGGCTGGGTTGATTACCCGCGACCAAGTGCGCAGTGCCAGCGCTGCGCCCATGAATCCGGCGATATCCCGCATCCCTGCGGCGGTCGCGACGAAAGCCGCTTCAAGGCCGGTGATGACGTCACGGTCAAGTTTCGCGATATCGACGCCGTCGACTTTTTCGCCGTTGCCGATACGGGCAATTAGTGCCAGATCAGCGTCGGCTAGCAGCGGACCGGCGGTTGCCGGGACAACGTCGACGTGATCCGTCGTGGCCGGGGTGTTCTTTGTGTTTGCCATGATGGCTAGTTCCTCCTCAGTTGGCCCGCCCCCTTTGGGCGGTGCGTCTTCGACGCTAGTCCCGGCCATGGCCTATGTCAAGAGGTGAGAATGTGTCCGGTTTCCGGACAAGCCGTGGCCGGGGACGTGTCCGGTTTCCGGACAAGCCGTGGCCGGGGACGTGTCCGGTTTCCGGACAAGGGCCGGGGGCCGGCGGGGGCCGGGGGCGGGCCCAACGGAAGCCGGGGGGCGCGCGATCGGAAGCCGGGGGCGCGCGGGGTCGGAGTCCGGGCGCGTGCCGGTGTCGGAGTTCGGGCGCGTGCCGGTGGTCGGAGTTCGGGCGGCGTTTTCGTGGGGCGCGCGCCCCCGGTTGTCGGTGTCGGGGTCGCGTGTCGGTGTCGGGGTCGTGCCGGTGTCGGGGTCGCGGGCTGGTTTCGGAGTTCGGGCGCGGGCCGGTGTCGGAGTTCGGGGAGGTTCGGGGGCGCGCCCCGGTGTGTCGCCGCCCCGGATTCACCCCGTGAATCCATTCCCGGTTCACACACTGATACGCCGCGTGGTGTTCGCCGCGTGGTGTTCGCCGCGTGGTGTCCGGTTTCCGGACAACGGCACGGCACGCCGCCGTTGGGGACTGTCCGGTTTCCGGACACGGCACGGCACCGGCACGGCACCGGCACGGCACCGGCAACGGCACCGGCACGGCACCGCGCTGTCGGTGTCGGGCACGGCACTGCGCCGCCGATATGCCGCCCCGGTGTCGGGCCGGGGGCGGCGCGCGCCCGGTGTCGGGTCATACGCGGGGCTGGTCGGTTGGTGGCGCGTGCCATTGAGCTAGGAGCTTGTCAAGCGTAGAATAGTAGTTGGAGGTCGAGAGAGGGGCCTCCGCGCGGCCGACCGGGCCGCTGTCCGGTTTCCGGACAACCCCCACGATTGAGAGAGGAACGATGGCCCATGTCCACACGGACAAGCCACCGGCGCGGTGCCGGAAAAAAATCTCGCCACGAAAAATATCTCCCCGGCGAAAAAACGCTGGTCGGGAAAAAATCGCGGCCTGTCCGGAATCCGGACAAAAACCACGCCGACGCCAAAAACATCATCACGGCGTTCGCGGCGTGCGAGGAGTGCTTCCGCTACTCCATGACGGTCAACGGCCTCTGCTGGGCCTGCGACGGCGGTGGCGAAAAATGACCGCCGCCGTCACCGACGCCCAGCGGCGCGTCATGGCGAAAATCGCCGACGCCACCACGGCGCTCATCGACCTGCGCCTCGACCTCGTTGACGCCATCGACGAACTGGTGATGGTCACCGAGTGGGCCGAGGACGACATTCCAGCCGAGCAGAAAATCGCGCTGGACAAGGTCACCGAGTGCCGACGGCGACTCGCCGCGGCCGAGGCCGACGTGGACTTCCTGCGTCATCGGCTTGTCAACTGCGCCGAAAAAGTCCGGGCAGCAGCGTAGTTTTCCGGCCGTGATGGTCGGCCAGGGCGGTGTTTGTCCGGATTCCGGACGGCCCTCCCTGGCCTTCCACCCCAGCCGGGGACACCCTGAGAGAGAGAGGGAAGAAAATGGTCAACGAGTACGGTTTCGAGGTCTGCGGCCTCGACCTGCACGTCGCCCTGGACTGCGAGGCCGACCGCGCGAAGCGCGAAGGCTTCAAGCTGGTCGAGAAGCGCCAGCGTGAGACGGCGCTGCACATTCGCAACGCCGAGCACGCCATGATGGAGCTGTGCCCGCCGGGGCACCGCCTGCGTACCCGCATCGTCATCGACTTCGTGCCCGATGTGAACGCCGCGGCCCGCGACGACGTGCGGGAGAGGCGGTCATCATGAACCGCTGCGACCGCTGCGGCGCTGCGGCGAAAGCCCAGGTCATCACGCCCAGCGGTGACTTGCTGCTCTGCGGTCACCACCGGGCGCAGTACGCGGTGGCGCTGGCCGCGTTCCCGGTGCTGCCGCTGTCGGCCCGCCCGGCACCGCAGCACGTCTGACGTCTGTGCGTTGGATGCCGCCCACGTCGTTGCTGTCCGGTTTCCGGACATGTGGCGACGTGGGCGGTGTCGAGCAGCACACGGCTGTTCCGCAAGAGAGAGAGAGAGGGGAGACCCATGACCAGTCCCGCGCAGATGCCCAGCGTCAGGCCGCCGGCGCCCCGGCGTCCGTACCGCACGGAGACCCGGCCCGCGCCGTCGGTGTTCGTGGCGTACGGCGACTACCCGCCGCGTCCGGTCATCGACGGGCGCATGGTGGGCCGGTTCGAGCAGGCCGACATGCGCCGCCGCGCCCAGTTGGAGCGCGACCTGGCGAAGGCGATGCGCCTGCGGTCGCTGCACCGCGGCAGGAACGAGGCCGCGTACCGCAAGGCCGACGCCTGGGCCGACCGGGTGCTCACCCTGATCGAGGAGGGGATCGCCTGCCATCGCTGGGAGCGGTGAAACCCGGCCGCGATGGCCGGTCAGGGCGGTTTGTCCGGTTTCCGGACGGCCCTCCCTGGCCGGTCACCCCAGCCGGGGATGTTTCCACGACAGAGAAAAGAGGAAGCCGATGAAGCAGATACCGTTCCAGAACACCTACTGCCTGGCGACGATGGAGACCGGGATAAATGCCGCTGATCGCGGCAGCGTGGTCACCACGATCACCGGCGACGACGGCAGGGTTGTCCTGCTGCGGGTCGATACCCGGTCGCTCACCATCTATCTCGACCTCAACACCGCGCGGGGCCTTTCGCTGGCCCTGGACCGCGCGGTGCGCTGGGTCGAAGACCCCGGAGGGGAGGTGAATCTGGAGGCGGCCACCGACCGCTGGAGCGAGGATGTTCGCGCCGGTGCGATCGGCGGTCGTCCGTGAGCTTCGATCTGTTGTTCGTCCTGTTCCTGCTGTGCTTCATCGCAGGGGTGGTGATCGCCGCCATTCAGGACAAGGGGTAGTTTCCGGGCCGTGATGGCCGGTCAGGGCGGTTTGTCCGGTTTCCGGACGCCACCCTGGCCGGTCACCCCAGCCGGGGACAATTCCAATCACCCAGAGAGAGAGAGAGAGGGAAAATCATGGCCGACAGCATTCACTGGCAGAAGGCGCGGATCATGCGCGCCGCCGAGATGGCCCGCCGCGCTGCGCAGCGCGGCGATACCACGAACAAGGATCACTGGGTCGCCCAGTTCGCGGTCGAGGTGCGCCGCCTGAACGAGATGGAGGGCCGGAAGTGACCGCGGCGACGACGCTGGCGGCGTTCGCCGGACAGCGGGCCGGCAATTACTGCACCCTGCCGACGATCGACGTGCCGATCCTGCCGGATGTGCGGCTGTGCAACGCCTGCGACCGCACGGTGGTGCATCGGCCGCACCCGAAGGGTGTGGGCTGGGGTCTGGGCCGTTGGGTTCATGAGGGCGGCGACGGCGGGGACGGCCCGACGCATTACGTCAGTGCGCGGCCGCGGTGCCGGTACTGCCGCAGCAATGCGGCGGTGTATCGGCAGCACGCCTGGTTCGACGCGGTGGAGTGCGCCCGGTGTGGGGGTGTGGACGGTTTCGCGATCGGCGACTGAACCCCGGGAAGTCCGGGGCGGCTGCCGTCGGTGTTTGTCCGGTTTCCGGACGGCTCTGGCGGTGGCCGCCCCCTTGTGCTAGGAGCCTGTCAAGCGTAGAATAGTAGTTGGAGGTCGAGAGAGAGGGCCTCCGCCCCCCGTCCGGTTTCCGGACAATTTCCCCACGAAACGGAGATTCACCATGTCCCCCACCACCTGCCAATTCGTCGCCTACATCGGCCACCGCATCGAACGCAACTTCAAACAGTGCGCCGACTACTACGGACACACCGGCCCCCACGCCACCAACCTCGGGGGCGTCCCCTACGTCCTGTCGCCGTCCTGCGCGATCCGCGACGCCCACGGCAACCCCATCGACAACCGGCTCGGCACCAGCATCCTCGCCAGCTAGTCCTCCACGCCTGTCGCAACCCCACCGGCCGCGATGGTCGGCCAGGGCGGTTTGTCCGGTTTCCGGACGCCACCCTGGCCGGTCACCCCAGCCGGGGACAAATCCCACGAAAGAAAGAGAGGTCTGCCATGCAAGGCAACCTGCTGCTCGACCAGTTCGCCGTCGGCGACCGCGTCGAACTGGCGCCGCACCTGGATCGCTGGATGATGGGCGACCGTTTCGGCGAGGTCGTGAAAATCGGCCGCTTCTACCTGCACGTCCACATGGACCGCAGCGGCAAGACCTGCCGCGTCGTGCCCGAGAACATCGGGCAGGTGATCCGATGACCCAGCGCATCACCAGCGCCGTGCTGGACCAGAAAGTCGCCAACGTCAACCGCCTGCTGGGCAGCGACACGGTGCAGTTGTACCGCGCCTACGGGGCTGTCGCCGTCCAGAACGGCATTCCCGGCACCAGCGGCGTCGAGAATTTGTCCGGTTTCGGGACGGCGCGGGAAGCCGCGAAGTTCCTCGACGGAATGCGCGCCGCGCTTCTGCTCGCGGGGGCCGTCCGATGAGCGCCTGGGTCGACGTCGTGTTCGCCCAGGGCGACGACTACACCAAGATCGCCGACATGGGTGTCGACGAGATGGTGTTCTACCTGGCCCAGTGGGATTACGGGCAGGAGACCGACGACGCCCACACCCGTTCGGACGGTCCGTCGTTCGGCAGCGACGACCGGGTGTACCAGGTCCGCATCCACGACATCGAATACACCCTGTCGGTGAACCACCCGATGGGCTACGCCGGCTTGAGCCGACCCCCTGTCCGGAAACCGGACACCGACACCGAGGAGGTTTCAGCATGATCATCGCCAACAACGAGCCGTGGATGGCCGACGCCGCCTGCGCGTCGGCCGACCCGGAGGGATGGTTCCCCGACGGTCGTTCCAGTGGCCGCGAGGCCAAGCGCATCTGCCGGGGCTGCCCGGTGATCGCCCAGTGCCTGCGGTACGCCCTCATCCACGGCGAGCGGGGCATATGGGGCGGCACGTCCGCCCGCGAGCGGGCGGCGATGCTGGGGGAGGTGGCGTGATGACCGACTGGCCCATCCCTGCCCGGCTCAGCAGCCGTGGCCGCGCCGCCGCCGAGGAAATCCTGGCGTTCCTGCGCGAGAAGGACATGACCGACCACGGCGGCGGCGGGAGGTTCTACTCGCCGCAGGAGTGGGAGGACCGCGGCGAGGAGTACGGACTCGGTTCGCTGCTGGTCGTCACCCACGACGGCGGCGACCACGCCCCGGCGTTCAACTGGGACTACGAGGCGTACGACCTGATGGAGGAGTTGCGCCTGCGGCTGCAGAAAATCGGCGTCTACGTCGAACAGTGCACGTCGTGGTTCAGCGCCATCTACCCGACCCAGAAACCGAAGCCATCGGCCCTGACGGAGGAGTCATGAAAATCCGCACCGACTGGAATGATCCGCTGCCGGTCACGGATCTGTCGTGGAATCCGCGGGTGTACTCGCGGGTTCGCAAGCCCCACCACCGGGGTGCCCTCGTCGGCACCCTGTGGGGTGTCCCGGTGGACGGCCATGCCTGTGGCCGTGCCGCCGTCTACCAGTTCCAGGCGCTGACCGGCGAGGTCCGCACCGTGTGGTGGGACGGCACGATGTGCGAGGGGTCGCCGTACCTGTACGACGTGGACACCGACCAGTTGGTGCTGCGCAACCCGGCGGCGATCTCCTGGTTCTGCCGCCTGGGGGACGTGCCGGTGGGCGTTGTCCGGAATCCGGACATGCCGTGAGGATCGTGACGACCCAGCCGTGCTGGGAGGTTCAGGTCTGGAACGGGCACTGGCAGACCCGTAGCCGCCACAGCACCCCGGCGGCGGCGCAGCGTGACATGCTGCGCCGCCGTCCCGGCGAGCGGCTGCGGGTGTTCGCCACGACCCGCCGCGTCGCCGTGCAGACGGAGCCGGTGCGGTCGGCGCAGGCCCAGGCGTTCCGTGAGCGCCGGGCCGAGGAGATGATGGTGCGCCGCCAGGCGCTGGCGTACTACAAAAGCGGCAGCAACGGCACGGAAATCCCGTCCCTGCCGAAGATTCACCCCCGCGAGGAAACGAGCGCATCATGAGGTATCTGCTGGTGCGTCTGCTGTTCGCGGTGTCCCGGGAGCGTCGTGCCCGGCGCAGGGATGCCACCGCGGTGGTGGTGCTTCTGGCGCTGTGCGTGGCGCTGGGGGTGTTGGCTGTGGTGGCGGGTCGCTAGTTGGCCCGCCGCCACAGCGGCATCCCTGGCTCTGCCCCTTCTACCAGGGAAAACGTGTGTCACAGTCGTTGACATATGCCTCTTTCAGGCGTAGAATAGTAGTTGGAGGTCGAGAGCTGACCTCCGCATTCCCCACCCACCCCACGGAGAAAGAGAGAGTAAGCCCGTGAATCGTGTCCGGAAACCGGACGACCCCCTCGTCATCTGCGAGGACTGCGGAAAAACCCGCCCAGCGCCACACATGGTTCGACTGTCCTCGGCATGGCTGTGCCGGGACTGCTGGCGCATCGACACCCACGACACCCACGACACCCACGACACCCAAGGAGAGAGAAAATGACCACACCGTCCACTGTCCGGAAACCGGACACCGCGAAGAAAAACCTGACCCGCGGCGAACGCGAAGCCAAGACGGTCACGATGGGCCTCAAGGCCCGGTGCCACTTCTGGGTCACCACCCGCGACGAAAACCGCACCGAACTCGACCTGTTCCCCGCCATCCTCAAAGCCGGATACCGTCCGCTGCTCTGGGACCTCGCCAACGGCATCACCGAGATGGACGGAAAAGCCCTCCGCGGCAACCGGGAGTACAACTCTCCGGAAGACCCCGACGCCGTCCTCGACGCCATCGAAAAGCGCAGCCAGCAGAAGCTCGGCGACGGCGAAGCCCCCGACCGCAACGTCTGGATTCTCCGCGGCTTCGCCCCCTGGCTGGAAGGCGTCGCCGGTGCCCTCACCCTGCGGAAGCTGCAGAACCTGCTGCGACCGGACGGCCTGTCGGGCACCTACCCGAACGTCGCCCAGGCCATCATCCTGCTGTCGGCGTCCGCGACGCCGCCGCCGGAACTGAGCGATTCGATCACCACGATCGACTGGCCGCTGCCCGACCGCGAGGAGATCAGCACCATCCTCGAACAGTGCGTCGACGTGCTGCCCGACACCCCGGAGTCCAACAAGCTGCAAACCAAGGTTCGCCGAGCGCTGGCCCGCAACGGCAACCGGGACGCCGCCATCGACGCCGCCGTCGGCCTGAGCGGCCAGGAAATCCAGGGCGCGTTCGCCCGGTCGATCATCGAGTACAGCACCATCAACCCCGCCGGCATCAGCGGCGAGAAGAAGCGGCTGTTCGAGCAGGCCGGGATGGAACTGATGAAGCCCCTGGCCGGTGGCCTGGACTCCGTCGGTGCCCTGGAGAACTTCAAGGACTGGATTCGCAAGCACGAATCGGCGTGGACCAGCGAAGCCCGCGACTACGGGCTGGTGCCGCCGACCGGCGTCCTGCTGCTGGGCATCCCCGGCTGCGGGAAAACGCTCTGCGCCAAGGCTCTCGCCGCCGCGTGGAACGTCCCGCTGGTGCGGCTCGACCTGGGTTCGCTGAAGTCGAAGTACGTCGGCGAGTCGGAGGCCAAGCTGCGCAAGGCGCTCAAGGTCATCGAATCGCTGGGCCGCGTCGTCGTCCTCGTTGACGAGATCGAAAAAGCCCTCGCCGGTGCCACCGGGCAGCAGGCCGACGCCGGGGTGTCCGCCGACGCCCTGGGCACTCTGCTGACGTTCATGCAGGAACGGGAGGGCACGGCGTTCATCGTCGCCACCGCCAACAACGTCGAGTCCCTGCCGCCGGAACTGATGCGCAAGGGGCGGTTCTCGGAGTTGTTCTGGGTGGACCTGCCGACCCCCACGGAGCGGGAGGAGGTTCTCGCCGTCGCTCTGCGACAGAAGAACCGCGACCCGGAGAAGCTGGGCATCGACCTGCCCGGCCTCGCCGCCGCCACGGAGTCGTTCTCCGGTGCGGAAATCGCCGAACTCGTCCCCGAGGCCATGTACACCGCCTTCGCCGACGGCAAGCGGGAGATCACCACCGACGACCTGCTGCACGCCGCCCGCGACGTCGTGCCGATGGCGAGAACGCAGTCGGAGAAGATCGTCCGGCTGCGCGAAACCTGGTCGAACCGGGCCAAGCCCGCCAGCCGGTCCAGCGCCGCCAGGGGCGCCACCGCCCAGCCCGCCCGCGGCCGGGCACTCGACCTGTAACTGTCCGAAAACCGGACAGAATCACCCGATTCCCCACAGGGAGAAAGAGAGAAGAAGAAATGGTCAACATCGCACGAATCAAGCCGGGACTGCTGGTGTCGGTGAAAACCCGCCAGCACGGCGGTGTCTCGTACACCAAGCGGGATATCGAATCCCCGCGCCTCACCGACACCGGGGCGCAAGTGTCCCGGTGGGAGACCGACAAGTTCGTCTACGACCCCGACGAGACCGAGCGGGCGCAGCAGATCGCCAACCGGGCGCGCTACCTGGTGACCCGGAACTGCGTGAAAACGGAGATGCAGCAGCTTCTCTGCCCGAACGACCGGCGCGACGAACTCAAGGACGCGATCGCCGAGGCGAGGGCGCTGGTGGCCGGGTTCAACGCCACGTCCACCTACACCGAGATTCAGATCGACGTGTGGGTCGGTGAGATCGTCGACAACGGCGTCGATGCCGCGCAGCAGATCTTCACCAGCCAGCAGGCGTTCATGGCGGAGATGATCGAAGGTCTCAAGGAGTTGGACCCGAAGAAGGTCCGCGCCGCCATCAACAAGTCCCGCGACCTGGGGCAGATGATGTCGGGGCAGGCCAACCAGATGGTGCTGGAGGCCACCCGCGCCGCCGAGGCTGCCCGTCAGCGGATCATCGCCGCCGGGGAGAAGGCCATCGTCGCCATCGACCAGGAGGCCATCGCCAAGATCGGCACGGTGCGCAACAGCTTCCTGGACTTCGACTTCGTGGACGACGACGCCCCGATGCCGGTTCCGTTCACGGCCCCGGTTCGCCGCCCCGACATCGAAGAGGCGGTCTGATCATGCCGTGCGCAACAAGGCTGAAGCCACGCCAGACCGTCGCCGACCGGGCCAAGGAGGTCCGCAAGGCCGGTGAGGCCATCGACAAGCTGATCGCCAGCGGCAAGGCCACCATCAAGGTGGACCGCCGCACCGGCGGTGTGACGTTCGCCGGGATTCCCGACGACGTCCGCGACGGCATGACCGACGTCTGCATCATCAAGAAAATCTGGTCGAGCGGTTCGCACCAGGCCAAGCAGGCGCTCGCCAAGGCGGAACGCCTGGCCGGTCGCAGCGTGAACAAGCAGGCGATCGAACAGGGCTTGCACTCCCACGACGGGGGCAAGACCTGGGGCGTCGACTGACCCACGTCTGAGTCGCACTCCAGCCCATCGGGGTTCACGCCCCGGTGGGTTGGGTGGGTCACTCAGCCGAGAACCCCTCCGTCCGGTTTCCGGACAGAATCACCCCGAGAGAAGGGAAAGTCATGGCTAAGCATGTGTATTACGACGAGAGCGAGGTCGTGGAACGGATGCAGCACGAGTTCAAGCAGGGAATGGAGTCGCTGGACGAATTGGAGGCCCAGATTCGCGAGCGGCTCGACGCACTGCCGGAGCAGCTTCCGTGACCGCCGATGACGTCATCGACATGGTCGTCGGGCAGTTGCTCTCGACCAGCACGGCGTACCGGGCGGGCTGGCTGGCCTTCGCCGCGGAGGCGGGCAAAATCATCGACGGACTCCTGGCCGCCGAGTCGCCGGAAGATCAGTCGCCGGCGCTCAGCGCGTTCCGGGCGGGCCAGGAAACGGCGCTGTTAGCGGCGGCGGCCAGGATTGCCACCGCCGCCGCTGGCGCCCCGGTGCCGCTGTGAAGCGGGTGATCGCCGCCGCCGCGGTGCTGGTGTCGCTGCCGTTGGCGGCACCAGCGCAGGCCGTTCCGGTGGGCGAGGGGTGCGTGGAGGACTTCTGGATGTGGCGCGGCCTGCGTGCCTCCACCAGGGTGATCTGCGACAGCGACCGCCGTCCGGACGGCTCCTGGGAGCGTCGGCGCGGCTTCTTCGCCAACGAATACTATGTCCCGTTCCAGTGTGGGAGGTATTCGTGCTGGGGCGGCTACTGGGTCGATGAGTTGAAGGTCATCGACACCTATCCGGTGACCGATGCGACGGTGCTGCCGGATGAGCCGGGCTGGATTCCCAGTGCCGAGCCGAGGGTTGTCCGGTGAGCGGACAGTACCGGCTGGAGTGGGACCAGTTGGAGTGGGACCGCTTCAGCCCGGAGAACGCTCCGCAGCGGGTGTGGGTTCACCGCGTCGAGGTGTTCGATTCGTTCGCGGCGGCGAGGGCGTTCCGGGCCGGGTTGCTGGCCTACGTCGATCAGCAGGGCGAGAACTATCCGGGGCAGGCGTGGGTGCGTGATATCGGCCCGATTCTGCGCCGGGGGTTCACCGAGTGGACGGAAACGGAGAAAAGAAGCATCTTGACATAGGGTGACGTCAAGCGTAGTATTAATAGTTGAGGGGGCGAAATCTCGCCTTCCCCATCCCCCACGAAAGGAACATCAACAGTGACCACAACTGAGCAGCCGACCATTCAGCAGGTCGATCCGCGGAACCTCCAGTTGGAGGACAACGTCCGCACCGAGGCGTCCCTCACCAAGGACTTCGTCGCCAACATCAAGGAACTGGGCGTCCTCATGCCCGTCGTCGCTGTCCGGAATCCGGACGGAACCCTGATGGTGCGGGCCGGTCAGCGCCGCACCGCCGCAGCGCGGGAGGCGGGACTGGAATCCATCCCCGTCTACATCACCGGGCAGGACACCGACGACGCCTCCCGGCTCGTCACGCAGATCGTGGAGAACGACCAGCGGCTGGGCCTGCGCAACGATGACCGGGTCGCCGGAATCCAGGCGCTGATCGACACCGGCATGTCGGTGACGAAGATCGCCAAGAAGCTGTCGATCCCCTCCGCGCAGGTGAAGAAGTCCAGCGCCGTCGCCCGGTCCAAGGTCGCCCTCGAAGCCCTCCAGGCGGAGAGCGTCACCCTGGACGAGGCCGCCGCCATCGCCGAGTTCGAGGACGACCCGGCCATCGTGGAAAGGCTGGTGAACGCCGCCAAGCGGAACTACTTCGACCACGAACTCGCCCGGCAGCAGGCCGACCGCGAAACGCGGAAGGTCTACGAGCAGACCGCCGAGGTCTACGCCAAGCGCGGCCTGACCGTTCTGTCGGAGCATCCGGAGGACCGGTGGAGCCTCGACCTGGTGTCGCAGTACTCGCTGGTCACTCCCAGCGGCGACGACCTCGACGCCGAGGCGATCCAGGCGCTGGTGGACGCCGACCCGTCAAAGTGGGCGGTGCGCCTGGAAGAGGAGGCGGTGTTCACCGACTCCGAGGGCAACACCGTTCCGGACTCCGCGATCGACTGGGCGACGGAGGCCGATCCCGACGCCGAGCCGGAGGAGGGGTTCGTCCACGCGAGTTCTGTCACGGAAACCGTCGTGTTCCTGCCGGTCGAGTATTACTGCCTCGACACGGAGGCGGTGGGCCTGGGCCTGTCGGAGCGGTTCCAGCGCGACCGGGCGCGGCGGGAGGCCGACCCGACGTCGGCACCGACGCCGACGCTGGCCGAGCGTGAGGCCGAGAAGCGGGAGCGCCGGAAGGTTCTGGCACTGAACAAGGCGGGCGACGCCGCGGTCGGGGTTCGCCGGGCGTTCGTCACCACCCTGCTGCAGCGCAAAACCACGCCCAAGGGTGCGTCGGTGTTCGTGGCGAGGATGCTGACGGCCGATCCGGGTCTGCTGTCCGGATACCTGTCGGCGTCCACGGCTGCCGAACTGCTGGGCGTCGAGGCCGATCAGTTGGCCCCGTCGGTCGCCGGTGAGGTCACCCCCCAGCGCGCCGAGGTTGTCACGCTGGCGCTGGTGCTGGGCGCGCTGGAGGTCCGCGCCCCGAAGGGTGCCTGGCGTGCGCCGTCGGCGCATCCGGTAGGCCCGAAGGAGTACCTGGGATTCCTCGCGGAGTGCGGCTACTCGCCCTCCGTGGTGGAGCAGGTCATGGCCGGGACGAAAAGCTCCGACGAGGCATTGGAGGAGATCACCCACGACGACCACCAGTAGGTAGAAGCTGTCCGCCGCCCCCTTCGTTGCGTCCTCTCTCCGCACAGGGGGGGCGGCGGGCCACCTCTCCGCCGTGTCCGGTTTCCGGACAGTGAAAGGAAATGATGACTACACCGCATCTGTATGTGTGCGTGTCCTGCGGGACTTCGTTCGAGTGGCAGTCGCATCGGGGTCGGCCCTCCAATGTGTGTTCGCCGGAGTGTCGGCAGCGTAGGCACACACAGAAGAATGAGGAGTCGCGCCGGCGTGCCGCCGCGCGGGGGTGTCCCGACGACAAGCATGGGACGTCGACCGGATACACCCACTTCAAGTGCACGTGTGCGCGGTGCCGGAAGTGGGCGAGTGAGTATCAGAAAGCTCGCAGGAGGGGAGCGCAGGCATGAACTGTGACGACCTTCGCACCCGCATCGCCTCCGTGATACGCAGGGAAGTGCCATGCCACCCGCCAGCCGCAGACAGAATTGCCGACGTGCTGATCTCTGAACTGCCAGAGCTTCAACCGTGCCCGTTCTGCGGCCTTTCCCATAACCGATGCGACTGCTTAAGGACTACTGATGACGATGAGTAAATTGCGTGACCACAATGGAACCGCTTAACCGACCGTATCGAAATCGCGATGAAGCCAATGGGGAGTCGATGATCCCGGTTGATCGACAGCCGGATGACCTCCGCACCCGCATCGCCGCCGTGCTGAACAGTCACAAAGCGGACGACCGATACGACGAGTGGTCGGATTGCCAGTGCGGAAATGTCGGAACCCGGTGGGATGACCATGTGGCCGACGCGGTGATCCGCGAACTGGGGCCGATACCTGACCGCTGCCATGTCGATGACCAAGGGCGCGTATGGGAATGGTGTGGTGGTCAGCCTGGAACGTGGGCTTGGCGCATTACCCGATTGGATAACCGATGAGTGACCGCAGCGGGGTGTGCATCTGCGGCCACCCGCACCACTGCCACCCACTCCCCGGTCACATGCCGGGTGTGAACTGCGAACGCTGCTACCGCTGCACCGGCTGGCGGCAGGTTGATACCACCTTCGACAACGGGAGACACGATGCCTACTGCTCATGCGGACACCCGCACATGTGGCACACCGGACTTGGATGCCTGTCCCGCAAATGCCACTGCGTTTACTACATCGACATGGACAAGTGCTACATCAGCGGGTGTGCCTGCGGGAAACCGAAACACGAACAGGGGACAGCCGATGCCTGACGATCTCCGCACCCGCATCGCTGCCGCGATCTACAAGGGGTGCGACAACAGGGTTAGCCCTGGCCTGTCCCGCCAAGCCGCCGACGTGGTAATCCGCGAAATGGGGCTGCGGCAAGAGCGCAAAAGGCACACCCACCCCTCGCAATACCGCTACGTCACAGAATGGGTAGCCGATGAGTGAGTCAAACGAAAGTCAAAACCCGTTGGACTTGAGCTAGGACAGCGTCCAGAGTATAATAGTAGTTAGAGGTTGAGAGCTGACCTCGCCTTTCCCCACCATTCCGTCCGGTTTCCGGACAACCCCCACGAAAGAAAAGAGGAACCATGATTCGATCCATCGCCAACCTCGACCTGTCCATCGGCCTGGTCAACCTGCCCATCAAGATGATCGGCGTCAGCGACAGCCACGACCGCAAAGCCTCCATGTACCACCACCACCAGGACGGCGACTACGGCAAGGTGCGGATGCCCAAGATGTGCGAAGGCTGCGGCGAGATCGTCCCCACCGGGGAAATCTCCAAGGGCTTCGACCACAACGGCGGCGTCGTCATGCTCACCGACGACGAGATGCAGACCATCGCCGCCAACACCAGCACGTCCATGGAAATCAGCGGATTCATCAAGGCCGACAGCGTCGACCCGATGATCTACGCCGGTGAGAACGTCTACCGGCTGATCCCCGACCCCAAGCGCGGACGCCAGGCGGTGTCGATCTACCGGCTGCTCATCCGCAAGCTCACCGAGGACGGGCTGATCGGCGTCGCCAGCTACATCCGCTGGGGGCGCAACCGGCTCGCCCACATCGACGTCGAACCCACCAAGGACGGCGGCGTGCTCATCGTGCGCAACATGCTGTGGGCCGACGAACTGCGGCCCGCCGAGTTCCCCGTCCTCGAAGGCGTGGACGACTCCGTCATCGACCAGCGGCTCTGGCCCGTCGCCAGCCAGATGATCGACTCCATGATCACCGACTGGAATCCGGAGTCCTACACCGACGCCTACATCGACGCCCTCAACGAGGCCATCGAAGCCAAGGCATCCGGAGCCGAGATCGTCGCCATCACCGACGGCAACGGCGGCGGCGGCGCCGACGAAGTGGCCGATATCCTGGCGCGGCTGGAACAGTCCATCAAGCTCAGGGAGGAGCAGCAGCCGAAGAAGGCTCCCGCTCGCCGCTCCCGTAAGGCATCCTGATGGCCGACCAGCCGAGCCTGGAGCACCTGCGGATGATCGAACGCATGATCATCCGCGTTGAACAGAGCCCCGGCCCGGCCCAACGCTCTGCGGCCGTCGCCTGGCTCATGGAAAACGTGGACGGCTACCTGGACAACGCCGTCCGGTGCGCCGAATGCCAGAACGCGCACCTGCCGGTTGCCGAGGTCGGAGAGCGGCTCCTCTGCCCGCCGTGCTACGCGTCGGCCTACGTCGAAGGCTGGGAGTCGTGGTGGCTGGCAGGGCGTTAGCGGCAGCAGCAACGGCTGTGGTGGTGGTGTCGCTGTCCGGTTTCCGGACGGCGACACCACTCGCCGCAGCGACCGGCAACGACCCTGCCGTCATGGATGAGTTCGTGCGCATTGTGACGTGGGTGTCTGATACCTACAACACGGGGCCGATCTCCATCGGGACGGCACCGCTACCCAGCAAGAACACCTTCGCCATAACGCAGGGCTGGCAGATCGTGTTCAACACGGCGTACACCACCCAGCCGTGGCGGCTCTCCGCAGACATGCAGCGCAACGTGGAGGCCGGCTGGATACCGGGGGGCTGCACGCCGGTGGCGACGGTGGCCCTCCATGAAGCTGGACACGTCATCGACAACCTCCGCAACAGGATCGGCACCCGCCGGGTCGCCGCCGCCTACGGCGACGGCGAAAGCCTGTGGGGACAGGTGAGCCTGTACTCGTTCGGCGACGATGCCATCTTCGACCCCGACGAGGCCGTGGCTTCGGCGTTCCAGTCGGTGCTCTGCAACGGCGGCACGCCCGTCGAGCAGGACATGTACTGGATGCTCGTCAACCCCTGAGAGAAAAGAGAGAGAGAGCAAGTGGAAATCGTCGTGTGGCTTCTGGTGGCGGGCGCTGTCCTGGTGACTGCCGCCAGGGTGGCGTTGTGGTTCGTCACCAACGAGATCAGCGAACTGGGCGGCAGGATCGCGACCCGGCTCGGCGGCAAACCGGACGGGCGTCACCGGATGCCGAAGTACATGGAGCGTTCCAATGACCGGGGGTGAACATGAGTGACGGCAGGGTTCCGACGTGGAAAACGGTGCGGGTGGGTAGTGCCACCGTCACGTTCGGAAAGCCGTACTACGGCAAGCGCAAGATCGTCGCCAACGCTCCGCTGACCGGCGAAGCGTTTGCGGAGTTGGTGGAAGCACTGCAACTGGCGGCGCGGCAGTACGCCGAGTCCGCTGACTGACGCTCGACCGGCTTTGTCCCATTGACATAGCAGCCTGTCAAGCGTAGAATAGTAGTTGGAGGTTGAGAGCCGCCTCCGATCACCGTCCGGATTCCGTCCGGTTTCCGGACAAACCCCACGAAAGGAAGAAATGAAAACTGTCACCGTCAACGCCGACGATCTGGTCCGCGAGGTCAAGTGGATGTCCAAGCTCAAGGACGCCACCAGCCCGACCGGAAACATCATGCAGGTCCGCATCCTGCTCGGCGCACTGCAACTGCGGCGCACCGACCTAGACCAGTACCGCGAGTCACTCATCACCGGCACCGGAGCCGACCAGTCCTGCATCGAAGTCGACACCGACCTCATCATGGACGTGATGAAACTCCACCGGAACGGCCAAGCCGAAGTCAGCATCGACGACGACCGGCTCGTCATCCAGGTGTCCGGCCAGGTCATCCGGATCAAGGGCGTCGAAGCCGTCCAGTTCCCCGAATGGCCGGTGTTCGAGCGCGACAAGGAACGGGCCTCCACCATCGGGGCCAGGAAGCTGAACCGCGTCATGACCTCGCTGCCCGGCGACGACACCCTCCCCGTCCTCACCAACGTGTCCTTCGACAACGGGGCCATGTACGCCACCGACAGATTCCGCATGACGCGGATCGTCTACGACACCGACGGGTTCACCACGCTGGTCCCCGCCAGCGTGCTGCGCGCCTTCTCCGGCGGCGACGGAATCGCCATCATCACCACCGGAAACGGAGCAGTCGCCGGCGCCACCGACATTCCGATGGTGCGGGTGTCCTCCGGTGGCCGATCCGTTGTTGTCCGGATTCCGGACGGCGACTTCCCCAACATTCAGCGGCTCATCCCCGAAGCACCGACCACCCGGGTGATGCTCCGCCGGGGGGAACTCGCCGCCGCCATCGGGGAACACCGCTGCACCATCACCGTCAGCGGGGAATCCATGTCGGTGGTGAGTACCAGCATCGACGGCAAGGTCGAGATCGAAAAGACCATCGCCGTCACCCCCATCGGGATCTCCGAGCCGCTCACCACCACGCTGTCCACCAAGTACCTCGCGGACAGCCTCAAGGCGATGAACTCGGGGCTGGTGCTGTTCGAGGCGACCGAACCGGACAAGCCGTTGTCGTTCTCCGACGCCGACCAGGCCACCACGCACCTGGTGATGCCCATCCGGCCATGAAAGGGAAACGGCCCCGGCGTTAGTGCCGGGGCCGTTCTTTCTTTAACTTTCCCCACGAAAGAAAAGAAGAGATGCTGCACTTATCAGTGTAGCAGGGAGGAAACACTGTGAACGAAGAACAAGTAGACATCGTCCAACTGTCCAAGGACTTCATCCAGAGCCAGTTGGACGAACTGACCGGCAACGACGACCCCACCCCGTTCCAGATCGTCAAGAGCGCCGACGGGGCGATGGGGATCGCGATGGTCCACATCCCCGAAGATCATGCAGGGAGGGACGTGATGGCCGACTACCTGACCGCGGCGTGCTGTGCCCACCGGGCCGTCGAAACGATCTTCTCGTCGGCGGTCTGGTCGTCGGTGTACGAGAACCCCGCCGACGTCCAGAACGAGCTACCGGCGCAGCGGGCCAACCGGGTCGAACTGATGATCCTCATGCACGCCACCCAGGCGGGGCTGGAAACCCACACCGCGGCGTTGCTTCGCGTGGACGGCGCGGTGCGGCTCAGCCCCTGGATCACCGGCTCCGAGCAGGGGGGGCGGCTGGACGGCGGACGCATCCCCGACGCCCTGCAGCGCGGACTGCGGCTATCCAGGGAGATGCCGCCGGAGCTGGAGGAGGCGCTGGGGTTGGCGAGGGAAACTCTCCCCATGGGCCGGGTCGTGGAACTGTTCGCCGAACAGCTTCGCGGGCTGCGTGTGCGTCAGGAGTCGTCGTGGCGAAACTGATCGGCCGGTGCTACGACAAGGCCGGCAACCCGATCACCTGGGCCGCGTTGATGGCCGTGCGCTACGACAGGGACGGCAGGATCAGCGACTACGCCCGGATCGGTGAGGACACCGTCGGCGAAACCAGGGTGTCGACGGTGTGGATGGGCCTGAATCACCAATTCGGCGATGGGCCTCCGCTGATCTTCGAGACCATGTGCTTCGGCGGCGACCACGACGCGGAGTGCTTCCGCTACGCCACTGAACAGGAGGCCATCGAAGGCCACCGCCGCATGGTGGAACTGCTGCGCGCAACACCCTGAGTAGAAGCGGCGCTCCCCGTTTTGTCCGGTTTCCGGACAGGTGGGGGGCGCCGCTTTCTGCGTTATGCTGTCTCTATGAGTGACACCAGCGACAAGACGATCAGCGGCCCCGAACTGAAAACCGTCCTGACCGGCCTCGGGCTGACACCGGGATGGTTCGCCGATCGGCTCAACGTCAGCATGAGGACCGTCGTGCGCTGGTTCGACCAGGACAAGGTTCCCGAACCAGCGGCCAGGGAACTCGACCAGGTGCACAGCCTGACCCGCTCCGAGATGCGAGAAGTTCTGGACGGCTGGCGGGCTACCGGCGTCGTCCGCACCTTCCGCTGCAGTTTCGACATCACACCCGACCACACCCTGGCAAGCGAATACGCCATGCCCGCTTCCTGGCATCGCGCCCTGTCGTTCCGGGTGCTGGAACACCTCCGCGCCGGCGGCGAAGAGAACATCAACGTCCAATACTGGGACTGACGGTTACACCGCCAGCTTCGCCGCCAGGATCGCCTGGTGCAGCTTCTCCCTCTCCTCCTCGGCCAGTGGAACCTGGGGGAGGAGTTCGTCAATGGCCGCAGTGAGCGCCACGATCGCTGCGGCCTGGCGCTCCACGCGCGCTTCCAGCTTCGCGATCAGTTCACCCTGCCGTGCCGCCAGGCTCCCCGCTGCCTGGGCGATGAGGTCAGCGGCGGTCGCCCGCGACTCCGACTTCTTGCCCTGCGTCTGAATCACCGCGGTGACGATGGATGCCAACCCCGCACCGAAACCGCCAGACACCAACGCCGAAACAACCCACGGGGCGGTGCTGCTCATTCCGTCTCCCTGTCATGGATGACGCCGGCGACATGTTCCAACAGCAGCAGCGTCCCAATGTCTCGGACTATCAGCATCGCCGAATAGACGCACACCCCGGTTAGCGAGATTAGCGCGAACAGCGGCCCGTCGCCGACGTCGGGATATAGGACGATGAAGCGGGTGATGATGATCGCCAGCAGCGCCGCGAACACGGCGGTGTCGGCGCCGAACCGAAGCCAGAACCCGAACACCTTGTAGGACCCCGACGGGGCTTTGACGATCAGCAGGTACGCCACCCCGGCCAGCAGCGGGCCGAGCAGGATCAGCGTGTTCCACCAGTAGTAGGCCGATTCGCCCAGCCCCGCGCCGCCGAAGTCGATGTGCGGGTTGTCCCCGGAGTAGACGACATGCACCGCGCCGATCCACGCGAAGAAGTACAGGACGGCGTTCGCCGGGACCACCCGCTTGGGGTTCTCCAGCTTCAAGTGGGACAACCAGACCCGAAGCCGCATGGTCACAGGATCATCGCCAGCGCGAACCCCGCCGCGGCAAGCGTCGTGCCCACCAGGCACCACCACAGTACGTCCACCAGCTACCCCAATCTCTGTCGGCAGAACTCGATGCACGGCTCCAGGTTGTACGCGCCGTGCGGCCCCATGCTGCCCAGGAATCGGACACCGTTGGCGATGGCGGTGAACAGCGGCCACAGTTCCTTCCCGCCGCCGGTGACGATCTCCATCACCTGCTCGGCCAGGGTGTCCGTGCCGGAGATGAACTTGCCCTCGGCTGCGGCCAGGTAGATCGCCCTCATGTGTTCGGTGGCCTGGGTGCCGTGCTTCACCTGGGCGTACATGTCGCCCCTGCGTGAATGCTCCATCAGTTCTGGCGGCGTTCCGTCGATGCGCCGCGGGGACAGTCCCTCGGTGCCCGGCGGCGGCGGGTCGGGCACCCACGGTGCGCACACGTCCTGCTCGCGGTAGGGGTTGCCGAAGTTGATGCCGCCCCGCCAGTGGGCGAAGGGCGCTTTGCTGCGGTGGGGCCTGATGTGGTCCAGGAAGAACGTCGATGTGACGATGGCTCCCTGACTGAATCCCAGTGTCATCCACGGCGTCCCATGGGGGAGTACCACCGGATCGTTGACCAGCCGCGCCAGTTCGTCCA
>Ga0181554_1000302_pt1 | contig 48734 bp, 43 predicted proteins | sample 011ome_16_FD_145602 | JGI IMG/M metagenome (GOLD analysis project Ga0181554, IMG submission 145602) | Coastal salt marsh microbial communities from the Groves Creek Marsh, Skidaway Island, Georgia - 011503CT metaG (spades assembly) | ecosystem: Environmental > Aquatic > Marine > Intertidal zone... | reverse complement strand
ACGACTGCCTCATCGCGGCTGTGGCCATCACTCATGACGTGCCCATACTTCATGCTGATCGCGACTTCGATGCTGTGGCTCACGTCAGCGACCTGAGGGTCGTCAGCGTCCAGTGACGCTTACCGCCGCAGGACCTTGCGCAGTTTCTCCGCCGCCCGGTAGCTCTTGCTCGACATGACTGCAGCGAGGGCAGCCGCGTCTGCTCCCGATTCTCCGGCCAGCGAGCTGGTCGGCACCTCGGGCATGCGCGTGATGTGGCGGAAAAACTCGGTGAGTTGGCGGGCGAAGGAGTTCCACCTCTGCCGCTCAATGGCCTGATTGAGGGCTTCGACGCGCGCGCGCCGAGCTTCGTCACTGGCGAGCAGTTGAGATAGATCGGCGGCGTGTGCCTCGACGGACCATGACGCTGGCAGGCCGGGAGCTGCTGCGACCTCCTTCAACGGACCGAAGTCGGTGAAGACGGTCGGTGTCCCGAGTGCCGCGGCTTCGTAGGGGACGAAGCCGAATCCCTCGGCGCTGCTGGGATAGAGCGCAACAGTGGCGTTCGCGAGCAGCCATGCTCGACTGGCCGACGTGACGTGACCCACCGTGTGGATGCGGCCCCGCAGATCCAGATGGCGGGCCTTGAGGTCGTCCTCGGCGTCCTTGCTCGAGCTGGACTTCACGTGCAGCCCGGCGAGAACGAGGTCGCAGGGCTCCCCAGACTGCAGTGCCCGCTCCCACACCTTGATCGCGAAGTCACGGTTCTTGTGCTGGAAGTCATTCCCCAGCACCACGACAAAACGCTTGCCCTTCAACGACTTCACGAGATCCGCAAGGTCATCGTCGGGGTTCTCGGGCGCGCTCTCGGACGTGATGTGATCGAGCCCAAGAGTGATGGGCTGGACGCGCTCCGGATCGAGCCGCGGCACCTCCTCGAGCAGCCGGCTGGCCACGTCCGCACTGATCGTGGTGATGCCGTCGACACTGAGCGCTACTCGTCGTTGCAGTGCTCGATAGGCATGCCAGGCCTCGGGTGATGCGTGATAGCGCGGGATGTCATAGGCGATGAGGTCGAGGTAGGTCGTGACCACCCGGGCGCCGAGTTTGCGTGCCTGCCCGATGGTGCCTCGTCCGTCGATCTGGTTCGGGTACCAGACGATGTCGGAGCGCTTGGCTTCCTCCGTCGCGACGAGCTGCACCTTGTCGTGGTCGGTGAGGTGCTGGGCGTATGCGGGCAGTTCATCGAGGCCGACGAGGCGGATCGCGGTGACCTGCTGCTGCTGTGCGAGACCGGCGATGGCCGCCGTGGTGAGCACCTGTGAGCCCGTCTCGTGGGGGCCCAGCCAGGTGACGTCGACCGTGACGGTGAGCCTCCCATCTTTCGGCATGTATGCGCGGAGGGCGTGGTGCCGGGAGGATCCGGGATCGTCTGCTTCAACGATGTCCACCGAGGCCGGAGTGCGGGCACCATCAGCGCGCGCGACATCAGCGTCGCTCGTCATCCACCAGTCGTGCCAAAGGCCACGCTCTGAGGCGCGCCGCACCCATGCATCGACGTCGTCCGGGCTGGATGTGTCGACGTCCCCGACCAGGTCCGAGAGATCCGTGGCGATCGCGGTCAGGGGGCCGGCCGGGCCGGCGGCGCGAAGCCATCGACCGTCAGTGCTCGGCACCGCCACCAAGGACAGGCTCGCGATCCGGGGATCGGAGTCGATGCGGCTGGTGAACTCCGCGAGGCGATCCATGGTCAGCAGCATCGGGTCGCCGATGACCACGAGTGTGCGTCCCTTGCGGGACTTGATGGGCTCGCTTGCGGGAGTGCCCGGGCTCTCGGTCATAGCGCCTCGTAGATGCGCTCGAGGGCCTGGTTCAGTGCGGGGGAGTAGTAGAGATCGACCGCTTGGGTGGTGCCCCAGCGCTCTTGGAACATCGCAGACTCCCGTGGGTCGGCCTTCTTGCGCGCCATTGATGCCCCTTCGTGGTGCGTCAGGTGCGCGTACGGCGTCCACGCTACGCGCCAGCCAGCGCCATGCGCGCGAAGACAGAAGTCCACATCGTTGAAGTCGCGCGCGAAGGACTCATCGAATCCATCGAGCTGATCGAAGACCTCGCTGCGCACCAGCATCGCCGCGGCCGTAACAGCGAGGTAGTTGCGCGGGGTGAGGGTGGAGCCGAAGTAGCCGGGCTCCTTGGCCGGCTTGCCGATCCAGACATGGGTCGGGCCGCTGGGCAGCAGCACCAAGCCGACGTGCTGCAGGCGCGTGTCGGGGTAGGTGAGCTTGCATCCGACGATCCCGACTCCGTCGATCTGACCGATCTCCAGCATGCGGGTGACCGGCAAGGGCTCAGCCACGGTGGTGTCGTCGTTGAGGATCAGCAGCCACTCGCCGTTGGCGGCTGACCGTCCGAGGTTGATGGCCTGCGCGAAGTTGAACGCATCCGTCTCGTACACAACATGGGTGATCGAGTGACGGCCAAGGTCAACAGTGACGTCCGGAATCACACCCGTGGTGACGATGACGAACTCGAGGTCGAGGTCCGTCTCGCTTCTGGCAAGCGAGGCCACTGCGTCATCGACGAACCGGCCGGTGCCCTGGGTGTTTGGCGTGCCGACGGTCGGGATGATCACCGAGACCTTGGGCCTGCTCATGAGTGCGGGATGCACTTCATTGAGCCCGGGCACGCGGCTGGGAGTGACCTCACCGCCACCGAAGGTGCGCTGCAGGTGATCGCGCTGGACGCGCGCCGCCGCCTCCTGGGCCCAGGGCTTGGCATCGATCGTCAGCGCAGTCGACTCGCTCCACGCACGCCAGTGGTAGTACGGCCGGGGCAGGTGAACGACGCGCTGGAGCTGCGGCAGCAGGCGCAGGGCCAGGTCGAAATCCTGCGCCCCGTCCATCTCACTGCGCAGGCCACCGATTTCCTTGACGTCGGCGGTGCGGAACACGGTGAAGTGGCACAGGTACATCTGCGTGAGCAGGAGCTCTGGGGAGAAGTCCGGCTTGCAGTAGAGCTCGAAGTGCTCGCCCTTGCCGTCGATCTTGTCCTCATCGGAGTACACGGCATCGGGTCGTCCGTTCTCCTCGATCGCACGGGAGAAGGCCTCGATGCAGCGGGGCTCCAGGGCATCGTCGTGGTCGAGCATGCCCACGTACTCGCCGGTGGCGCGCTCGAGTGCAGCATTCAGCGCAGAGGAGATTCCGCCGTTGGCCTTGCTGACGATCTCGATCCGCGGGTCGTCCGCATGCTGCTCGGCGAAGTCGTCGAGGAAGTCCGTGACGTCGGCCTTGGTTGATCCGTCATTAGCAACGATCAACTGCCAGTTGCGTGCCTGCTGCCGTGTGACGGAGTCGAGGCACTCGCGCAGGAAGTCCACCGGCGGGTTGTAGACCGGAACGATGATGCTGATCGTGACGTCATGGTCGGTGCTGCCCGCCGCAATCTCCGCACCATCAGCCAGCCATGCCTTGTACTGCTTGCCGATATTGCGTTCATACACCTTGCGCTTGACGTAGCGCTTGGCACGGCCAGCACGGCGCTTGGCCTTGATGATCGGGTTCGACTCCTGCATGCGCTTCTACTCGAACGTGATCTCGACGGGAAGCTCGACGAGCCCCTGGCCGATCTCTCCACGCTGGCTGCGGACGGCGAACTCCAGTGCGTCATTCCAGGAGTCGAGCAGGCGCGAGCCGGTGTAGTCGAAGACGTCGATGTGCGCGCGGTAGCGACCGGGAAGCAGGGGATTGCCGACGATCGCGAAGTTCACCGTGTGGTCGCCTTGGATCATGCCGAAGTCCACGCCCCAGCGATGGTTGTTGGGCATCGCGACAAGCGTTCCCGAATCGTGCTGCAGGGCCACGCGGACGTTGGGGCCGAGGATCTCCTCTGGCACCTGCAGGCCCATGCGGATCGTGAAGGTGGTGCCTGTCTCGGCGTGCGTGATGGGACTGCCGTCGGCGTCGAGCACCTCGGCCTTGGTGATGCGTGCTGACTGATCGCCCGCACGGGAGCCGTCATCCGCCTCGCCCCGCGTGGCGGAGACCATCGGATTGCGCGCGGCCTCGTCGGCATTGACCTTGCGCAGGTATGACTCGATGGTCTGCACCGCGGGACCGTGCTCGATCATGCTGCCGTGGTCGAGCCATGCGATCTCGTCGCACAGCCCTTCGAGCTGCCCCAGACCGTGACTGACAACGACGATCGTTTTGCCGGCCCGGCGCAGGGAGTACAGGTGGTCGAAGCACTTGCGCTGAAACTCCTCGTCACCTACCGCCAGCACCTCGTCGACAAGCAGCACGTCCGGCTTCATGTGCACAGCGACGGAGAAGCCGAGGCGCACATACATGCCGCTGCTGTAGTGCTTGACCGGGTCGTTGATGAACTCCGACAGTCCGCTGAAGTCGATGATTTCGTCGGTGACGGCGTTGATCTCCTTGCGCGACAGGCCAAGGATCGATCCGTTCAGGGCGATGTTCTCCCGGCCCGTCATGTCCGGATGGAATCCCGCACCAAGCTCGATGAGGGCCGCGACGCGGCCGTCGGTGGTGATGGTGCCGTCGCTGGGGCGATAGATGCCGGCCAGCATTTTCAGCAGCGTCGACTTGCCCGAGCCGTTGTGGCCGATCAGGCCATAGACGCTGCCCTTGGGAATCTGAAGGGAGACATCGCGGACCGCCCAGAAGTCCACGGAGTTCTTCGCCTTGCCGCGGACAATGCGCTCCTTGAGTGAGTTGCGCCGGTCCGAGTGGCGCTTGAACCGCTTGCTGACGCCCTGCACGTCGACGGCGAGATCGGTCATCACAGCAGCTCCCCGATGTCCTCGCTGCTGCGATCGAACACCGCGAGTCCGATCCAGAAGGTCAGGAAGCCGCCACCGACGAGCGCGAGCAACACCAACCAGTTCGGGGCGACGAGCGAGTACATGACGTCATGCATGCCCTCGACGTACCAGGTCATCGGGTTCAGTTTGATCACCCAGGCAAGGGCCTCGCTCTGACCCTCGACGAGGCTGAGCGGGTAGAGGACGGGCGTCAGGAAGTACAGGGCGCCCAGGACCACCGCGACGATGTACTGCACGTCGCCGAAGCGTGCGTTGAGGATCGAGAGCATCAGGCCGATGCCCTGCGCGAAGAGCATGGCGCCGAGCAGGATCGGCAGGGCCAGAATCCAGGTCCAGCCCACGTTGCGCAGGAACAGGAACATCGCGACCAGCACGATCATCTCCAGCAGGACCTGAATGAGCTGCACGATTGACGCACCGAGAATGGGCGCCCACGCCGGGAACTGGACCTTCTTCAGCAGCTCTCCGTTGGACTTCAGTTGCGTCATGGAGAGGTTCAACAGACCCGAGAACAGGTTCCAGGTCACGATGCCGGTGAACAGGAAGGCCGCATAGGACGTGCCGTTGCCTGAACCGAGCGGGGGAGCCTGAATGCGGAACACAATGCTGAACACCGCGGCAAAGACGATGAGGGTGGCCAGGGGCTGGATCAGCGACCAGGCCCACCCGAGCACGCTGGAGCGGTAGCGCGTGGCGAAGTCACGGTTCGCGAAGGCCCAGATGAGGGCCCGCTGGGAATAGAGGCTGGTCAGCACGAGATACCGCCCCTTCTGCCCATGACCCGGCTAGCGTACCCGCCCGACAGGTGACCGATGTGCGGTGAATTGCCCGGTCCGATTACTAGTCTGAGACCACGTTGATCCCGCATGACGGGTTACCGTGGACGAGTTCGCCGTTTGCAGGTTCCGAAGGAGGCACCATGTCCCGCTCGACCACCCGCACCCGGGCTGCCCGAGGGCTGCTCTCGGCCGCTCTTGCCCTGGGTCTGACCGCCGGCGCGGCACTGGCCGCCGGAGCACCCGCATCCGCGGCCGCTGGCTTCATCGCCGCCCCCAACAGCATCGTCGGTCTCGACACCGAGATCGTCATCAATGCGCCGAAGGCGGCCGGGCAGGTCGTCACCCTCGGCGCCCAGATCGGTGGCTTCTCGACCACCATGCAGACCACCATCGGATCGAACGGGTACGGATCGATCACGTGGAACCCGGGCGCGCCGGGCACCTGGACCTTCAACGGCCTCGGCTCCATCGCCAACCTCGGGTCGACGACGGCAACCGTGGCCGCCATGCCGACCTACACCGTGCTTCTGGCCCAGAACAATGTTCAGCAGGGCGCCAGCAACAACCTCGAGGCCGCGGTCATCGCTCCGATCGGCAGCCTCAACCCGACCGGCACCGTGAGCCTGCAGTACGGCAGCGGCGCCGCCATCTCTTCGGCCCCGCTCACCGGCGGCCTGGGCAACTCGACCTCCACCGCGATCGTCCCGTGGACCCCCACGGGCCCGGGCAACATCGACCTGCAGGCCGTGTACACCTCGGACAACGGCGCGTTCACCGGTTCGACAAGCCCGATCTCGAGCCCGAACTCCACGCCCGGGGCCAAGCCGCTGGCGATCCGCTGGCCGGCCAACCTCTACGTCGGCGAGCCGACCCTGCTGCAGGGCGTCATCGGCAATGGCTACCCGCCCGGCACCGTGGCGTTCACGTGGAACACGACGGGCATCAGCGGTTCGATCCAGACGGTCAATGGCGTGGCGAGCTTCCGCTGGGCTCCCCCGGCCGGTGGCATCAACACCATCTCGGCCGCGTACACGGGTGCTTCCGGATCACCGAACAGCCTCGTGTGGTCCAACGGCACCTCGAGCCAGACGGTCAACGTGCTGCCCTCACGCTCGATGGACAACATCACGGTGCAGCCTCCCGGGCAGGGGCCGTGGAACATCGCGCAGCCCATCACGATGGTGGCCGGCAAGTCGTTGACGCTCGCCGGCACAAGCCAGTCCGGCACCCCGGTGATCTTCAGCGAGCAGGGTCCGTGCGTGATCTCCGGTGCGACACTGACCGCGCTGTCGGCCGGCCAGTGCCAGGTCACGGCCGTGAGCCCCGGCACTGCCCAGCTCAAGCCGGGCAGTGAGACCTACACGATCACCGTCACGAAGGCACCCAAGAAGAAGCGGTAGCAACGCGTCCCAATGATGAGGGCCCCGGCGATGCTGGGGCCCTCATCATTTTCGTGCCTTACGTCAGGCGCGCGAATCCCGACTGGGCTGGGCCATCCGGCAGTCGCGCGGCCAATCCCTCGTCTTCGAGCTCAGCGACTTCGGCATAGATCGGTGCGAGAGCCTCGATGTAGCGATCGACCAATGCGGGCGTGTGCGCAATCGACGCGTAGAACACCGGACCGCCAAGGAAGCCGGCATCGAGCAGGCGGCTGGTCAGGTACGTCTTGACCAATACCGGGTCGCGACCGTCGATCGTGTAGGTGGAGAGGGCCGGAAGTTCACCAAGATTCAAGGTGAGCCCGGCCTCATCGGCTGCGCGGCGCCAGCGGCCCTGCATGTCCTCGCCGATCGCATGCACCCGAGCCGGCGCGTCCTCCTCGGCCATGACGTCCAGGGCTGCCAGCGCCGCCGTTGGCCCGATGCGCTCGGTCCAGAAGGTGCTGGAGATGAAGGTCGACTGCGCGGCCTGCATGACCTCCTCGCGGCCGATCACCGCGGTGATCGCGTAGCCGTTGCCGAGGGTCTTACCGAACGTGGCGATGTCCGGCTCGACCCCGTAGTGCAGGTGCAGCCCACCGAGAGTGCGCCTGAATCCCGATGTGCACTCGTCGAAGATCAGTACCGCGCCATGCTTCGTGGCGAGCTCGCGCACCCCCTCGAGGAATCCTGGAGCAGGGGGCGCACTGCGCTGCACCTCCATGTAGACGGTGCCCACCTCCGGATCGTTCTCGAGAATTTCCCGCAGGCCGTCAAGGTCGTTGTAGCGGAAGGGAATTGACGTCCCGGCGAGAACCCGGGGAACGCCCTTGGGCTCCAGACCCGGAAGCAGATGACCGTCGAGGCCGTCGTCCTCGCCGAGGTTCGCGGCGAGGTACCAGTCGTGCCAACCGTGGTACCCGCAGAAGGCCACCCTGTCGCGGCCACTGGCCGCGCGGGCGATGCGCACGGCAATGGCGCACGCCTCACCGCCGCTGCGTGCATAACGCACCATGTCCGCCCACGGATGCAGTTCGACGAGGCGATCGGCGAGCCAGACCTCCTCCGGCGCATTCAGGGTGGAGAGATTGCCCTTCGCCACCGTCTTCTGCACGGCCTCATCGACCTTGGGGTGCGAGTAGCCGAGGATGTTCGTCCCGATGCCCATGAATCCGAAGTCCAGAAACTCCCGACCATCGAGATCCCACACGCTCACGCCACTCGTGCGATCGAAATAGGCGGGCCAACCCGCCGGCAGCATCATCTCCGAGCGCTTGCTCAAGAGCATGGAGCCGCCCGGAATGCGCTGCTTGGCGTGCTTCCAGAGTTCCGTGCCGGTACTCATGCGCGACCCCTGGGGCGCTTCCGCATCGCTCATGCGCCTCTGCCCTTCCACTTGCGAAGCGGCGCAGTCACCTTCCACGATCGCGTGTTGGTCACGAAGTCCAGTTCCTGACGCAACGCCTCTGCCGCCGCCTTGTGGGCAATCACCTCGGCCTGTAGGTCATCCGACCTCAGCACCACGAACGAGCGGATCCCCATGAATCCTTCAACGGAGTCGTGCGCATCTACGACGGTCAGTGACACCTGCGCAGGCTCGCCCGCCTTGCCATCGCCGAGCGGCAGCGCGAGCACGGCACCGAGGTAGACATCCTGCCGCGTGGGACCGCCGGGGCCGACGGCCTCCACCGTCGCAACACCGGGCATGGAGCGCGTCGACACAAGAATCGTCAACGGTCCGTCGACCGGACGAGTGACACGGAAGTCGACTCGGCGACCCGGGCGCAACTCATTGCCCCACACCTGGGGAGCACCGAAGGTGCCGATCACGGCCGCGTCAACGACCTCGAAGTCACGCTCACCCCGTGCCTGGCGAAGCATGGGGGTGAGACCTTCGGACTGCAGGTGAGCGAGGAACTCGTCGGCGTGACCACCATCGGGCGCGGGCTGACCCACAGCGAGCATGTACTCGCGCCCGAGTTCGATCTCTGGGATCACCGGTGTCCTCGCCTCCTGTTCGGCCGCAGCCGCAATCTCTGCCTGCATGATGTCAGCAATCGCCTGCCAGGTGATGGACTCGTGCTCGTCCGACGCGATGGCCCGCTCGCCCTCCCGCCGCGCACCCTCGTCAAGCGCCCTGGTGCTGATCACGTGGACGAAGTCGTCGAGGTCATCGGACCGGAAGTAGGCAGCCAGGTCTCGGCCAGCCTCAGGCAGCGAAGAGTTGTGTGCGACCACAGCGACCTTGCCGAAGGCAAGGCTTTCACTGACGGGCAGGCCCCACCCCTCGTAGCGCGAGGGATAGACAGTGAACTCCGCGTGTGCATAGAAGCGCGCAAGCTCATCGTCAGGGACGCCGCTGGTGAGCACGCTCACCTTGCCGTCGAGCCCGTGGCTGGTGACGTACTCGCGCAGGAAGTCATCGGCGTGCCAGCCGAGTCGACCGACGCAGACGAGGTCCGGGATGTTGTCCGCACCACGCTCATCGATCAGTCGTCGCCACGCCTGCAGCGCCAGGATGTGGTTCTTGCGCGACTCCACCGTGCCGACGAAGAGCGCGTAGGGGCGAGGCCAGTGCGCTTCCGCAAGGTCGAAGCCCTCCGGGGTCAGGCCGCATGGCAGGCCAGTGGCACGTCCCGCGGGGGCGGACCAGCCTCGCTCGGTGCAGTAGGCCTCGTAGTCGCGTCGGCTGGACTCCGAGATCGCGGGAATCCGGCTTGCCGTCTGCGTGATGAGGTTCAGGTATCGGTCGAAGAGCTTGTTGACCGCAGCCGTGTGACCGGTCTCCATCACGGGAGTCAGGTCATAGAGCAGGTAGACGCAGCGAGCCCCAGCAGAGTGCGCGTCGCGAGCCGCGAGCATCAACGCGTCGTTGATCCACACCGCTCCGAGGAACAGGATCGTGGTGTCAGCATTCGGCGCGACCGGCGCGGCAGCATGGGCCCGCTCGAGGCATGCGTTGGCGGTGGCCGCTAGTTCCGCGCGACTCAAAGGTGAGGCGGACGTGGCACCCCTCACCAGGAGTGTCTCCACCTCAGGGGCGGTCAGGTCCACGAATACTCCCCGCGGACGATCGAGCACGACCGCCCGTGCCTGCGGATCGGCAGCCATGAGCAGCGGGACGGTCTCCGCAATGACGCGCTGAACCCCCGACACCGACTCCTCGCGCTGCAGGAACTCCACGAGGTCGGTGACTTCGAGCCACGTCACAGACATGGACTCAGCCTAAGGGCTGGGCAGGGCCCTCCTATGCTGCCTGTGTGGAGCAGGTGAGAAAGCCACGTCGCTTGGTCGACCTTGGACTCATCGCCCTCGTCACCGCCTTCATCGCCTTCCTCTCCGGATCACAGCGATGGACCGGCTTCAACTCCCCTGACTCGGAGTTCTACGCCACCCTCGCCCTCTTCGGCGACGACGTCACGTCGCGCTCCGAGCCCGCCTACACATGGACGCGCCTGGGCTACATCGCACCGGTCCGCTTCCTCGTCACGACCTTCGATCCCTGGGTCGGCTTCGAGATCTGGCGCGTGCTGCTGATCGGCATGATCGTCGGATCGATCTATGCGCTCGTGCGCCTGCTCTCCACCTGGCAGTTGGCCACGGTGGTGGCGCTGGTCGCTGGGCTCAACACCGTGGTGCTCAGTTTCGTCGGCAATACCTACCTGACCGGCACGATCATCGCGGCACTGCTGCTGTTCATCGCCTTGGGCGCGTGGCTGGTGCTCGGTTCACCGCGGTGGTCATGGTGGCCGGTGCTCCTTTCAGGCTTTGTCGCTGCGTGGCTGGTGATGCTCAATCCCTATGCGCTGCTGCTTGGTACGTCGATGTGGATTCCCCTGCGGGTCATCGGCCTGTTCACCGATCACGAGGGCCGCTGGATACGTCTCCTGCGTGATGTGGGCGTGGCGGTCATCGGATTCGTGTTCGTGTTCATCACTTTCCTGATCGCCGGGCTGGCGATCTTCAAGGGCCGCGGCTGGTTCGACACCTACCTGACCTGGAACTCGCAACTCGACTACGCGTCCTTCATCGGTGATGGCACGACGTGGCAGCGGGATATCGCACTGCTCGTGCCTGTGCTCGGTCTCCTCATCGCCGTCGTTGCGTTGCTCAGCACCCGGTGGTCGCGGGGAGCAGCAGCGGCAGCGGTGATCGCGGGAGGCAGCATCGCCTTCACGGTGATCTACATCGTGCTGGTGCCCGGGCCGTGGCTGGAATCACCGACGTATGTCGCGAAACTGTGGCCCGGTGCCTTGGCCGCGATAGCGCTCGCCTTCGCAGCGATGGCCGGCCGTCGCGGCATCGGACTGCCGGGTCTCCTCGTCGGGCTTGCATTCGTTCCGTTGATCATCTGGACGGGCCACTGGGAGAGGGACATCCCCATCGGCGTCGGCCTGCTGCTAGCACTGATCGTCCTCGCGCTGGTGGCGCTGGCGGCGTGGACGGCGCGAGGTGACCGGGCGATTGCGGCCGGCGTGCTGATCGCGGTGGCACTGGGATCGCTCGGTATCGGCGCACAGGTGCTGCAGAACGGCCGCGGACTCGTCGGCACATATGGGCAGTTCCCCTTCCGAGCAGCCTTTCAGGACTTCAACATCGAGATGCTGATGCGCTCGAAGATCGAGGCGGAGGAGTTTGTCCTCGCCAACACGAAGCCTGGCGATCGCGTGATGATCTGGACGGATCCTGATCGCCTCACCGCTGGCATCGCCGGAATGCAGTTGTGGGGCTGGTACAACAACGTGCCGGAAGAGGCCGTGCTCTCCCCCGAGGGCGTCAGCGCTCTATCCGAGGATCGCCCGGACTCCATCGTCATGTATGCCCCTCAGCAGGAGCAGATCGATGCCTTCTTCGCGAGCCTGCCGCCGTGGGCTCAGCCCACGGAACCTGTCTGTACCGCCGTGCCCTTCCTCGGTATCGGGTCACCGGAGGCCCATGTCTGCGTGACGCAGTTGGACTGGCTGGGCTGAGCCCGGGTCAGAGCAGGTTGCGCAGCAGGCGCGCTCCGCGCAGTTCCGCAGCGGTGGCCCTCGTGGCATCGTGGCTGAGCGCCTGCAGATCCCGCACCCGGCGGGCCGTGCTCCCCGCCGCCTTGATCCCCTCACCCACGCGATCGAGTGCGGCACGAGCCTGGTGGCCGCGGTCCAGACCGACCTCCTGCCCAGGGGAGATGCGGTAGTCGATGACGGCCTCGTCGTCCAGACGCAAAGCCTCACGGGCAGTGGCCACGAGGCTCCACCACCGGTCATGAAGCCACCCAGCGGGAATCTCGACGTCGACGAATGCCCTCGGGCGCAAGGCACTGGCACCACCCGTCGCAACACTGCGCCGAATGACCGCCCGCATCTGCGACGCAGGATCAAGATCGTTGAATCCCCGTGGCACCGGGAAGGTGGATCGCAGGCTTCCTGGCACCAAATTGCCGAACACGTCGACGAGCCGCCCATCACTGGCCAGCATGTCCATCTCCGGCCAGGTCTCCAGCAGCCCGACCTGCCGCTCGATGCGATCGGGGAGCCAGACATCGTCATGGTCACCGAGAACGGCGATGTCACACGTGTGCGCGGCCATGAGGCCCTCCCGGAAGTTGCCGGCGATCCGGGTCGACAGGTCTGTAGCCGATGCGCGTGACGTGTGCACCTGCGCCCGCTCGTGGAGGACCCGATCGATGATTGCCCGTGTGGAGTCGGTTGAGCGATCGTCGACGATGACGATCTCATCCGGCTGACGCGTCTGCGCCACCACGCTCGCGAGGGTCTGCTCAAGCCAGCGCTCTGAGTTGCTGGTGACGATCACCGCTGCAACGCGAGTCATCGTCGAGCCTTTCGCCGCCGTGTCGCGTCGAGCCGGTGGATCAGGGCCTCGTAGTCGTCCGTCACCTGATCCCATTGGTATGCATCACGAATTCGCTGCCGTCCCGCAGCCGCGAAGTCATTCAGCTTCGCGTCATAGCCGTGCTCGGCAATCGCCTCCAGCAGCACCGTCAGTGCCGGTGCGTCCTTCCAGAACAGCGCCTGATCAGCGGTGACCTCATGACTGAACTCCACGTCATAGGCGAGCACGGGGGCGCCTGCGCCCATCGCGCGCAGCAGCGACGGATTCGTCCCACCGACCGAATGCCCGTGGATGTAGTCCACGCAGTTGGCGTAGAGCTGATCGAGCAACTCCTGGTCATACAGGCCACCGGTGAAGCGAATCCGCGGATCGTTTCGCGCAGCGGTGTGCACCTTGTCCACGTACCACTGCGAGTAGGGGGCGCTACCGACGACGACGAGCGGGCGCGTCTCATGACTGGCCCGATAGGCATGCACCGCGTCGAGTACGTGATTCTCCGGCTCGAAACGGGCCACGATCAGGTGGTAGCCCCGCGGATCGAGGTCCAGCTCCGCGATGCGATCACTGCCCGGCTCGATGACCTCGGCGCCATAGGGGATCACCGTGCAGGTGCGACCGTACTCACGCTGCACATGGTCGGCGATGGCCTGGGCGTCGGCGATGACCTCGCCTCCCCACTTGACCGATGCTTTCTCCGCCCACCTGTAGTACTTCGCGCCGGCGCCGCGCCACTTCTCGCGCTTGGACTCCAGGCCATCGAGGTGAATGGCCGTGGGGATACCGGCGGCCTGCAATGGCTTGAGCAGTGGCGCGTTGCCGGCGTTGAGCAGCAGGACGACATCGGGGTGATCCCTGATGATGGCGTGCGCGGTGCTGACGGTCGTGTGGCTGAGGGTCTCAGCCATGCGATGCCGCAGCGCCGGAGCGTTGACCAGCCGCATGCCCTCGTGCTCGGTGATGGTCTGTCCGGGATTGCGGCAGTAGACGGTGACGTCATAGCCACGCTGCACGAGTCGCTTGCCGATCTCCTCGACCGCGGTCTCGAAGCCGCCGTAGGACGCGGGAACCCCACGCGTGCCCATCAAGGTGACCTTCACTCGGCAACCGTACCCAGTGACGGCTGATAGATTCGCCGCCGTGGAGGTGACCCCGCTCTCGATTGAGGGCTCATGGCTGTTCACCCCCGTCCTTCGTCCCGACGATCGCGGCGTGTTCCTTGAGTCCTACAAGGAATCGGCGATCGAGCCCGCGATCGGCCACGCGTTCACTCTCAAGCAGATGAACATCAGCCAGTCCCGTTCAGGGACGGTGCGGGGCGTGCACTTTGCCGATGTTCCCCCCGGGCAGGCGAAGTACGTGCAGTGCTTCTCCGGGCGCATCCTCGACATCGTCGTCGACATCCGAGTCGGGTCACCGACGTTCGGGCAATGGGATGCGATCGAACTTGATGACGAGTCCCGCAAGGGCCTCTACATCTCCGAGGGACTCGGCCATGCCTTCTGCGCACTGACCGACTCGGTGACGGTCGGATACCTGTGCTCCGAGCCCTATGCACCGACCCGAGAGCACGGTATCCATCCACTGGACACCGATCTCGCTCTGCCGTGGCCGTCCGACGACGTCGTGCTCTCCCCGAAGGACGCCGCGGCCCCGACGCTCGCCGAGGCCGTCGCGGCCGAACTGCTGCCGGACTACGAGGCGTGCCTCGCCTATCGGCGTGAGCTCAGCGCATAGGAACCCCGGGCCCACCTGCAATCGCACGGGGTGAGATCGACGCGCCCAGGGCGGGAGTGCGCTCCGCCTACGGAAGGTCCTTGCCCACGCCGAGGCTGATGCCCTCATAGGCCGTGCGATCCACCTTCATCGGCAGGCCGTCCTTCACCGCACCTGCCCACCACGCCAGCGCCATCTGCTGCAGGGCGTACTCCTCCTTACCGAGGCGGTAGGACTCCTCCTCGCGGCCATCGGCATACATGTGGCCGTCCTTCCAGCGCAGCTGCAGCGCACGGGCATCACGCGCATGCGCGGCGAGGTACTCCGCAGCGTTGGTGTCCGCGGCCGCATAGTCGTTGGCGAACGCGTCGACGCCGACGAACGTCGCGGGACGACGGATGCCCCAGCTGACGCCCATCGGGTAGTAGATCTGCCCACCGGGCTGATAGACGGTGCCACCCGGAGCGGCATACGGCGGAGATGGATAGTCGACGACGGCCAGCGCACGGTAGATGATGTCGGCGTTCATGAACAGCGCCTCCGGCACCGGCTGCCCGCCTGAGCGCAGCAGGCTCGCCGCCCACCACAGGTGCTGCACGTTCTGCACATAGTCCGGGTTGACGATGCCGTGGTTGGTGACGGTGCCGTCCTCGTTGGCATTGGTGCCGGGGAGGCGGATGTCCGGCCGCACCCCGTTGAATTCCTGCACCTTGTGCAGGTCCCCTGGGCGAGCGAAGGAGGAAATCGCCATGGATATCAACGAGTTTCGCCAGTTGGGCATCTGCTTGTTGCCCGGCATCATCGCCATAGCGAGCGCTGGAGCGAGCAGATCCCAGGAGACTTCGTCCGCCTGCGAGTCACCGGGGGTGAGGTCCTGGCCTAGTCGATTACGGTGATAGCGCGGGCCACGCGCGGAGGCGTACTCGGCCTCGCTGTAGACCATCGCCGCGACGAGAGCCTGCTCGTTCGGCGTGAGGTCGTCCCAGATCATCCATGCGGCCTGGCCGAGCGTGGTCGCCCAGAGCGCCGACTGCCACGTGTTGCCCCATCCGCCGGGCGTCAGCGCACCATGCTCGCAGGCCAGCGAGCGGACCTGCCAGCGCACGTAGTCGCGCAGTTCCGCGCGTGAGATCCCGTTGACGTTCTTCCACGGCGAGGTCGTCAGCGCGACGGCACCGGCAAGTGCCGCGTTGGCACTGCGTCGCACCGACTCCTCGATCGTGCGGTGCGTGGACAGCGCGTCGTAGTAAGCCTGCGAGGTGCGCGAGTACAGGCGGTTGGTGAGGTCCTTGGTGATGACGTAGCGCAGGCCATCCTGCACCGTGCCGAGGATCTCCTGATTGCCGTCGATCTTGCGCGTACCGGCAGGTGTGCGGGCCGGGCGCACCTGCGCCGCGAGCACCTTGCCGAAGCGCTCACCGTCCCGCGTGGCCGTGGGGCAGTGGCCGGGGCCCGTCGCCTGACTGCCCACGATCGGCACCTCGTCGGCGAGCAGGGCATGACTCTGCTTCTCCGTGGGACGCAGCTTGTCGATGCCCCTGCTGAGCACCCACGTGCTGCGGTCCTGGATCACGCCGGGGTCGTCGGACCCGTCGCGATTCCAGTCGCCGACGACGGGCAGGTCCCCGAAGGAGCCGAAAACGAACGACAGCACCGCGGTGCCCTCGCGCTTGGTCCATTGCACGGTGATCGACTTGTCGAGGCCGCGCGGCTTGCGCTCCAGCCCGGTGATCCGCAGGCTCCATCGACCCTGCCGGACGAATCCGAAGTCGCTTCGGCCGTCACCGTTCCAGTCGCCCACGACGGGCACATCGCCGGCCTGGCCGAAGACGACCGGAGCAGGGGTGTCGCCCTTGGTGACCTGCCACGTCCAGGTGCCGTTGCGGAAGATGCCGATGTCGCTTCTCTTGTCGCCATCAATGAACCCGACGACGGGAACGTCGGTGGGCTCTCCGCCGAACGCCGCGTAGCCCTCCCACTGGGGCGAGTTGACCGCAGCATTGGTGATGAACCACTGACCAGCCTCGTACCGGCCGGGGGTGAGCATGCCGTCACCGTTCCAGTCGCCCATCAGCGGCGTGCCTGCCGCGGCCGGGAGACGGACCTCGACGCCGGTGCGCCGCTGTGACCCGGGCGGCCACGTCAGCCACGTGCCGCGCGCCACGGACGCTGCGCCGGGGATGGACAGGGGAGTGATCTTTCCCTTGCGCCACTTCGACGGGACATCAGGCAGGGTCGGCAGGGACGATGCCTTGATCGGTCGGGGCTGACCGTCTGGGCCTTTCTCGCGCGCGCCCTGCGCCGGAACCGCGATCAGGATCGCCGATGCCGCGACGGCCGTCGCCGACGCCACTGCTGTTGCCCTGCTGAATCGCATTCGCCCGATCAGCCTGCGCATTCCGGGCACAGGAGGTTTGAGGGCATGGGCACTTGGACGGGAATGATGCGTCCGTCGTTCCGCTCCTCTGCCCACCGCTGAATCAGTTCACCCGAGGACGGCCGGAACCACAGGGCAACGATGTCCATCTCGGGGTGCAGTTGAAGGGTGAGATCGACATAGCCCGTGTCGGACTCCTCATACGGGAACGCAGGAAGGTCGCGGTAGAAGCGCTGCTGGGTGGTGCTCATGACTCCGTGCAGCGTGGCGACCCACAGGTTGGGCAGCGTGCCGGCGCCATCCCAGATCAGCGTGGTGTCGTCCGGATACGGGACCGCCGCCTGCTGGGCGCGCACGATCGACTCGCCGATCAGGGGATCCTCGATGCCCCTCATCCGCTCATTGCCCGCCTGCACCCCCGGTGACGCACGGAATCCATCGGAGAACTCCGATGACGCACCGACGTAGCCGAGGAGACCGAACACGATGACGCCACCGAGGGCGAGGCTCAGCGCCGCAGTGGCGCGGCTGAGGCCAGCGACGGCCCTCGACAGCACGACCGCCAGCAGGGCAGCGATCACCGGGGCGATGGCGAGCAGCATCGCGTCGAGCGGCTTCAGCACGTAGTACGCCTGCAGTCGCGAGACTCCGGCAGCGTCGGCGCCCGAGATGAAGATCAGCGCGACGATGCCCGGTCCGGCGATCGGACCGGCAATGGCCACCGCCAGCGGCCATCGGCCCATTCGAATCAGCAGGAGCATGACGAGGATCGCGATGATGGGCGACATCAGGGCCAGACCAATGTTGAACGGCACCATTCCGGTGCCCACCGCCCCGAGGTTCTCGGTGAAATCGCCGGTGGTCTGACCCGGCTCGACCCCGAGAATCGCATTGGCCTGCGTGAGGGCCATGAAGGCCGCGAGAGCGGCCGATCCCACGAGCCACGCGATCCCGAGGAGGGCACGGAAGCGAATGAGGGCGATCGCGACGACGACGGCCGACGGGATGAGTCCCAGGACGAGTGGCGTCCATAGGCCGATGGTCGCCAGGCCCGCCAGCGGGATCAGGAACCAGCCGAGCATGCGCGCCGAACGCAGGCTGCGCGCACTGACATACGCCGCGACGATCACGACCGTGACGCCCATCAGGAAGTTCGTGAAGCCCGCGTTGTAGAGGAAGGCCGGACTGCCGAACACGGCGAACAGACCGAACGCCGTGAACGCCATCGGCCGCGTCCAGGCGGCACGCTCGCGACCGCCGATACGCACGGCGAGATCACCGGCGACCCATGCAAGCGCGACGAGGCAGGCCGCGAAGGTCAGGGCGTTCCACTGCACGTAGGGCCACAGGAGCTCAAGGCGTGTGACGTCAGCTGAGTCAGCGACGCGCTCGAGCAGCGCCCACATCGTCGAGTGCAGCGACGGATACCACTGGTTCCAGGCGATTGCCCCGTCCACAGTCGGCCACGTGGTGCTCTGCGAGGTGAACGTGTTGGCGAAGGTCGTGTAGTGCGCCTGGTTGTCCCAGCCGCTGAAGAACAGGCCACTGACGATCTCCACGCTTGAGCGTCCGACATACGCCGCAGCCAGCCAAATCGCACTCGCAGCGCCGAGGACGAGGGCCAGGCCGTCGGAGAGGTTGGGCTTGGGGACGCGGACGTCACGCAGACCGGGCACGGCGCGCAGGGCCAGGAGCGCAACGAGCATGAGGGTGAACAGCACCGTGGCGCTGACCGATGTGACCGGCGTTGATCCCGCGCGCGGGAAGAGGATCGCGACGACGCCCAGCAGGACGACTCCGCTGATCACGGCACGCTCGGTGAGCGTGCGACCCCACGGCGGCAGCAGCACGAGCATGACGGCAAACGCAACGAGCCCCACCGGGGGAATCAGCCACAGCGCCACGATGGTCGCGGCGGTGGCGATGCCCAGTGCGCCGGCGTAGCGATTCATCGGGTGAACCGCATCGAGACGTTGACCGGGGCGTCCTGCACGGCACTGACTGTGGCGGTGCTGCCCTGCTGGATCTGGCCCGGCGCCTGAACGGGCTGCCAGCCGGTAGGCGGAGTGACGGTGACCGACAGCGTCGACGGGACGAACAGGGACTGCGGCTCCGCCTGTAGGCGGTACTCCAGCACGCCATCGGCTTCGGAGAACGTCCCCGCCGGCAGCGTGTAGCTCACCGACACGGCGTTCTGACCACCCGGCGGCGTCCAGCCCACCACGCGGATCATGCGGTGGCCGAATCCGTCATCCACCCATCCTCGCCCCAACTGCGGGTGGTTCTTGAACGGACGCACCGCGAAGCCATCGGGATAGTTCGCGCGATAGTTGGTCGCGGCATCGGGGACATAGAGGATGTAGGCGTTCTTCAGCCACGACGTCTCGTAGCCGACGCGCTCCGGTGGACCTTCGGGACGATCAGCGGGGGTGGCGTTGGTGAGCGTGACCTGCTGCGTCACGCGTGCGGATCCGTCGTCGGCCATGGTGACCGTGACCAGCACGTTGCGCTGCTGGAACACGTCGACCTTGCTCTGGTTTCCGTTCTGCGTATAGACCGCAGACCAGTCCCCGGTGCCGGGATCGTTGACCTGACCTGCGGCTCCCGAGCGCAGCGACAGTCGCTGCAGTTCCGGATTGCGCATCCACGCCTGGAAGTGACGCCCCGGCGCCGTGCTGGTGATCGCCTGAGCGGCGTTGACGAGATCCTCACCGCCGAGCAGTCGCTCGAGCAGGTCGTTGAGCAGGGCCTGATTGGCCTCCTGCCGTTCGACGGCGCCCTCCTGCCCGAACTCCATGTATGCGTCGACGAGCAGGATCTGCCCGAGCCGCTCACCGTCGACGGTGCCGTAGACCTCCGACTCCACCGCACCGGTCGCGTCGAGAACAGCGGCGATCGCGGTGAGGTCGAGGGTGATGACGCCATCGACGGTCGGATAGTTGCCGCCCACCCATGCCTCGGCCATCTCGCGCGCGGAGAACAGCAGATTGGGATGCGTGTTCGTGACGACGAACGGGGCGTTGCGCGGGTTCGTCGGGAAGAACGGATTGCCGCCCGGGCCCCACCACTCGACGGGGGCGTTGAGCGGGGGGAACAGCTGCGTCGACGTCGGGCCCTTGATCGGGATGGAGATGCGTCCTTCATTGAACTCGACGAGCACGAGCGTCAGCGGTGCCCCGCCCGCAGCGCGCATCTCCGCCTGGTTGCCGATGGCGATGAGGTAACGGCGCGGGCCGTTGGCGCCAAGCGCATCCGGCAGAACCGGGGCGATGACCTGCAGGGAGGCCATCGCCTCCTCGACCGGCAGCATCTCCTCGAGGGCCTTCTCGCGGACTCTGTCGAGTGGCTCCGAGGGGACAGTGGCGGCACGGATGACCATGAGATCGGCGTGGGCACTGGCGAGCTTGTCGCTGGCGGCGTCGACGCGATCGGGAAGGTTCTCCAGCCGGGCGAGGTCGATAGCACCGTCGGAGAAGATCTTGGGGCCGTCCGCCTTGCCGGACAGGTCGCCGTACAGAGAGATGAGATCGCCGGTGGCTGACGTCAGGGCGGAGGCAGCATCGACAGCCAGCTGCCAGTTCTCGACCGCGACATCGACACCGGGGATGCGGCCCGCGAGGTTGAAGGGGGCGATGTCGACGGACTTCTGCAGTCGGACGGTGGACTCTGTGGCCCGCTCGAACGACTGCTCAGCCTCGGCATAGTCACCGGAGGTGAGGCCGTCGGCCGCTGCAGAGAGGTTGTCCTGCAGGCCGATGCCGCCGGCGGCGAGGTTCGCGGTGGACCAGATGAGGCCGGCCTGCATCCACAGGACGAAGCCGCCGACCCCGAGGGTCAGGAGTCCCCCCAGCACGAAACGCGGGCGGCTCACAGACACCTCACGAGTATAGGGAGCCCCTCACCGCCCCCAAGGCCCCGCGAGCGGTGGATCCGCGTCCGAACGGTGGATCCGCGCACGAACGGTGGATCCGCGTCCGAACGGTGGATCGGCGCATAGGGTGTGCCGGTGAATTCCCACCCGCGTCACGTATTCCCTTCGTCTTCCGCTCTGCGCGCCGCGCTGGTGGCGATAATCCTCGCCTTACTCACCCTCATAGGGGCATCCCCCGCGAAGGCCGACAGTCCAGCGGGCATCGAGTGGACCCAGCAAACGGCGCCGGCAACGAGCAATCAGTGGCTCGCCGTCACCTACGGCAACGGTCTCTTTGCTGCCGTCGCTGCGCGTGCGTCCAGCGGTCAGGTCATGACGAGTCCGGACGGGATCACGTGGACGGCCTCTTCCGTGACCGGGGCGAACGACATCTACTTCCGGGGGATCACGCACGGAAACGGACGATTCGTCGCAGTGGGAACGCAGCAGTTCGGCTCCAATCAGGTCATGGTCAGTTCCGACGGCCTTTCGTGGACTCTCTATGGACCGGCCAACAGGGAATGGTCATCGGTTGCCTATGGCGCTGGAGTCTTCGTCGCGGTGTCTCGAACGAACACAGGAGCCGGCAGCGTCATGACGAGTGCTGACGGCACGACATGGTCGGTGGTCTCAGCAGCACAGGACAATAACTGGAACTCCATCGTGTACGCAGGTGGCCAGTTCGTGGGGGTCGCTGAGAGCGGCACCAACCGCGTCATGACGAGCCCGGATGGGATCAACTGGACGCTGCAGACCGCCGCCTCAGCGAGCAGTTGGTCGTCCATCACATACGGGAACGGCAGCTACGTGGCCACAGCGTGGACCGGCACCGATCGCGTGATGACGAGCCCAGACGGGGTGACATGGACAGCACAGACCGGCTACGAGGCTGCCGATTGGGGTTCGGTCACCTTCGGTGATGGTCTCTTCGTCGCTGTGTCATCGAACGCCACAGGTGACCGCGTCATTACCAGCCCGGATGGCGTGACTTGGACGGGGCGCTCGGCTGCCTCGGCACGACAGTGGAAGGCCGTGACCTACGGCGACGGGACCTTCGTTGCGGTGGCCAGCAATGCGGGCGCTGATGCCGTGATGACCTCGTCTGCCGTCGTCGATCCCGTGCTGCCCATGGCCCAGTGGACGGTCATCCATCAGGCCCTTCCCATGCCAGCGAGCGATCAGTGCAGCGACGTGGCCGATGCGGAGTTCGCCTGGGGAACCGGACTCACCGGCGGCTGGACCCGCGGATGGGCCCCGTGGGTCGTGTCCGGCAACTCAGCGGCCCCCCTCGGTGGATGGGCATGCGAGCGAACGCTGGTCAATACCGGCGGCAACCGATGGCTGATCGGTGGAGCGTCCTGAGGCGCTAGTACGCGCCGTCTCCCCACAGGACCGCCTTGACGGTCTTGGCCACGATCACCAAGTCCAGGGCAGGCGACCAGTTCTCGATGTACTCGAGGTCCAGGCGCATGCGCTCCTCCCAGTCGGTCGTCTTGCGGCCGGACACCTGCCACAGCCCCGTCAGGCCTGGCTTGGTGAGGTGGCGGCGGTGATCGGCGTCACCCAGCAACGGCATCTCGTCGACGAGCACCGGACGCGGGCCGACAAGCGACATCGTTCCCGCGATGACGGCGACCACCTGCGGCATCTCGTCGATGGACCAGCGGCGCAGGAACTTGCCGAACGGCGTGATGCGCGGATCTGCCTTGTAGCGATCGGTGATGTCCTCATCCGGTGCACCGATGACCGCGTCACGCATCTGATCGGAGCCCACATACATCGTCCGGAATTTCGCGATGCGGATGATCTGGCCGCCTCGCCCGACCCGCTCCTGGAAGTACAGCATGGGCCCGCGGCTGGTGAGCTTCACGCCCACGGCGGCGATCAGCATGAACGGCAGGAACAGGATGAAGAGCGTGGTGCCGAACACGATGTCGAGGGAGCGCTTGATCGCCCGCTTGGGGCCAGTGAGGTGCGGCTCGTCCAGGTGCAGCAGCGGTAGGTCTGCCGCCATGCGCATCGACACGCGCGGGCCGGCCACGTCACCGACCGTCGGTGCAACGAGGAGGTCGACGCGCGGGCCCTCGAGCCGCCACGCCAGGCGCTGGATCACCTTGGGCCCCATAGCCGGAGCGCCAGCAACCGCAACGGTGTCAGCGTCCTCCAGGGCAATGCGTGTCATGACCTCGTCGAGCCATGAGTCCAGGGCGTCCTCACTCGCCTCGGAGCCGATCTCCGGGATCACGTCGACGACGGCGAATCCTGCGACCGGATCGCGATCGAGCAGATCGACGATCTCCGCCATCGCGTCGCCACTGCCGATCACGACGGTGCGGTGCAGGAAGTGCCCGTAGCGTCGCTCATGCCGAAGCCAGGCGCGAAGAATCCATCGCACCGAGATCAGGAGAATGACGCCGACGACGAACGTGATGAGGACGAAGCCGCGGGACAGCTCGAGTTTCAACGCGAAGGCCACGAGGGCGATCGCGGCGAACACCACGGCCGTCGCGGAGACCACGCGCTTGAACTCCTCCGAGCCGACTCCGAGCACTCGGGTGTCATACGCGCCGCGCAGTACAAGGACGACCATCCATGACGCGACGACGACGCCGACGAACGAGACGTAGGTCAGGTCACTGATGTCGACGGAGTAGGGGATCGTCCAGCGCAGGATGAAGCCGGTGAACGCCGCAATGACGACGGCCAGGAGATCGAGCAGGACCGCCCGCGTGGCATAGACGCGCAGGGGATCGCGCTGGAGGAAGGGCCGGTCGCGGTGGGAGTGGGCCTCGGCCCAGCCGATCCGAGACGGCATGACGAGCGGGATCGTGTGATGCAGATCGTCAGGCTCCCCTGGGACGGACCGAGGGTCGGTCGATGGCTTGCTTTCCTCCAACGACACAGCTCACCTCCCGGCACGACGTTCGACCACGGTAGCAGCGCCCCAAGGAATTCCCGGTCTCTGACCGGTCAGCGGCAGGCCACGCCCGCTCCATCCCCCGCCGAGAAGCACGCAGTGGTCGTGAAACCACCCCTGGAAGGCCCATTTCACAACCATCCGCTGCCTCTCGGCGGTTGGGGGAGGGTGTGGCAGGGGCTGGGCTGGGCTACTGCAGGTAGAAGCGAACCGGGACCGTCGTCAAGGTGACCTCGGCTCCGCCGGAGGACTCCGAGCAGTTCGCCAGTGGATCGCAGACGAGGGCGGTGCCCTCGGGAGCAGTGAACGGCACCTCACCGGACTGCGCCCACGCCACGACCCAACTCGAGCCGTCGCGCGAGAAGTTGCACGTCACGGCACCCGTCGTGGCCTCCTCGCACCCGTCGAACTGCGAGCCGAGCACCCAGTTCTCCAGCGCGAAGAAGCCCTGCTCGGCGTCCGATCCCGGGTAGGCCTGCACGCCCAGGAGGTCGTACTCACCGCGAGGAGTCCAGATGTACCAGTACGAACGGTCCACGCCGTAGCGCAGATCGTCGATGTAGGTGCGCACGACGAAGCCAGCGGCATTCGCCCCGGTGATCGACTGCTTCGGCAGGTCGCCTGGGCCGGCGAGTCCGTAGTTCAGCTCGGTGTCCCACAGCGGCAGCTCGGGAGCCCCGGCCTCGGTCAGGTCTTCCTTGACCATGTCCAGCAGCGCGCCACGCGCCACCGGATCACCGTCGGCCGCCGGGTAGGTGTGCACGGCGAACACGTCGACGGGCCAGCCCTTGGCACCCAGCGCCTTGAGGTAGGCGGGGTAGAACTTCTCGTACGGGCCCGTCAGACGAGTCGACGGTGACGCGGACACGACGAGCGCATCGGGATCGATCTTCTTGATGATGTCGTAGGCCCGCTTGGTGAGATCAGCCATCTCCTCCGGCGTGCCGTTCCAGAAGTTCTTGAGATTCGCCTCGTTCCAGATTTGGTACGCGGAGATCCGGCCCTTGTAGCGCGTGGCGACCTCGGTGACCCAGGTGTCCCACGCCGTTAGATCCTTCGGCGCGCTCGCCGCGCCGGGCTGCGGGTAGTCGGTGTCATTGACGTCGGTGGCGTTCCACTCCGGGGTGGTGCCCAGAACCATGAGCACGTCCGTCATGCCCTTGGACTGCGCGTTCTCCAATGCACCCTCGAGGTTGTCCCACTTGTAGACGCCCGGCTCGAGCTCGATCTGCGACCACGCGGTGCCGTTGTCCCACAGGCGCAGCGCACCGAACGGAGCAGACGCCCATGCGCCGCCCTCGACACCCTCGATGTGCATGCCGATCAGGGACGACGGCAGACCGGGGTTCGACGGCGCCGACGACTCGGACGGAGCCGCAGCGTCACCGCCAGCGTCCGGCTCAGAGCCCCCAGAGGAGCACCCCGCAGCCACGAGACCGGTTGCCGCGACAGCTGCCGCGAGGAGAACTAGCTTGCGGGGTTTCCGAACCATTGCGGCATGCTTCCAATCGTCACCTGGGACCCGGGGGCGACCGGCGTGCACTGGTTGAGTGCATCACAGGTCTGGGTCACGTTCGCGGGCACCGTAAAGGTAGCCGAGCCCGAATCGAGCCACGCCACCACGTCCGGAGTGGTGTTGTCACCGAACTGGCAGACGTTCGGCTGGCCGTTGGCGCCCTCGGTGCAGGAGTAGAACGAGCCGCTCAGCCAGTTGCGGGCCGTCTGGTATCCGACAGCACCCTCGGTGCCGGTGTACATCTGGATGCCGACGAGGTTGGAGTTGTTGTACCAGTAGTACCAGTAGCCGCGGTCGATGTTGTAGAGAACGTCATCGAGGTACGTGGCAGCAGTCCATGCGGCGGCTGTCGGCCCGGTGATCACACGACGCGGGTTCGAGCCCGGCCCCGCGATGCCGTAGTTGACCTCGGTATCCCACAGCGACTTGCTCGCGGGCACCTTGCCCTTCTTCATGTCCGCCTGCACCTGCTTGATGTAGGTGACGCGGTCCGCAGGCGTGCCGTTGGCCGCCGGGTAGCCGTGGAAGGAGATGACGTCGACCGGCCACTTGGCCTTCTTCAGCGCCTTCAGGTACTTCGGGAAGAACTTCTTGTAGGCGCTCTGCAGACGAACCGTGGTGCTGGCGGCCACGACCTTGGCCGTCGGGTCGTACTTGCGAATGATCTTGTACGCCTCCTTGGTGAGCGTCGCCATCTGCTCAGGCGTGCCCTCCCAGAACGTCTTCAGGTTCGCCTCGTTCCAGATCTGGTACGAGTCGATCGAGTTGCCGTAGCGCTTGACGACGGCCGTGACCCAGTTCTTCCAGTCCTTGATGTTCTTCGGCATGGACGCCGCACCCTTGTTCGGGTACTTGCCCTGCTTCGTCTTCGAGGCCGCCCACTTCGGGGTCGAGCCGAGGACGTAGAGGATCTGCAGGTTCTGCGCGTTGGCGTTGGCGATCGCAGCGTCAAGGCCGTTCCACCAGTACTTGCCCTTGGCCTGCTCGACCTGGCCCCACGCGACACCGGAGTCCCACAGGCGCACCGAGCCCTCGTTGACGGACGTCTGCTCACCCTGGGAGATCTGCGGGATGTGCATGCCGAAGTTGGTGTCGGTGACGGGGCCACCGCTCGAGTCCGCCATCGCAGGGGCGGCCATGGAGGCGCCGGAGACGGCGATGGACAGGGAGAGGACTGCAGCAGTCAGAGCACGGCGCATGCCAAAGGGCCTTCCAGGATCGGAACGGGTCGACATGACCCTAACCCAGCATTCGCCGATTCCGGTCAACCGGAGCCTCAAATGAACGGTTTTTCCCCTAGCGCTTGCGCAACACGTAGAGACTCTGACCATCCGTCTCACGTCCGTATTCGAACCGGTCGACTGCCAGACGCGCAGCGTTCACATGATCCTCGAAATGCCAGCGGGCGAAGCGGGTGCAGTGCAGACGGCCCTTCCACTCCAGCGGGCCGTAGCCCTCCGGGTTCTCCTCCCAGCCCGGCACGTCCTCCTCGACGAAGCAGGTGACGAAGGCCCGGCCCCCCGGAGCCAGGGCCTCATGGATCAACTGGAGGTACGCCGGAGTGTCCTCGTCGTTCATATGGGAGAACACGGAGTAGGCGTAGAAGACGTCCACGGTGCCCGGCTCGGCACCCAGCGTGCGCTCGGGCGTGCCGTCCGGGTTGTATCGCTCATTGCTGACGTCGAGCAGGGTGAACCGGTAGCCCGGGCCTGCGAGGTTGGCCTCGGCCCATTCGATGAGTTCGGGCTGGATATCGACACCGTGGTAGTCCGCGATGCGTCCCGTCTCGAACCGCTCGCGCACCCCCACGGCGAGCCGCCCTGCGCCGCATCCCCAGTCCAGGAGCCGGGAGTCCACGTTGAGGCCGCAATGCTTCTCCAGCCGCTTGACGTCCTTGACGGCCGTCTTGATGAACGCGTCGTCGTCCTTGAAGTGCTCGCCGCCCATGCGGTACTTGCCGGGGGGCAGGGCCTTGCCGGAGGACTTCCTGTCGGCCGCGTCCTTCTTCCTGAACATGGTGCGCAGCCTACGGCCTCGACTTCACCGAATGACAAGACTCAGAAGCGTGCTCGTGTTGACGATGGCGACGATGATCACGGGTTCCCTCGGGATAGCCGGCGGGAGCGCCGCCGCCTCCACACCCGCCAAGTGGTGCTGGAGCATGGACAGCGGGAACGTCCTGGGCACGTTCACCACCACGGGAACCATGCCCGGCGATGGGACGGCAGCCGCGGCCACGTACGACCTGACGGCTGCGTCCGTCCACTTCTCGACCTATCCGGACATCGAGAGTGGCAGCACTGGGGATGGCACCTACTCCTTTAATTCCGAGCTGCCCTACCAGATCGTCTGGAATGGATCGGCCGTCACAGGGTTCTGGCGTAATGGTGGCGCCTTGACGAACGGCTTCTCCATCTTGAACGGAGCCGGTGGCAGCGGGGCAATCATGCTCTTCGCCATCGGCTCCCAGGTGGCCCAAACCGAGTTTATGGGGACCACGCTCTTCAACTCAGGAGTGACTCCGGACCTCTCTCCCGTGCCCGCCTCCGGACTGTGCGCCAGTGAGCCGGCCTCAACACCGGGTGGCACCACGAGCACCTCACTCCCAGTAGAGATCATGGAGCAGTACGGGAGGACGTCAGCAGACGAGGAGTGCCTGCCTACTTACGGACAGTCCTACGCGATGTGGATGAACGCCGATCTCGGCGGCTGGGTGTGCACGCGCACCGTGCAGTACTAGTCCCACGCACAGCCGTAGGAGACCTGACGGACAGATCTCCTACATCAGGCCCATCTGACCCGCAGCATCACGCAACTCGTCCCGCACACTCGGATGAGCCGCATGCTCGATGATGTTGCGTGCCTGCTCGTTCTGACTGCGCCCGAAGCACTGGGCGAGTCCGTTCTCCGTGGCCACCCAGCTGTGCTGGAAGCTGGTGACCGGCTCGCAGATGCGCGACACGATCGTCGACACGTCGGCCTTCTTGTGCCACGACGCCAAGGCCATGAACGACTGACCACCGCGCGAGTGCAGTGACCCGACGATGAAGTCGGTCGACCCGCCGAAGCCGGAGTAGATCTGCCCGTTCACGCGACTGGCATTCGCCTGGTCGAAGAGGTCCACCTGCATCGCCGCGTTCACGCTCGTCATACGCGCCTGCCGCGCGATCTCGCCCGGGGCATTCGTCTTCTCGGTGCGAAGCATGCGAATGCGCCTGTTCATATGCACCCAGTCGTAGAGCTCCTGCGAACCGAACAGGAACGACGCCGTGATCGGCACGTCCGGATCAAGGGCCCCGCGCTTGTTGAGCTCCAGGACGCCGTCGCTGAACATCTCCGTCCAGATGCGCATGCCCTTGCGCTGCGTCAAGGACGCGAGCACCGCATCCGGCACCGCGCCAATGCCCAACTGCAGCGTCGACGCATCCTGCACGCGCGCTGCGATGAGCTCGCCGATCTGGCGTGACGTGTCGTCCAGCGCACCGGCCGTGTGCGCGGGCAAGGGCTCGTCGACCTCGACGAGGAAGTCGATCTCGTGCTCGTAGATCTGCGCATCGCCGTACGTGTACGGCATGTTCGGATTTGCCTGCGCGATGACGAGCCCGCCGCGCTCGCGCGCCGCCTCGATTGCCGCGGGCAGCACATTGACCTCGGTGCCAAGGCTGACGGTGTCGTGACGACGAGCGGACGTGTGCAGCAGGACGACATCCGGCGCGTAGTGATCGCGATAGAGGACGGGCACGAGGCTGAGCCGGCAGGGGATGTACTTCAGCCGCGGGTGATTGCGCATCGCCGGACCCACGAATGTCGTCTCGTACGTCACGCCCTCGCGATCGGGGATGTCGCCCTGGGCATTGAGCATGTGCAGTCGATACGAGGGGAGGGCCTCGTCGAGGGCACCGAGGATCACCTTCGGTGTCGCGAAGTTGCCGGACGCCACCACGCGGGGATTGTCCGGAAGGCCGCCAAGGACGCTCTTGAGCTGTTCGATCCTCACCACGCGCATGCCTCCATCCTGTCACCGCGCGGACCTGCGAGTCGGGTCGAGCACATGAACGCTGTGACAGACTTGCCCCATGCAGCAGATCGACTGGCCCGAGGTCAAGGTCTACGTGGCCGGGCACAACGGACTCGTGGGGTCCGCCATCGTTCGGGCGCTTGAGGAAGCGGGCGTGGGCGAGGTGATCGGCTGGCGGTCGGGGGAGCTCGACCTGCGCGACCGCGAGGCCACGATGGACGCGATCAGCGAGGCTAGGCCAGATGTCGTGATCGACGCCGCGGCCAAGGTCGGCGGCATCATGGCGAACTCCACGTATCCGGTGGAATTCCTCAAGGACAACGTCCTGATCCAGACCAACATCATGGACGCCGCACACGCCATCGATATCGACCGGCTCCTGTTCCTCGGCTCGTCGTGCATCTACCCCCGTCACGCGACGCAGCCGATTCGCGAGTCGTCCTTGATGACGGGTCCACTTGAGCCGACCAACCAGGCCTACGCGATGGCGAAGATCTCGGGCATCTATTACATCGAGGCCCATCGCGAGCAGTACGGACGCCACTGGATCTCGGCCATGCCGACCAATCTCTACGGCCCCAAGGACAACTTCGACCTGGAGTCCTCGCACGTGCTGCCGGCCTTCATCCGCCGCTTCCACGAGGCCAAGGCCAGCGGCGCGTCCTCCGTCACTGTCTGGGGCACGGGCGCACCGCGGCGGGAGTTCCTGCACGTCGACGATCTTGCGCAGGCCTGCCTGATGCTGCTGAACAACTACGACTCCCCAGAGACGATCAACGTCGGCTGGGGCGACGACCTGCCGATCAAGGAACTCGCGGAAACCGTCGCTGACGTCGTCGGCTTCGAGGGTGACATCGAGTGGGACACGTCCAAGCCCGACGGCATGCCGCGCAAGCTGCTGGACACCTCGCGCATCAATGCGCTGGGCTGGAAGCCCACCATCGGACTTCGCGACGGGCTGCAGAGCACCTACGACTGGTACGTCACCAACGTCGCCTGACATGGACGAGGACGAGGCCATTGACGTGCCCGTTCAGGCCCTGCTGCCTGGACGCAAGGCGATGGTCGTCCGACTCACATCGAAGCCAGGCATGCGTGCCGCGTTGCTGGACACGCTGAATACCTATGCCGACGGTCTCGAGGAGGAACCCGGCACCGAGGTCTACCTGATGTCACTGGATCCTGACGACGAGAACCTCGTCTGGCTGTTCGAGGTGTTCAAGGACGAGGACGCGGAGAACGAGCACCGATCGGCGCCAGGATTCGCGACGATGCTGGGATCACTGAACGACCTGCTTGAGGGTCCGCCGGCCGTGCTGCGCATGGAGCCGCTGCGGCTGGTGATGCAGGAGTCCCTCCTCGAAGAGGACTGGGCGTTCTGAATCGTCGGCGCGCGTGGATCATCGCGAGCTGTTTCGGCCTCTCGTGGCTGGCCATCATGCTTGCGGGATCAGATCTGCCGCCGCCCGCAGGCTTTCTCTGGGTCGTCCTCGGCGTCGTCCTCCTCACCCTTCTCATCGGGTTTGCGATCCCGTGGCTCTGGGGATTGCAGTCTGAGCACGGTCCCGGGCGCGTCCTCACCACGTGTCTGGGCGCGGGCGCCGGCCTCGGGGTGCTCATCGGCGTGCTCGTCACGCTCACGAACCGTGATGAGTCGACGTCATCAACGCCCGGTGTCGCGGCCTATGCGATCTGGCTGGGAGTACTGCTGTTCATGGGCGGGGTGAACGGCACCTTTGTCGGCGGCGTCACCGTGCTGGCCCGTCCCAAGGAATAACCCGCCTGCGCGGATCCACCGCTCGGACGCAGATCCACCGTTCGCGGGAGGTTAGGAGAACGGGGGGTGTTTGCTCGTTGCCGAAGTGGCGTCGCCATTGCCCAGACCGGCGGCGGTGTTGATCGCTGATTGCGACGACATCCCCGCGTTGGTCGATCCGGACGTGATGGTGCTTGTTGTTGTCCCCTAAAGGTGTGCCACCGGGTATGCACCAGATCGTGGTCAAGTCACCCACCTTGAGCCTGCATGAATGTTGACCGGTTGCTAGTAGGCCTCCATACTTCGCACAACCCAACTGCGGGTACTGACAAGGAGATGGCGCATGCGCATCGTTATTGGAATTACAGCGGCCTGCGGGGCGCTGGTCCTTGGTTCCATGGCTCCGGCGAGCGCGGCCGATCTGTCCAGTCAGGATGTGGCAACCGCGTACTCGATCATGATGACGAAGGCCGAGGGCAAGTCCTTGGCTGGCGGCTCGAAGATGATGAACGCGTTCGCTGTTTCGAATTCCGGCGCTGGATCTGTGGATGATCCGTGGTTGTGTGACCTCTCTGGCTCGGATGAAGTGGAGGGCAAGGGCGGGGACAACATCGTCTCCATCGAATATCTATCGCAGAAAGGCCCAGCGGTAGGCGATGCCTCGCAGGAGATTCATGTGTATGCGAGCGCGGCACGAGCCAAGAAGGCTTACGACGATCTGGTGAAGAAGATCAAGCGCTGCGAAGGGGAACACCAGCCTTCGGGTGACGAGGGTGGCGTTGACGGCGACGAGCCCGGCGGTCTGACCACACAATTGACGAACGGCACCAAGAAGGCCGCCGATGGGGATCCGTTCCTATGGGTGCGATCCACGACGACGATCCCTGGTGCCGATGGCTTCGCCGAGCATGCGTACACAACCGTGCGTCACTTCGATGAGTACCTGCAGATCATCCAGGTGCAGGAAGAGGGCAGCGGTGCCACGGATCTGACGCGGAAGCAGATCCGCACCGCAGATCGTTTGACTGATTCGCTCGGTGATCGTGTACAACGGCAGGTCATGAGCCAACGCCGTTGCCGCGATGAATGCATCGAAGGCACGCGCCGTGTGCTTGCGTCCGTTGCGTCTCAATGAGTCGGCCACGCTTGCAAAGTGCCGAGCACACGAGGCGTCGAAAGGCAGCGCATCGAAGGACGATTCGGCGAGCTGGAGAACGTGCTGGCGCTGCTGTCGCTCCTCAGGCGTGTGGGCCACCAACGGTCCGACACCCAGTTCGGCCAGTGTCACCGAACTGATGTAGGGATCCCGTGGCAAGGCTTGAGGATCACTCACCACCAGGTCGATAACGACGCTGGTGTCGAGGAGGCCCGCGGATTCGGCCGGAATCACAGGTCGACGTCCAAAATCTCGGCGATGTCGCGCCTCAGCGCTTCCCCGTCGATGCGGGGTGCGCCACGCCACCGCTCAACCAGGGCCTGCGCGGTGAGTCGAGGGGCAGGAAGCGGGGAGAGCCGGGCTACAGGGCGCCCGTCGCGGGTGATCGTCACGGTTTCTCCTCGTTCCACGCGATCCAGAATCTGACCACCGTAGTTACGGAGATCTCGGACACTCACCTCGTTCACTTCGTCTATGTATCACCGGTGAGACATGGGTCCGTGCTGTGGATAACTCGCGCGCAGATCCACCAATCGTGCGCGGATCCTCCACTCGCGCGCAGATCCACCGTTCGGACGCGGATCCACCGTTCGGACGCGGATCCACCGCTCGCGGGGGGGTTAGGAGAATGGGGGGCGGTCGTCGAACTTGATCGATGCCCGTCCTGCGGTGCGCCACAGCCGCGCCACCGTGTCGGTGTCCTCCGGGGTCACCAGGTTGCCCATGACGCGCAGCGCCACAGTCATCAGCATCCGCGAGCGCATGCCGATCGGCCCTAGGGTCGGGAGCAGGCCCGGCACCGTCAGGTAGCCGGCTAGGCGACGCGCGATCGAGAACGCCGTGCCGTACTGCCGGCGCAGGATCGGCGCCCACTGCCGGGTGTAGTCCAGCGCCGGGTTCGGGATCGTCTCCGCCAGCAGCTGCGCGGCCAGATGTCCGGTCTCCAGGCCGTAGTCGATGCCCTCGCCGTTGAGCGGATTCACGCAGCCAGCGGCATCGCCGACGAGCAGCCAGTTCGCCCCCGCGACTCCGCTGACGGCACCGCCCATCGGCAGCAGCGCTGACCACGGGTCGCGCACCTCCCCGGTGAAGCGCCAGTTGTTGCGCTGCTGGTCGGCGTAATGGCTCAACAACTGACGCAGGTTGACGTCGGCGGGGTGCTTGCTCGTCGCAAGCGTCCCCACGCCCACATTGACCTGACCCTCACCGAGCGGGAACACCCACCCGTAGCCGGACAGCAACTCGTTCTCCGTGCCACGCAGTTCCAGATGGGACGAGATCCACGGGTCGTCGCTGCGCTCGGAGTCGATGTAGCCCCGCGCAGCAACTCCATAGGCCGTGCCGCGGTGCCATTCCCGACCGAGGGTGCGGCCGAGCTGGGATCGAGCGCCATCGGCGACGACGAGGCGGCGACACGTGATGGTCCGCTTTGGGGCACTCTTCCCGGCACCATGCGAGAAGACGACGCCACCCACGCGATCCCCGTTCATGACGACGTCGACAGCCCGCTCGCCCTCGATGGCCGTGATTCCCGCATCAAGAGCGACCCGGCGAATCGCCGTGTCGAGCACCATCCGCGGGGCCGCGCCTCCATGGCTGGGCAGGGAGCCCCCGGGCCACGGCAGGTAGAGCTCCTGCCCGAAGCCCGCAGCGCGAAGCCCCTGGTTGCGGGCCCGGCCGTCCAACCACGAGGACAGGCCCAGCTCGTCGAGCTCGGCAATCGCCCGCGGGGTCAGGCCGTCACCGCAGGGCTTGTCGCGCGGAAAGGTCTCGGCGTCCACCAGAGTGACGTCCAGGCCATGGCGCGCTGCCCAGGCAGCCGTCGCCGAGCCCGCGGGACCGGCGCCGACGATGAGCACGTCGGTGTCAACAGAAGGGGTGCTGGAAGTCATGATTCCCCCATTCTCCCCGAGGAACTACCTACCGGCGAATCGCGGCAGCCGCAGGAGGCCTTGAGCGACCATCGCACCGGCGATCACCAGGAGCGCCCCCGTGGGCTGATTCCACGTGATGTCCTCGCCGAGGAACACCGCGCCAGAGATGACCGCCACAATCGTGACGACGAACGTGACTGTGCTGGCCGTCGTGGCATCGGAGTTGTTGATCACCCGGAAGTTGAGCACGTAGGCCACGCCACTGCCGAGGACACCCAGCGCCAGCATCACCCCGATGACCTGAGGGGTGATCGGATCGTGTGAGTAGCCGGTCACGGCGACGAACGGCAGGGTCTGCAGCCAGCCCATGATCATCAGTCCGGTCGCCAGGGTCAGCGGTGGCAGCGCATCGGGTCGTCCGGTCGCGAGGTGGCGACGCACATACGGATAGGAGATGCCGTATCCGATGACGGCCAGCACGCAGGCTCCGATGCCCAGCAAGGTAGAGGACCCCAATCCCTGCCACACGCCGACCACCACGAGAACGCCGAGGAAGCCGATCCCCAGACCTATCACCCGCTGACGCGTCGGGCGCTCCTCGGGGAAGGCGATCAGGATGGCCACGAGCGTCATCAGCGGCGTGGTCCCGTTGATGATCCCCGCCAGCGCCGACGAGATGTACTGCTCGCTGAATGCGAACAGGAACCAGCCGCCGGCCGACATCGGAAAGGCGGCGATGAACAGGGGCTTCCAGTACCTGCGCGCCGGCAGTGGTGAGCGAGTGATCGCGCTGATGACGAGCATCGTCAGCATGCCCAGCGCGAGTCGGGTGGTGACGACGCCGGCGGGCGTCAACGAGGTCAATCCGACCATCATGAACAGGAACGAGTTTCCCCAGATGACGGCAAGGACGAGGTAGGCGGGCAGCCAGCTCCGCAGGGTGTGGGACGAGGTCACGCGAGTTCGCTCTGAAGCAGCGTGCGCTTGACCTCAAGGCCCCACCGGTACCCGGCGAGGCTGCCATCACTGCGGATCACCCGGTGACAGGGAATCGCCAGCGCCACCTTGTTGGTCGCACAGGCGCGAGCCACCGCCCGCACCGAGGACGGGCTTCCCAGAATCGCCGCCACATCGGAGTAGGTGCGCGTCTGCCCCGCCGGGATCTGCTTCAGCGCCGCCCACACCCGGGCCTGAAAGGCCGTGCCCTGCACGTCGATCGGGAGGTCCGGTGCCGCATGACCCACGGCAAGGGCGCGAAGCGCATCCATCACGTCGGTCATGGCCGCATCGTCGCGCACCAGGTGCGCGCCCCTGAACTCGGTGGTCATCTCCTCGATCAGTGCGGCTTCGTCACCGATCCGGACGGACGCCAGTCCGCGTGGCGTGGCCACCGCCAGCACGTCACCGACGCCTGTCGCCGTCACGGACCACAGCAGTGGTGCTGAAGCTGCCCCCGACGAGTACTCCGACGGCGTCATTCCCAGTCGCTGCGCTGCTTCCTCGTAGAACCCGCGAACTGATCCGTAACCCGCGTCGTAGGCCGCATCGAGGACGGACCGCGAGGATCGCAACGCCTCGCGGGTTCGCTGCGTGCGAAGGGCCTGCCCATACTGACGCGGGCTGACGCCCAATACCCGGACGAAGTCTCGTTGCAGCTGGCGGGCCGTGACTCCCACCCGCGCCGCCAGTTCAGACGAGGGGACCGGGCCGCCGGCCGCCTGCATGAATGCGCAAGCGTTCTCCACTCGACTCTCGTCCATGGGTCGAGGCTAGGACTCCCGCACCCCCACCCTCACTCCGGTTCGCGACATAGGTCGACGAACGGTCGAGGACCTACAGCGGGGGGCTGGTGATGATCCGACCTGGGCCCGCTGACACGGCCAGGTCCAACGCCCCTTCAGAGCGATCCAGAACGGAGTCCACGCTCTCACCGCGGCTGATGAGTGTCACGCCGACGCACATGTTCTGCACGACATCGCCCGAGTCCAGCCCGATCGGCTCCGCGAGCGACTCCTGCATCCGCTCCATCACGGTGACAGCACCGGGCAGATCATGCACGCCCCGCAGAATCACCAGCAGGCGATCCACGTCGATGCGGGCCACGAGATCACCTGACCGCAGTGCGTCCGACATCCGGCCCGTGATCACATCCACGACCTCAGCAGCAGCAGCCCCGCCGTGCTGCAGGCTGATGACATCCAGATCCGTCAGCGCGCACGTGACCACCGCGGTCTCCTTGCCCGTGCGCGGCGTGGCCGACAGCAGCCAGGCAACCTCGTTGAGCATCTGGTCGCGGTCCGCGATCCCGGCCGCGCGCTCGGGCGAGCCGGCGGCGGGTCCGAGCGCGCGGACATCCCGGAATTCCACGAGCCATCCGCTGGTGCGTGGGACGGCGAACACCGCCATCCACCGACCATGGCCGGCGGCATATCGAAGTCGAAGCCAGTGGGGGCCGGTCGGCTCACTGGCCAGCACCGCACCGATCAGGCGCCGGTCGTCCTCCACGAGGGCCTGCGCCAGCGGCAGGCCGATGGGATGCAGGTCGTCGGACCAGGACAGGACGGTGCCGTCGGCAGCAACGTCGGCATGGACGTCGCCCGCTTGGGCGGAGATGACCGCCCGCTCATCCGCGCTCAGGTCAATGTGCATCACGCGTGGCTCCCGTCGTCATCGCAGTGCATGAGGCTCACGGTAGGCCTATCGGCCCAAGGAGAGCTGAAGATGACCGGTCAAAGTGCCGAATCAGGCCGACGTCACGCGTGCGGACCCGGCTTCGTCGAAGGTCAGCAGGGCGATTCCGGTCTCGTTCAGGGGCACTCGGTCCGTGCCGTCCGTCCCGAGGGTCACGTGGATCTTCTGGGTGCTCCACTTCGTGATGTCGACGAGCAGCTCAGCCAACTCCTCGGGCGAGAAGTGCTCGCGGGCCTGACCCACCAGCTCGTCGGACATCTCACTCGGTCGCCAGATGAAGGTGTCGACCAGTCGCAGCGCCACCTTGTGCCGCTCGCTCAGGTCGCTCGCCTCGTAGTGGTCGATCTTCGCGAGGACGTCGTCCGAGGCACCGGCCTCCCTCGCGTCGGTGAGTCTCAGGGACTGGCAGATCCGACAGTCGTGCTGACGAGCGCAGCGAAGTCGAACCAGCTCCGTCGTCACCGGATCAAGGTGCGACGAGCGCACGACCGCATCCTGGTAAGCCGCAAGGATTCCGACGAGTTCGGCATCGCGCCCCACTGGTCGGCCATCGGCACCAACCAGAACGCGCACGGCCCGGGTCACGCCACGCCTCCGAGAAGTCGTTCGGCGGCTATTCCGAGTCGAGTGCGGGCCTCGATGATGTAGGACGCCATGACGAGATCCGCGAACTCGCCATCGGGGAAGTACCGGGCCGCCGCCTGGACCGTCGCGTCGTCAAGTCCTGCAACGTCGATCAGCATCTGGTCGACCACAGAACACACGGCCCGATCACGATCGGACTCTGCAGAGCACTCGGGTCGCGCATCGGTCAGCGTCACCGTGATGCGATCAGTGACCAAGGCAAGTAGATCGGGGTCGATGCACTCAACAGCGCGTGCGTACGCCGCATCCAGCAGAGCCATCGACTCCGGCTGCAACTGCCTCAAGGTCACAAAGGGGAGCGTAACTGCGAGGATGCGCTCGTGCCCACACACGATGTGATCCTGATCGACTTGGACGGGACGATCACCGACTCGATCCCCGGGATCCTGCGCTGCCTTCGTGAGGCCCTGCCCACGTTGGACATGCAGGACCTCACCGACGAGGAGCTGCAGACGTGGCTCGGACCTCCCCTGCGCGTGACCCTTCTGGAGCGTTATGCGCGCAGCGAAGAGGATCTCGACAGGTTCGTGCAGGCCTATCGGGCCGTCTACTTCGGGGGTGGGGAGTATGAGTTCACCGTGTTCCCCGGCATGGCTGCGTTGATCGCCGACATTGCCGCTTCCGATTCAGCCCTCGTCCTGGCGACTGCCAAGCCCATCGAGTCGGCGACTCGAGTACTGACTCGGGCCGGACTCATCGACCACTTCGACTTCATCAGCGGGACCGAACTGGATCTCATGCGGCAGGACAAGCCCAGCATCATCGCCCACGGTGTCTCCGGGGCCGGGCTCTCGTTGACGGACGTCTCCGCGATCATGATCGGGGACCGGCGCGAGGACATCCTCGGCGCCAAGCACCATGGCATCTCCAGCGTGGGAGTTCGGTGGGGCTACAGCGAGGAGGGGGAACTCGAGGATGCCAGCCCCGACGCCATAGTTGACGAAGTGGCGGAACTGCGCCACACCCTCGCCCTTTCGTGACCGCGCGCCTTTTGGATCCATCCATGCGCTGAATTACATTGGCATCACCACATCCGAGGGGAGAAGCCATGAGCATGCGCAGGCGTCATCATGCGCTGCGCACTCCCTGGTGGATCTTCCTGGGCATCATCACGGTTTCCGTGCTGATGATGTTCGCCCTGCTCCAAGCCATCATGACCCAGGAACAAGCCGACCGCGAGGCTGTCGCCACCCAGACCGCCGCGGGTGTGACTCAGGAGCTCACTCGCACGCTGAGCCGCTTCTACACGCCGACCGTCGCAGCCGAAGGCTTTGTTGCGAGTATGCAGCAGCCGGACGCCACCGATGGCGACGCACAAGACCGCATTGCTACCACGTGGGCGCTCTTCGCCGCGCCCATGGCCGACTTTCTGGGTGAGGCTCTGCTGGACTTCCAACTGGCGCCCGAGGCGATCGTCACCTACTCCGCGCGACCTGCCCAGAATGCAGCCGCACTCGGACACAACCTGCTGCTGGACGACGATCGACGCGATCAGATCATCGATGCCATCGAGGCGCGCGGTCCGATCGTGGCCGGGCCTGTGGACCTGCTTCAGGGCGGCCGCGGCCTGATCATTCGGCAGGCCGTGTTCATCGACGGGCTGGAACCCTTCGAGGATCGGTTCGCCCGAGCGTCTGGCGACGCGCAGCAATACCCGCGGCTGGATCGCATTCCTGACGATTTCTGGGGCATGGCCACGACCGTGATCGACTTCGACGTCCTGACGTCCTCGATCGGCAGCGCCCGCGCCGAGGGAGTTCGTGCGGGCATCTACTCCGTGGGAGCCGACGGTCTACCCACCACTGCCGTGTGGGGAGACCTGCCAGCCGATGCGCCGTTCACGACCGATCAGGAAGTGATCCTGCTCGATGGTTCCCAACTCCTCGTGCGCGTTGATTTCCCTTCGACGCCGTGGTGGGGCTATTGGCCGCTCCTGCTGGTGGGCCTTCTCACGATGCTGATCGTGCTGTTCCTGGCCCGGTTCGGCTACCGCGCCCAGCAACGCAACAAGCTCGGCTTCGAGTTCAGTGAGTCCGTCAGCCACCTGACAAGCCGAGAGGCCGTGCTCGAGCGCACCAGTGCATTCCTCACCGAGCTCTACCCCGGCATTCGCGGGCGCATCACATCACCGGAGCCGCATGCATGCCTGGTCAGCATTCCCGTCGATGACGTGGATCTCGTCGATGGCGATCAGAGCGTCAGCAACGACGACAGCAACACCGATGGACGGCTGCAGTGGCGCGTTCTCCAGTCGGATGAACTGCAGTGCGTCATCGAGGTGGTCGAGGCAGGGCCGTTCCCACCCCGCGAACTCGAGGAGATCTTCACGCTGATCCAGCGCATCCTGGGGGCCTCACTTGCCGCGCTTGGCCGCCAGGGCCACTTGGAGCGACGGGTAGCCATGGACCACCTGACGAAGGTCTACAACCGCACGCAGTTGGTACCGGCCTTCGAACGGATTCACGCGGAGGCAGCAGCGACCGATTCGCTTCTCATGGTGGCGTGCCTGGATATTGATGACTTCAAAGCGGTGAATGACTCCTACGGTCACCTGTTCGGTGATGTCGTGCTGGAGCGTTTGGCCAAGCAGCTCACCGTCTCGGTGCGCTCCACTGATGCAGTCGTGCGCTTTGGGGGCGATGAGTTCGTCGTCTTCGCGCTCGTCAAGCACACGGAGGAGGCCGCCCGCGTGAGCGTGCGCCTGCAGCGACGGGCGACCGAAGCGCTCACGACGCTCGCCGACGGCAAACGTTCGATCAGTGTGTCTCTTGGATACGTGACCGCCCCCGGACGTGAGCCCGTCAGTCTCGACGACCTCATCAAGGGCGCAGACGTGGCGCTCTACGAGGTCAAGACTTCAGGAGGGGCTCACGTCCGAGAGGGCACGGCACAGACAGTCGAGACGATCAGGTGAGGCAGCCGACGGTGTACAGATCCGCCGGGATCTCCGCATCAGCCGGAACCGCGTCGGGCTCGTCTGCATTCGGGGTGCCACAGACCTGATCCTGGGTCTTCGGGATCCAGAACTGACCCTCGGCCTGGAAGATGAAGGTGGTGGGTGCGCCCATGTCCGAGCCCTCGGCACCGAGCGTGCCGGACGTGACGGCCCAGCCGTCGGAGCAGTCGACGCCGTCGAGGGCGTAGGCGTTGTCGGCACCGAGAGCCTTGGCGGCCTCGTCAGCCGGGCCCGCGAGGGCGTCCATCGTGCACTCGGTCATGCCACCGACGGCCTCGGGCTCGTCGGAGCTGGAGCAGCCGGCCAGTGCGGCGGTGGCGAGCAAGGCGGCTGCGCTGATAGCGGCAATACGCATGGGGGATCCATTCTGTATATCTCGTGGGTGGGGACCTCTAGGTCAGAGGTACAGCGATCAGGTTAGGGGCAGGGGCGGGTTTCCTGGAAATCGAGACACGCCCTAGACTCGCCTCGCTTTGCCATGCAACTCGCGCGAGTGGCGGAATAGGCAGACGCGCACGGTTCAGGTCCGTGTGCCCGAAAGGGTGTGGGGGTTCAACTCCCCCCTCGCGCACCAACGAAGGAAGGCTCCCGTTTCACATTTTCGTGAGGGGAGCCTTCTTTGCTGCGGGTGGCCTTTTTGGTGGCCTTGGGTCAGCCGACAACCCAGTGGCCGACTGCGTTGCTGTAGACGAGTCTGCGGGTGCACACGAAGCCGCCGGTGCCGCTGTTCATCCACTGTGACCAGGACTCACCCCAGTCGCCGCTTAAAGCCCCGCCCCAGTCCAACCCTTCCGGCTGTGCGTCATCGCACGTGCCCGAGGCAGGCTTGCCGAACTCCTGAACGATTGGTGCTGGACTGGATCCCCCGTAGACGAGTCCCTCGATCTCGACGAGGCCATCACCCGCAGCAGTCGAGCTGCTGCCATCGCCACCATTCGTTCCCGGTGCGAAAGTCGTGGCGGAGTATCCCGTTGCGGATGGAGAAGCGAATGACCCACCAGCTCCGCCGCTACCCTGGCTACTGCAGTTGACGCTGCCACCTCCACCGCCGTAGCCGCCGCCGCCAGAGAAGTAGCCGCCGCCACCACCACCAAATCCGGCACCACCGCCTCCAGCCTGAGTGCTTTGGCGAGCGAAACCAGCCGACGTGCCGCCCGCTTGTGCAGTGCCGCTGGCTCCACCAGCACCACCGGCGTACCCACCGCCACCGCCACCGCTTGATGGCCCGGAGGCTGCGCCGCCGTTGGACGCACCCGCGCCTCCGCTGCCTGCTGGGGCTGCGTCACCCCCGCATGATGAGTCCGGGCCTGCACCTGAGCCACCTGTGCCGACACCGTCACTGTTGCCGCCGTCCCCGCCGCTTGTGCCGCTGGATGAGCCGTCCCCGCCTGCAGCTGTTCCTCCAGCTGAACCGCTGCCACCGACGTCTGAAATGCCGCCCGCACCACCACCGCCGGCGACAATGATCACCGATCCACCGGTCACACTCGTAGCCGCCCCGCCGGCCCCGAAGACCTGGCCTCCGCCGCCAACGCGAACGGTCAATACGTCACCGGGCGAGACCCGCTGGTAGCTGGTTACGACCGCCCCGGCGCCACCATTAGCCCCAGTGCCACTCATTGCCCGGTACCCCGATGCTCCGCCTCCACCAGTAGCGGTGATCTTCAACACCGTCACACCTGCAGGGACGGTGTAGCTGGCCGCGGTTCCGGTGTACGAAAACGTCGACCGAGGCGAGGCGTGGGCCGGCACTTGACATGCGAGCGCCACTAAGCCGAATGCACAGAAGAACGTCGCGATTGACTTGCTTGCACACCAGGACCGGATCATGCTTCTCCCGCCTGTGACCTCGTCTGGGCCGATGCTACTCAGCCTCGACAGCAAGCATGTGCGTCAGCCCGAAAGGGCGTGGGTTCAACTCCCCTCTCCCGCACCACCGGGAAGAAGCCCCCCATCAAATGGTGCTGGGCCTTCTTCACTCTGGATATCTCAGAGTGGACCTGCTGTTAGCGCGTGATTAGTGCCTGGGCTGCTTGTCGCCCTGTGCGCACGGCACCTTCCATGTAGCCGCAGACCCATTGATCGGAACCCACGACCCAGAAGGGTGGTTCGTGTGATCCGTGCAGGGGCCCGATCGCGGTGAGTTCACCAGGTCTCCACGACGTTATGTATCCCTGGGTCCACGGATCGATCGCCCAGTTTCGGATGAATTCGGACTGCGTATGTGCTGCAGCAGGTCCGTATGCCGCCACCATCTCCTCGCGCAAAACTGCCTGGCGCCGCTGTTTGGGGATCGCGAAGTACGCACCAAGTTTGTCTACGGGAACGAGTGCGGAGATTGCACCATCATGTTGCACCCAAGTGCCGCCGAGCATGGTGGTCTCGAAGTAGGCAGTTCCGTTTTGGTTTTGTCCTTCCCAGAACGACGCTTCGTAGACTGGTACGTACTTAACTGTGGGTGCATGCTGCTGACGATGCAAGGAGTTCAGGCGCGCAGCGCTCACACCGGTGACGGTGACGTCTCGCAAGGGCCCTGCTGGCAAAGCGCACACCACGTTATGCGCGACGAACGTCTCACCCGCCACTGCTCGTACCGAGGAACTTTGCTGCGCAATGTCTATCGAAGCAACAGGCGTGGAGTAACGGATCCGGTGCCCGAGTTCATCAGCCATGCGCAACGCCACGGTGGCCGACCCTTCGAGGACCTTTGAGTTTTCCCAAACGTCGTAGTCGTAGAAGCCATTGGCCCCCGCCGCAGCCTCCTTGCGTAGATCGGCGAGAAGAGATCGACGTTCGATCGAGTCCTCCGCCAACCCGAATGCTCGAAGGTCCATCGCACGCAGTACCGCCGGGCTTGCTCCCTCGGATCGCAGCCACTCACCGACGGATACGCGATCGAGTGCTGTGGCATCGGGGTGAGACCACGGATCGTCGGGGTCAACGGTTGCAGAGAGCGCTGCGAAAGCCTGGTCGAGTTGCTCATACAGCGCTCGATCAGCGTCCGACATCCACGGCATCTCCTCACCGAGATAGACACCATCGCGCATTAGCCAGGTGGATTCACCGGGAATATCGGTGAAGCTGGGAACGATCGTCAAGCCCAGTTCGGCTACGAGTTCGCGGTAGTACGTATGGAAGTCAGCTATGACTTCACCACCGAGTTGGATGAGTCGGCCGTCGGAGGTGGTGGTCTGCTCAACGCGTCCACCAGCGCGCGCACGGGCTTCCAGGACAACGACGTCCAGACCCGCGAGCATCAGATCCCGTGCCGCGCTGAGTCCGGCTAGGCCTGCGCCCACGACCACGACATCATGAGTAGGCATAGGTCCTCCTAGATGGTGTGCTGTTCCGCTAGTGGTTGTCGAGCATGCGAGTATTGCCAGGATCGTAGAAGGGTCGTCGAGAGACGGTGAGTGGAAAATCTTCGCCTTTGCACCGGACGGTGAACTGTGCATCGAGGTCGACTGCCGCATCAATTGTCGCTATTCCCACGGATCGACCCAACGTTTGGCCGTATCCACCACTCGTGAGTCGACCCACGCGCCGCCCGTCCAGCATGACTGATTCGTCGTGGACCAACATCACACTCGGATCGTCAACTGCGACATGGACAGCTCGATGTGCCAGCGACGTACGGTCCAGGTCTCGGAGTGCATTGATTCCGATGAAGTCAACACCCTTCTCGAGATCAACCGCGAATCCCAAGCCAGCACTGAACGGATCGTCAGTAGCTCCGATGTCGTGGCCAAGGTGACGGAAGCCCTTCTCCAAGCGCAATGAATCCAACGCGAAGAACCCGGCTGCTTGCACACCGAGATCCTCACCCGCTGCCCACAAGGCTTCGTAGACGTTGACCGCGAGATCGGAAGAGACGTAGATCTCGTAGCCGAGTTCGCCCACGTAGCTCAGCCGCAGCACCCAGCCAAAGCCATCTGCCACCTCCACTTCGCGTGCTGTGTAGAGCGGTTGGGCGTGGTTGGACCAGTCCGCTGGTGACACCCGAGAGATCAATTCGCGGCTTCGTGGCCCCATCACTCCAATGGTTGCCACAGAACTCGTCAGGTCCTGTACGGAGACAGGGACGTCGCGGGCTATCCGTGTCAGGTAAGCGAGTGCCTTGGTGTGTGAGGTGGACGGGGTGACGATAAGGAATCGATCTGTGCTCAGTCGCGTGATGGTGCCGTCGAGTTCGATCCCACCCGCGCTGTTGAGGAAGAGTGTGTACACCACTGTGCCCAGTTCCACATCAATATCGGCGGTGGCCGCCCGCTGACATAGCTCCACTGCCGCAGGGCCGGTGACCTCGAACTTGGCGAAAGCGCTGAGGTCGAACAGGGCGACCTTCTCTCGCGCGCTTGCGTGTTCACTCGCCACGTGATCGAACCAGCCGGGTGTGCCGTAGGAGTACGAATCCTCAATGGTCGGCCCACCGAAATAGTTCGCGCGTTCCATCGCATTGATTTCCCCGAAGCGCGCTTCTCGGGTCACCAGCGATTCGTGAAGTGGTGATCTGCGAACGTCGCGTGCAGTGGCCGATTGATAGTTCGGCCAGTGCATCGCATACAGCCGACCGAGGCTTTCCGTGGTTCGGTCATGCAGATAGCGACGGTTGCTTTGGTGACGTGAAAAGCGTTGAACGTCTACCGCCGCAGAATCGAAGTTCGGTGCTCCATCGATGATCCACGCGGCCAATGCCCGACCTACTCCCGGTGCGTAAATGATTCCCTGCGAATTCATTCCGGCTGCAACGAAGAGTCGCTCGACTTCGGCAGTTTCGCCGAGGAGGAAATTCGTATCGGGAGTGAAACTTTCCGGGGCATTGATGAATCGGTCGTACCCACTGTCCGTCAAGGAAGGAACGGTGGACTCTGCCTTGTGACGAATCGGATCAAAATGTGGCCAATTCGGATCGAACTCGGCAAATCCCGAAGCGGAGATCTCACTCACAGATCGCGGAAGTCCCCTGGGTTCGAATGCGCCAACGAGCAGCCGGTCCAGCTCAGATCGGATGTAGTAACTGTTGTCGACATCTCGCAACACTGGAAGGCCCTCGACGGGAGCATTGATCGGAAGTGAGCGAACGTGAACGTGCTCGGCGGCGTACAGAGGTAAGTGCGCTCCCGCCGTGGCGCCGAGGTCCCTGGCCCATAGGCCGCCAGCGATAACCACGGTTTCGGCAAGAACGTCGCCGAGGGAGGTTCGGATACCGCGGACCACGCCTTGATCGGTAAGGATCTCGGTGACGGTCACATTCTCGCGGATGACTACGCCAGCCCGATTCGCCAAGGCCGCAAGAGCCACTGAGGCATAACCAGGATTGACGTAGCCATCATTTGGGAAGAACAGGCCCGCGAGCATTCCCTCCGTTGAAGCCAGCGGCCAAAGTTCCGCGATCTCCTCGGGTGTGACGACCTGCGCATCGATGCCGCAGTGATGCGCAACGTCTGCGGCGTAGAGCAACTCATCGACCCGCCCGGCTGTTCGCGCGATGCTTATTGACCCGGGTTGCTTCAAGCCGACGTCGATCCCGGTCGCATAGTGCAAGGTGGAGTAGAGCTCGGGTCCGTACTTCGACAGCTCGGTGAGGGCAACCGAGCCGCGAGCGTTGGCGATGAGTCCCGCGGCGTGCCAGGTAGTGCCACTGGTTAGCACGTTGCGCTCCAGCAGCAGCACGTCACTTACCCCGGACTGAGCCAGGTGGTAAGCGATGCTGGAACCGATAATCCCGCCTCCCACCACAACCACAGATGCGTGTGCTGGAAGTTCGGTGGAGGTGTCGTCAGAGAACGAAAGTGCGCTGAGACTTCGATCAGCAAGCCTGTCCACAACCAATATTCTTGCCGCGTTCGCGTGTTGGCGCAGTAGGACCGCCCGAAAGGGCATGGGGGTTCAACTCCCACCTCGCGCACCGAATGACGAAGGCTCTCTTCTCACGGATATGAGGAGAGAGCCTTCGTCATTGTCAGAGCCAACGTGGGTGGCGAATCCGGAGCCCGCGGAGACGTACACGCCCAATCCGCTTGTCAGTCGTGAGCAGAGATTCGGCGCCGATTTCCTGGGCTGTCGCGAGGATGAATGCATCAGGAAGACGGAGGGAGGCATGCGAGGCCCGCAACCGCGCGGCGCGCAGTGCGACTGCTTGCGAAACCTCCGCCACGTCCGCTCGCAGGGAGTGCAGGTCGGCGAGCACCTTCTCCGCATCGCCAGTCCGAGCGGGTCGAACGAGGACCTCGGCCACCGTGACCGTGCTGATGATCAACGAGTCTCGTTGAATGAGCGCTTCCTCGATCTGGGCCGTGGCCCAGTCATGGTGCGGATCAGCCGAAGAGAAGAGTCCGATGATGACTCCGCTATCGAGGACTACCGATCCCATTCATCTCTCAGCTCATCAAGGGGTGGCCCTTCAGTGAAGAGGTCCGTGTGCGCCCCCGCAAGACGTGTCAGGAGGTTCTGGGCGCTGACGAGGCGCACGACGCCAGGAGCCTCAACCTCAGCCCAGAGAACATCCCCGATCTCCAGGCCTGCGTCGCGCATCGCTTCCACGGGAAGAGTGATCTGGTGCTTGGAACTGATTCTCGTTGAACCGTTCCGTCGACCCGAACGCACTGGATTGCCGTCCTTTACTGGGGCTGCCATAAGTAAAGGTTACAACCCAGGCACCGGGCAGCCGGGCGGAGTGCTGACTCAGGGAGCGGGGATGCGGCCGAGTACCTCGAGTTGGCCATCGTCATCCATGCGAACGACAACCCCCTCACCTGAGCTCGGAGCGATGCCCGTCAGGTCGATGATGTTGGCCTGATGGCCCACGAGAACGAGGGCTCCGGCCTTGCCCCGATGCTGGCGGATCAGGCTCTTCGTCCGTCGTTCCTGCCTAAGCGCCCGAGCCGTGGATGCAGTGAACACCGAATCGAGCGAAGGAGTGGGGCGCACCGAGCCGACGGCCATCAATCGCGCCGTGTCGAGGGCACGACACCAGCGACTCGATCGCACCTGGGCCACAGGCACCCGTTCCTTGCGCAGTTCCCGCCCGATGGCACGGGCCTGCTGACGTCCCTCGCCGGAGAGATTCCGCTGGGTGCTGCAGTCGCCAAGTTCAAATCCGGGAGGGTCGCCTCCTCCGGGGGCGATGGCGTGCCGGTAGAGGATGACCAGACCGTCCTGCGACCGCAGGTCGCGCCAGATGGACTCGTTCGCATGCGCCGCGGGTGCCGCCAGAGCGACGACCACCAGGGCCACGAGGACGGTGAGGGCACTCTTCACACCGCCTGCCTACCCGCGACAGCCAACGCCGGCAACTCCGGAGGCGCTTTTCACCACTCTTTGGCAGCATCCGTGTGTGACCACCCCTGCTGACAAGCGCGCCGTGACGTCTGTCCCGCTCCTTCCCCTCCTCGCCGATCGCTGGAGTCCACGCGGATTCGATCCTGATTACGTGCTGAGTGATGATGAACTCACCGCTTTGCTGGAGGCCGCACGCTGGGCGCCCTCGGCAGCCAACAACCAGCCCTGGCGCATGATCGTGTCCCGCCGTGGCGATGACGCCTTCGGTCTCATCAACGGCAGCCTCGATGACGGCAACCGGGTGTGGGCGCAGTACGCGAGCGCGCTCATCGTGATGGCGGCACAGGTGACGGACGACGAAGACAGGCCGCGCAGGTGGGCCTGGTACGACGCCGGGCAGGCGGCCGCCGACCTCACGCTGCAGGCCAGCGCCCTCGGCCTCGTCGTCCATCAGATGGCGGGATTCGACGTCAGCGTCGTCCGGGAGTCCTTCGACCTTCCACCCTCGATCGAGCCGATCGCCGTGCTGGCGCTCGGGCGTTGGGATCCGAACACCGATCTCCCCGACCAACTCAAGGAACGCGAGAGGGCACCGCGCACCCGGATGCCCCTGTCAGACATCGTGTGGGGCTAGTTGCGGTCACGCGGCGCAGATGTCGACCAGCACTGGGAAATCCGGATCGCCACTGGATCGTTGTCCACCCCGCTGCGCGCCATGACAGCGCTAGCCCACCGACCCCGCGAGTGCCAACGACGGCTTGGCAGTGTGCGAATTGAGGGATAACCGAACGGGATAGGTTCATCGAACTGTTGATTCGGCGAGACCGAACATAACATCGCTGGAATCGGAAGCCGACATCTCAGTCTGGGATGAATAGTGGGGGAATTGACCATGACAAGACAAAAGGTTGCCATTCGGGTTGTCTCCCTGGCGGTGTCTACAGCATTTGTCGCAGTGAGCGCGATTACTGGTCCCTCAACCGCGGCCACTAGCGACCTGTTCGAAACCGCTGTTGAAGGAGTCCCCAATACCGGTTTCTCCCAACCTTTCGCCGGGCTTCCAGCCTATG